>JABAOC010004030.1_pt4 | contig 11195 bp, 10 predicted proteins | sample 7062161 | NCBI WGS metagenome assembly JABAOC01 (sample SAMN14538625, study PRJNA623070) | marine sediment metagenome | biome: marine biome [ENVO:00000428]; feature: marine pelagic biome [ENVO:01000023]; material: deep marine sediment [ENVO:00002113] | place: India: Gulf of Khambhat ... | reverse complement strand
CGTCCGCATGGAGCGTTCAAGGGCAAAACATCCTATGAAGCTATGAGGAGTATGTTGGAATAATTGAGATGTTGTGCAGGAGGGTATGAAGTATTACAGTCTCGGATTCTCGGTTGAAGGTCGCCATCATGAGGCTCTCGCATTTCAAGCAGGGGAAGGCGATGATCCTGAAACCGTGTATTCTTTTCAGAATACCTGATTTATAAGAGCAGAAGGGAGAGATTAAAAAATTTTTTCTTCTTAAGTCCAAGACATACAAAATAATTGCATTTAGAGATTTATTGCTATTAGTGATGTCAATCTTATTATATTTAGCTTCATATAATTTCTTATTTATCAGCTTTCCACTCAAAAATACCCATCTCAGCGGCCTTCTTGAAGCCCAGTGCCTTATATGTGGGCGCAAAATACAGATGATCATAAATGACATCCACAACGAGAGTCTTAAATCCTTCCTTCCTGCTTCGCTTTACTGCTTCTGCGATCATGGGGCGAAGCGCCTCGGGCATCAGGGCATACTGATAAAAAAGAGCTGCGATTGTATCTTTTCCGGTGTAATAGTTAGGAGCCACAAAGCAGGCGGCAATGACCTCATTCCTGTGGCGAACAACAAGATGGGCAAAGCTGTTGTACAGGTCTGCCTCTTTTAAAAGATTCTCACGGCACCATTCCACAGGCTGCTTATACCACATCCATGAAACGCGCGCTGCTTCATCTAAATCGCGGAACCGGTCAAAATCCTCCACCATGTCCGTATCAATGTCCAAGTCTCCCTTTGTGAGATCATACGTGAAGTAGATTTTATATCCCACAGGCCGGTCTTCAGTTTCATAAAATTCGCATTGTTTTGCCACATCGATGCTTTCAGGAATCATCGTGGTCACACTCATTTGTATTATATCCTGATCCAATTCCCGGTGAAGTATCTTTACTGCTTTGAGGATTAATGGCTTGGCGGCATCCTGAGATCCAGGCAGGCATCGAGGATAGAACAACAGTGCTCTTTTCGGTGCGAAACGGCTAGAGTCGTACTGAATAAACTCGGTGAATGCCACCATTCTTCCTTCGTAAAATGCGTATATGCGCGAACGCGGATCAAAACGCGGCCCTGAAATCTGGCTCCTGACTTCTTCCAGATTATGAAGAGCGGGCCATGTCCAGTTCTTTGTGATCTGAATTCCGATTCTGGCTTCTTCGACTTCATCACCAGGTTGATAGGTTCTCACAACAAATTTCGAATCCTCTGAATTTAGGGAGTTTTCTTTTGACCCTCCAGCGTGAATAAAAGTAAAAAGTACTAAAAAAAACAGAATGAAACATCTACTTCGCATGAGTACTTCTCCGTGTTAAATTTATTTTTTATAGACCATTTAACCTACATTCCCTATTTTAATCAGCAACAAACATGCCAATATGACCTCCTGGGATTTTCTAACACTATGAAACATACATGTATCATTTATTAACAGTTAATGTCCGTGCTCGAACAATAATAAATCCGATATTCCCCATATCAACATCACAAAAGAGAATATTGGGCAATGAATTGCTCTACGTTCCATTCTAATCACTTTTTCTTACATGAAACAACACTTTTTTATCCCATCTTTTATCAAAATAATGAACATCTCCCCAAAAACTGGACAGTGCAATAAGGTGCATTTTGACCTGCCATAACCGAGGAGGAGGTATGGTAAAATGGTCAACATGCGAAAGAGTTATGATGCCACATTTCGGGCCAAACTCGCCTTGGAGGCAGTAAAAGGGGAGAAAACCTTGGCTGAACTCTCCAGTGAATTTGGAGTTCATCCCAACCAGATCCGCAATTGGAGAAAGCAGCTTCTGGAGTGCCTTCCGGATCTTTTCACTGATCGAAGGAAAAAGAGGGATAAAGACCAGGAGGAGCTGATCTCCGAGCTTTATCGTCAGATCGGCCAGTTGAAGGTGGAACTGGACTGGCTTAAAAAAAAATCTCAAAAGCTGCTGTAAGAGACAAGAGGCAGGAAGTGGAATCGGCGAATAAAATGATATCGGTTTCCAGGCAATGTGAGCTTCTAGGATTGAATCGGTCATCCTATTATTACAGATCTGAGAGAGATGACTCCTATAACGAATATCTAATGCGATTGATTGACGAGCAATACACCAAAACACCTTTTTTTGGAGTGCCGAAGATGACAGCTTGGCTTTGTCGTCAGGGTCATTGGGTCAACGAAAAAAGGATAAGACGTCTTATGCGAATCATGGGGCTTTTTGCCATCTATCCAAAGCCGCGGCTTAGTAAATCTTATCCGGAACATAGGAAGTGTCCTTATTTGTTGAAAGGAGTTACGATCGATCATTCTGATCAAGTTTGGTGTTCTGATATCACGTACATCCGGCTTCTTCATGGGTTTGTATACCTGGTAGTCATCATGGACTGGTTCAGCCGATATATCCTCTCTTGGGAGCTTTCCATAACTCTGGAAAAAGAGTTATGTGTTGAGGCTCTCAAAAGAGCTCTTTTGATTTCCAAACCTGAGGTCTTCAACTCAGATCAAGGTCCACAGCATACGAGTGAAGATTTCATAGAGGTTTTGAAAAAAGAGGATATTCGCATCAGCATGGACGGCCGCGGCCGGCTCTATGACAACATCTTTGTCGAGAGGCTGTGGCGGACAGTCAAGTATGAGGAAGTTTACCTTTATGATTATCTGAACGTACTGGTAGCTAGAGAAAGACTGGCCAATTATTTTGATTTTTATAACAACGAAAGGCCCCATGCATCATTAGAATATCAAACACCACAAGAAGTCTATTATGGATTGCCATCGGCACAAAAAGCCGTATTTACGTATAAGTAAGAATATGCGTAAGAAGGAGATCGTTGATTGTAGAAGCTCTCAGAGCTTCGTTTTTTTGACAAAATGGAAGAGATTATGAAATCATTCAAAGCAGGGACAAAATGCACCTTAAAGAACCCTCTTTTCTGTCCAGACAATGGGGAGACTCCCAGTTTGCCTCCGGTAAGGTTCTGGTTGATGTAACCCTTGAAATGTTTTAAGGAGATGCTCTATGTCAAAAAATCCTTCTAGGACTAAAACATTTTATGATTCCCGGGCTGGAAATATATCCGAATATCCCAAACATGTAGAAAGCTTTGAAACATATTATCGCCTCGGCGAACACCGTTCATTGAAACAAGCAGCGCTGATACGTTTCCAAATACTTGTCCCTAATTATCCCCTCGATGTCCCTGAAAACAAAAAAAAATTCGATTCTTTCTATAGAAAAATTAAAAGATGGGCGGCCAAGGAAAATTGGAACGAATGGGTGAAAAGAAGAGAGAGAGAGAGAAGAAAGAAGGAGGCGTGATGAAGAAGTGGGTACAAAGATTATGCACTTAACTGAAGCTTTGGTTTGCTATCAAGAATTTATTAGGCAGAGTCTAGCACATTTCGCAGAGAAAGCGAAGCTTCCATCACTATTGAAACAGGCAATTGCATCGGATGATACAGCTGCAGAAACAGAACTTCGTTCAAGAATTAGGAGGGGAGAGGCAGTGGAAATACGAACCTTTCGAGAGGCAAAGGAGCTTATCGAACTCGATATTCATATTTCAAACATCTTAGAGGTTCAACCTCCCCCAAGATCATCAGATGAGATTTCTCTTTCTGAAGAAGAGGTAATAAAAGTAGATAATATAATGGAACACATAAGGAAAAAAGCAATGGAATCAAGGGGAGCTAAGACATAGCTGGATGAGTATGAATTTATGTCACTAGAGATCTACTCCTATCTGCATGGTTTTTTGGTATCTTCTCTCTTTGTCCAGCTCATTCACATTCTTTCTCTCTCTACTTCTAAGTGGTAATCCTATCTAGCATATGTTTAGAATAATGTTAGGTAGTATTAACCTAATAAAACGAATTCATTTTTTGGGCTAGATTTTGATCTCAGGGGCTAACTCTTTGAATTTATTGATAGTTACAATCTCTTCTATGATTTCTGGCATCTCTTGGTTCCAACTAATTTTCGTTTGGGCTGCCACTTTTCCATCAATTCTTGGACTTTCTCTGGAAATGAAGCACACTTCAGCTGACTGAATGACATTCACAGGAGGAGAACATGAGTCAAGAAAAGATCACGCACTTCATTGATATTGACCAGGTTCCTGAACTTATCCAAATGGAGGGATTGAGGACGAAAATTCTTACCGGACTGCATGGTGAGAAGATGATGATGGTTCTCAACTCTACGCTGCCGGGGCATACCGTACCCCGGCACAGTCATCCCCATGAGCAAATCGGAATGGTGTATTCGGGAAGAGCGAAATTGTCCATCGGAGATGAAGAGCGCGTGGTGCAGAAAGGAGATTTCTACTGCATTCCTTCGAATGTGCCCCACAGCGACACATGTCTAGGCAATGAACCATTTGTCATGCTGGATATTTTTTATCCCGTCAGAGAAGATTTTCTCGATAAGCTCAAATAGAAATAGCGTGTAAAAAGACACGGAGAATGGCAAGATCTGAGGTTCAGCCTAGAATCGGGAACGATACATCTAAAGCCGGCTGTCTAGCGTCCTAAATAGCCAGGATCGTCCCGTTCGATAAGCAGTTCTTTGGTCAGGACTTTATCTCCTGCCGTAAGACGGACCAGATAGGTTCCAGGGCTGACCATCGGAGGCAGCCGCCTGTATCTTCTTCGACTCTGCTGTGCGGACTCGCTCTCCTGTTCCGGGGGTGGATTTTCTCTGAAATTCCAGAGCACTTTGTGAAGGCCTGCTTCCTTCGGCCCTTCCAGATTCCTGACGACTTTCCCTGTTATATCGAGAATCTCGATTTTCACTGTCTCTGGGGCTTCGGTCTTCAAGTTGTAGAATATGGTCGATCCTGTGGGAGGATTGGGCCGTTTGAAGCGTTTGTCTGCTACCCAGGACCATTCGTAGGCTCTTGCCCACTTCACCTCGGGCCGGACAGCGAAGAGATGAATGTCTTCCTCCAAAATTTCCGGTTTTATCTGCTGCAGCGGAGTGATATTATCCACGATCCATGCTCCGCGTCCATGAGTTCCTGCTATGAGGTCGAAATCTCTGGGATGGATATACAGGTCATGGACTGGAACAGTGGGTAATCCGTTCATAAAGCGTGTCCAGGTTTCTCCCCTGTCAAGCGATATATACGCGGCAAACTCGGTACCGGCGAACAGGAGATGGGGGTTCTTATAATCTTCCCGGACAACATAAACCGAGCCCTCCGGGAGGCCGGCAGAGATATTTTTCCAGGTCTCTCCGAAATCATCGGTGACATAGATATAGGGACTCTGGTCGTCATTCCGATGTCCGTCGAACACGACGTATGCCCTTCCCAGGACGTGATTGGATGCCTCGATGCGCTTCACCCAATAGTTTTCAGGAGCGCCGATGATTTTTTCGTTCAGCCGCATCCAGCGGGCTCCACCGCTTTTGGTGAGATAAACGTTGCCGTCGTTGGTCCCTGTCCAGATGATGTCCGGAACCAGGGGAGACTCGTCTATAGAGACAATCGCGCTGTATCGGGAGTCAGGCGTTGCCGTGAGGTCAGGGCTGATCACCCTCCAGCTCTCGCCGCGGTCAACGGATTTGAAAAGTTTGTTTCCTCCGAAATACAGTGTATGAGGGTTGTGAGGAGAGAGCAGCATGGGCGAGTTCCAGTCGAACCGGTACCGCTCCTTTTTTTCTCCTTCTTCTGGTTCAGGAGGCTGCGGCCGGATCATGGTGTTTTGCCAGGTCCGCAGGTCCAGACGAAAAATGGATCCGAATTGAATTTCATAGTAGACAGTTTTGGGATCTGTGGGATCGACCTGACAGAAAAAACCGTCAGCATTGCTGAGCGGAAACCAGTCGCAGTTTACGATTCCTGAACCCCGGCGGGAACGGCTTGGCCCTCCCCAGTTTCCGTTATCCTGGAGTCCGCCATAGACATAATATGGCTTTCTCATATCGGCGGTGATGGCATAGAATTGAGCCAGACCGATCTGAGTGATGATGTCCCAATTTTTTCCTCGGTCATAGGTAATATTTATCCCGCCGTCACCGCCTGTGATCACATGGTCGGAATCGTTCGGATCGATCCAGATGGCGTGATAATCGATATGCGTCGAACCCTGAACCACGGGACCGATTTTCAAGGTCTTTCCGCCATCCTCGGAATAGGCCAATGGCGATCCGCACATCCAGATGACATTTTCATCGTTCGGATCGACACGGATCTGGCTGTAGTAGGAAGGCCGGTTGTTGTACATATTCATCTGCTGCCATGTTTTTCCGTAATCGGTGGACCTGAAAATGCCGCCTCGATTCACATCCAGTTTTTCCTCTTTCTGTTCCTCCCCCCGTCTCCATCCCCGTGTTTTTTGGGTGCTGACTATGGCATAAACGGTTCCCGGCTTGCTCCGTGCAGCACTCAGTCCTATGCGGCCCATTTCTTCTGTCGGAAGTCCTTCGGCCGCTTTTGTCCAGGTAGCCCCTGCGTCCAGGGTGACGTAGATGCCGGCTTTTGGACCCCATTGGTCGACAGGATCACCGGCGTCGAACCGGTCTCGCAATCTCTCATGGGCTGCGGCATACAGGATGCTGTTGTCCTCCGGATCCATGGCCAAGTCTATCACTCCCGTCCTTTCGTCGAGATAGAGGACTTTTTCCCATGTCTGGCCGCCATCCATTGTTTTGAATACGCCGCGCTCCTCATTGACGCCCCAAAGGTGTCCCAGAGCGGCGACATACACGATATCAGGATTTTCGGGATCGATGAGGACACGTCCGATGTGGTGTGTTTCTTTCAGACCGACGAATTCCCAGGTTTTTCCACCATCGGTGGATTTAAAGACACCGCTTCCCCAGGGCGAGCTGTTCCGGTTGTTGGCTTCACCTGTCCCGGCATAAAGAATATCGGGATTCGATAAAGAGACGGCAAGGTCTCCTATGGATGCATTCGGCTGGTCATCAAAAATCGGATCCCAGGTCGTGCCCGCGTTGGTGGTCTTCCATATGCCCCCCGTTGCAGCTCCGGCATAGACGATGAGGGGATTATCTTCCACTCCTTCGATATCTGTTATTCTTCCTCCTGGATTTGCCGGGCCTATCTCTCTCCATTTGAAGAGTCTGAGAAAGTTCTGAGTATCGGTTTTTGGATCCTGAGCAGAAGCCGGAAGAATCAGGACCACCGCCAATATCAATGCGGAGATGATCATTTTTTTCGCCTGTGGATGGGTCAATGTTTCCTCCTTTTTTATTTGATATATCCCAGTGCCCTCAATTGTTCACGGAGTTCCTCGTTCAATTCTGCTTCCTCCGGGGAAACTTTTCTTTTCTGTTTATTCTGAATTTTTAAAAAATCCAAGAAGACTTTTACCAACTGGGGATTTTCCCCGACTATGTTCTCGAGTTCATCAGGATCCTGTCCCAAATCGTAGACTTCCCTTGGATCGAACTCTGGGGGTTGCGAGAAGAAATAAGCAAGGTCTTCTGGACTGTAATCGTGGTTCAAGATGAATTTCTGTTTACCGCGGTTGATCGCCACCTTTTTGGGGACATGTTTTTTCATCACATTCGGTGCCAATTCGCTGATAAAAATTCTCTCATCCTTCTCCTGCTCTTCGCCGCTGAGTAAATCGAAGAGGCTTTTTCCATCGAACTGTTGTTTCGATGGGTTCATATCCAGCGCATCGAGTATGGTGGGCATGATGTCGGTGATCCGGGCATATTTCGTGATTTTTTTTCCTGCATGTTCCGAATTGAAAAATTTGATGATAAGGGCAATTTTTATGGTTTCGTTGTAAACACTGTGCAAGTGCTGCCAGGCACCGTGTTCAAAGAATTCCTCTCCGTGGTCTGAAATGAGTACGATCATGGTGTTATCGTAGAGATCGAGCTTTTTAAGCCGCTCCATCAGCGGCTTGATCAAAGCTTCGTCTGTATACCGGATTTCGGCATCGTAAAGATCGATGAAGTTTTGTTTGAGATCAGCTGTGACCGGCTTGTATCGGTTTTCGTGATTGAACCGCAGGCGGCCCATATCGACGTGAGTGAATTTTGCATCCTTTCCCAAAAAGATGGTATTGAAAGGAGCGGGGGTGTCATAGGGTGTGTGAATCTGGTAGGTATGGAGAAAAAGAAAAAAGTTTCGGTCCTTATGTCTTTCGATCCACTCGAGCGCATAACGGCAGCCGATTTCTGCTGCGTTTTTTTCCAGAATCGCTCCCCGGACATGGTAGCTGTCGAATCCTTTGCTGAATCCGTACAGGCCGCTGACATACCCCCCTCCGGTTATTCCCCCGGTGAAATAGTCCTTTGTTCGAAAAATGTCTGCCAGAGTCAAAAGCGAAGGATCCATGGTTTGATCGATATGATAGACCTGATGATTGATACAGTTCAGAGAAGTCAGCAGAGAGACATGGGAGGGGAGTGTCCAGGGAGAGGTCGCAAATGTATTCTGGAAAAGCACGGATTCTCTGGCGAGTGAATCGATATTTGGGCTCGTGTCCCTGGGATAACCGTAGCACCCTAGATGATCCGGACGCAGGGTATCGAGTGAAATGAGTATCACATTTTTTGTGTTTTGTCGGGGGGAGTAAACCACGGGATTGAACCAGCAAGCAAGGGCCTTCTCGCTGCCCCTGGTCATGAGGGAGATGCGGACTTTTTTCCCTTGATGGTCTGAGAGATCGATCTTTTTATAGTCAAAAGCGAGGGGTTCATCGGGACTGAGATTCAGTGTGTCTCGAAAGATCTCCTGTCTTTCATTCTCTGAATCGAGCAGGACTGAAAATTCAGCGATCCGGCTTCCCTCTCTTTTTTGAGCGTATTCACTATCCCTTCGGATGCCATAGGTGAATTCGAGAAATCCCTGTTCTGGAATAGTCAGGGTAAAGCGGTAGACGCTGCTGGGAGGAGCCAGGAGTGTGTTGATTTCTACGAGTCCGATCTTGAGCTTTTTTTTGAGCAGAAAAGGATTTTTTCCAATTCCAGAGTCAAGGAGCGGGAATTCATCAGCGATCTCGTGTACAGAAGGATTTTTTTCTCTGAATCGTTCGGGATCAGCAGCAAATTCCTGGAAGGGGCTGAGGAGAATATTTTTCTGGTCGAAATGGTCGATGAGACGGAAGAGAACGCGATCATCTCTTTTTGTGCAGCTTGAGAAAAGGGAAAAAAAGACCGAAGCCCAAATGAGGGTAAAGACTGCTCTTCGGGTTTTAGGGAGCATACGCTTTCGTCTGCTTGTCGTGTGGCTCATATCCGGCTGTTCTTCGAATCTCCGCTATTTTATATTACGTCCAGTGCTAAGTCAAAATGAACCTTTGCTGTCTCGCGAGCCGTTGACTTCTGAGCTGCCGCTGTTATACAGTTGCCCTCGAAACCGAATTCATTCTCACGAATAAACATGCAAGAGACCAACATCGGGAATTCTCGAGAAGTAACAACTCTGGCCCGGGGCGCGGGGATCGTCTTTGCCGGAACTCTTTTCGGACTGCTGCTCAAATACATTTTCCAACTGATCGTTGCCCGCCATCTTGGGGTAGGACTTTTCGGGACATTCTTCTTGGGCGTCACCATATTCAGCGTTCTCGAGCGTTTATCCGGGTTGGGACTGCCTAATGGGATTTTGAGATTTGTTTCTGTCTTCCGAGGCCAGGGAGACCAGGAAAGGATCAAAGGTACGATCCTTTCAGGATTGAGATTTGTTGCGGTTGCAGGATTTGCCCTTCTCTGCTTGGTGGTTTTGTTGTCGACTTTTCTGTCGAATCAGGTTTTTCATGATGCCAACTTGATCTGGGTTCTCAGGATATTAGCTGTCGGCAGCTTGTTCTCTGGATTGACGGAGATACTTGTCTATACCACCCAGGCCTTTCAGCTTATGCAGTATAAGGTATGGGTGAGATTCGTCTTCGAACCGCTGTCCAGGATTTTCTTGGTCTGGCTGGGATTTTGGCTGGGATGGCGGCTTTTCGGAGCCACTCTGGCCTTCGCTGTGGTCAGTGTGTTCGGCACGGTCGTCGCCTTCCAGTTTATGCTCAAAGTCTTTCCCCTGTTCAAGGAAAAAAAAGTCCTTCCTCGCTTCGAAACCAGAGCGATTCTGCGTTTCTCCTGGCCGCTATTTTTTGTCGGATTTTTAAATTTGACCATTGCCTATGCTCCTGCTCTCATCCTGGGATATTTTCGGACATCCGAGGAAGTCGGCATTTTTGGCTCTGCCTTCAGGACCGCTGTGCTTATGTCGGTTATCATGGAGTCATTCAATGCGATATTTTCTCCGATCATCGCTGATTTATCCGAAAGAAAAGCTCTCAAAAAGCTGGAGGAATTATTCAAGGTCGTTACAAAATGGATATTCACCATCAGTTTTCCTGTTTTCCTCAGCATGGTTCTTTTCCCAAAAATGATCTTGAATCTCTGGGGAGAAGATTTTATCTCAGGAGCGACCTGTCTCATCTTCATAAGCTGCGGCCAGTTGATCAACTGTGGGGTGGGTTCTTCCGGATATATGCTGATGATGACCGGTCACACAAGAATAATTCTGATCAATGCTTTATTTTTTACGGTTGCCAGTCTGGGATTAAGTGTGTACCTGATTCCTGAATACGGTATCTTGGGAGCGGCTTTGAGTTATGCCATTCCGCTAGGCTTCATTAACCTCATTCGTCTGGTAGAAGTGTACATCATTCTCGGTATACATCCTTACCGCTGGGATTTTTTCAAGCCTTTGACCGCAGGCGCGGGCGCTGCTGCTGCAGGATGGGTGATGAAAGTTTTCGTCCGGATAGACCCTTTTGTTTTTTCTCTTTTGATCGGTGTGCTGGTAGTCGCATCGATTTACATATCGATCCTTGTTTTCTTGAAAATTCCGCGGGAGGACTTATGGGTCATGGAAAAAATAAAGATGAAGTTATTCACCAGGCGGCGAAGATGATCTCAGCTTTAAATATTTTTTGATCTGTCCCACATTCATGCAGACCTGCCTCAAATAGACTAGGGCAGGAACAAGTGTCATGATCGAGAAAAGATCGATTCCGATCTTTTTCCTTCGCTTGATCAGCAGGGGAAAGGGTTTTGTCTTCTTATAGAGTAAGAGCAGGAAAAGCCCCCAGCTAAAGGCAATCAATATTCCGATGACCTCGTATCGGGGGATAAGCACAAGAAGTGTGATAAGGAAAAGCAGCGGCCACAGTGGAAAACTG
>JABAOC010014528.1_pt1 | contig 11196 bp, 12 predicted proteins | sample 7062161 | NCBI WGS metagenome assembly JABAOC01 (sample SAMN14538625, study PRJNA623070) | marine sediment metagenome | biome: marine biome [ENVO:00000428]; feature: marine pelagic biome [ENVO:01000023]; material: deep marine sediment [ENVO:00002113] | place: India: Gulf of Khambhat ... | reverse complement strand
GACTTTTTAATTTGCGCTAATACATAAGAGATTCTTATGTATCAGCACTGTGGTCCAAAAGAAGGACGCGAGGCTCATAACCTTGAGACGGTGGAGCGTTACCACCCGGTGCTATTTAATAGCGAATTTTAATAAATTCGCTATTAAAAGCAATGGCGGAGACGAATATATAAAAATATATTCTTTCTCACCCGGTGCTATATAAATAAAGAACTTTAATAAATTCTTTATTTATAAACACATATAAAACCAAAAAAATTAGTAAGATTATTTGCAAGAAATTTTATATATAGCCATATTAAAATATATATGAAAATTAAGGATAAGAAGATACTAATAGTCGGAGGAACAGGATCTCTTGGCAACCAATTGACAAAAAGATATTTGGAAAATAATACTCTATTTTTGTATTCAAGAGATGAATCAAAACATTGGAAAATGTCAATTGAGTATAACTACCATAAGAATCTAAATTTTATAATAGGGGATATAAGAGATAGGGAGAAAATCAAGCAAACGCTAATTAGACATAATTTTAATATTATTATCTTAGCAGCAGCGATGAAGCATATTGATAGATGCGAATATGAAACTAATGAATGTATGGGTACAAACTTATTGGGAACCAAGAATGTGCTTGATGAAATAGAAGATAATTTAAAATTATTAGATAATTTGGAAACAGTCTGCTTCATTAGTACAGATAAGGCATGTAGTCCTGTCAATGTGTATGGCATGTGCAAAGCAATTTCTGAATGCTTGATGATTGAAAAAGCAAAATATATTGAAAGTGTAAAATTCGTATGTGTCAGATATGGAAATGTATTGAACTCTAGGGGAAGTATTATCCCAACGCTACATAAACTAGGAAAAGATAATAATATAAAACATTTCAAATTAACTGATGAAAGAATGACAAGATTTGTTATGACATTAGATCAAAGCGTTGATTTAATTGAACATGCTATTCTAAAAGCTGAATCTGGTGATATTGTAATTCCTAAATTAATTTCATGCAATATTAAGGACATGCTTGAAATTTTCTCAGAATTGTATGATAAGCCAATTGTATTAGATAAGCTTAGGCCTGGCGAGAAGATGTTAGAATCTCTAATTAATGAGACACAATCAATGAGATTAGAATTAGGTGAAGATGGTTATATGTATATCAAACCATGCTATAAAAATATAATGACAAATAATAAAATTAAAGATTATAATAGCAAAATTAATCCACTAACAAAAGAAGAATTAAAAAAATACTTAGAGAATTTGGATTTATTATAAAATATATTATATATTTTTAAAAATGAAATTATGTATAGTAGTTGGGACAAGACCTGAAATTATCAGACTATCATCAACAATTAAATTGTCAAAAAGATATTTTGATACGATTTTAGTTCATACTGGCCAAAATTATGATTATAGTTTGAATCAGGTATTTTTTGATGATCTAGGATTGGATAAGCCAGATTACTATTTGGAATGTTCTAGGGATAGTGTTGGAAGAGCTGTTGGTGATATAATAGCAAAATCATACGATTTACTTTTAAAACTTAAGCCGGATGCTATATTAATTTTGGGTGATACAAATAGTTGTTTATGTGCTTATAGTGCTAAAAGATTAAAAATACCAATTTTCCATTTGGAAGCTGGTAATAGATGTTTTGATCCAAACGTTCCAGAAGAATTAAATAGAAGATTGATTGATCATTTATCCGACATAAATATGTGTTATATGGAACATGCTAGGAGGAATTTAATGCAAGAAAATATAAAACCACAATACACGTTTGTGGTTGGAAGTCCAATGACAGAAGTATTAACCGGTATAGAAGATAAAATAAATAATTCAGATATATTAAATGAAATGAAACTGGAAAAAAATAAATATTTTGTATGGAGCTCGCATAGAGAAGAGAATATTAATTTAGATAATAATTTTCAGAAAGTAGTTAATTCAATTAATAATTTAGCAAATAAATATCAATTACCAGTATTATTCTCTTGTCATCCTAGAACTATGAAAAGAATAAAAAAAGAAGGTGTTGTAATAAATTATAATATAATATTATCTCAACCATTAGGATTAATTGATTATTGCAAATTGCAAAAAGATGCATTGTGTGTAATATCCGATAGTGGTACATTAACAGAGGAATCAAATATATTACAATTTAAGGGTGTACTATTGAGAACATCAACGGAACATCCTGAAGGTGTTGATGCTGGTAGTATTATATTAGGAAACATTGATTGGACATATTTAGAACATTCAATAAAATTATGTTTAGATATGGAAATTAATAATAAGTTGGCGAATGATTATCAGGATAATAATTTTTCAGAAAAAGTGTGTAAGATTGTTGCTGGATATTGGAGTATTGTTAATAAATTTATTTGGATGAAGTAAATAAATAATAATTTACCAATTATATTTTTTTAATTCTAATATTTGAACTTTTAAATCTGGAATATCAAAGTTAAGTTTATGTTTAGAAGAGAGACTTTTATTAACACTTTTTTCAGTGTTATATTTATTGATTTTAATGTTAAGACCATAAATATCATTTATTATTGACACAAGTTCATATTTGCTAACTGTCCTTGGACTGAATATATGTCTTATGCCATTCCAAAATATATTTTTATCAGTCAATTCATAAATAATTTTTGCTAATTGTAAACACGTTACACCATTCCAATAATGATTACAATACCCATTTATTTCACCATTTTTATTAGATTTTACCCATTCTAAGAGTGATCTTTTATTATATATTTCTTCCCCGATAATAGATGTTCGAATGATAGTAGCATCACATAGTTCTCCTAAAGATTTTGATAATCCATATGAATCTTTGGCATCATGTTCATCTGATTCAATATAATTGCCACTACTACCGCTAAATACACAATCTGTTGTTATATGAATCATTTTGCCATTATATTTTTTACATAATAAACTGAGAATAATAGGAAATATAGAGTTAATTTTATAATACATTCTATTATTTATATTTTTCTGTTTTGATGATTGTGGTATTATTCCTGCACAATTAATAATTATATCACCATTTTGGAATAATTTATTGATTATAAATTTATCTAATGATTCGATGGATAAATTATTTAGATCATAATCTTCTCTTGTCAAATCAATAATATGCATATTTTGTTTTTTCAAAAAACTTGATACATAATTACCTAACATACCATTTGATCCAAAAATATAAATTTTCATTGTTTTATGTAAATTTATTATATATGTTTTAAGGAAAATTGTTCTTATATGATTTTTAACAAAATATGATAAATTTTAGGAAAAATATATAATAAAAATAAAAGTAATATTCATTTGATGCAAAAATCATCTCACGATGGCGGAACTATAAATATGACAAAAGGAGTTACAAATAATATAGATTTTGAAAAATATGGATTTAATATGGTATATAAACTCGGATGTTCGGTTGTAATGATTAAATTATAATTTTATTAATAATATTATAAATGTTTAAAATATTATTAACATGTCCACCTATGAAAAATCGAATAGATGATTATAAATTTTTATTTGAAAAATATAATTTAAATGTTTTTTGTCCTAAATTTAGTCAAACAATGACAGAAAATGAATTGTGTGAAATATTACCAGAATATGATGGGTGGATTATCGGTGACGATCCGGCCACTGAAAGAGTTTTTACAACAGGGGCAAATGGGAGATTAAGAGCGGCTGTAAAATGGGGAGTTGGAGTCGATAATGTAGATTTCGAGGCTTGTAAAAAATTAGGAATACCGATAACAAATATACCTAATGTATTTGGCGAAGAGGTATCGGATATTGCGATTGGTTTTCTATTATGTTTATCGAGAAAATTACATCTAATCGATTTGGAGACAAAAAAAGGTGGATGGTATAAACCATGTGGTAGATCATTAACCAATAAGAAAGTATGTTTAATAGGATTTGGGGATATCGGTAGAGCTACTGCAAGAAAACTAATGGCATTTAATTTAAGTATTCATGTATCGGATCCTGGATTTGAGAAAGTTAATGGAAACATACTCTGTAAATACAGTGATGACGTTTTGGTCCCGGAAGAGCTAAATAAGGTAAACCTTACTAATCTAGATTCTGCTGTCGAAAATTGCGATTTTATTATCGTGACGTGCGCATTGAATAAATTTACTCACCATATGGTCGATAAGAATGTTATCCAAAAAGCAAATAAGGGCGTCGTCATAATCAACGTCGCAAGGGGAGCCATCGTGAAAGAAGACGACGTAGTCGAGTTATTAGAGAGCGGTTTTATCGATTCTGTCGGTTTCGATGTATTCGAGGAAGAGCCGTTAAGAAAAGATAGTAGACTAAGAGAGTTTGAGCAGAATATATACGGTTCGCATAACGGTTCTAATACGATCGAGGCTGTAGATAGAACAAGTATGATCGCGATAACAAAAATATCAGAATTTCTGAGTTCGAAATATTAATTCTATTCATTCTGAGGAATGAATATTATCAAAAAATATTTACTATGTCAAATTGTTTTATTTATAATTGATTTGAGCCATAAATAGTTATTATCCGATATATTAACATCATAATCGTGAGTATCAATTAATGATAATAATACAATGCCTCCATTAAATTTACAATCCTTAATAGTGAAAATATCTTTTGTTCCAGATCCTAATGATTTAATTGTTAAACATCTTTTTTCTTGAGAATGAGTGATAAAATCACATTCTTCAAATAATACCTCGGCATGGTCAAGCAAATCTACATTATTATATACTCCAGCCGCCTGCCCAGTATATGATTCAAATATGCAGTTTTTGGCATGTATAATATTAGCACTGCCCATTCCGCAACCCAATGCAGTCGGTGATGAAAAAAATGAGCTATTATTTTTTAATGCTTCTTGATTACCATAATGTATCAAATGAATATTATATAATTGAAAATGAGTAACATGATTTTTCAAGGGATTTTTTGGCTCAATGTGAAGAGGATATCGTCCATTTTTCATAATAATGGTAATATTGGAAATGAAGCATGTATAATTTAGAAAAAATCCCTCAAATCTCAGACCATTTACCTTGTCATTTTCTAATTCATTTTGCGATGGTTCTCCATTTATTATTATATTTTCTCGTATTCCTTTTCCTATAATATCGACATATTCACAAGGTTCCATTTTTCTATTAAAACCATTTGTTTCGTTATATATTCCTTCATTAATTAATATTAATATACGATTCGAAAAATTCATCTCAATAGTTTTTGCCAAAGCATTGGCTCTTGTGATCGCATCTGATACTGTATTATAGAATCCATTCTTACTAACTTCTATTGTATGTAGATATTTAGTTTCACTATTCATTATTAAATTTACCTACGATTTTTAATTCCAAAAATCATCGATCCTTGACCAGTCTCTTTAGATGGAGGTATATATTCAAGCATTTTCACAACACCAGATTCTTTCAAGAATGGTATTGCCAATACACCTTTGCCGAGTGTTGCACTTTCATTTAATATATCATCAAAACAGATGTAACTATAATCATTTAGTTTACCAAGTATATGTTGACAACATTCTAAATGCATTTGATGACATAGTTTGTTGTCTTTTTCTATCCTACAATTCATATTCTTTTCATATTGTTGTTGTCTAAATTCCGAGTGATTATTATGCCAGAAATCGAAAGCATCTAAATAGATAAAATCAATAGCTTCTGTATAATTTCTTAAATAGTCCTCTCCTTTAGAAACAATTGTTTGATGATTCTCGAAATTTGCTTGCTCAGAAAATTTTTTAGCATTTTCGATGACAATTGGATCCATATCCACAGTTATTAAATTCATATCCTTATCTTTACAGAAATTGATATATGCTTCTGTAGAATTTGGATACTAAGTAAAAATAGTGCCATCTGTTTTTTCTGCAACTTCGCGTGTTCCACCTATTTCAATAATAGTTTTACCTTTGAGCATTTCATCATCATACTTCGAAATGTATGATATTAATAGTTTATGACTCATAATATATTTATATTTATATATATATATTAAAAATTTTATCTAAATAACGCATGATAAATTATAATACTTTGTTTGCTAATATTATATTTATCTAACATTAGCGCTACTCGTTATCAAGTATATGACTAACGCGATATATTTAGAATGTACACCTTGAGGTAAATGTTGTTTAATTTCTTTCATCGACATCTGAAATGCCCCTCCGCCAAAATTCTTATCATCCCCATTTTGTTGCATAATTTCTTCATAATTAAATTGTAATTTATCGATTATCAGATCACATTCTTCCCAAGTTAAAGGTAAATCTTTATAATTCTTATCTCCAAGAATAGATGGCGATAATATATGATTTTGAAACAAGAATTCTGAATTCTTCAGACCTTGTCTAATCGCTAATTTAGGGTATTTAAATAGATTGTATAGATATAATAATTTCATATCGTATTTCTTATCGAATATTACTCTGCGAAGCGGTTCACAAATATCCCACATATTGTGGTCATCGTTTTCATTTAATTTGCAACCACAGAAATAACCATTCCATATGTAATGCTTAATACATATTTGTTCTTTATCAGCGGTTGGATTTCTATCCTTGATATAATTCTCAATATAAAAATCGGGATCAAGCCTATTAGAAATGAAACTAAATAAACAACAATCGTCTATCGGTTTATTTGTAATAGTCTTATCATCGGTAAAAATGTCATTAAAATCTATTCTAGGTATATATTCACATAAACTGCCCGATTGTGATACATTATAAATACTGCAACCTTTTTCTTTCAAATATTTATACCAAAAATGAGAAGCCATCGCATGCATCATATGACCGGTTTCTATGACATATCCACCTACCTTGTCTATATTATAATAATGATATGATCTATTGAATTTTCTAATATCTGGATTTTTTATATTAAATGCTCCTAATATATATATTTCCTTAATACCCAAATAGTTTAAAAATAATAAACATTGTGAATAGTTATCTGTGGTAGATTGATTATTAATTGTATTTCCTTCTATGATTTCATCAAATTTATAATTTGATAACTCTTTATATCCAACATATTGTATACCATTACTATTATGACTCTTAATGAATATATGTGGCGAAAATTCATCGCTTCTATAAATTGTTTCATATTCTGTAGTTGTTCCATCATTATTATACACTATAAGTGTATTATCATTTGGTACTCTTGTATTTTTTATTCTTGTGTCAAGAAACAATATATCAGGATCTTTGTTCAAAATATTACTCGAATTCTTATATGCGAGAGTAATGATGTTAGGATCGTTCAAAAATTTATCGAATTTATCAGAATACTCTAATAAGTTTTGTCCACATAAAAGAACAACACCTTTTTTGCCAATTATTGAATTTTTTAAAGCTTTTAATCCACCATTTTTGCATATAACAATCAAATTGTTCATATATTTATAATTTTAACATTTATATTTTTTATTGGTATCAAACGTAATATTAAAATAAAAATCTCTCAACTTTAAATTCGAATACATAATCCGGTTTGATAAGATCGATTATATCATTATTATATTTTTTTTTACATAAATACACTTCGTCAGATATTGCCCAAAATAAAGGCAATACATGTACTAGAAAACTATCATAAAAAAATAATATTTTGAACTGTTTTCCGGAATCATTCTTCTTGTACAAGATGTATTTTGATAGAATATTCCAATTAATTGATTTACCTATATTATCATCTGTCTTATTAGATAGTTGATTATTATCTATAGTCAACAACGATATGATATTTTTATCGATTGTCATCGTATAGATATGTTTTATCTGATTACTATAATAATAGATATCTTTTGTACTATTTAATAATTGATTTCCTAAATTCGATGGCCATGTTAGATCTCCAATGCCTAATCCTAATTTACTAAGAGAATCAACCTTTTTTTCGATTAATTGAATATTTTGTTTTTTTATTTTTAGGCCAAATAATTCATATACTTTATTAACAAAATGATTATAAACTATAATATTTCCTTTTAAATTAATGTGTGTATCTGTTTTGTAATAGATATCCTTTTCATTTTTAAGAATATCGTATGTATCGAATAGATGATCTCCTAGATATTCATGATATATATCTAAAGCAGGTCTGTATTTTGCATCATAACCATCAGGTAACTTGTCTTTATAAATATATGATTTATCTGGGAAGACCAATAGAAGGTATTTTTCTTTATATTTATCGTATCTATCCAATTTATTTTCAATAAGACATAAATTATCACAATGAATTTCTAATTCTTTGGCTGAATCATTTTGTAAAAAAAGATAACCATCTTTACCAATTAATGTTTTTTCCATTTTATAATATCTTCAGAAAAATTATTCTTATATATTTTTTCTGAAGTATGCAATCAGAATAATTTGATTAATATACTTTTTAATATATAACCAATATCTCACTATTAGACTATTTAGAGAAAATAATAAATTTTCAAAACAAATAAATAGATTAAATAAAAATAGTCTAAATTTATCAAAAAAAAAGATAAATGTTCCCCAACTTTAGATATTAATTAATCTCCAATTATGTAAATGCCTATTTAATTATATGCCATTGCACATCATTAAAAATCTTCGATTAAAATAACATATTAATACGTTGATGCTAATGTATTATCTAGTTTTTTATATTTAATTATAGACTTATATGCGTTATGTTCTGTGTATAACCATTTTGTAAATTCATCTATACTTTTTATTTTTTGTACAATGTTCATTTTAAAATTATTTAAACTCAATTCCTCCCTTTTTCTTCTTTCTTTTAAAGTATTATCATCTATACCTTTATTAGGGGTAGCAATATATTTAATATTGATTGGATAATCGAGAAAGTTAATAAAATAATTAAAAATTTCTTTTGCTCTATCCATATGAAACTCTGAAGTTATTAAAATAATATCATCAATCTTTAATGGAACGAAAAAATTTGTATAGGAAAAAAAACCGTTTGCAATAGTATCATATGATCCCCATTCTCTATAAATATTTTTTTCTGGAATTCCATTTGCATATAAATATTGAGCGCACGATGAAGATTCATGTATAACATACTTATTATTATTAAGATAAGGAGGTTTATGATACGTGCCACCACCTATACAAATTATATAACATTCTTTGTTCGTAGATTTATATATATCAATAGCCATGTCGAGTCTTTTCTCAACAAATAGGTGATTTTTTCCATTTTTTTTCAAACCACCAGCTAATACAAAAATATACAATACCTCAGTATTATCAATTGCCTTACTTATATTTTTTTTAATTTTTCTATAAATTTCTTTTTTTTCAAAATCTGTGTTGAATATATTCATATAATTATAGAATATATATTTATATTAAATGAATTTGCCAATAATAGCAATTATTCCGATAAAACATAATTCTGTACGTGTTCCAGGAAAAAATTTTAGAAATTTTAATGGTAATCCTTTGTATGTTTTTATTGTGAATATAGTTTTAAAATCGAAATATATTACTGAGGTTATAATTGATACAAATAGTCAAATAGTAAAAGATGGTATAAATATATATTTTAAAGGTAATAATAAAATTACAGTCTATGATAGACCTGAATATCTATGTTCTGGTGATACTCCTATGAACGATGTACTTATTAATGTAATTACTAAATTGAGTTTAAAAGCAGATTTTTATGTACAAACACATACTACTAATCCATTATTAACTACAGAAACCCTAGATAATGCAATCGAATTATTTATAGAAAAAAGGAAAAATGGATATGATTCTTTATTTTCCGTTAAATCATTACAAATGAGACTATATAGGGAAGAAAATAATAAAATTATTGCATTGAATCATAATCCAAATGAACTCATACCCACACAAAATTTAGAGCCACTATATGAAGAGAATTCATGCATATATATTTTTACTAAAGACAGATTAATCGAGAGAAATCACCGCATTGGTTATAATCCTATTCTTTTCAAAATGAATGACATCGAATCCCAAGATATAGATACGGAATATGATTTTACTATCACTAGTTTAATACATAAAAGTATAAATGAAAAGAATAATAATTATATTGCATTAATAACTGGAGTTAGTGGAGGAATTGGAATAGAAATAGCTAAAAAATTTAAGGAGTGTGGATGGTATATTATTGGCACAAGTGAAATTCCTAATTTCGAATCAGAATATATCGATCGTTACATGCAATATGATTTAACAAAACAAGATTCAGTCCAAAAAATAATAGAAAATATCAAAAATAAAGAAAATAGAATAAATTGTTTAATCAATAATGCTGCGATTCAAATATGTAAACCTATATGGGATTTAGAAGAAGAAAGTTGGGACAAAATATTTAATTGTAATCTTAAAACAGTTTACCGTTTTGTCAAATATGGAATTGATATATTGAAAGAATCACAGGGAAATATTATCAATATTGGATCAGTACATGCAATAAATACATCAGATGAGATAGCAGCATATGCTTGTTCTAAATCAGCTATAGTAGGATTAACAAGGAATCTTGCGATTGAATTGGGCAAATTTGGGATTAGAGTTAATTCGATCTCTCCTGGAGCAGTTAATACTCCAATGCTTAGATCAGGATTATTAAGAGGTCATGTTGGTAGTGGAATAGCTGATGATCTTGTTGATAATTTGTCTAAAAAACATATTTTAGGAAGTGTTGGCAAACCAGAAGAGATTGCCGAATTAGTATACTCTATTAATAATAATAATTTTATGACTGGATCAAACATTATTATAGATGGTGGTGCGACTATTAAATTAAGCACTGAATGAAATTAGTAAAAATAATTGTGAATAATATTAAAACCACTTAAAGCAAAAATTGACTTAAATATTGGTATATCATAATTTATTTCTTCAGTTGGATCTTTTATATTTAAGATATATTTAGACTTTCAGAAAAATTAATATTATATACTTTTTCTGAATCACATAATTATAATAATTTAATGTATGTACTTTTTGATATATTATATATTGAATAATATAATTTTTATAGTAAATAAATAGATTAAATAAAAACAACCTAAATTTATTGAGAAAAAATAAATATATTAAATTCTTATTCGAA
>JABAOC010012540.1_pt1 | contig 11196 bp, 10 predicted proteins | sample 7062161 | NCBI WGS metagenome assembly JABAOC01 (sample SAMN14538625, study PRJNA623070) | marine sediment metagenome | biome: marine biome [ENVO:00000428]; feature: marine pelagic biome [ENVO:01000023]; material: deep marine sediment [ENVO:00002113] | place: India: Gulf of Khambhat ... | reverse complement strand
ATAGAGCCAGCTAACTGCTCTGCTTTTTTATCCTGCCCGGTCATATGTCCAATCTCTCGGATGTCCTCTATTATCCCCTTGATACTCTTTGGGTCCATAACATAGAGTGGTGTTTCAATCTTTTTCAGTTTTTGTATTAAGTTTTCCTGTACTCCTGCTGTCCCGATAACCAAGTCAGCTTCGAGGGCAATTATCTTCTCAAGGTTGGGGTTTTGAAAGTCTCCAATTTTTTCTTTCTTTTTTGCCTGGTCCGGATAATCACAATATGTTGTCACCCCGACAATTTCTGAATCAAGGCCCAGGGCAAACAATACTTCAGTAGAAGCAGGTGTAAGAGATATTATCCTGGTTGGCTTTTTCGAAACTGTCACTACTTGCTTCTGGTCGTCAGTAACCTCGACCGGAAATGACAATTTTTCATTGTTAACCTTATTTTTTTCAGCCTTTCTTTCTTCATCTGCAGATTTGCAGCCAGCCAGTGCGAGAATCATTAATGAAAAAAGACTGATAATAAAGATTTTACTAATTCTATTCATTTTGATTCCTCCAATACAAATAATAAAAAAACCCAGCTTTCACTGAGGTTCAATTAAATATATATTTTTATCTCTCACCTCTCTCCACGAAGGTATATCTATTTCAGGCAGGTCTCCTGGCTACTGGCTCTACTTTCTCCCGCCTTCCCGTCTTAAAGTATTAAGACAGTGGCTATTTGAGAAAAAGCTTACCAGTTACAGTGGCGGGTCCGCACCGGAATCTCACCGGTTTCCCCATTAAACCCATAGCGGGTACCTGAAACTTCCTAACTATCAATGTTGAAAATATAGCAGTTAGTCATACTTAAAGCAAGATTATTTAATATTTTAAGTAATTATTTTTCTTCCCAAAACGATTCNNACGATTCTGCTTCTTCTTCCATCTCTTCTAGCCGGTCATAATAATCAGTAAATTCGTTCAAATGAGCCAAAGCAATCTTTCCAGTTAATAAAGAATCATCGTCTGTTACATTAGTTTCAGGGTCAACTAAACCGTGCTCGAGTTCAACATCCATGCCTCTTCTAAACTGGTCAACATCAAATTTACTCCAATCTAGGCCTAGTTTTTCACCAATTTCCTTTGCTTCTTCCTGACTAAAGTTCTTTTTGTGTTCCATAGCAATCTCCTTTCCACAATTAAAGATAAGGCTGACTTTTAAATTAGTCTAAATAATAATAACTAAAAAATAGCATCTATATTCAAAGCTTTTTCAGTTTTTAACTATATATAGGTAGACCCGGCCTTTCTTTTTAACATAATCCCACGTTGGAAATGGCCAGAAATGAGAAACAACTCTGGCCCCATCCTTAAGCTCGTTTTTTAACTTAACCTCCAGTTTGGGCATGCTGATGTCGATCTGAAAAGTGATAACAATATCATAGACAGATAGGTCCTCCCTCCAAAAATTCTTCCAATATATATGAGCGTTTTTTTCAAGGCCCAGTTTCCTAATCTTTCGCCTGGCAATCCAAACCAGAAAAGGATTTATTTCATATCCATAAGCTTCCGCCCCATTTTGGGCTAAGGCAATGATAATCCTGCCGTCTCCTGAGCCCAGATCAACAGCTTTTTGACCTTTTTTTATATCAGCCAGGTTTAACATTCTTTGAACTTTACGCCGGCTGCTTGCATTAAAGGGAGCCCCTAGAAAGAATAGCGGTAATATAAAAAAGAGGCCGGCCAGAGTGAACAGAAAATACTTGATAGCATTTTTTATAATTTTTAACATGTCTTTACCGGCAAAGATTTTTTGTTTACTCTTTGATATTTAAATCACCAAAATATATAAGCTTAAATTAATAGACTTCACACTTCACCTGAAAATAGTTCTTCGGATGATCACAGGAGGGGCATTTTTCGGGAGGCTCTTTCCCTTGATAGACATATCCGCATTTACGGCAAACCCAGTTTACTTCTTGGTCTTTTCTATAAATCGTTCCATCTTCCAGTTCTTTAAGCAATTTCTTGTATCTATCTTCATGATGTTCTTCAGCTTTGGCAATAGACCTTAATCGACCGGCGATCTCAGTCAGCCCTTCACTTTTTGCTATTTCTGCAAAATCCGGGTACATTTTGGTATATTCGTAGTTTTCTCCGGCAATTGCCGCTTTAATGTTTTCAACCGTATTGGCAAGTACGGAGGGAACTTCCGCCTGTACTTCAATCGGATCAATTTTTTCTCCGCTTTTTTCTTTCAATGTATTAATCAAGCGCATCAACCATTTAGCATGCTCTCTTTCGTTATCGGCTGTTACCAGAAATATCTCAGCAATCTGCTCATACCCTTCTTTGCTGGCAATCTTTGAATAAAAAGTGTAGCGATTGCGGGCCTGGCTTTCTCCTATAAATGCTTTTGCCAGATTATTAATTGAATTTAACATATCTAAATCCTCCCTTTTAATAGATTATTATCTTAATGCATAAACAAAACAGATAAATAATTATTTCATCGAATAGGTTAAAACCTTTTCGGTAAACAGCCGTGGCTAAATCTATAAAAATACTGAGGCAACTATTTCTTTGTTATGCTTTAATCTTTAATATCCTCTGAGATCAGAATTCATAATCAACCGACCCTTGCAAGCCCAATGAAGGAACATCGACTTTAATATTGTCCTTTACACCGGTTGCGCCGCCGGGTATGGAAAAGCTAATCTCACCCTCAGCATTTGTTTTTTTAGTACCTGAACTGTTATAGTCATCTGTCCCACTGACTTCATATTTGATATCTACACCGGCTTGGGCAGGGATTAATCTAACTATGATAGTCACAGATTGCTTTGGGCTTGGATCCGGAGGATTGGCCTCTACTAAAAGTTTACCTTCCTCTATCCATTTCTGACCTTCTTCAAGTGGTTCATCTTCAATTATCTCCGAATCATCATGATCAGGTGTAATTTCATCTTCTGGCACATCTTCGTCCTCATGATAATCTTCTTCTAAACCTACAAATGCGGGGTCAATAAAGATATCAGGGGGTGGTGGCGCCATTGTCGGGCCGACCAAGACCTCAATGCTCTCTGGCATAATTGAAATAACGACATCATTAATTGGTTGGCAGATATTGATAAATATATTAATTACCGACGGAGGTAATATGACTATGACATTGTTGATAAAGATTTGTGTATTTTGAATTATTACCGAAGTAGTTGTCACCGGTACCTGCAGATCCATAGGATTACCGCATTTAGCCAGAACATGAGGCACACCATTTTCATCTGTTAAAGCAATTCGGTTTCTCTTGAGAACATATCCCGGTAGAATTTTATAATTTTTGGTGCTGTTAGTAATAATAGTTCCTTTCTTTAATGTTTTCTTCAGCTTCATTCCGCCTTTTTCTTTCTTGGCCAGTCTGTCAACATCTGATTTTGTTAAACCAGTGACATCATTGAGAAGTTTTAAGTACTTGCTGTCAGCTTCACATTTTTTCTTGACATCTTCCCAGGAATATATTCCTTTCGGCACCAAAGGCGGTGCTTCAACAACTGCTGAGGCTTGATTTGAATTACCGCTTTCAGCTTTATCGGTCGTGGCCGCCGTAACAACATAATAGTAGGTAACACCCTTTTGAATATTTTTATCTATATAATTTGATTTATCAGGATCAATTCTTGAAGCTAAGACAAATTTATCACCTGGAATAACGCTTTTATAGACTCTGTATTCTTTTAAATCATTGATTGAAACATCGTCCCAGTTCAATCTGATGTCCTGACTTGTAGTGGAGGCTTTAAGGTTATCAGGTATTGGTACAGAAGTACCTGATTTTGTCTTCTCGCCAGTAACAGATGAAGTCCCGCCTTGGCTTGAGGGAGGAATGACAGTCGCTGGCTGCCCTTTTGCTCCCATTACACTTAAAACATATAACGATGAACAGCAACAGCAGCTAAAAAAGATGATTAACAATAATGGTACCAACCAGATGGCAACTTTATACTTTCTATCTTTTTTTGATGGAGGTGTTGTCATGACCCTGGTATTCTCTTCGTTTGTTGGATTATCTTGATTTTGGTCTATAGATTGGCCGCATGATTGACAAAATTTGCTCCCCTCGGAAATTTCCTTACCGCATTCTTTACAAAATGGCATTATGCTCCTCTCCCTTGTTGCCCTAATAACACCGAATATAAAAATTATTTTCTTTGAAGAATTCTACTATATTATTAGCTTTAAGTGTATAAAATAAAAATTATATTTGTTTAGTAATTCTATACCAGGCCAATAAGCTTATCCCTCTAACCAGCTTAAAACCTTTAAAAAAAGAGTAGGTTTTACCAGTTGCTTTTCCAGGTCTCTGCTGGGCAACCTGTAAAAATAATCTTCCTACATCTTCTTTTTGTACACCGATTGCCTTTAATATAAGAGGGATATTCCTAGTTTTTTCTTCTAGTCCAGAGCTAGTCTTTATGTCTTTATAGAAATCAGTTTTTACCATTCCGGGGAGTAAAGCATGAATTGAAACCGGATAACCAATATTTTCCTTGGCCAAGCTTTTAGTTAAGCTAATTACAGCTGACTTGGTAGCTGCGTAAGTAGTTAAAAAAGGGCTGGCATCTCCTCTTCCCCCTTTACCGCTAATATTGAAGAGCAAGCCGCCATTCTTTTTAAAATAGGGTATAACCAGCCGACAGGCAAGAAGTACTGCTGTCAAATTTACCTCTATAATCGACCGAATTTCATCGGTTTCCATTTTATCTAGAAATTGGTAACCGCCAGATAAACCTGCATTATTTACCCAAATATCAATTCTTCCCCAAGTTTCTACTGCATGTGAAAAAAGCCTCTTTACATCATTCTCATTAGTGACATCAACTTTTATTCCAGATGCTTGAAAACCATTTTGCCGAAATATTTCAACATTCTGTTCGACTTTTTTCTCATTTCTTGAGCAGATTACTACTTTGGCCCCCTCTCTAGCACAGGCAAAAGATAAAGCTTTACCAATTCCCCTGGTCGAACCAGTGACCACAATAACCTTATTTAATAGTTTCATATTTATTATCCTTTCTCACTCACCCATTTATAAACAAACTATCTTTAAGGCATCTTTTATGTGAATTATAAGATTATATCTAATGGCGAATATATAATCATTAATCGAAAGTATAATAAAATGTGGCGACTTCTATCTTCTTTATTAAGATAAATAGATTTAATCTAAATTAATATATAACAGTTAATTAAAAGTACATATTAATGATTAAATTAGGAATAAATCCAAAACCTATAGGCTTTTTAGATAAAAACTGGACATTACTCATATTTTTATCTAACATCTTTAATGAATAAGGGAGGATATATGAATAAATATTTCTCAGCAGTAATTGCTTTATTCTTCTTCTTGGTTTTGCTCTTATCAGGTTGTACTTCAACTACTAAGGAAGAAGCAAAGAAGGATGAAGATAAAGGTCCTCTTGTCATAGCTTCTAAAATAGATACAGAAGGAGCTCTTTTAGGACAAATGATAGTTTTAGCCCTAAAGGATAATGGTTTTAAAGTCACAGACAAAACCGAATTTGGGCCTACTGATGTTATTAGAAAAGCAATTTTAAATGATGAGATTGATATCTACCCAGAATATACTGGAAATGGCGGATTCTTCTTTGAAGACACTGATCCTGAGATCTGGAAAGATGCCCAAAAAGGATATGAAAAAGTTAAGGAGCTGGATAAAGAAAAGAATAATATTATCTGGCTAAAACCAGCTTCAGCCAATAACACCTGGGCTATTGCCATCAGAAAAGACCTTTCAGAAAAAGAAAATATTAAAAATTTGGAAGATTTTGCAGAATATGTCAATAAAGGCAGCAATGTAAAACTGGCCGGATCCGAAGAATTTGTCAATCGCCAAGATGCCCTTCCTTCTTTTGAGAAGGCTTATGGCTTTAAATTAAATAAAAATCAGTTGCTAATTGTTTCCGGTGGTAATACCTCACAGACTGAAAAAGCAGCCGCCGAAGGTACAGACGGAGTCAATCTAGCCATGGCTTACGGTACTGACGGTGCCCTTGCTGCCCTCGGGTTAATTGTGCTTGAAGATACTAAAGGAGTACAACCAGTTTATGAACCAGCCCCCATCGTTCGAGATGAGATATTTAATAAATTTCCTGAAATTGAAGACATTTTAAATCCCATTTTTCAATCCTTGGACCTGGAAACACTTCAAAAATTGAATTCAAAAATAGCAGTCGAAGGCCAGGATGCCTCAAAAGTAGCTAAAGAGTACCTGGAATCAGAAGGATTCCTTGAATAGTAGACTGCCTTTTAGGAGGCTTAACCTAATTGCCAGGCCGTATAATCAACAAAGTTGCTTTGGCCGGTTCATTACTGGGAATCTTATCCTTTGATTTATCTTTTTTAATATTACGCCCTAACAGAATTGCCAGCGGCACAGCATTGTACATTTGGAATATATCATTGCCTTATGAGATTTTAATTCTAATCTTTCTATGGTTAATTGTGATGATTCAAGCCCTAGCCGGACGAGATTATAAATACCATTTTCATATTATAGGAATTATAGGTAACCTAATCTTGGTCTTAGTATTCTTAATAACAGCCAGAAGCTCAAAAATACTTTTAGCTGATACAACCCAACCTTTCTCCCGTGTCTCTTTAGGTTTTGGAACCTATATCATGGTTTTGGCTGCATATATACTAATTCAGTCAAGCTTGAAAAAAATAAAGGCAAATCTATTTATTAAAATTCTTCTTTCCTCTGCAGGATTTTTTATATTGGCTACTCTCTTGTTCCTTGGCTATTTTAATAACTTTTCGATTATGCAAGAATATTTCGTCAGAGAAAAGCGCTTCCTGGCTGAAGTCGTGCAGCATATTTTTCTGTCAATTTCGGCAGTAGCTATTGCCATTCTAATCGGAACACTTTTTGGTTTCTTGGCTTTTAGGAAAAGAGTTCTAGATAAACCGATTTTTTTCTTTGTAAATACTGTTCAAACCATTCCCAGCCTTGCTCTTTTTGGACTGATGATTACCCCCCTAGCTATCCTTTCTGGGAGATTCCCTTTTCTCCGTAACCTAGGAATTCAGGGAATTGGCTGGGCTCCCGCCCTGATAGCCATAAGCTTATATGCTTTGCTTCCTATAACCAGGAACACTTATACCAGTTTAAAAATTATCGACCCGGCCATAATAGAATCCGGTATAGGTATCGGAATGAGTAAATTTCAACTTCTATATAAAGTACAGATACCACTTTCACTGCCGGTATTTCTAAGTGGGGCCAGAACATCAATTGTCCAGTCAATTGGTAACACAACTGTAGCTGCCCTGATCGGAGCCGGAGGCCTGGGAGTCTTTGTCTTTCAGGGATTAGGTCAAGCAGTCCCTGACCTTATCTTATTAGGCTCCTTGCCTGTAATCATGATAGCTGTCTTTACAGATAAGGTGATGGATACAATGATCAGATTGGTCACACCTAAAGGAGTAGCCAGGGAGCTTGAACCATGATTGAGCTTAAACAAGTTAGTAAAAAATACGGTGACCTTAAAGCAGTCAATAATATTTCATTGAATATAGATGCCGGCCAAGTCTGTGTTATAATAGGCCCTTCCGGATGCGGTAAATCTACGACTCTCAAATTAATTAACCGTATGTTTGAGCCAACAAGCGGTGAAATTTTGGTAGATGGAAAAAATATTAATACCTACAGACCAGAATTGCTTAGACGGAAAATAGGCTATGTCATCCAAGACATTGGCCTATTTCCTCATATGACGGTTGCCGCCAATATTGCAGTTGTACCAAGACTACTTTCCTGGAAAAAGAATAAGATTGAAAAAAGAATCGATGAACTCTTGCAAATAGTAGGGCTGGAACCAGAAAAATACCGTCATAAACTACCAGGGCAACTATCCGGCGGTGAAGCCCAGAGGATTGGAGTTGCCAGGGCAATTGCAGCTAATCCTCCCATCCTTTTAGCCGATGAACCGTTTGGAGCAGTAGACCCTTTGACCAGGGAAAAGCTTCAAGCAGAATTTATAAATATTCAACAGCAACTGAAAAAGACCATTGTTTTTGTCACCCACGACCTGGATGAAGCTATTCGCCTGGCTGACAGAATAGTCTTAATGAACAATGGAGAAGTACTCCAATACGACACACCCGAAAATATCCTGGCCCATCCGGTTAATAATTTCGTAAGGGATTTCATCGGTACAGACCGGGCTTTAAAACGGCTTTCCAGATATTCTGTCTCAGATGTTATCAGCCAAGCCAACTCCTTTCAGATAAGCAAAGACTCAATAAAAGAATTCAAACAAAAAGAGCCATCAAAGATTCCAAGATTTCTCTGGGTGCTTGATGATAAAAAAAGGCTCATTGGATGGATTAATACTAGTAATATTAGAGATATCGATGATATAGAAACATTTTATACTAAGATTAATCCATCCGAAATCTCGGTTAGAAAGGGCTCTACTCTTAGAGAAGCATTGTCCAGAATGCTTGGCCAATGTATCAAGACTGTTCCGGTGGTAGATAAAAAATTCCATTTATTAGGAGAAGTTAGTTTGGCCGATATCGAAAAAATTACAGAAAAGGAATAAGTATGACTTTAAAGAATAAGAAGGATCTTTTATGGAACTGGGCGCTTATCATTCTATTAATATCTTTATTTATATATTTGATTTCAAATATGAACCTATGGGAGCAAATATTAAAAACCATATATCCTAAAGAGTCAACTCATATCTATCCCAGAGCAAATCTATTAATCCTGATAAAAGAACACTTGTTTTTAACCATAGCTTCCAGCTTTCTGGCCGTTCTTGCCGGCATCCTTATAGGAATTTTTGTTACCCGGCCAATCGGCAGTGATTACAGGCAAATTGTCAACGACATAGCATCTCTTGCTCAGACTTTTCCGCCGGTAGCTGTATTGGCGTTGGCCGTGCCGTTTTTGGGGTTTGGCTTTGCTCCTACCATAACCGCCCTATTTCTTTATAGTATTCTGCCCGTTATAAGAAATACTATCTCCGGAATCCAGTCTATCTCTCCCCAATACATAGATGCAGCCAAAGGCATGGGCATGGGCAGAATTCAAATTTTATTAAAAGTCGAACTGCCATTGTCTTTAAGAGTCATAATAGCCGGGATTAGAATATCAATTATAATCAATATCGGCACAGCAACTTTAGGTGCAGTTGTCGGAGCTGGGGGTTTGGGGACTCCAATAATTTCTGGATTGATTAGAGATAATCCGTCCTTCGTTCTAGAAGGAGCTATTGCTGCGGCTCTTCTTGCTTTAATAGTTGATCTATTTATAGCTCAAATCGAAACTAGCCTTACCGTTTATTAACCATACCGCATCTTTATTTATTATTTGGGTTATTTATAAAAAAATAAGAAAATAAAAACGATATGAAGGCCATTGATGCATTAATGGCCATTGCCCAGCGGAAGCTAGTAATAAAAGATTCTTTAATTAACTTGGATGCTATTCTTTTCGATTGGGCATTAAATTCAGAGGGGATCTCAATCCCTCCAAATTTATCAACCTGTCTTGTAATCAGCACTTGTTCTGTCTTGCTTAAACTTGTGGCCGGTATTTTGAGTTCAAGATTACTTTTGAATATGGATATAGAAACAGCACCAATTATAGCTATTGCCATCAGTGCTGCTATTCTTGAGATTGCATTATTGACTCCTGAGGCTGCTCCTGAAAATTCTTTCTTGACTGTCAGGGCTGATTTAGTCAGGGGAGAAATGACAATGGCCATGCCCAGCCCGAATAATATTAATCCTGGCATGAATTGAGTAAAATAATTAGCCTCATCACCTGGTATAATTAAAAAAAACATGCCTGTACTGACAATTAAGGGGCCGAAAATCATTTGTAACCTTGGCCCTATTCTATCAGCCAAAGACCCAGCGATTCCGGAAAAAAACGCTATCAAAATAATAGGAGGAAGCAATCCAAGGCCAGCCATGATGGGTGTATATCCCTGAACCTGCTGTAAGTTTAAAACTAGAAAAAAGATGGTAGCATATAGGGCAAAATATAGGGTAAAAGTCAAAATGTTTGCTCCCGCTACCAGGGGATTAGAAAATATTCGAAGAGGAACCAGGGGCTGGTCAACCATTTTTTCAACCCAAACAAACAATATTATGGCCAATAAACCGAAGGCAATACTAGCAAGTACGATAGTATCATCCCATCCCGATATCGGAACCCTTATCAAACCGTAAGATAAGCTAAAAAGCCCGAATGAAATCACTGACGTCCCCAACCAGTCAAAGGTTTTAAAATCAGGGTTGTAGCTTTCAGGAACAAATTTAATGGTTGTGAAAAGGGCTATTAAGCCTATCGGAACATTAATAAAAAAAATAGATGACCAACCATAATTTTGGATTAACCATCCACCCAAAAATGGTCCAACAGCCGCTACTCCTCCAGATATACCCGCCCAGTATCCTATTGCCTGTCCCCGGTTATCTTCTTTTATGCTGACATTTATAATTGACAGACTGCCGGGTATCATCATTGCTGCCCCTATTCCCTGCAATGCCTGGAATGCAATTAGCTGATTTATTGTCCTGGCCAATCCTGATAGCAAGGAAGCTAAAATAAAGCCCACAATACCAATGATAAATACCTTCTTCCGGCCAAATCTGTCACCAAGCGAGCCACTTGTTAATATCAGCATGGCCAGGGCAAGAGCATAGGAATTAACCACCCATTGAATACCGCTAATATTAGCTTGAAAATATGATTGTATGGTTGGTAAAGCAACACTTACCGCTGAAGTAATCAAAAAGGCCATACCGCTAGCCAGAATAGCTGCTAAAAGTATCCATTTTGCCTTTATTGATTTTATGCCAAGTTGACTGTTATTAACCAAATCAAACCTTGTCTCATAGAATACTGATTAATTCAGACAAGCTCTCCTTTTACATCTGCGTGATACCGATAATATTCCCCTCAGAATCTTTGAACCAGGCCATCTTATAACCATTCGAGACTGCAATACTATTAATTGTTTTTATATTTGGCATATCATATTCTTCAAACTCAATACCTTTGTTTTTTAATTGATCTACTTCATTCTCGATATCATCTACTAAAAATGTAAAAGCAGTATTATCTGCTTTTGTAGCCGCTCTCTGATAAAGCAATATTCTTGTGTTGTTCCCACATTC
>JABAOC010054325.1_pt1 | contig 11212 bp, 10 predicted proteins | sample 7062161 | NCBI WGS metagenome assembly JABAOC01 (sample SAMN14538625, study PRJNA623070) | marine sediment metagenome | biome: marine biome [ENVO:00000428]; feature: marine pelagic biome [ENVO:01000023]; material: deep marine sediment [ENVO:00002113] | place: India: Gulf of Khambhat ... | reverse complement strand
ACGATGTCCCCCAGAGAATACATGGGATTTCCTGCATCTTGTCATGATCAATCTGTTCCCCGAAGCGTGCAGCTGCGGCTTCCGAGAAATTGCTGTGAAGTGGACTCAAGGCACACAGCAGTTCCGCTTTCAATGTGGGAGCCCTGCCGCAGAATGTCGGATGCGGACTCCTATTTGGCAAAAGCAGCTTGGGCGTCGCTCCACCGGCCTCGGGATGATCATCCATGAACCGCACGAGTTTGTCTAAGGCTTCCGGCAGCACCACGGTATCGCTGTTCAGCGCCAATACGTACCTCCCCGTGCTTGTCGCCAGCCCCTGGTTCGTCGCTGCTGCCAGACCCTTGTTGACCTCATTTCGAATGAGATGAACCTGTGGAAATTCTCGCCCCACCATTTCAGCGCTATCGTCCGATGAGTTGTTGTCAACCACGCATACCTCAAAGGTGATGCTCCGGGTGTTCTCGTATATCGATCGCAAGCACTGCCGGGTCAGATCCCGAGTGTTATAGCTCACAACAACTACCGAGAGATCAATCCCCCGTTCTGCCATACTCACCCTTCGTTACCTGAAAAGCTTCCGTAGTTCCAGCTCCGCTGTCGCAGCCGACAGACGATCCTCCGACTGCCTGCTGTCTGCCCAACTCAGAAACTCTCTAATCCCTTCTTCAAAGCTAACCTTTGGCTCGTAGCCCAGAACCCGCCGAGCCTTCGTCCGGTCGGCATAACAGTGGCGAATGTCACCCACCCTGTACTTCCCGATGACTTCGGGCTTGCAACAGCCTCCCATCTCCCGGATCATAATCCCCGCCATGTCCAGAACCGACAGCGCCGTTCCGCTGCCAACATTTACAACCTCATAATCGGCTTTTCTACTAGTCATCGCCAGCGTGCAGGCGCTAACAACATCGCTAACATGTACGAAGTCGCGCGTCTCCAATCCATCCTCATATATCAGCGGCGCCTCCCCATTTCTTATACGTGCAGCAAAGATCGAAACGATCCCGGTGTAAGGATTGATCAACGACTGACCGGAACCGTATACGTTGAAAAAACGTAGCACCACGACAGGAATGCCGTACGCCCTGCCGACACAAATGGCAGATTCCTCTTGGTCCCGTTTCGAGACCGCGTAGATCGAACCTGGGCGCAACGGTCTGTCTTCCTCGGTCGGCAAAGGTTCAGTAATCCGGCCACAGCTTGGGCACCTCACTTCCCATTCAGCCGTCTCCATTTGCTCGGCCGAGCGCGGGTCTGGGTAGACAGGACCGCATGCCGAGCACCTGCACGTGCCCTCGCCGTAGACGGCCCTTGAGGACGCAATTATCACACGCCGCACGTTCTGCCTGTCGTTGGCGAGCAAGTCCAGGAGCTGGGCGGTTCCGCCCACATTGCAGTCCATATACTCTTTGATCAAGTACATCGACTGGCCGACGCCCGTTTGGGCGGCCAGATGGAACACAACCTCGACCCCTTCAAGTGCCTGACGAAACACCGCTGCGTCTCTTACGTCGCCCAGGACAAACTCGACTGCAGATGGCAGAATCGCTTGTGGATCAGCATTCTCGCCGTGCACCTGGAGCGTCAGATTATCGAGCACGCGGACGCTGTGCCCCTTCTCAAGCAGCCCTTGTGCCAGATGCCCTCCAATAAACCCCGCCCCTCCCGTAATCAGTACCTGCAAGATATGCCTTCCTTAACTAATCGAAGCCGCAGAGGTATGCTCCCGATAGGCCTCCGACGGCACTACGAATTCGACACCTTCGGATCTGAAAAAGCGGAGCAGAGCCTTCAGCTTCCGCCTGTCCTGACGCATCCGGCATGCCTGAACCCAAACAAACGAGACAGGGGATGGGGACTGGCTCTTCTCCATTTGCCGCCAAAGACTGCGCAGATAACGCAGACTGTTAAGGTTAAGCATTAGCCCGTCCTCGCCCCGGCAACGCTTCGTCATGCCCAGTGGGATCACCAACACGCTTGAATCACCCTCGCGGGTGATATCATTCCTATCCAGAAAGTAAGGCCTGAGCGGCGCGGTCGTCCAGTTTGTCCCCGTGAACTTAGTGAACTGGCCTACGTGATCTAGATTCACAAGCAGTCCGCTCTGCTCCAGGATTGGAACCAGCCATTCGTTGAGTCCGAAATAGCCCGTGGACTCGCAGGTAGGCCGCAAGCCAGCCTCCGTTAGCAGGTGCACATGCTCGGACACCACCCTCTCCAGATGCGGTTTGTAGCCATAGTACAGGCAGGATCCATCGGGCTCCTCCTCGTGCATGTGCAGACCCAATTCCCCACCCCGCGACACAACTTCACGCCACATGGATAGATAGTCGGGCGAAGTGAAGAACACGTCATTCCAATTCCGCCGGATAAACGGCGATGAGTGAATCAGAAAGGCTGCTTTACCGCCGCACTCGGATGCCACAATATCCAGCGCAAGCTGGATGTTCGCGACGCTGTCTGAGTGATTGTAACGACAGCATCTCGTCGTGAAGGGCTCATACCCTGCATAATCGCATTCTACTGCTACCAGCAACTTCGACATAATATGATTCTAGTCTTTCGAGGCGCTAAGCCTGAATACCTGAAAGCATTCCCCGCCGTACTGCCAGCCGGCCTTCAGAGTCGCGTCGCACAGAAGGCAGTTGTGTTGGTGATGAACTTCGTTGACGCCCATGCCGGTGGTTCCGTCCAGAAATTCAAGAATAAACCTGGTCCCATCCGAGAGGTGTATTGCGCAGGCGGTGATGGTCTCACCGATTTTACGAACCGGCTCCGCAGATAGGATTTCTGAGTTGAAACGGATGACCGGCAGGTATACCTTCTTGATCCGCCTATCATGATCCAGAGCCGCCAGCCGCGTTACTACTCTACCGTTATCCGATAGAACCATGAAGCCCATGCCATGCCGACATTCTCTCGGGCCACGGAACGACAGCACATACTCACGACCCCTTTTCGGTGCGAGCGAAGAGGGGGATTGCATCGTATGACCAGCCTTCCGTACCCAGGCGACCTCTTTGGCGCCAAAGACGAATTTGATCAGACGCTTCACCAATGGTTTCAGGGGGCGAAGGGATCTCCTTATTGGAAGGAAGGATCTCCGAGGATTAAGAAACACCACGGATGCGCTGACTTCCAAGCCGCTGATGATCGGCTTGCCCTTACTACTACTGGCGTCGGAGCAGACAAATGGCTCGCCACGGTTGCGCAGAAGCGCACATCCGGCGTCTAGGATCCCCCACGTGACCATCCCGGATTCCCCGCCCATCGTAGTGATTTCATCAAGCATTTTGAGATTGTAGACCTCGGATATGCCGCCGGTCACGGGATTCTGAAGGCTGACGGCCCTGGCAAAAGCGAACTCCGCAAGTTTCTGCCAGAATGGGTCGCCAGCGGCCGCATACAGGCGAGAGTAGAGCTCCGACGCGAGCGAAGTGTTCCACGGCGATACGTGAGGGCAAAACGATTCAGCCATCGGATCCACGAAACCGTAGGGGTCTATCGTCGGTGTGCGCCACCAATTGTGCCACGTCAGCACATAGCAAGCCAACACCTTGGCAGCCTCCAGGTACCCTTGCTCGCGCGTGAGTTCGTACANNCACCGTATCCGCGAAACTCATAGAGCTGCGGCACCGGGTTAACGGCTTGCACCGCTCTCTCGGCTGCCCGCAGGCACTTCTCGTCGCCGAACACGTCGAATGCCCTAATCAATGCTCTCGCCGCCTCCGCTGCTCCACCGAGAGCTCTAGAATTAGGGCCGGTGACGGATCGCTCCAGCGGGCCCCCCAGCTCAGCGAACGTCGGAACGGTGAACGGAAACGATCCATCGTCGCGCTGAACCAGCAGCAGCCAGTCCACCCCTTGTCGAAGCCTGGGCAGCAGCTCATCCGAGCCCGATTCGTGCGCATATTCGAGGAGTTTTCTTATCAGTGTCGCCATGCCCCCGGGGTAGCCAGAGTATCCCGTGCCAAACGTGGTACATCCATACAACTTGCTGCCACCGCGAAGCGTCTGGAAACCATTGTGCCAGACCCCGCATGGACCTAGCTCCTTAAGCTGCACGGACAGGGTGTCATCGAACACCAACCGCCGCGCAATGCGCCTGCACTTCAGGTGGTTCGATTGACCGTAGCGGAAGAGGGCCATGACGCGGCAAGCCTCGAATGACGGGTTATTGAATATGGCATCACCGTACCTCTCGGGCCGGTCGGGGTAAACGGTCTCTACATGCACGCAGTTGACAGAGTCGAATAAGCGATCGTGGAAAGCATTGGCCATCAACAGTGCGTCCTGAATACGGCGAGTGCTGAGCATGCCTTGCCAACCTTCCAGCTCATCTTCCACGAACCGCCGCACTGCCTGCCACCAATTCGGCGCACGCGTCACGGAGAACTCGGGCAACGAGGCTATTTCGCACTTGTAAGTCGATTCTTGCTGCCACGACCCCAAGTGCGGAGTGTCCTTTGTCTTCATCAAGTGCGACACCGACGCGCTATACTCGAAATGGCAACCATCGTCGTCAGCCCAGAGAGCCACCGATGGAATCTGGTTGCCGACAACCGGCTCGTATCTGATCGCGACAGCCTCGTCGGGGAACTGAAGGATGCAGACGGGCATCTTGCTGTAGATCGCCGGCCTGTAGGTCTTCCCGTCAACAACGGAATCGTACAACCGGAAGTAGGCATAGTTTTCGCCGGTGTAGCACCTCGCCCAGCGCTGAAGAGCCTTGCCCAGATCCGGCGTGGTGTCATACATGAAGCCGCCGATTATCGTATACACTGGAATTCGCTTCTCGCTAAACTTAAGATCAACCATGGGTAATGGAATCCTGCCGGGCACTTAGCCCGAATCGCCGCCTCGCCGTGTCAAGCCCGAGACGAGGGCCTTCAATAGCTGCTTATCTTGAGAGTCTATGACTCCAAAGAGCGGCAGCGCCAATGCATATGCCAAGATCCCGGCCGCTGTGGCTAGCACTATGCCAAACGGGCGCACCAAGAGAATGATGACCGTCATCGCTCCGGTCGCAAGCAAAGGTCGAGCGAATAGCGTCACGGGATTAAAGCGCTCGGGTCCTCTGAAAGCCACGACATAATTGAGGACATAGTACACGTTCTCGGCTATGACCATGGACGCGCTTGCTCCAATATATCCATAGCGCGGTATTAAGTAAAGATTCAGGCCTATGCCCAACGCCGCCCGCGCGATCACCGGCGGAACGAGCCAGAGTTGGGCATTGCGCGACGCCACCGCTTGCTGTCCTGGCAAGACGGCGAACACGCCGATCCTACTCCATATCAAGATAGACAGACAGGTTCCTGAGGCCGCGAATTGCAGAGAGTAAAGGCCAACCATGAGCTGATGGCTTAGCAAGAAGATACCAACACACAGGGGGATGCCGAAGACCGTGAGATATTTTGTGGATCGCTGGACAGCGTGCGCGTATTCCTCTTTGGAGGATAGGACTTTCCTAGATATTATCGGGAACAGCGCGAGGCTGCAGCTATAGCCAATCATCGTCACTATTTCAATTATTCGATATGCCGCGCCGTAGATTCCCACCGACCCGATGTCTTTGAATATGTCAAGCATGATGTAGTCCGCACGATCAAAGAGAGCTGCGAAGATTTGAGACGCGAGGAACGTGGTGCCCAAAAGTACCAGGTGCCTCGATAGGACCAGGCGCACGCGCCACAACCCAGAGGCCAGCCTCTTGATTGCTACCAGGTTTGCGGCAAAGGTCACCAGAGCGATGCTAACGGTTACGCAGGCTACAGCCACTATGTTGAATCCCAGGTAGATTAGAAGAACAACTGCGCCGACCCTGACACCGTTGGTGAGCACGGACACGATAGCTATCAGATCTTGGCGCTCCATCGCCACAAGCACGGCGCGGCAAGTGGCGTTGAAGCTCTCCGCTATCACAATCGCGCACAGGATATAGCCGACGGCGAGCTGGAGGCCGGAGTAACCTCTGAACTGCAAATACCAGACTATTCCCAGGTAGCATATAGAGGAAGAACAAATCTTGACGAGAAAGGCACTAAGCAGGTACTCGGGGGCCTTATCTCTCTGCCGGGCAACATCCCGAACGATGACATTGTCTAAACCCGCGTTGGCCAGCGGCATTAGAACGGTAGACAAGCCGAGGGCCCAACCGAACATGCCAAACTGTTCCTTGCCGAGCACGCGAGCGATGTATACGCTCGACACGAGACCGACGAGCAAATTGGCCATCTGGGCCGCAACACTTGCAGCAGAGTTTCGAATTGCGCTGCGCGCATCACTGCTCACCTTGGTATCCGATTGTATGTTACTAGCCATCACCGGCCTAACGCCTCGTCCAACAGCTGGGCATAGAGGGACCCGACAACCCGCCAATCGTACCGCTCAGTAGTCCTCGCACGTCCCGACTCGCCGAGAGTGGCGCGCATCCCGGGATTACACACCAGACGTCTGATCCCATCCAGTAGAGAGATCGGATCAGCAGGTTGCACCAGAACACCGGAGTCGCCCAGAACTTCGGGTATCCCGCCGCAATATGTCGAGACTACCGGAACACCCGTAGCCATTGCCTCCGATGCAACCAGACACCACTGCTCTAGAGACTCCCGCGCGGGTATACTGGGAGCCACCACGATGTCAGCTGATCCATATAATGCAGGCATGCGATCGAACGGTATGTTACTGAGAGTCTGCACCCGCTCCGACAGGTTCAGTTGGTTCACACGGTCAATCGCCGCCGGCAGTTCTGGCCCTCCCCCAACGATTAGAAAACGGGGATCGTGTTTTCTTGACTCCGGATCGTCCGCTAATAGCTTCGCTGCGTGGATGAAGTCGAATACGCCCTTCTCCCACGACACCCGGCCCACAAACAGAATGACTACCTGATCCTCCCTGAATCCCAACTGCTCTCGCATCCCGAACTGCTTGGCATGCGGGTGGAATAGCTCTGTATCAATACCGAACGGCACCACTCGCAGTTTTTCGGGAGCCACGCCTTCCAACAGCAAACACATCTTGGCTCTACGTGTTGCCGCTGCCACGAATTTCGCAACAGACAAAGCACGCAGCCGACAAGGGTAGATCCTTCTCTTAAAATCTCTGAAGGGTATATTCTCGATTTCCTGTAGCACGAGCGGTTTGCCTGCTCGTTCACAGAATTGTGCAGCCTGATAGGAGAATAGACAGGTCGGCGAACTTGAAAGCACAATGTCGGTATCGGCGAGAGCCTTCTCCAAACCGAACAGGTACTGGTCTGATCCCCAGCCGAAACGCGTCCTCAGCTTCGGAACGTGTCTAACAATATCACGTATCGCCGTGAGTCGCTGCATCGGGAGTTGCAGGTCAGTCTCGTTGAGATAGGTACAGTGCTTAGCCGTGATAACAGTAACGTCATAACCCGGCCCAAGATCCCGCCATGTAATGGTGCTGCGGCGGTGAGCCCATGATCCCAGCAAGACGGCTACTTTGCGCATGCCAACCTCCCTTGGGCGAAAGCCTGCCCCGGGCAAACTCGACGGCCAGCATACGGAGGCCTCCAAAGGCTGACACGGGTGAACTGAGGAAGCCAGATCCTTCTCCAGAACCTCCGAACCGTAGCGCCCGCATGCCTAGCGGCCAGACTGGAGATCTCGACGCCTAGAGTTGTCCAACCGGCGGCTTAAGCCGCGGCCAGAAAACCACCTGCGCCTCAGACGATATCCAGTAGACTTTTGCCTTGCATGAACCTCCCAATGTCCTCCGATCACCGGCTTTCTAGCTTTAGCAAGGCGCTAAGCTGTGCGCTCCTGTGGAAGACTTCGGTTTCCAAGTATTCACACGAGTAGAAAGCAGAAATCGGCTTGCCAGTCGGCCTGGGATTCACGTACACAAGCCCACACACTTTGCATTGGACGACACCGGATACTTGGTCGACCCGTTACCACACTCATCGCTGACGACGAAGAGCTCCTTTGTATCACTTCCGCTCTACAATTCACAGCAAACGTTTTCCAGCCTCTCATCTACGGAATCTGCAGCCATGCTAGCCGTGCGCTTCCCCGTGGTCCGCCACACACCTGATTTCGCACGGCATATCCTGGAACGGGCACCCGACGCGATCTGTAAACTGACGAGAGCATCGAATTGGGCGACGAATGCCCGGGAAAGCAGCGCACATAGCGCTCTACACCCCGGCCGGCACCGCAGCCGTGCCTTCGGGTACCTCGGCGACTTGTGGTTCCTGCCGATCTGGCGGATTCAACCGCCAAATCACCTCGATTATCCCCCACATGAATGCAGTAAGGGTGATACTGGGAACTGAGTGAAGTAGAGTCATCCCTGTAACGGCTTTAAGCAGGGAAACTACGTAGCCTGCGAACAATCCAAGGGCGAGATACTTGTTGGAAGGATCACGCGACTTCATGAACAGCAGGAAACTCCTCACGAGGAAGACCACGGATAACCACGCAAAACTGACAACCCCGAGTAGTCCGTACACCATCCACAGCTCAAGGTAGCTATTGTGTATCTGGTAGACGCGGTAGATCACCTTCGTCCGCCTCCCCGGACGAGTCCACTGCTTGAACTCCAGCGGGCTTCCCACACCGATGCCCAACAGAGGATGCCGTTTGACCTGTTCGAACGCATATCTATTCTCGCGGAAACGGTTCTGCAGGGATTCGCTCTGCAGTGTCTCACGCTGGAAAATGGACACAAACCGTTCGCGCAGCAGACTAGCAAACTTTTGCCCCGCTGCTCCGGGTGCAAGACGCGCGGATAGATACGCTTCCGACAACAGCAATGATGGCGATGGTCAGCATAGCACCAAGCAGGCGCCGCTTTAAGACGGCGCCGGCTGCCAGCCACACAATCCCTAAAGCAAGAAGTGTCGAGACCCAATAGTTCCTGGTGAAACTGAATATCAGTCCTATGCCCATAGTAGCCGCCGCTGCGGCGGAAACGATGCCTGCACGAATCCCCTGATATGCCGCCCGAAGGAGCGTGACTAAGAACAGGAGTAGTATCACAGACAGTCCCGGTGGAAGCGATCTAGCTACTTCCGTCTCCTCCCAGGAGAAAGGCATGGCAAAGCTCGGGGTGTATTCAGTACCTATAAACACGGACTTACCCCTCGGACCGAGGAAGTACTGGACGACCATAAGTAGGGAGACTACAACAGCCATCCAGATCATGAATCGCAAGATCAGCTTTAACTGACGTTCCGTTTGGATCCCGAAGGCGACCGGGAAAAAGAATAAATAATGGAACGTAGGGCGTGCGGTGTTGTATATATGGTGGAAAGGCCAGGATCCTTCTTGCCGCACCATATGCATCTGATGGGAAACACACATTGACAGCAGGACGGCCATGCAGAGAAGAAGAAGCGGCAGAGTGAACCGGCTTTTCAAGAACTCGAAGTTGCGTTCGACACAGGACCGGACGAAGACCACTAATAGGAGAAAGAATATCAGCAGCTCTGTCACCTGGGGGCCCTGACCGCCTATGGTGATGGGTTTTGGAACGATCGACGAGTAAACAATGCTGGCCGCCACTGTCAGGACGGCGATTATTCCCAACTCCAATCGGCGGGCGAAAATTGCGAGGAGAATACTCCCGAGGATTGCCGCCACTACTCTCTGTGGAGACACATTCAGGATCCCCCACGCCAACGCCACCGACGCACCAATGGTAAGCGCCAGCGGCAAGATCTTCGCCAGGATGCGCTGCAGCAGACTCAAGACCCTTCCCACCTGGCGACGAACTGCCGGCGGACCAGAGTAGTACCATGTACCGACAGCGGGGAGGCATCTGCCTAACATCAGTCTGCATCTCCTAGCGACAACTCCCAATCTGCGCTATCCTCCAGAGTTCCCGGCGGCAAACTCTTCATTCAGATACGGCACGAAGTCTTCCGCGAAACGGAGGAGTTGATCCACTGCCTCTTTCTCGCTACCGAGCACCTCTGTAGACAGCCGGACCAACGCCGAGGGCCTAACCCTTCGAGATAGCAACCTATCAAGAAAGGCTTTCACCTTATAGCTCCCAAGAAACGTTGAGGTAACTCCCTCGGAGGAAAACCAGAAGACGAATCCCCGCCGGTTGTAATCGCCGTCCATGATCAAACTGATGGCCTCGAAGGAGGTGCCATTGCTGTTCCTGACACGCACTTTGCCCTTGCTTATACTTCGCAGTCCTTGGCCTTCGAGACAAATCTCCGGCTGGTGGAAATCACCCAGATCAGTACCGTACACGGCGGCCAGCTCTACCGGGGTGTAATAGTCCTCGTGATCGTAGTAGCGGAGCAGCAGGCTGCACGACGGCAGCCCCCGCTGAGTGGCCTCTCCAAACTTACCCTCCCTGCCACTCCAGCCTGCCAACTGCAGAGGTATTCGGTCGAAATCAGTCCCCGACTGGCTCTCGAGTTCCAAAGGCTTCACAGCCTTGGTTCCTAAAACCGTCAGGGTCAGCAGTACTGCTAAGGCATAAGCATGGAATTGAACTTTCGACACTTGACCAGCCTCCCGAACGAAACGAGTGCAAGAAATGCCAGTATCAGCACGATGTATCCTGAGTAGTCGTGGAAGGAGTGCATAGCCTCAGACCCCATGAACTCGCCCACGAGGGCGATCAGAGTTATTCTGATCGAGTTCACTAACAGGCTCAACGGCAAAGTGAAAACCACAAGAAGGGTCCGGCCCCACCAGGGCCCTTCAAGCAGGTAGGTGTACAGCACAGTAAATGCAAACAGCGAAATCAGTAGTCGGAATCCACTGCATGGCGCACCAACCATTACCTCTACATTGGGAAGCAGAATCATCGCCCCCTCTCGGTGCGCATCCAACAGCAGGGCACGGAGTATCATCGTGCCGCCGGCCGTCGAAAGCATTTGTATTCTGAAGCTTAGAGCCACAAGAAGCCACCCCGGCAGGACGCACATGAAATACAGATAGCCTATGGGGAAGCCCAACTCGCGCGTCATCGCTATACCGAAAACGACCATGACGAAGAGGGCGAGAAGCGCCGGAAAAGTCAATCCTCTGACGCTTGCCGTGTTACCCCAGGATGCCAGAAGGAAAGCAGCCACCACAGGAACAGCAAACAGGAAACCAAGGAACGCAGGTCGTAAAGGGATCTCCCGCAAAGACTTCCTTTTCAACCATATGATGAACCCAGAGATGAAGGGTACCAGAATACCGTGGGAGTAGTAGCTCTCATCGGCCATCCACACGTT
>JABAOC010026708.1_pt1 | contig 11212 bp, 10 predicted proteins | sample 7062161 | NCBI WGS metagenome assembly JABAOC01 (sample SAMN14538625, study PRJNA623070) | marine sediment metagenome | biome: marine biome [ENVO:00000428]; feature: marine pelagic biome [ENVO:01000023]; material: deep marine sediment [ENVO:00002113] | place: India: Gulf of Khambhat ... | reverse complement strand
CTGATGCCTTGGCAAGTGGCTCGAAGTCCGCAGAGCTGTGGCTTGTTGCGCAAAGACTAATCGGGGCAATACTACTTCCGGTGAGCCTCCTCATGATTTTCATATGTCAAAAGAGCTATAGTAGAGGTGAGAGATGGTCTTGGTATGCCCTTCTGATGGCAGGTTCCATAACTTGGGGAAGCTTGATAGGTTACAAAGCTGTAACTGGATATTTCGAGGCGACTCCAAGCAGTCTGACCTTCATAATTGGGGCCATACTCTTTGTCATCGGCATAACGCTTCCGGCCAAGGCAATCTTGGGCAAGAAAACCGCCTAAACGATCCGAACTCTTTTCTCACGCTCTTACATTCGAGTGGTTACAGAGTCATCTTCCAAAAGCCTGTTCGCTAAGGAAGAGTATATGCAGTTTCTTGATATACATAGTGGGTGACCTCTTCACCTAGAAGCCGAGAATTACGATGAAACCATCAGAAGAGTATGAATGAAATGTGAGAAGACATAGAACAGAATTTCGAGGAGTATTTAGAAATGCTTTTCTTCTAAACATTGTTGCTGACATCTGTTTCCTCAAACATTGAGGAGTTCGTGCCGTCGTATATACAATACATACTTGCATTTACTCTTCTTTTGTGTGCTGTGTCGCTAGGCGTTTGGCTAAAGTTGAGAACGTTAGAGACCGATAATGAACTTTGTCTGAGAGGTTCACCAGAAAGCTTTCAGTCTTGGCAAGTTTCGTGAAGCCGAATTGTTTTGCCCAATTCATAAGCTCGCTGTACGAAGTGTAGTCTCTATGGATTGAGATCATGACGGCGTTGTATCCGCATCCTATTCCTCTTTCAGCCATTATTATCTCGAAAGGGCCTTTGTGGAAAGCTTCTTGGAGGATTTTTTTGGCCTTTTCCACCTTCTCTTCATCGAATGACTGTTCATATTTGAAGAAAGTCAATGCTAGGAGTACATACCCGAGTTTCGTGAAGTTAGGAATGATTGTATATTCCTGAACGTATCCTTCTCTTTCGAGTCTCTTCCTCGTTCTCGTAACTGTAGGCTGAGAAGCTCCGATGGCTTTTGCCAATGCTCTGTCGCTTCTTCGCGAGTCATTCATAAGCTCGGAAAGGACCTTAAATTCAATGTCGCGCATCACTCATCCCTTCGGTGACATGTTCGACCTTTTTTATGATGTGGTTTTATTTCTTCTTTTCTCTTTTCATTGTCCGTCAGATTACGATCTCTATTGCATGAGAACTGTCGCCATGACCTCTACTTTCAACCTGCTGATTATCCATTCCGCACGTTCTTTCTGGACTTGCCGATATTCGTCCAACACAATGATTTCAGATCTTTGACTGAATCATTTATTAGGCTAACGCGAAAACTGGACTACTATGGCAAAGATCAAAATCAGCCTTTTCAACACATTCCTGATGTTAACTCTCATTGTTTTCTGGGGAAGCTCGTTCATTGTCGTCAAGATAGCGCTAGATGATGGACTGACGCCAATCGCAGTCGCTACGTTCCGATTCCTAGTCGCTGGAGGCCTCTTCTTCACGACCCTTCTGAAGAAAAACTGGAAATATCGCAACATTCTTCCTGTCGAAAGAAGAGATCTCCCCACATTGTTGATTCTCGCGTTATCAGGTGTCACTTTTTTCTTCACGGCCCAGTACACGGGAATCCAGATGGCAAGCCCATCGGTAGCTGCAATCTTCGTCTGCCTACTTTCACCTATCGTCATAGCTGTCTTTTCTACTATACTTTTACACGAGCGTCTTACGAAGAAACAGGTTCTAGGCATAGCGATCGCGCCTGCAGGTACATACGTCACGATTACAGGCGGCTCTCTCAGCTTCTCAGGAGGCGAAAACTTTCTGTTCGGAAGTCTAGTCTTGCTGACTACGCCCTTTTTATGGTCAATCTACAGCCTTTTAGGAAAGAGGTTGATGGAGAAGTACGATCCGTTTGACCTCGCAGCCAACGTGACAATTCTTGGAGCACTATGCCTACTTCCTTTCTCTTTGCTGGAGAACTCTCTTGCCCAGATCCTGACCATGAGCTTAAGAGGCTGGTTGGCAATCCTTTATCTGTCCATCACATGCTCATTATTGGGATACTATATCTGGATGTACGTTCTAAAAGAGGTAGGTGCCACGATTACAAGTTCTTTTCTATTCGCCGAACCTTTGGTGACCATCGTGTTTGGCGTGATCTTCATCCAGGAGAGGCTAAACGCGTTCATCTGTGTTGGGACCCTACTAATCTTTCTTGGAGTCTATCTAGTAACAGCAAGATAGAAATATCTCATGAAGCACTCGCACCATTAGAGCAGGACGAGATCTGCCCAATTACGTGGCTTAGACGTTCAAAGCCTTGTTTTACTATCGAAAGAGTGAAAAGTGAGATTCGACCTTCTTAGTTTTTCCTAAGTAGGAGAGAATTGAATTGTTTCCAGATTTCGGCAGCAAGGCTTTAGAAGAAGCTGAGAAGAATGGCGCATCTTATGCGGATATCAGGATCAGTGAGATCATCAAAGAAGGATTAACAGTCAAGAACGGGGAACCCGAAGTTGTCAACCTGCTGCAGACGAAGGGATTCGGTGTTCGAGTGATTGTTGAAGGCGCATGGGGTTTTGCTGGCTCCATAGACATAAACGATACTGAGATTGAAGAGACCGTCAAGAAAGCGATCAGCATTGCGAGAGCTAGCTCACTATTGAAGAAAGCGGATGCAGCACTGATCCCAGAAAAAGCAGAGAGAGATAAGCATCTCAGTAGTTTCAGGAAAGATCCTTTCAAGGTCCCAGTTGAGGAAAAGCTGGAGGTACTTGTTCAAGCAGGGCGAATCCTCAAAGAGCAGTCTCCTCTGATAAAGGCGGCATACACATATTATCGGGGATTCAACGAGAAGAAGCTCTTCATGAGCACCGAAGGTGCCAAGATCAGTCAAGAAATAACATGGTGTGGAGGAGGACTAGCAGCAATAGGGGTCAAGAATGGAGACATGCAAAAAAGATCATATCCATCTTCATTCGGTGGCAACAACGCAACCAAGGGTTATGAGTTCTTCGAATCCTTCGAGCTTGTTGACCATTCGAAACAGATTGGGAAAGAGCTTCTGGCAATGTTCGATGCAAAGAAATGCCCTTCAGGAGAGTTGGATCTAGTACTACTCACAGGTGACCAACTTGCTCTTCAAGTACATGAAAGCTGCGGACATCCCACAGAGCTGGATCGAGCATTAGGTACAGAAGCAGACTACGCAGGGACAAGTTTTCTGACGCCTGAGAAACTTGGAGATTTCCGCTATGGTTCTGAAGATGTGGACATCGTGGCTGACGCTACAGTTCCTCACGGACTCGGCACATTCGGATATGATGATGAGGGAACCAAGGCCAAGAAAGTGTATCTAGTCAGAGAAGGCCTATTCGTGGGTTACCAAAGCTCTCGGGAAACCGCGTCTGAATTGGACCTGGGAGAAAGCAGTGGAGGTATGCGGGGGGACTCACCTCTAGCCCTGCCGCTTATTCGAATGACGAACATCAACTTGCTCCAAGGAGACTGGAAAGCTGACGAGATTATAGAAGATACAAAGGACGGCGTCCTAATGATGACCAACCGTTCGTGGAGCATAGATGACAAACGTATAAACTTCCAGTTTGGTACGGAGATCGGATGGAGGATAAAGAACGGGAGCAAAGAGGAGATAGTCAAAAATCCAACCTATATGGGAGTTACTCCTCAGTTCTGGGGAGCCTGCAACGCGGTCAGTAAGGACGACTGGATGATGTGGGGTGTCCCAAACTGCGGAAAAGGTGTGCCCAGTCAAGTGATGTATGTAGGACACGGTTGTGGAACAGCCAGATTCCACAAGGTACGTGTAGGACTGATGTGAGAGGTGGAAACATATGATTACTGAAAGATTGTTAGAGATTGCAGAGAAAACTGTACAACTTGCTGTAAAAGAGAACGTTGACCAAGCCCAAGCGGTCGCATTCATTTTGGACACTGCGTTAACACGATTTGCGAACTCACAGATACATCAGAACGTTGCTACCAAAAAAGGCGGAGTATTGATAAAAGCTGTTCTAACCAAGCGGGTCAGCGCGACGCGTGTCAACTCTTTCGAAGAGAAACACATCGAAAAGGCTGTGAGGCAAGCTGTGAAGATTTCGAAAGCTTCACCTCCCAATAGTGAGTTCAGAAGCTTGCCAGAACCAAAGCCTTGGACTCGGATTGAAGGAGTGTTTGACAAGGAGACAGCTGATTGTACGCCACAGTATAGGGCTGAAAAAGTCAAAGAAGCAATAGACAGGGCTCATTCCAAGTCGCCGATGGTGAAGGCTGTGGCAGGAAACTTTTCCACAGGTTACATGGCTTATGCAGTGGCTAATTCCCTAGGTGTCTCGGCTTGGGCCAGAATATCTTCGACAGATATGAAGACTACAGTAATATCCAGATCAGCAACATCGGAGGGTTTTGGAACAGCTGAGAAATATTCCAGGAGAGTCAGAGACATCCAACCAGCAGCCTTGGCTGAGGACGCCGCCGGGAAATCTGTGAAGGGCATAGATCCGATCAAGCTTTCCCCTGGAGAATATCAGACGGTCATATCACCTTTGGCAGCTTCCACACTTTTGATGTACTTGGGGTATGTAGGGTTCTCAGCGACTTCTTATCAAGATGGCCAATCATTTGTCAAGTATTGCCAAGGGCAACAAGCCTTTGATAGCAAGGTCAACGTGAAAGACGATGCGAGAGATTCCCAAACACTCTTTGCAGTACCCATCGATGGAGAGGGAGTTCCCAAACGAGTGATGCAGTTGATAGACAATGGAGTAGTCTCGGAGAACAGCATTTGCCATAACTCGTTTACAGCTGGGAAAGAAGACAAGAAGAGCACAGGACATGCCTTGCCACCTGTAAGCGATTTCTACTCTGAAAGACCTATGCCATTCAACATCATCACGAAGGCCGGAGATGCCAAACTGGAAGAGATGATAACCGAGACGAGCAAAGGAATATTCATCACGACTTTTCACTATGTAAATCCTGTTGAACCAACCAAATTGATTTTCACTGGACTGACGAGGGATGGCACTTTTCTAATAGAAAACGGTGAGATATCGAAACCGATAGTAAACATGCGGTTCACCGATAGCATGCTTTCAGCCCTAGAGAACATACCGATGATCGGCGATAAGCTTGAGACTGTAGGGTCGACGACGGTTCCTTCTATGAAACTTGAAAAGCTGAAGTTCGTAGGCGTGTCCACCTACTAAGATCCTCTCTTTTTTTGGAAGCTCACGCACGTAGAGATCTAGTCTTGTCTTCTAGTCTAATTGCTTATTACGAATCACGCGGCCAGAAGATATTGCAGGCGAGACTGTGGTTGTTCCTATGACTTGGGATTAGACTCGAAGCACTATTTCGTCAACATAGTCTTTCATGATTTCTGCAAAGCTTGAAATGACCTCAACTGAATGTGGTTCTATACTGCTGAACGTTTTGTCTAATGTATCGCCAGGAACAAACTGTTGAAAGGCGAGAAGTTTTCCACCTTCAACGATTTCTCTCATCTCTAGAACCTCTTCTTTGTCAACAAAGCCAGGGACCACAGTGGTTCTGAACTCGTATTCCATATCTTCACTCTTCAAGACCTCGACAGCCTGCAGAAGACTTCTAGTCTCCTTGGCTCCTAGACGACTATATTTTGCCAGTGAAGTCTTTAAGTCCAAAGCAACATAATCTATTTGGGGCAGACATTTCTCCAAAACCTTTGGGAAGAATCCGTTCGTATCCAGTTTCACTGCAAAACCCTTCTCTCTTAGCTTTCCTAGAAATCGGGGGATCTCCCTATGCATAGTAGGTTCACCTCCCGTCACAACTACAGCATCTACATATCTTTTCCGCTCTTCTAGAACCTGAAGTACTTCCTTCTCATTCAAGAAGGGAGGTCTTGGATTGACCACTATTCGCCAGTTGTGACAGTAGGGGCAGCGTAGATTGCAGTCAGGAGTGAAGAGTACTGAGGATATTCGATCAGGGAAATCTATAAGACTTGTCTTCCGAACACCGCTGAACTTCATATATTTTTCACTCAAGCAAGTACAGTCGTCGTGACTGCAGATCTGTCAAAGCTTTTGCGTATCGCGAACTCTGCTTGTTTGCCGTCATTCCACTGGTCCACCGGCCTCAAATATCCAACCACTCTTGAATACACCTCACACTTTGCCCCACATATAGGACACTGCTTGTGTTCGCCGCTGATATATCCGTGACTGGAACACACGCTGAACGTTGGAGTCAAAGTAAAATAGGGCAGATGCGAGTTCCAAGCCACCTTTCTAGTTAATTCCGCCGCTGCCTTCCAAGAATAGACCCGTTCACCCAAGTATATATGAAAGACAGTTCCCCCCGTGTAGAGGGGCTGCAACTTATCTTGATGCTCCAAGGCTTCAAACAGGTCTACTTCGCAATCAACCGGCAACTGTGAAGAGTTGGTGTAGAAGGGTTCGACATCCCGAGAAAAATATTCCTCATTTGCCACAATAATTTTTGGATATTCCCTCTTGTCTATCCGGGCTAGCCTGTAGGAAGTCCCTTCAGCCGGCGTAGCCTCCAAGTTGTATATGTTTCCAGTCTCTTCTTGAAAGTCCAAAAGCTTGCCCCGCATGTAATTGAGCACGTTCACTGCGAACTTCAAACCTTCTGGAGTGGATATTTTTTGTCCGAAAAGATTCAGAGTAGCCTCGTTCATACCGACGAGACCTACAGTGGAGAAATGATTCTTCCAGTACTTCCCAAAACCATCCTTTACGTGACAGAGATATCGGCTGGAATACGGATACAGCCCATTCTCCGTGAATTTCTCCAGAACTTTCCTCTTAGTCTCCAGACTGTCCCTTGCAGCCTCCATCATTTCTCCCAAGCTTTCGAAGAACTCGTCTTCATCCTTGGCTAAATATCCAATTCTAGGAAGATTTATCGTCACGACACCAATGCTCCCAGTCAAGGGATTGGCTCCAAAGAATCCCCCACCTCGATTCCGCAGCTCCCTGTTGTCTATTCTTAGACGGCAGCACATACTCCGGACATCTTCCGGCTTCATATCGCTACTTACAAAGTTAGAGAAGTAGGGCACTCCGTACTTGGCTGTAACCTCAAATAGTCTCTCACAGACTCCATTCTCCCAGTCAAAATCCTTTGTCATGTTATAGGTAGGTATGGGAAATGTGAAGACCCTGCTTTTTGAGTCTCCTTCGCACATGATCCTAGCCCAGGCCAAGTTGAACATATCCAGTTCCTCTTGCATGTCGCCGTATGCGTCGTCCATAACTTCTCCGCCTATGATTGCTGGCTCGTCTTTCATAAAATCAGGAACTTTAAGGTCCAGCGTCACATTGGTGAATGGGGTCTGAAATCCCACCCGAGTTGGCACGTTCATGTTGAAGAAGAATTCCTGAAGCGCCTGCTCTACCTCTCTTTGACTTAACCTATCATAACGGATGAAAGGCGCTAAGTACGTGTCGAAATTGCTGAAGGCTTGAGCTCCTGCTGCCTCTCCTTGTAGAGTGTAGAAGAAGTTTACTACGTGGCCTAGGGCCGTTCTGAAATGCTTTGCAGCCACACTCTCTATCTTTGCATGAACCCCGCCGAATCCTGAAAGAAGTAGGTCTTTCATATCCCACCCTACGCAGTAAGGACCTAGAACCCCTAAGTCATGAATGTGCAAGTTCCCAGCGAAATGGGCTTTTGCAATTTGAGGAGGATAGATTCTGGTGATCCAATACTTCGCTATTACTGTTGAGGACAAGTAATTGTTCAGTCCCTGCAGGGAGTAACTCATGTTTGAGTTTTCTCTAACACGCCAATCTTGAACTTCCAAGTACTGGTCCACCATGTCTGCTGAACTTAGTAAAGCAGCCAATTCTCGAAGATCTTGGTGCTGCTTCCGGTAAAGGATATAAGCTTTCGCTGTCCGTGCATGCCCGTCTTCTATGAGCACCTTCTCTACGATGTCTTGGATTTCCTCAACGGTCGGAACACCTTCTCTGCCGAAACGTTTTTCAAGCAGTGTCAAAACATTGTCGCTCAGCTTCTTGGCACGTTTCCGATCTTTTCCTCCTACGGCTTTGGCGGCCTTCCACACAGCCTTGGTTATCCTTTCCTGATNNTTTTCTAACATACTTCATCCCCTGACCTCCTGAAGTACGCGTTGAAAGTCTTCAGGCTCTTCAAAACGTTTGTAGACTGATGCAAACCTGATGTAGGCTATTCTGTCCAAGTTTTTCAAATATTTCATGATTAGGTCGCCGATCTCCTCTGACGAAACCTCTCCTTTTCCCCGCATCATCAAGTCTTGCCTCACTTGATCAGCGAGGCTGCGAATCTTCTTCATTGTGATTCGCCTCTTTTCGCAAGCCTTTTGAAGTCCCCTCATAATCTTGTTCAGATCAAAACGCTCAATTCTGCCATCTGTCTTTCGAACCATTAGCTCCACAGTCTCAATATATTCGTAGGTTGTGAATCGCCTGCCACAGTTCAAGCACTCTTTTCGACGTCTGATTGTGTTGTTTTGCGAATTCCTTGTTTCAAGAGTCCTGATACTCTCTGACCCACAGTATAGACATTTCACTCTAGGATTTCACCCTCACAACATTTTGTAGATATCTGCCTCTTACACGTCTAGTGCCTTGGAAGCAAAACGAACACTATACATAGTGCATGGTTATATAAAGCCTTTCAACACTCATATGAGAAACAATTGTCCTTGAGAAAGCGGGAATAACATGCGCTTATACACGATCACAGTAAATAGAAGAGCGTTCTATTCGGCGTGTTTCTGAAAAGCTTGTAGATCTAAGCGCTTCTGTTGGGCTTAAATCCCTCAACATCAAACCATCAACACAGGTGAGTCAGACTCCAAAGCATCGCCTTACGTGTCCAACGAAAACACGAAGAGACGGTACTAGCTTCAACCTTAGGCTCAGCACTTCTTGTCAATTCATATCAGCAGTTCATAACTCTTAATTTACTTTCGCATATTATTGAAGTCAGAGTGGAAGATCTATGATACGGTATGTAGGTTTGTTCAAGGAACTTGGTGATGATGAGCATTCGATTGTCGAGAATAATGCATTGACTCCAACAATCTTCAAAAAGCATGCTCAAGTTAAGAAGCTGATAGGCCACAAGACCCAAGATGTGCCAGTCTCGTGCTTTATGACCAACATCTATCTCACGAATAAGAGGTTCATGTTCCTGATAATCCGCGAGGTTGAAGCGCTTGTTCTCCGCAAGAAAGGTGTCCCCACGCTTACAGGTCTAGAGGGTTCATGGTACGAGATCCCCATCTCAGCCATTAGAAGCGTTGAACCTGTACACAGAGAAGTCAAGAAAGTGAAGGAACTGAAGAAGATACTTCCGTCCCTATCAGATCAGAAAACGGTCTCAATAGTCGAGATAACCTATGAAGGTGAGAATACTTCGGGCAACCTCAAAGATTATATGGAGTCTATGTTTGATGCCCAAGGTTTGGCTGGTATGTTTGATCTGAAAAACGTCGAGGGTCTGATAAACAAGGCCCAACTAATAGGAGAGCAAAACGTAACCTTAGTGCCCAAGCTTAAAGGAATGTTAATCTAGCCGCCTCTGACCTTCCCTTTTTCCCGTTTCGACATTTCACGAAATGAAACTGGAAGGTAGACTTGTTTTCGCTCCTTCCAAGTCAGCTCTATCACTATAGATTATATGGAAAACACGTCTTAGAAGCGGGTAGACGCTGATGCAGAGCATCAGAATGAGTTGCAAAAGGGAAAGAGAGATGGATGGAAATTAGGATTTCTTTTTCTGAATCAGTTCGCCTGTTCTCTCCAACTCTCTCACTCTGGTTTCTATGAACTCAGCGACCCTTTCTTGGTTGTATATCGTCTCTTCTAGTTGTTTTTCCAACTGTTTCTTGATTGTTTGGATGACTCTTTTCACGTTGAATGGCTTGATTATGTAAGCATCTGCTCCCTGGTTTACTGCTTCTACAGCGTTCTGTAAAGTGGGGTATCCGGTGATCACTATCTTTCGCATCTTTGGCGTTGTGCTTCTCATTTTTGTCAGAAGTTCTATTCCTTCGATATCTGGAAGCCGAATATCTATCAAGGCTATATTGTAGAAGGTCGTCCTAGTCCTTGCAACTGCTTTCCTCCCAGTTCCGACCGAATCAACGGTGTATCCTTCATCCTCGAGTATGGCTGTTAAGACTTTTCTTATGTTTTCGTCATCGTCGACAACAAGAATCCTGGCGGTTTCACCCATATCTTTTCACCTCCTTTGAGATCTGATTTCAACGGGATGGTTACAATGAAAGTTGTGCCCTTACCTCGAGCACTCTTCACAGAGATGGATCCACCATGAGCATCCACGATACGTTTGCATATCGGCAAGCCAAACCCCATTCCCTTGGCTTTCGTTGTGAAAAGGGGAGTCCAAAGCCTGTTCAAAGTCCTCCTAGACATACCGACTCCAGTGTCTGAGAAAACGAACCTCAGATTTCCTTTGGATTTCCTTGTCTCTATTGTCAGTGTACCTCCTTTGGGCATAGCGTCAATCGCGTTCTTGGTTAGATTGATGAAGGCCCGCTTGATCCTTTCGAAGTCAACTCTGATTTTCGGTCTGTTCTTGGTTAAGTCTTTAAGTATCACGGCATTTGGAATCTCTACAAGAGCTAGCGCTTCTTGTACTATCCGTTTCGGACTGCTTCTTACAATGTCCAGTTTCATTTCTCTCGAGTAGTCTAGGAGATCATTTATGATCTTGTTTGAGTATGTTATGTTCTTCTCTATCAGTTCAATCATTTCTCTGACTTTGCCGTCTATTTGTGAGCCCAGCCGTTTTTTCAGGTAGTAAGCGGCTGCATTGATGCTTGTGAGGGGATTCCGCAAGTCGTGACCGACCATTCCTGACAATTCGCCTATGACTGCTAATCTTTGAGCCTTGAGCAGCTGTTCTTGTGATCTTTTCAAATCATGGGTTCTTTCCTCAACTTTCTGCTCCAGACGTTCGGTGTACGCTTCAAGTTGCTTCCTAGCTTCTCTGAGACTCTCGATTAGCTGCGCGTTTTCAATGACCATAGCGGCTTGGTGCAGGAAAAGCTCCAGTGGCGTAAGAGACTCTCTGGTCGGCTTACGACCATCAACAGGATCGTCCATACTCAATATGCCTA
>JABAOC010021397.1_pt1 | contig 11214 bp, 7 predicted proteins | sample 7062161 | NCBI WGS metagenome assembly JABAOC01 (sample SAMN14538625, study PRJNA623070) | marine sediment metagenome | biome: marine biome [ENVO:00000428]; feature: marine pelagic biome [ENVO:01000023]; material: deep marine sediment [ENVO:00002113] | place: India: Gulf of Khambhat ... | reverse complement strand
CCTTAAACAGGCTTATTTGAAGAAACGTGCTGCTAGGAAGCGTGTTTTTAGCAGGAATGAAGCTTGGAGTCCCTTTTCCTTGAAAGAAAGATAAAAATTAGGTCTGTAAACGAGAGCCGTTATTAACCGAACACGGATAGAGCCGTCTCCGCGGCGTCCCTCACGGGCCCCTCATACCTGTCCAGGTCCACCCTTCCCTGTTTGAAGGTGGCGGGCCTCTCCAGTCAGGTACTTCTCGAAGGCAGTAGAATACAAGGCGGGGGACGGTGGGAGAGGCCCCACGGACGGCGGGGACGGCGCATGCCCCCGGGGGAGGGCGAGGAGCCGCCGTTCACCCGGCGCGTCTCCTCCGAGGAACGCGACGACACCGGCGGGAGGGACGTGACCCGGAGGGGCTGCCGGTCTTCGAACCCTTCAGCGAGCGGGAGGAGGCGAGACCCGGAGGCGTCGCTGACGACGGGATCATCGAAATGATATGGTCGAGCCCTATCGCCCTCTTCGCCTCCGAGATGGCCGGGGAGGCAGGGATGCCGAGGAGGCGGGCGTCGGGCGTCCTCTTCAGGCCGACAGGCAGGACGCCTCCCCCCGTCATGCGGAGGGGGTGGAGACGCAGGACGGCCTCGGGGTCGGCGGGCGAGTTCGTCGACGGCGAGGGGAGCCCGTTCTCCGTCTGAGGGGGATCGTGGTCGCGTGGGGAGCCCTCACGTTTCAACCGTCGCTCCGTGTTGCTCCGACCCTTTCCCGCCGCCCTGGGTCCGAATATCCGTGAGGCTCGCAGCGGATCATCCCTCGTCGAGTTTTGTGGTGTGTGGGCCGGATCCTTTCGCCTCCTCGGACCACGTCACCGGCGCGCGGTGGATGAAGGGATATGTTCCTTACCCCTTTCTCCGAGCATAAGCCAGATAGATGCCGGCGCCGAGGAGGGTCAGGCCTCCCAGGGCCAAAGGCAAAGAGTATATTTTCATGCCGCCCTCATCTGGTGCCTCAGACGTGCATTCTGGTATCTCTGCTATGTCTGGGTAGCCCCTGCCCTCCCACGTGCCCTTGTGGTCGTAGTCTACGACCTCTATGCTCTCCACGTACTTGACCCACTTGTATCCCCACCAGCAGGGAACGACGAGCCGGAAGGGGTACCCTGTCCCCCGGGTCAGGGGCTCACCGTCTGCCTCCACGGCGATGATAACGTCCGGCTCAAGGGCCCTCTCCAGGGGGAGGCTGCTGCTGTAACCGTCGGAGGCGTAGAAGACGACATCCACGGCCCCAGCCTTTACGCCCGCCAGCCCAAGGAGGGCTGAAACAGGTGGACCAGTCCAGTTGTATGTGTAAACGTCGTATGCGTTTACCCCCACGTCCTCGGGGGGCCAGCCAACGCAGGTGCAGGTCACCTCCTCGGTGACCAAGGTGAGCCCCTTGAAATAGCCGTAGGCGATGTTAACTGGGTTCTCGACCAGCCCATATATCCTGATCGTGGGCTCATCTTCATTGGCTGAGGCCTGGTCTGGTAAGAGAGCCAATCCAACCGTTAGGAGCAGAACCGTCGCGGGCAGGATGGGTGCTCTACTCAAGCCGGAATCAGATTCTTCGAAACACCGCCGAATAAATAGGTTGGTCCAGAAGTCTGTATTTTCAGATTCGACCCATTGACAGGAGATGGCAGGTTTGTTATATATCAAGTAATATTATTGTGGCATCAGTAGGTACCTGATCAGAGGTATTAGACATGGTAGCAGACGTTAAGGAAGCCCCGAAGATCGTTATAATCGGACTGGGAACCGGTGGCCTCTACGCATCTAGGGCCGCCACTAGGATCAACAGGAAAGCCCAGGTCACCATCGTCGAGAGGAGGGACTACGACATGTTCTCCCCCTGCGGCATCCCCTATGCAATAGAGGGGAAAGTCGAGGACTTCGATGAGCTCAAGCACACGGTCCCCGAGACAAGGCAGATAACGAAGCTGCTGAGGCACGAGGCCCTCTCCATAGACCCAAAGGGGAAGAGAGTCGAGGTGAAGAACCTAGAGTCGGGCGAGGTCTTCTGGCTCGAATACGACTCACTCATCCTGGCCACGGGGAGCAGCCCTATTGTGCTCTCCGTGCCGGGGGCCAAGGAATTCATGGGCCGTGGGGTCTACGTGGTCTCGAACCCGGAGGAGGGGAAGATTCTGAGGGAGGCCGCGCTCAAAAGCAGGACCAAGACCGCCGTCATGGTGGGCGGAGGAGCCATAGGCCTGGAGATAGCCCTCGCCCTTAGGCACCTGGGTCTGGAGGTCTATGCGACGAAGAGGAGCCCGGACCCCCTACCTAGGAACCTCGACCCCGACATGGGGAAACTCATACTGGACTACCTCGAGTCCCAGGGGCTCAACATCCTCTTCGGGAAGGGCATCGAGAGCGTCAACGGCGGGGAATGGGTCGAATCGGTCACTATAGCCGGGGAGACTATTCCCACGGACGTGGTAGTGATGGCCGTCGGGGTCGACCCAGCGTCATCCCTCGCTCAAGGGGCTGGGATCGCCACGTATAGGGGAGCGATAGTAACCGATGAGAGGATGGAGACGAGCTTTAAAGGCATATACGCCGTAGGCGACAATTGCGTCTCCTTCAGTGGCATCGATAAGGAGCCCATCAGCGTGGCCCTCGCGACCACAGCCTTCAGGCAGGCGGCTGTTGCAGGGGTCAACGCTGCAGGAGGAAACGCTGTGTACGATGGCGCCTACGGAACCTTCGTCTCATACTTCGGGGAGATGGAGGTCTCATGCACCGGCTACAACACCCAGACGGCTGAGCAGCACGGGTTCAAGGTAGTCTCTGGTAGGGCGAACATGACGATACTTCCCAGGTGGATGCCCGATGCCAAGGAGATCTCCGTGAAGGTGCTGGCCGACGCCGAGACGGGGAGGGTTCTGGGTGGCCAGGCTATCGGCGAGGAGGGAACAGACTGGAGGATAAACATCATCGCACTCGCGATAAAGAAGAGGATGACCCTCCAGGAGCTAAGCACAGTAGAGTTGGCCTACTGCCCTGCGGTCTCGGACCTATACGACCCCCTCCTAGTGGCAGTAGACACAGCGATTAGAAGGCAGGAGGCCCTATCGAGAAGATCGAAGAACTAAATCCCCTATCTATAACCAAGAGATATCTTACCCTCCTCCTTTATTTTCAGCCTTGAGAACATTGACGACCTGTACCCGGAAGGTTCAGGCAAGCTTCAGCTTTATGTCCTATTGCAAGCAGTTCTCTATTCACATTTATCAGTACGCCCATTCGTAGAAGGCTGACAATGCCTCCATGAGTACCTTCGCTTCGGCACTTGCCACAGGCAGAGTAGCAGAAACGATGAGGCGGAGGGGTATGATATATTCTATTTCCTTTATTTACTTTCTTGATGCCTACGATTCTTTTCCTTAGAAAGACTAATAGTCTTCTCAACAACATTTTAGGAAAATACTTGATCTTCTCCCGTTCAGTGGTTCGTGAAAATTTTAGGTCTATAAGGGCTTTCCATTAGATTGATTCCATGTTTAGCCTTAATAAAAGTTGTAAACCTATCGCCCGTAAGATGTCAAGTAAAGTCGATAATTCAGATTACGCAACGCATACACAATTTTTATAGGACGAATCAAAATCATACTGATCCCTCAATGTACAAAGTCCTCAAGAAGGAACAGCTTGCTCCCAACGTGAAACTGTTCAGGGTCAGGGCCCCCGCCGTGGCCAGGAAGGCGAAGCCTGGCCAGTTCGTCATCCTGAGGGTCTACGAGAAGGGGGAGAGGTTCCCCATCACTATAGCCGGCACAGACCCAGAGGAGGGCACCATCGACCTGATCTTCGCGGAGGTTGGCAAGTCCTCGAAGCTCCTCGGAAAGCTGGGGGAGGGCGACAGCATAATGAACCTCTCTGGGCCCCTGGGCAACGCCACTAAGGTGAAGAACTACGGCACAATCCTTTGCGTCGGCGGCGGAGTAATGATCGGAGCCTTACTCTACCAGATGAGGGCACTGAGGGAAGCTGGGAACGAGATAGTCGCCTTGATCGGGGCCAGGAACGCGGAGCACCTTTTCATGGTGGAGGAGGTCAAGGCCCAAAGCGAAGAGTTCTACCTCGCCACGGACGATGGTTCGGCGGGTAATGGGGGGATCGACTTCTTGAGGGATCTGCTCAAGGAGAGGAAATTTGACCACGTTTTCACCATAGGCCCGACGTCCCTGCAGAGGATGGTCTCGGAGATGACCCAGCCCCATGGAGTCCCCACGACGGTGAACCTGTTCCCCATAATGGTCGACGGGACGGGCATGTGCGGCGCCTGCAGGGTGACGGTGGGTGGCGAGACGAAGTTCGCCTGCGTAAACGGTCCCGACTTCGACGGGCACCAAGTAGACTTCGACGAGCTGATATCGAGGATGAGATTCTACAACCCAAACGAGAAGATAGCCATGGTGCTCTTTGACGAGAGTTGATGGATATGGCGGCTAGGAAACCCCAGGTAGAGATGCTCAAGCAGCCCCCGGAGGTGAGGGTCCACAACTTCGACGAGGTCGCCCTGGGCTACACTAAGGAGATGGCAGTTGAGGAGGCTGAGCGCTGCCTCAGCTGCCCCAACCCCCAGTGCGTCAAGGGCTGCCCCGTCGGCATCGAGATACCGGAGTTCATAAAGCTCATAAAGGAGGGTAAGTTCAACGAATCGGCCAAGAGGGTCAAGGATAAGAACGCCCTCCCGGCCATATGCGGCAGAGTCTGCCCCCAGGAAGAACAGTGCCAGAAATTCTGCGTCCTAGGCATGAGGGGGGACCCGATAGCCATAGGGAGGCTCGAGCGCTTCGTCGCCGACTGGGAGAGGGGTAACAGCAACCCCGACTCGGAGGCGATCCCCCGCACTGGCGGGAGAATAGCCGTGGTGGGCGCAGGGCCGGCGGGGCTTACTGTAGCCGCAGATCTGGCCAAGCGGGGCCACGAGGTGGAGATGTTCGAGTCCCTCCATGAGGCGGGGGGCGTCCTGATGTATGGCATACCCGAGTTCAGGCTTCCCAAGAGCATCGTGAAGGCCGAGGTGGAATATGTGAAGAGCCTCGGCGTCAAGCTCAACCTCGACTCCACCGTGGGCAGGATTACGACAATATCGGAGCTGTTCGAAGAGGGTTTCGACGCCGTCTTCATCGGGAGCGGCGCAGGCCTCCCCATGTTCCTCCACGTCCCCGGGGAGAACCTGTCCGGCATATACTCGGCGAACGAGTTCCTGATCCGGACCAACCTGATGAAAGCATACAGGTTCCCCGAGTACGATACCCCAATAATCGTAGGCAAGAAGGTGGGGGTCATCGGGGCCGGCAACGTGGCAATGGACTCTGCCCGCTCAGCCCTGAGGCTAGGGGCGGAGAATGCCTACATCATCTACCGTAGGAGCAGAGACGAGATGCCGGCCCGGCTCGAGGAGATAGAGAACGCAGAGGAGGAGGGCATCGAGTTCGTCCTACTGACCAATCCCGTGAGGTTCATCAGCGACGAGCGCGGGTTCGTGGAGAAGGTGGAATGCATACGGATGGAGCTGGGAGAGCCAGACGAGTCGGGGAGGAGGAGACCGGTCCCTGTCGAGGGGAGCGAGTTTACCATCGACATGGACACCGTGGTCGTGGCTATAGGTCAGACCCCCAACCCCATAATCCAGCAGACCACGGAGGGCCTGGAGACGACAAGGCGGAACACCATCGTCGCCGACGAGGAGACCGGGCTCACGAGCATCGAGGGCGTGTACGCGGGAGGAGACGTTGTAAGCGGTGCAGCCACGGTAATAAGCGCTATGGGGGCGGGGAAGAAGGCCGCTGAGGCCATCCACAAGTACATGATGGCAAAGATCAAGGAAAAACAAAAAACTTGAATCCAACAATGAGCCAACGAACTATCTTACATCGTATTATCAACGAATGGTCTTATTCAGTATATAATATTCTCTCGATTCGAACAGAATCCAGTGGATTAACTATTGAAACAATATCGCGAAGAAAAAGGTTGGACCCCAGGTTCAGGGGTCCGTTTAGCTATCTTAAGCTGTGTAGCCTTGGGCGATCATCGCGTCCGCGACTTTGAGGAAGCCCGCGATGTTCGCCCCGAGGACATAGTTGCCCGGGTCGCCGAACAGCTTTGCCGTGTCGTAGGCGTTCTTATGGATATTCACCATGATCCCATGGAGCTTAGCGTCGACCTCCTCCCGGCTCCAGAAATAGCGCTGGCTGTTCTGCGCCATCTCGAGGCCGGATGTGGCGACACCGCCCGCGTTGGAAGCCTTTCCAGGGGCGAAGAGGACCCGAGCTTCCTGTAATACTTCAATGGCCTCGGGGGTGCTAGGCATGTTGGCGCCCTCCCCCACGGCGATTACCTTGTGGTCTACGAGCTTCTTTGCATCCTCTTCGTTTAGCTCATTCTGCGTCGCGCAGGGCAGGGCTATGTCCACATCGTATCCCCAGGGCTTGCCCTCTGTGACGTACTCCACGTTGTATTTCTCGGCGTACTCCTTGATACGCCTCCTCTTGACGTTCTTGAGCTCCTTCACGTATGCCAGCTTACTCATGTCGATGCTGGCGGGGTCGTAGATTACGCCGTTGGAGTCGCTCAATGTGACCACCTTAGCGCCTAGCTGTATGCACTTCTCGGCTGCATGCTGGGCGACGTTACCGGAACCGGAGACGGCTACAACCTTGCCCTTTATCTCTTCATTCCTCGTCTTCAGCATCTCCTCGACGAAGTATACGAGGCCATATCCAGTTGCCTCGGTCCTGATGAGGGAGCCTCCATATGTCAGGCCTTTACCCGTCAGAACGCAGGTGCCGTGGAGGTTGGTGATCTTCCTGTAGGTGCCGTATAGATATCCGATCTCCCTGGCGCCTACACCGATGTCTCCTGCGGGCACATCTACGAACTGACCGATGTGCCTGTACATCTCCATCATGAAACTGTGACAGAAGCTCTCAACTTCCGTGTCGGTCTTGCCCTTCGGGTTGAAGTCGGAGCCGCCCTTTCCTCCTCCCATCGGGAGGCCGGTGAGGCTGTTCTTGAATGTCTGCTCGAATCCTAGGAACTTAAGCAGGCCAAGCTTGACCGTGGGGTGGAACCTGAAGCCGCCCTTGTAGGGGCCGATAGCGGAGTTGAACTGGATCCTGAATCCCCTGTTTACCTGGAGCTTTCCGTCCTTGTCCTTCCAGGGGACCCGGAACTGGACTATCCGCTCCGGCTCGACGATCCTCTCGAGGATAGAATGTTCCTTGTACTGTGGGAATTTCAATATGGCGGGCTCAACGTTCTCCAATACTTCATGAACTGCCTGGTGGAAGGTCTTCTGGAGGGGGTCCTTCTCGACAACCGATTCATAAACGCTCTCAATGTACTTGTCCATACAATCTCACCTTACAATTCACTGAGGGAGTTTCACGTTTAATATTTATGTCTTTTCAAATTGGGTGTTGAAAAATAAATACTCTATATATAAATTCGATATTGTATTACTAAGTTAAATAGATAATAGAGATTAAGAAGGGTGCAATCAAAAAGGAGGGTGTCGCGAGTTTGAGGATTGTTCCTATCCCCACTCGACTCCGGCCTAATCAATTCCGCCTTGGATGGCGATCTTCCTTGCAGGCGTTTTTCCAAGGCTCCGTATCTTTTCGGTGAACTCCGCCATGAATTGGGCGAACTCCCTTGGCATCCCGGCGCTGCAGAAGACCATCTCCAGCCTGTCTCCGCCGATTCCTAAGACCTCCAACGCTTTCTTGGCCACGTTGATCCTTCTCTCGGCCTTGTAGTTACCATCGATGTAGTGGCATTGCTCCTTTAGACATCCCGACAAGATCACTCCATCGGCGCCCATCTCGAAGGCCGTGAATATATGCCGAATATCAACCCTCCCTGTGCATGGGACAAGTATGACACGAACGTTGACTGGATATTCCAGCCTCATGATCCCGGCAAGGTCGGCGGCGGCATACGAGCACCATCTACAGGCGAAGCAGACCACTACTGGTTCGGCCTCTCGTTCTGGCGTAAGCCATTTCTGAGGCGTGAGGAGGCCCTCAACCGCCGGAATCATTTGCTTGTCCTTGAAGTATCGCAGCTGCATGGCTCCCATTGGGCACTCCACGGCGCAGACGCCGCATCCCTTGCAGGCGGCCTCGATGACGTGAGGCTCGCTGAAGGCGCCAAGCTCGATCGCATTGAACGGGCACGATGTGGCACATGCACCACAGCCAACACATAGTTCTGGGTCGACGACAGCCGTGATGGCTTCCGCACGGATCTTCCTTCTCGCCATCGGTATGGCAGCCCTGGAGCCGACTGCGTACGCTTGGGAGACGCTCTCGGCCACGTTCTTCGGCCCGTGGGCAGTGCCACAGAGATAAATCCCATCTGATGAGAAATCGACCGGGCGCATCTTCGGATGGGCCTCGAGGAAGAACCCGTCGGCTCCAACGGGAACCCTCAGCATGGTGGCGAGCTCTTTCCCATCCTCTCGAGGGATTAGAGGCGTCGAGAGCACGACGAGATCGGAGTTCAGGTTGATCTCTTGGTCAATGAGCGTGTCGTAGACCTTGACTTCAAGACCCCCATTGGGCAAAAGGGAGACCGTCGGAGGATTTTCTGGAATGTAATTGACGAACTTCACGTTCTTCTTCAGACACTCGAGGTAGTATTCCTCGAGCTCCTTACCATATGCCTGCAGGTCCCTGTAGAGGATGAATACCTCTGACGAGGGCTGCATCTCCTTCAGGAGCAGGGCGTTCTTCAAGGCCACACCGCAGCAAATCCTCGAGCAGTACGTCCTGCCCTCGTCCTCCATGGCTCCGACGCACTGGATTATCACGACCCTGTCGAGGTCCCCCAAGGTTCCCTCGTCAAGGAGCTGTTCCAGTTCCAGCTGCGTCACGATTTTTTCATTCTCCCCATACTCGTAGTAGCCCTCGGGTACGAACACCTCTGCCCCCGTGGCCACGACGATCGTGCCCACTTTTAAGTCGGCTTTCTCGCCATCGCCCTTCTGGACCTCGACCTCGAAGTTGCCGAAGAAGCCCTTAACGCTGCTCACCGCCGAAGAAGTGAGAAGCACTATGTTGGGGTTTTTCAAGACCGCGTCTTTTAGGGGCTGGAGAACGTCCGAAGCCTTCTGCCCCGTCGGGTAGAGGACGTTGAGGTCCCTTAGGAGCCCCCCGACCTCAGCCTCCTTCTCCACGAGATAGACAACGAATCCTTGGTTGGCCAAAGAGAGGGCGGTCGTCATCCCGGAGACCCCAGCGCCAATCACCAGCGATGTGGGCTCGATCTCGATCTCGGGTTCCTCCTCAGGATCGAGGTAGTGGGCCTTCGCTACCGCCATGTGGACCAGGTAGATCGCCTTTTCTGTGGCCTTCTCAGGGTCGTCCTTATGCACCCAAGAATCCTGTTCTCGAATATTCACCATCTGGAAGAGGTACTTGTTCAGCCCCGCCTCCTCAACAACCTCCCTGAAGAGGTATTCGTGCGTCCTAGGGGTGCAAGAAGCTACCACGACCCTCTCGAGATCCTGTGTTTCTATTGCCTCCTTAATGCTGCTTATCCCCTCCGAGGAGCACGTGTGAAGGTTGTCATCGACATAGACGACGTTGGGAAGAGTTCTAGTGTACTCCGCGACCTTGGGTATATCGACGACGCCGGCGATGTTGATGCCACAGCGGCACAGGAACACGCCGATCCTTGGATGTTCCCCGTTGTATGGGGCGCTCATTCTGAACCCTCCACGATAGCCACCGACTCCACAATCTCCGCCGCCCTTGCCGCGGCCCCCGATGCGTCTGCGATGGAATCGGGGATGTCCTTAGGCTCTTGGCAGTATCCGCAGACGAAGATCCCTTCCCTGGTCGTGTCCAGTGGAGCCAGAATCGGATTCTGGCTTTTGTAGAATCCGTATTCGTCCAACTCTACGCCCAAGATCTTGGCCAACTCAGGGTTCCCAGGGTTTGGGGTCAGAGCCGTGCTGAGCACCACGAGGTCGAATTCCACCTCGTTCATGTCCCCGGTGGTGGTGTCCTCGTACCAGAAACTGAGTTCGCCCGTCTGGGGGTCTTCTCTGATCTCGCTTGGCTTCGCCCTGACGTACTCGACTCCGTATCTGTCGCGAGCCCTGTTGACCAGCTCCCTGAATCCCTTGCCGAAGGCCCTGAGGTCGGTGTAGAAGATAGAGACCTCCGTTTGGGGCTCGTGCTCCTTGACGAGCATGGCTTCCTTGGTGGCGTGCATGCAGCAGACTGCCGAACAGTATTGGTGGCCTTCTCCCAGGCTGCGAGATCCGACGCACTGGATGAAGGCAACCTTTTTGGGAACCGAGTGGTCCGACGGCCTTATTAGGTGCCCCGTTGTGGGGCCCGTCGCTGAAACGAGCCGTTCGAGTTCGAGGGCCGTGATAACGTTCTGATACCTCCCGTATCCGTACTCCTTTATACCTGATGGATCGAAAGGGGTGAGGCCCGTTGCCACTATGATGGCGCCAACGTTCAGGTCGACGTGCTCTTCGACCTGTTGGTGATCGATCGCATTTGGGTCGCAGACCTTCTCGCATTCGAGGCACTCGGAACAGCCGCCACAGGATAGGCATCTCTCTGCTTCCCTGATCGCCATTTCCTCGGTGAAGCCCAGTTCGACTTCGCTGAAATTGCCGAATCTATCGACGACTTGGAGCTTGGGCATCTTCTCCCTTGGCCTAGGCTCGACGCCCTCCTTGGATACCTCTTCGACCTCCTGGACGGGTTCGTCTCGACCCCTTCGAAGGTCTTCGCCTCTCAAGTACCGGTCAATGGATTCGGCGGCCCGCTTCCCGCTGCCTATTACCTCGATCACCGTCGATGGGCCATCCACGATGTCTCCCCCCGCGAATACGCCCGGGCGACTCGTCTCGAGGGTGACTTCGTCGGCGCTAATGGTCTCCCATCTCGTTGTTTCAATCCCCTCGGGTATCGAGGAGGTGTCAGGGACCTGGCCGATGGCCAGGATCACCGTGTCCGCCTCCATGAGGAACTCCGATCCCTCGATCGGGATCGGTCGTCTCCTCCCGCTATCATCGGGTTCGCCGAGCTCCATCCTCAGGCACTCTACTCCAGTGATCCTGCCGTCTTTGCCAGTAAACCTCATCGGGTTAACCAGGAAGCGGAACTTTACTCCTTCCTCCTCGGCCATCTCGACATCTTCGGGGTTGGCGGGCATC
>JABAOC010034002.1_pt2 | contig 11216 bp, 9 predicted proteins | sample 7062161 | NCBI WGS metagenome assembly JABAOC01 (sample SAMN14538625, study PRJNA623070) | marine sediment metagenome | biome: marine biome [ENVO:00000428]; feature: marine pelagic biome [ENVO:01000023]; material: deep marine sediment [ENVO:00002113] | place: India: Gulf of Khambhat ... | reverse complement strand
CAGTCCCACCCCGGAAACCGACATGATGGCGGTTCAGTCATTCCCAAAGGGAGAGTCAGCCCGCGCATTGGCTTCTGACGATGTCAGGATATCGACCCCCATTCCGGGTCCACCCCTGGTGCCGGTGAATCTGTGCTTGGGCGGGACCGTCGCAGATGAGAATGGCCATAAGGGGCATGAATCAGCCGATCCGTTTGGATTGGCCAGAGTGATCGACGGTGAGTTGGGCACCTTTGTGACAAAGGACAGCGATTCACCGGGATGGTTGGAGGTGACCTTTCGAGCACGACCTCGCTGGCTAAACAAGGTCAAGATCGCACTAAGGGGGACAGGCCCTTACCAGGTGGAATGCAAGGACCTTTGGGGTTCCTGGCACACTGTGGGTACACGTGCGGAGGCCCATTCTCCGGGGGCAGTCGTCGGCTACGACACGTTCGACTTCGAGCCGGTGAAGGTGAAAGCTATCCGATGGCGATCATCAGAGAGTGCCTCGACTGAGTCCGAATGGCACGAGATCGGCGAAATAGAGGCATATTTCCATCAGAAGGACGACGATGACTTTCATTACGAAGTCGGCGTGGAGTGGGTTAACGATTACCCGGGAGAGCATCTCGACTTATTGGGCCGCGACGATGATGCTTTGGATCTTTACAACACGGTGGGAGAACAACCGGGTTGGTGGCGGATTTTTGAGTGGGGCAACGCTTCGGCGTTTGAGGAAGATTTCAAGCGTTTCGGTCTGGGAGGGGACGAAGACGACGAGATCGACCAGGTTGATTTAGCCTATTTCTGCGGTCATGGTGGGCTTGACTTCGATCCGACCTGGGGAGGATTCTTGCGCAGGTCGTTATTCTTTGGCGTGCCGCACGACGACCATCATCTCGTGCCTGGAGAAGGAGGGCGATGGGCGGATGAAACTCATTCTTGGGGCGATGACGACCTGGAATGGTTGGGATTCTCAGCCTGTGAGACAATGATAGACCACCGATATTGGGCCAACTGCCTCAACGGCCTCCACCTTATCCTGGGTTGGGTGACTCTAAGCAACGACATTTTTCCCTACCGTCTTTTTGACCCAAACACACTAGGGGACGTCTGGGCGAGGGAGATGCTTGCGGGACGAACCATGACTCAAGCTTGGTTTAATGCTGCCGATGAGACCCACCCTGGAGGGCGTATTGCGGCAGTAGTTGCAGAAGCGATGGATAATTTTAACGACCACCTTTGGGGAGAAGGTTATGTGAGCCCGGACCCTGAGCCGGATCCGTGGTACCATTATTGGACGTTTACCGTCCCCTGGATACAAACCGTGGCCAAAGAGAAAAAAGAGAGAAGAGGGGAATACTTATCTGAGCGACGATTGAACGACTCGTCTGATCCTTTAGTGCCTTTTCCCAGCACAACTGGAAAAGGGGTTCCTATAAAGTACAAAAGCTCTGTACTGTCTTCGGTCCAAGAAACAACCATGGTACAATATTATGTCATTCCCAGAAGTGTGGATTCGGCTTACATTCAAAACATCGCTGATCGCCTGTGTGCCGTAGAGGGTGTGATGTGTTGTACAACGCAAGTGGAGTCAGACGGAGCCGGACATCTTTGGATGATATGTGGTTCGGAGGAACTCAAAGTGAGTGAGGCCTCTGGTGGCGTTCAGTACCTTAACTCGGGTTGGTGGATGGTCCCGCCAACGGTAGATCCAATCCTCCCCGAGCCGACGCAGGTTTTTACTTTGGCCAATGGGTTTCTGACCGAAATGATGATGAAGCCTCCCGACTCCTACGTTTGGCTAGTGAGCCTTGCCCACCTGGGCTGGTTTATGAAGGAGACGGGAAAAGCGGATGAAGATAGTTCGATGTATACGTCGATTGTGGCCGCTTATCGAAGGGAGACGACGGGTGGGTATCAGGTGACAGGTCCTGGTGCAGTGCTTAACGTTACCTATGGAGATAATAATCGCTTGGAACGGTGGGCTATGGGAGGATGGAGGGACGTTACTTCCGGTCCTGAGGTCAGCGTGATAACGGTTGAGCAGGCCATGGGGCTTGTCGCCACAGAAGGCTCCGGCGCAACCATTGGTGGCATACCTGTCTTCGACACTTTGATCGTGCTGGAGGCTGAATTGGCTTACTGGGAAGAGAGCGCCGATGTAGTGCAGGATCGACTGGAGATCGTTTGGGCCTTAACCTGTTTGTGCCTCACTGAATATGACACCACCGAGGCCGAGATCTACGTACCAGCCAGAGCTTTGCCCCCCAAAGGCTCCATTGATGCACCACCAGATAGCAGTTGGTACGACGAAGGAGAGGCGATCGTTTTCGCCGGCTCTGCCACCGGCGGCATCACCCCCTATACCTTCGACTGGTATTCGGACGTGGACGGATACCTGGCAAGTGGAGAGATTGTTACCATAAACACCCTCTCTGCGATTGCGAAGGATGGAGAGGTGATCCCGCACACTATCACTCTCAGGGTGACCGATCTTAATGACATGGGTGACAATGTCTCCATCTCCGTTTTCGTCTTCAAGCGGGGCGACGCCAACGGAGACGGACTGATAGACTTAGGTGACGCAGTATACGTATTGAACTACCTGTTCAAGGGAGGCCCTGCGCCCGATCCGCTGGAGGTCGGGGACGCCAACTGCGACGGTGTGGTCGAAATCGGCGATGCGATTTACCTGCTCAACTACCTGTTCAAGGGAGGCCTGCCGCCGGGCTGTCCATGATTCGCAGACTTCGTCTGTCCTCAAACCATCCGGCCGAATCTCTCTTGAGGTTCGGCCTTTTTCTTCCTTCCGGTTGACTGCCCGACCTTTACTGGTCTACGAGGGCCACTACTGATTGGGAAAGAGACGAGAGCGTCGGTGCATTTCGGCCGATGTCTGCGGAGCTAAAGACAATTTGCTTGACAGCAAGCACGCATGCTTTATATTCTTTGCGTACTTATTGAGGCTAACCGGATTACGGTCAGCTTCCGATATTTGAAGCACGGCTCGGGGTGTGGCGCAGTCTGGTAGCGCACATGGTTTGGGACCATGGAGTCGGAGGTTCAAATCCTCTCACCCCGACCAGATGATGCTTTGCCGTCCACAGTCCACCGTCCACAGCAGAACCCATTGCCGGGTTTTCGACGGCGGACCGCGGACATTACACGCCCCCGTAGCTCAGTCGGAGAGAGCATCTGCCTTCTAAGCAGAGGGTCGGGCGTTCGAGTCGCCCCGGGGGTATATGATTTTAGCCCACGGTCAGCGCAGACCGAATCTCAGGTCAAAGCATCCCCATTCTTCGGTTTGTCCTGCTTTGCCTTGTCCGACCAATCAGGACAGCACAATAGTCCAATTTTCTCTTGACAAGGCTGTGGAGTTTTCGTATTCATAATTGTGAAAATGTTCACAAGCTTCTCCCGTCGAGGCTCCTAGATGACGGTGACATTCAAGCGGAAGGAATAGCGCGGATGCGGAAAGTATCTGACTATACGGTGAAGCGCCTTTCCATGTATTATCGTTCCCTTTCCGAGTTTGCCAGGAAAGGACACAAGATCGTCTCATCCAAGGATCTGGCCAAAACGGAGAGATTGACGCCCGCTCAGGTGAGGAAGGACCTGTCGTTCTTCGGAAGCTTCGGCACCAGGGGATTGGGCTATCCGGTCAAGGACCTCAAAGAGAGGATTGCAAAGATACTGGGGCTCAATCGGAGGTGGAACGTGGCGCTGGTGGGGGTGGGCAACGTGGGTTCGGCCCTGGTCTCCTACAAGGAGTTCCACAGGCAGGGGTTCCACATCAAACTCCTTTTTGACAACGATCAGAGGAAAATCAACAAGAACCACAAAGGCATTTCGGTCTCCGATGCAGGGTTGCTGGAAAAGAAGCTCAGGGAGCAGGGGATCGAGATGGTGATACTCGCCGTCCCCGCTCGGGCTGCTCAGCAGGTGGCCGACCGGGTGGTCTCTGCCGGAGTAAAAAGCATCCTGAATTTCGCCCCCGTGCAGATAAAGGTGCCAAACGATGTGGTCCTTCGCTCCGTCAATATGGCTACGGAACTGGAGCATCTCTCCTTTTGCCTGGTGAACAAGAACCTGGTGATAGGGTCCTAAGGAGTTCGACATAGCTTGTTCATAGGCGGTCAAGATGGCGACATTTTTTTCTTGACAAGGGGGCCATAGGGTTATATAGTAAAACACTGAGTGTAACCGGGTGCAAACAATATGCTGCAAGGGAAATTGCCAAACCGGAGATTCGTTCAGATATCGATTTTCCTTTTACCTGTCCTTCTTCTAGGACAATTGGCGGCGGCGGACGAACAGGCTTGCCGGCCGTATGGAAAGGTCAATTATCGGGGTGAGACGGCACAGGACGGCCTGAAAGTGGCAGCATTCATTCAGGGGACGGAGTTTGCCACCTGCTGGACCGAAAAGGGTCAGTACAATCTATCCATCCCCAAAGATGACCCGGCAACCACCAAGAAGGAAGGATGGGCAGACGGGGACATAATCATCATAAGAGTGGCAGGTTTCTCCGCCGTCCCTAGCTTCAAGGCCTTTGCCGGAAAAGAACTCATCAACCTGTATCTTCCCACTCTGGACNNTGGACGTCAAGCTGACCACTTGGGGAAAGATTAAAGCGCTTTTCAGGTGAGGGGAAGCCTTTGGGCAAACGGCGGCCTTTTGTGGCCGTGCTCGTTGGATTTTTGCTGAAACCAGGGGTTCGGTCATTCGTAGATTTTAGTAGCCAACACCAAAAGGAGACGTTATGAAACTCAGCGGCCGTGAGATTGGCGATGTGATGGTTCTGGAGCCAAAAGGTAAAATAATGGGCGGACCGGATGCCACCGTGCTGCACGACAAGCTTCACGAATTCATCGATCAAAACAGGAAAAAGGTGGTGATCGACTTAGCCAAAGTGGACTGGATGAACAGTACTGGACTGGGCATTTTGATTTCAGGTTTGACCACCCTCAGAAACAACGGCGGCGAGCTTAAGCTGGCGAACGTGACCGACAAGATTCAGAGCCTTCTGACCATAACCAAGCTCATCACCGTATTCGAGAGTTACGACTCCGTGGACGAAGCTGTGACCAGCTTCAGCAAGTAAAGAGCGCAAAGGGACTGGTTTACCTAAGAGAGAGCACCTTTTGAGACCGCAAACAGATCTCCCAAGAAGGTAGGTTGGCAAACCTACCTTTTTTGTTTCCAGCGCCGTCTTTGGTATCGTCTCACACAGCCGGAACGAGCTGGGCAGGAGAACTTTCACATGAGTGGATCGGGCGAAAACTCAACCGGGCTTCCCGAAGTGGTTCGCAAGGATGACCAAATAGAGATCCCCAGCACCCTGGACTATCTTCCCCAGGTGGATGAGTTCGTGGAAAAGAAGTTGATCACACTGGGAATAGAGAAAGGCCAGGTGTACGACATCGCCATATCCGTCAGCGAGGTGGTGACCAACGCCGTGGTCCACGGAAACAAGAACGACCTGAGCAAGAAGGTCAGAATAAGCCTGAAATTCGATTCGTCCCGGGTAGAGGTGACCGTGGAGGATGAGGGTGCGGGCTTCGATCGAGAGTGTGTCCGTTCCCCAATTGACAACAAAAACCTGCTGAAGGAGGCCGGCAGAGGTCTGTTAATCGTGGAATCGCTTATGGACGAGTTGGATATCTGCTGCAGTCCTGAGGGGGGCACCCAGGTGAGAATAGTCAAGGCCATCGTTTGAGGTGAGGAATGCTTTCGGCGATCTGGCCCAGAGATTTTCTTGGAGAGAACTAGAATGGCGCAGACCTTTCCAAGCATGCCTTGAGGGACTGGCCATGAGATCGGGAAAGGGAGAGCAGTACCATAATCCCGGGAAGATAGGCAAGCAGTTACAGGCGAAGCGCCTCGATCCCCAGGGAAAAACAAGCTCAAGGGTCCTCGCTCCGCTGAGGCGAGCACACAAAAAGAATTCGTCGTGCTGAACTTCCGATGTGGAAGCAGGGTAAAAATAAGAAGGTGACAGCAAAAGGGATAAGAATGTTGAGGGCACTCCGGGTTGTCGCGGCGAATTTCGCTGGAACCTTCCGCGGGCTTTCTTCTCTAATCGAGATGGATGTCCGTTCTGAAATTTCGGGAGCATGCAAGTGAGTTTTCAGATTCTGGTAGCTTCGATTTATCTGGTTTGCGGAGTAATTCTGCTGTTTCTGGGGGGGGTTATCCTTCGGGAGGACCCCAAAAACCAGATCAACCGAACGACTGCCTTCATGCTTTTCTTCGCCGGACTGGCGCCGCTTCTGGCTTCGTTGGGGACAATCATAAGCTCCGCAGGACAAACTGATTCTATAGCCAGCTCACCATTCACCAGGAACATCTTCTATGTGTGGGAGTTCTTCTTCCCCTTGCTTTTGCTCTTCGCGCTGCTCTTCCCCAAGGAGCATAGATATGTGATTAGATATCCGAAGCTCAAGTACCTGATATTCATCCCTCACGTGTTTCACATGATACAGGTTCTGGTGTTCTACCAGCCGGACGAGATAATCAGGTCTCTGGACGTGGAGAGAATGGGATCTCTGGCCCGTTTCTTTCTGGACCCCTTCTCCCTGGCCTTGAAATACGTGGCTGTGATCTTTGGCGTTCTCTATAAGATCCATGTCCAGTCCTTCTCCCTGATCAATCTGGCTTTCTTGATACTGGCGGTGTGGCTTCTCTACCAGGGTTACAGAAAGATCACCGTTCCCACGCTCAAGAAACAGGTGAACGTGCTGATATGGGGTATCAGAACCGCGGTAGGGCTTTATGCCTTCGCCTTCATCGTCCCGGCTCTCACGCCGGTTAAGCTTTCCGACACGGTGAGGCACTTTCTCACCATTGTGGCCCTGGTGATCGGCAGCGGATCTATAGCCTGGGCCATCGTGAAACACCATTTCCTGGACGTCAAGCTCATCGTCAGGCAGAGTCTGGTTTACTTCTTGACCACGGCCCTGTTCGTGGGTATGTACTTCTTGATCTTGAGACAGTTCGGAAAATTCATTCAGGGACTAATCGGCAGGCAGACGCCGGCCATCGACGTGGGCTTTGTGATCGTAGCCATCATCCTGTTTCAGCCCATCATGGGTCAGCTGGACGATCTGATCAAGAAGTTCTTCATCAAGGAGAGGTCGGACTACCGCAGCATGATGGAGACCTTCAGCCGGAAGCTGGTCACCATCTTCGACTTAGAGGCGCTGAGGGAAACGGTGGTGGATACGCTGAGGAAGGAGATGTTGGTGGAGAACGTATACATATGTGTTTCCGCAAAGGACAGGGGCTGCTATGCTCTGTATTTGGACGATTCGTCGCCTGCCCCGCTGGACGATTTCGACCGGAATGATCCTTTGCTGTTGGCATTGAGGGAGAAAACCCGTCCTACTCCTTTCGCCGATTTCAAGATGGTCGAGGACATCAGTCCTCTGTTCCGGGTGCTTCAACGCCTGACCGTCTTTCTGATGGTTCCGCTGATCAGCCAAAAGGAACTGCTTGGATGTATTGCGCTCTCCAGGAAGACCACCAGATTCAGATACAGTTACGAAGACATTACCCTTCTGGACGTGCTGGCTAATCAGATGGTGGTGGCCATGGAAAACGCCAGGCTTTACCAGGAGTCGCTGGAGAAACAGAGACTGGAGGAGGAGCTCAACTTGGCCCGCCAGATTCAGATCGGGCTTCTGCCCAAATCCTGTCCCCGGGCCGAATCGTTTGAATTCTCCGCCTTTATCCAGCCGGCGCGGCAGGTGGGAGGGGACTATTACGATTTTGTGCCCACCAACGCGGGATCAATCGGGGTGGCCATTGCGGACGCTTCGGGCAAGGGCATACCTGCAGCCCTGCTCATCTCTCTGGTTCATGCCACCTTGCGAGCGGAGGTAAGAAACAAGCTGTCGCCTCATTTGGTGATGTCGAACATCAACCAGTTGATACATTCCTCCACCACTTCGGAGAAGTTCGCTACCATGTTCTACGGGGAGCTGAACCCGCTTCAGAGGAAGCTCTGTTACTGCAACGCAGGACACAACTATCCGCTGGTAGTGCACGAGGACGGGCAGGTTGAGTTTCTGGAGAAGGGAGGACTGATATTGGGGGCCTTCCCGGAGGCTGCATATGAGGCAGGAGAGGTAGTTTTAAGAAAAAACGACACTCTCTTCTTTTACTCCGACGGGTTGACCGAAAACTTCAACTCAAACGATGAGGAGTTCGGAGAGAAACGGCTTTTGGATCTGTTGATTGAGAATCGCTTCCTGGGAGTGGAGGAGTTGAAACAGAAAGTCATCCACGAGGTAAGCGAGTTCGCCGGCGGGCGCCCTCCATACGATGACTTCACCATCGTGGTGCTGAAGATACATTAACCCCTCCCCCTGTCTCCCCCTCCACTGTGTGGATAGGGGGAACAAGCGGGTGAGGTTCGGCAAAATAGACCCGAAATGAAGAAGAAAGACAAACCACAGAGGATAGATAAGCCCAAGGTAAGAAGAACCTGGACGCGAAGCCCGGCCACCAGGATTAAGGAAAGCGGGAAGATTTACAGGAGAGGAAAATCTGTGAAGTGGTCAACGGATCAAGCGAATGAAACGCTCGGACGGGCGCCCGTAGGGGCGGATCTGACCAAAGGTGTAGAGAAGACTTACAGGTACTGTCCTCGATGTGGCGCGGAGATGGTGGAGAGAACCGTAGATCACAAGAAGCGGAAAGCCTGCCCGGTTTGCGATTACGTCTTTTATCACAATCCGGTCCCTGCCGCTGGGGTGGTGATTGAGAAACACGGAAAGATACTTCTTGTAAAAAGAAAATACGAGCCTTACAAGGGGGACTGGTGTCTCCCGGCGGGATTCATGGAGTACGATGAATCACCGGAACAGTGCGCCGTAAGGGAGACCAGAGAGGAGTTGGGGGTGAACATAGAGTTGGACGGCCTTTTCGGGGTCTACTCCGGCAAGGACGATCCCCGAACCCATGCAGTGCTCGTTATGTACTGGGCAAAGATAATCGCCGGTGAGTTGAAACCCGGCGACGACGCAGAAGAGATAGAGTACTTCGCCAAGGACGAAGTTCCCTCCAATATCGCCTTCTTAGCCCACCGACAAATCATCAAGGAATTCTTCGAAATCAGGTAATCAGAGGGGTAAAAACCAACACATAGCCGACGCATTCAGCCTCGGCCGAGAGTTTTCAGTCGGGTAATCGCGCCGTTGTTGGTCGAGGACGCCCTCGTCTGTAACGCTTTAGGGCAAGGGGCAGGGTGCCCATCACCAAGGTGAGAATCCCATTACCTGTCCGCAAGGTGAATCTCAACCCACCACATGCGGTGGCGCACCCTGCGAGGACAGGGTCTGGGATCATCCAAGAAGCTTAACCTGCAATTCTGCAAAAGTTGATTTTGAATTGTGCCACAGCTGACGACCAGTCTCTGTAAACTCGAACTGATACGCGCCGGACATTAGGCGCATTCTCCGTCTCTTTCAGTTTCTGATGCAATTTCCAAAGTGAGTTCTGTACGTCACACGCAATTTGATACCGCGGACTCAGCGGTATTTTGTGAGGGTCTATAAAACCACGAGATAGATTGATCGGAACTCGTTTGTAGTTATCCTTCCAATAGTAAGACTCAGTCGAATTCCTAGGCGCAATCTTCTTGTTTTCATAATCACTGACCCAAAGGTTGAAAGAGGAAACGGACTTGTTGAACAGAGACGGAGAGATAATACTGAAGTCAAGATCTGAAGAGCTGTCGAAAGGTCTACCATAGTCAGAAGTCGGAGCCAGCGAGTACCCGACCCGGGCGCTGCCGATTAGAGTAATCTCCTTTGCGTGAACATCAAGCTCACGAGAAAGCCAGCCGCGAATGGTTTCATACAACATAGGCCGTTTTCGAAAACAGAAGGGGATACCCTCACTGAGCCACAATCGTACCACCCCAAACTTCTCGGGCTCCGTAAGAACCTTGGCCGCCTCGCGGAGTTGCTCCGCGGCAGGGTATGGTGAATTGAAAGCCTTAGCCTTGTCAGAAATCTTGAACGGTTGCATAACGGGTTCTCCGGTCCGGGACTCAATACAGTCCTCTTTCTGAATGCCTAGTGTAAAGCCGCATGATGTGTCGCTGCCGTCTCTTGATTTTGCTCCATCTAGCTCGTGATAGAAATCGCGGCTGTGGATATTTCAAGCGAGCAATGACAGAAGCAGCGTCTGGCAGAGTCATGGAATCCGCCCGTAGCCCAAGTCGGTCGCAAGCTTGCTTCAGCCCATTCATTCTCCAGCCGAAGTAAGCCCTTCTTAGATATACAGCTGGCAAATCAGCCTTGGGGATGGTCTCGTTCACCTGCACGGCAAGAAGGATCTCCTTGATCTTCCGCTCCCAAGTGCGTTCGTAATTGCTGGTAAGTATACGAGTCATCTGCATCTCAATTGTACTGGCTCCTTCAACCTTGCCCCACGCAAAGCGTCGCCATACAGCCCGACATATGGCTACAAGGTCAACGCCCGCGTGACGGAAGTACCTATGATCCTCTCCTGAAATCAATAACCTTATGAGAAAGGGGGAGACGCCTCCAGTGTTGTCTTGCCGATATCCTGAGTATTCCTGTTCCAGACGTTTTCTAAACACGTGACATTGCTCTCTAAGGAACATTCGCGCAAACGATGCTATCATTTTCCCAAATGTTATATTCACCTGTGTGCCTCTCACGTTGCGTGACCCGACACCCCGCTGACGCCAGGTCAGCGGACCTGGCGAACACGAGAACTGAAGACGCGGGACGAACAGCAGCCTCTATTGGCTTATCTCGTCGTTGCGCACGCCGCGTCCTCCCCGGCCAGCGGTGCGGGAAGACCTACAGTCAGCGAAGAATAGAATTTCCGAAATTCATTACAGTCGTAATTCAGAAAAATGCCACGGATCGAGCCCGCGCTCCGCGCATGTTCGACTGAGAACTGAATCTACACAAAGGTCTCAAAGGCCGTGTCAACCACTAACGAAATCAGGGCGTTTCGGAATCTTTCCAGTCGTACCAGAGCAAGTCCAGCCTGTTTTAAAGCTTCCATTTCTGCAAGGTCTTTCTTACCAGCAACTAACCACTCGAAATCGTCTTGGGATAGATCGCCCTGGGCCAGCAGCTTCGTCCAACGCCGCAAATCCTCTTCGGTTCTATCGAGAAACGCGTTGCCATCCTTTTCAGCTGCCTCTCTGAATTCTTTCCAATTCTTCTCGGCAACTTCCACCAAGC
>JABAOC010011280.1_pt1 | contig 11221 bp, 13 predicted proteins | sample 7062161 | NCBI WGS metagenome assembly JABAOC01 (sample SAMN14538625, study PRJNA623070) | marine sediment metagenome | biome: marine biome [ENVO:00000428]; feature: marine pelagic biome [ENVO:01000023]; material: deep marine sediment [ENVO:00002113] | place: India: Gulf of Khambhat ... | reverse complement strand
TCTTGGCTGAAAAGGATTACTGTGTCCAAGACTAACAACGAGCTCATCGTTGATTTTCTCCCTGTGGAATGAATGCTACTAAGAACTGAAACAACAGGAAAAAAGGGAATAAGCGGAGATATCGCCACGGTGGCGGGGTTGCGCTCGAACAGACCTAAGTAACTTCCCGCTCCATCAACACGTAAACAGCAGAAATGCCGGTCGGAGCGCCTAAACCGCCTATAGATTTAGCTTGCCATCCTTCTTTTGCCATACGATTCATCTTGGCGACAAGTTTCCGACAAGTGCCGGTATCGAAGAGGATTTCATATTCCTTCATTTCAAAGTCCTCACTTCTGAGTCTTGAAGATTCCTATATTTGCCTTTGGGAGTGGACGACACAAAATCTCTGGCTCCCAGATAAACGGGTAATGGGCACTTTTTCATTTCTATCCCATTAAAGCCTAACCGTACCTTGTCAAAAAATCTCTAGCATACGTACAGACAAGAAGTAATGTATTTAAGATTCTTTCTTGAGGGTAATGCATTCCCTATTGAAGGAGAATCTTCTGCATTGACGGCAGATTCGATGAGAGGTAGCATACTTGGTGGAGACATTATTCGGACAGCCTTGACTCTGGCATGGCCAGTAATGCTGTCCAACGCCTTTGAGACAGTCTACAATTTGACGGATGCCTTTTGGCTGGGAAAGCTAGGACCGGCGGCAGTTGCAGCGCCATCAATATCTTGGCCGATAATGTTTCTTTTCATCTCACTAAGCGCTGGCTTTGGAATATCTGGGATCTCTCTGGTGTCTCAGTACACGGGCGCTGGGTTGCCTGAGAAGGCCAACAAATCCGCAGGCCAATTACTCTTTGTTCTGTTGAGTAGCTCTTGCATTGCAGCGATTCTGGGCTTCCTTTTCGCAGGTGAAATACTGGCTCAGATGGGCACATCGCAAATTGTTCGATCTACCACCACTCCGTACTTGCAGGTGATGTTCCTATCTATGCCCTTTATGTTTTTTCATTTCGGATTCAGAGCAATCCTGAGGGGCTACGGAGACACCAAGACGCCGATGATCTTGACGATTACGTCCAGTGTACTCGACACCGCATTAGATCCCTTCTTTGTGTTCGGTTGGGGACCTATACCTCAGATGGGTGTTGTTGGCGCTGCGTTGACTACGCTAATGACGAGAGGGCTGGCAGCAATCATTGGGATGTACCTTCTGTTCTCAGGGAGGGTTGGGATAAAGCCTAAACTATCAGACTTGAAACCGGAATTTAGTTGGATGAAGAAGGTTATTTCGATAGGCGTTCCATCTGCCGTCGGTCTCAGTGGAACTGCTCTAGGCTTTGTGGCACTCATCAGCCTAGTCTCCATAGAAGACAGGCTATTGCCTGGAGAGGGCATACTGCTGGCAGCCTATGGGATCGGCAGTCGATTGATAAACTTCATCAACATTGTTCTCTGGGGTGGCGTCAGCGCAATATCTACGATGGTTGGGCAAAACTTAGGGGCAAGTCAGGATGAACGGGCGGTTGAGATCGTCAAGAAACTCTTGCTTTCTTTCGCCATCCTATCCGTGACAGGAAGTGCAGTGATCTATTTCTTGCGAGTTCCCCTCTACACGCTGTTCATCAGCAATTTGGAGGTCCTCGATGCGGGATCCACATTCATCACCTTCTTTGTCTTCTCCGTGCCATTCTTCACCATCTTCCGTATGGTAAGCGGCGTGTTTGAGGGGGCAGGCAACACCCGGCCTTCTATGATCTTATCACTGATTCGACTTTGGGGATTACGAACCCTGTTAGCATACGTATTCTACTTCTTCCTTGGGATGGGCGCCGCAGGCATATGGGCTGGCATGACTATTGGAAACGTTGGAGCTGCAGCCCTCTCGGTCGCATGGCTTTCCAATGGCACATGGAAGAGGAGGGTTATAGAAGAGGAACCACGCATGATAAGACCATCGCCTGGGGTGTCTACGTAGAGCAACTATGATTGAGAAAGAGAGATCTTGATGAATGCACGTATATGCGCGCGAATTGTGCTGGCTAGCTATTCGATTGTGCTCAGTTTTCTTTTTCCAAATGCAAGAAGCATGAGACCAAGCAATAGGAATATTGTAGTCACTAGCAAATAATCATACAATAGACCTGTGAATTGAAAGAATATAGCATGCATAAATCATGTATGGAATCAGTGGTACAGCATTTTGCTGATTGCTATGAAGTTCAACCCTAATTTCTTCCTCGTAGCAGTCGGCCTCTCTCTTCTTGCTGGAATATTGCAGAATCTCAGCAGCTGGTTGTTGGTTCTTTATACTCAATCTAAACTGTCGATTGACATTTATTCGCAGATTGCGATTGGTCTGCCTCCCGTCCAACTTGCTTTAGGCGTAATTCTACCTTTTGCAGTCATGTACATTCTCAGCACTCGAATAGGCTCGGAAGTTGTGCAGTCAGTTATTGTGTCCACCTTCGTGGGTTGCTGGATAGGTGGAGTGATCAATTTTGCTGTTAGGTTCTATCTTCTATATCTAAGGAGGAGCAGTCTTAGTGTTGATTCTGTCCTCCAACTGTCTCCTTGGGTAGTGTGGGCAATCTTTGAAACAGCATTCTCCACTGTCTTCTTCGTGAGCCTTGCAGCAATACTTTTCGCCTATTACAGAAAGACTGTTAGCAGACAAACGATACCTACATAAAACAACTAACATAATCGGAGACGTTTCGTTCGATCGATTCGATCACGCCGCGCAAATCGGTCAATAGCCAAAAGAGCCATAGCACCGAAAGCCTTACCTTCGAAGCCAAATTTCCCATAATCTTTCATCATCTCTTATTCTTGAGTAATCGAGTGTTTGCAGTGACAGAATATATTAGACGTTCATGCATGCATATCACCAGTAAACTTTATCTAATGGAACGGACAGTCTTGTTCTACGAATTTCACAAAAGTCGGAGAAAAAGTGTAAAAAAGCTGTGGAGGAGAAGAAATGAGCAAAACTGAAAAGCCCCACATGAACATAATCGTAATCGGACACGTAGATCACGGAAAATCTACAACCGTAGGACACTTATTCTATCTTACAGGAACGATCGACGAAAGAACAACAAAAAAGTATGAAGAAGAAGCCAAAAAGCTTGGCAAAGAAACATTCAAATTCGCTTGGGTTCTAGACAAGCTGAAGGAAGAACGAGAAAGAGGACTAACCATAGACTTAGCTTTCTGGAAGTTCGAGACACCCAAATACTTCTTCACCGTCATCGACGCACCAGGACACAGAGACTTTGTCAAAAACATGGTTACAGGAGCCAGCCAAGGCGACGCCGCCATCCTCTTCGTCTCTGCCAAGAGAGGAGAGTTCGAGGCAGGAATCGGACCAGGCGGGCAAACCAGAGAGCACGCTTTTCTGGCATATACACTCGGCGTAAACCAGATGACCGTGGCCATCAACAAGATGGATGATGCGACCGTAAACTGGAGCCAAGAGAGATACGAAGAAATCAAGAATGAGATTTCGCGAATGCTGAAGATGGTTGGGTTTAAGGTGGAGAAGGTCCCGTTTGTGCCGACCTCCGGGTGGACCGGTGACAACCTGATGAAACAAAGTGAGAAGATGCCATGGTACAAGGGTCCAACCCTGTTTGCGGCTTTGGATACCTTCGAGATGCCTCCGAAACCCATTGAGAAGCCACTGCGTCTGCCCTTGCAAGATGTTTACACGATAACAGGAGTCGGAACCGTCCCGGTTGGGAGAGTTGAAACCGGCGTGCTAAAAGTCGGTGACCAAATCGTCTTCATGCCCGGAAATGTCAAAGGAGAGGTCAAGTCCATCGAGACGCATCATGTTAGCATTCCCAAAGCGGAACCTGGAGACAACATCGGATTCAACGTTCGAGGCCTAGCTAGAGGGGACATTCGGCGAGGAGATGTAGGCGGACACCCCAGCGATCCGCCAACTGTTGCAAGAGAGTTCATCGGACAGGTAATCGTGATATATCATCCAACAGCAGTTGCGGCAGGATACTCCCCAGTCCTGCATGCACACACTGGACAGGTTGCCTGTCGCTTCACAGAGCTGATCAAGAAGCTGAATCCACGGACCGGCGAGACTATTGAGGAGAAGCCTGCTTTCTTGAAGACGGGTGACGGCGCTGTTGTCAGGTTTGAGCCTTTGCATCCGATCGCTGTTGAGACTTTCGCGGACTTTCCTGAGCTTGGGCGCTTCGCGATACGTGACATGGGAACCACAGTGGCAGCTGGAGTTATAAAAGAGATCACGAAGAAAGGATAAGCAGCCGCATTCTCTAATCTAACCCTTCTACTTTGCCTAGTAAGCGCTACCGAGAGCGTAGATTTTCAAAGAGCCGAAGAAGTCTGCTACTCTGTAGAATGCCAATACTCCCTATGGTATCTAGCATACCTCGCCTGTTGGGCTCCAATTAGGTCCACTTGCGTTTTTAGAGAAACTCAGCCTTCAATGGCTTCTCCTAGAAAGAAGCCTGTCCTTTTCATAGCTGCCTTTATTTCTTTATCTTCTCGTTTGAAGGCTTCTAGGTCTGTTTTTCTTTTGATGTGATCTATATAGTGATAAGTGGGTTTCCTGTTGGCGTATTTTCGGTAGTAGCCTTCCTTGTCTAGTATGCGATCCATGTGCTGCAAATATGATCTGATTTCTTCTGTGGATGCGTCTTGGTATTCGTCGATTTGCAGGATGGTAGAAAGCGGCAGTCGGGGTCTAGTTGGAGGTTGCTCGTCTGGATGGCCCATGCAAAGAAGAGTCAAAGGCAGCACGCGTTTCGGAAGCTTCAGTATTTCGATTAGCTTCTGGTTTGCAAGCGCTGAGCCGACATATAGGGACCCTAACTCATAGCATTCGGCAGCTATGGTCATGTTTTCGGCTGCCAATGAGGCGTCCACCATACTCAAGAGTTTCAGCGAGTTGCCATAGCCATGTCCTAGGCAGTGATCGAAGTCTAGGCTATCTAGGGTTTTGACAAGTCTTCTCAGGTCCGCACAGACCACAAGGACTACAGGAGCGGTGAGAGAAGAAACTCCACAGGCGTCAAGCACTCTGCTTCTTCTTTCTTTGTCTTTTATCCAGACTATGGTGTAGGTTTGGAGGTTGCACGCAGAGGGTGCACGTTGTCCAGCCTCCACAATCTTTCGTATGATAGCACCTTCAACACGTGTAGACTTGAATCGCCTAATGGTTCTGCGATTGAAAAGCAACTCCAAGCTTTTTGGAACATTCTCAGTCAAGCATCTCCACCTCGTCGATAGAACGATATCAAAGGCAATAGGAAGGATTTAATCGCTCTTCTTTAAGACTTTCCTCAATATGTTTTCGCAGAATGTCCACGTTGCCAACAACTATCCTATGCGCACTCGCCTTTTACAAACTTAACATTCATCCAACATGTGCGCATATTTACTGAAATCCGATTATCAGTACGAACAGGAGAATAGCTGGAATTGATACTGCAATTAGAATATCCAGAACGACTCTGCTGGTCTTGAGGAAAGGAATCAAGAAGGGTACTTGGCTCTTGTAGTTCTGAAAGGATTCTGCATATTTTCTGGATAAATGCTGCTCTTCTATGACAGCTAGCAGAATGTAAGCGAACAGTTCAATGAACCAGACACCTATTGTCTGTGATGGACTTAGAAATCCGATGCCAAAGGTGTTGTTCAGGATCCAGACGCTCCAGCTCGTGAACCCAAGCGTTGAGAGTATCATTCCCAAATATTGAGGATGTCTGACCAGCCCATAAGGTCCTGAAGTGACCAATCCTTCCTTCTTCTTCATCCAAAGATAAGCCACAGAGAAAACGAGAATCAAGAGACCGCTGATGACAAACGTTTTCTCCGCGATGGAAAATGGGGAAAACAATTCGAACAGCGCTCTGGGAAGGTTAACTGGAAGATTTGCAAAAATCGTGATTAAATAAGTAGCGAAGGGAAGAGTCATCAAACCCGTCCAAGCCCCGGGCACCGATTGCACAAGAGGAACTAAGTAGCCTGCAACCTTTAAGAATCCCGATCTTATTCCTTCGGTTGTCATTGTTTTCCTCTTATGATATTATGGGGGTAGTCTAATAATCCCATGTTTTGGAACACCTTGTTCTGATCTCTGAACACCCGCAAATCGGGTTCTTGTTTCCAAGGTTGCGTGGCAGGATGCGCGCGCGAAATAGGGGAAAAGAAAGGTTCAAATTTCCGTATAATATTTGACACGTAGGTGCTCCAAATGAGTAGAGTTGCTATTGTAAAGGGAACGCGCCCTGTCGAAACGACAATTAAGGCTCTTGAAATGATAGAGTCTGATGTTGATGGCCTCCTCTCTGAAAGGAAGCCATTCTTGATCAAGCCCAACTACATAAATTCGGAGCATCCTTCAACCGGAATTACAACAGACAGCAGAGTCATCGAAGGCGTTGTCAAGTTTTTGAGAGAGCGCAACATAGAAGAGATTATCATAGGTGAGGGAAGCGGTTGGGCAGACACCTTTCAAGCATTCAAAGTTGCAGGCGTCGACGCACTCGCCGAACGATGGAGCGTAGAACTCATTGACCTAAACAAAGACGAAATTATCGAAGTCGGGCCACCTACTCCCTTGGCGCTCAAGAAGGTCAAGATTGCGAAGACCGCTTTGGAAAGCACAATAATCAGCGTTCCGAAGCTTAAGCTTCACAGAATAGCCACCGTCACATTGAGTCTGAAGAATATGATGGGTGCCTTGGCCTCCAAGGGCTCCATGCACAGGGGAAGCCTTAGCAAAAATATTGCTGATTTGGCATCTGTTCTAAGACCTAGCATATCGGTCATCGACGGAATAATCGCAGAGGAAGGACACGAAACCAGCGGAAACCCTGTAGAAATGAATCTGGTTATTGCAGGCACAGATCCCGTGGCAGTTGATGCCGTTGGTGCTGCGGTGATGGGCATACCGCCAACCAGTGTTAAGCACCTCGTCTTGGCAGAGAAGAAAGGACTTGGAACATGCAATCTAGAAGAGATAACCATTCTAGGAGCGCCCGTAGAGAAGGTGAAACGGAAGTTTCACAGATCGTTCTCATCAAGGCTCCTTACTCACCTTGGTTAGGAATGAAGCGGTGCCCAACAGAAGAGAAGGCACGAAACATTAAACGATGAAAGCCAATCTTTGCGCCAATTGCAGACGCGCAAGGTGTTGATTCAGGCGAGTGCTCCGAGAGGAAAGAGGGCTGCCGCAGACCAGGCGAAGAGAAGCGAGTTTAGAATGGCTCCCGCACCCATAGTTGAGGTTTTTCGATAGAACCACCATGAGCAAGCTGTCGAGATGCCGAAGAGCGGTATGAAACCCCAGAGGAATTCGAGAAAGAATCCTAGAAAAGAGGGTAGAGGTCGGATGTCTAGTAGAAACATTGGCAGGTATTGGAGGCTTAGAATGAAGAGGTAAGGGCAGATCTTTATGCCGATCGTTCTGCCTGCTGCAAGAACTTTCGATCTGAGTCCGTGATTTCGGACTGGTCGGTTCCTGAACTCGTGGAGGTAAAGGCCTTCGACGAAGAAGAATGCTAGGAAGAAGGGAAGAAACATCAGGAGCATGGGAATCCTTGCTAGAGGCTTCAGATCGTTGAACATCGGAATGACGAAGAGCCTCAGATCAACGAGCGCGATGGCTTCCACAACGTGGACTATTGAAAAAAGTAGGAGGAAGATGCCGATTGCCATCGTCGCGTCGTAGCGGCTGCAAAATTCGGAGATCGCTCGTTTCAGGTTCAGCCTCACCGTGGAGAATCTAGGCAGAAGAAACCGAATCAAAAGTAGGCCTGTCAGAGCAACCGCAAGGAGCCACCAGGCAAAGGATGATCCGAAGATCAGGGGCGGAATGTGAATTAGGAAGCCTAGAAGGAACATCGGTAGGAACAAGGATAAGCCCAGTGATCCCCAGATGATCAGCACTTTCCAGTCTTCAAGGATTCCATATTTTGCTTCGGATCTTCTTTCTTGAGCGAAGGATGGGAAGGCGTCAAGGACAATTGAGGAAATCGGAAAGATAAGACCTACAAAGGCGATGAGGCTGATGGATAATGCCGCTTCGCGATAGAGATAGTTCAAGCCTATTTCTGAAGGCGAGTCTTGTTCAAGAGGGGGATCTGATCTTAACGCAGTGATCATCCAATGGACACTTTCAGATGCTATTGTGGGATCCATAGGTTCAAAGATATGAGTTGTCGTAGGCGTGACAAGTTTCCTCGCTGTTTGCGTTGAGAAATTGCCATAAAGACGGTCAGTCTCGATCTGCTGAGCCTCTGCGAAAACTGGCAACAATTCATCCTTCAACTGAGCTAGATCGAACAGAATGTCGTGTTTCCCCACCGCTACCAGAAGATTCTTCGGAAATGTAGAATTTAGGACCCCATAAACAGGATCACTAACCATCTCTCCGAACCCCCCGCCGATATAGACCGAAGCCATGATGCCTCCGTGAGCAACCGCCGTTGCCCTGATCGCTCCGGCTCCTAGACTGTGTCCGACAAGGCCGATCAATGACGCCTTGACGAATAGTTGTGATTCCGAATATCGAACAGCAGCTAGAGTACCGAGAGTAGGATCAACGCTGCCATCACCGAAAATTCCTCCGGAATTACCGTGTCCAATCAGGTCTAGAGCAAGGGCAACAACATTCCGCCTCGCAAGTTCGAGTGCAATCCCACTCATCATCTGCTTAGAACCGCTTATTCCATGAACCAAAACAACAGCAGGCAGAGGATTTGCAGCAGTGGCGTCGATAGGCTGGTATAGCAGACCGCTTATTTGTGTGTTATCATTCGCAATTTGGACTCTTCTAACATCCACGCCCTTAAAATCCGTATCAAGGAAGAATGCGATGCTCACTCCTAAAAGAAAAACTGAAACAAGCAGAAGAAGGGCGAAGTGGCTGGCTTTAATGGCGACCATCGACAATCTCCAAGAGTCGTCTGATATAGTTATGAATACAATTGATGCGATTTATAACAAATATGCAAAACTAGGGCATTTGCCCAGCGCCTAGGTTATCCGTTATCCCGCGGTAATGCGCCCGCTCAAAGTGACGGAGAGTACATACTAAAGTCTCATGCGTGTCGTCCTGCTTGGCGTCACATATGTAGCTTCGGAAGGGAATATCTGCAAAAGAGTATAGTTGGGGTCATCTGCACTTTTCCAGTGTTTACTGAAGAAATCGCAATATCTCGCCAGTTCTGCCTTGACCTGCTGAGCTTTAACCATTTTTGCCGGTCCAGCAACTCGTATGCAACAATCTTCACTTCCCTTTTTGAACACAAAGGAGAATTCCACTTTTGGGTTCTTCTGTATTTGTTTCACCTTTTCACTCCACGTGTCTGTGGTTATCCAAAATTTGCCGTCAAAACGGATCAGCGTCACAGGCCTGACTCGGGCTTGATCCCCATCTATGGTCGCCAAGAATACATGCTGAAAATCCCCAAACTGATTCAACACTTCTCTAATATCCTCAGCTTCTTCAACCATTTGCCACACCATGACGTCTTATAGTCTCGTATCTGGTTGATGTCATAAATCTTTAGTCTTCTCAAATCTACACTCTGCGCATATTCTAGTAAGATGTTAGTCAGAGTACCCTAATGCGCTCTTAACTTCCTCTTGAAAATTCTCCTTGTCCATAAAGAAAGTTTCAATCGGTTTCCCGTCAACAACACAAGAGGGGACGCGCCTCCTCCGTTCCACCTCTTCCGGCTCCTCAAACTTGTTTATCATTCTTATCGGAATATTCAGAGCGACTTCTCTTATTGATTTCTTGATGCTCTCTGAGAAATAGATGCAAAAGGGACATGACGGATCATAGAAGATTAAGGCTCTTTCCGTATCTTCTTCTTGCGGGATGAACTTCTTTTCTTCAAGGTGATAAATGTAATCTTTCTTGAGTGGATAGTAAAGAAGGAAGGGATCATTCTTTTTGTCTAGTGGGATGCAAAGGTTGATCAGGTCGTCTATTGTGTCCAAGGTGACATCTCTAATCTCCAACTTTTCCATTTGGATGAGCCTGCTTTCATATCCATGCGACGCAGCATTCTACAGACAAACTTGCAGGGGAGGATAGACAATAAAAGCTAATCCTTGCAACTACATCAACAGAGAGCTGACTGACCTTGTCTGGGACTGAAACCTTAGTGCCATACATAAAAGAGCCAAGCGAGACAGAACAGCCGACGATTATAATCGACAGCCGTGAAGCCACGACCGCTCCGAAAATAGTCAAACGCCTCAAGGAGCAGGGAGCGAAAATCCAGATAAAACCGCTTCCTAAAGGCGATTATATAATTTCAGAGGAGTGCGCCTTCGAACGCAAGACAGTCAAAGACCTCGTCTACACGCTCACCCGCCGCCACCTCTTTGACCAACTCTTCACTCTAAAAGAGGCCTATGAGAGACCCTTCATCCTTATCGAGGGCTATCTGCCCATCATTTATAAGTTCACGAGGATCAACCCGGCATCTATCTGGGGCGCCCTCTTCGCCCTCGCAAAACAACAGATCCTCCTAATCCACACAACCAACTACAAAGAGACCACAGATTTCCTCTACACGGCGGCCAGACAAGAACAACTCGTAGAGAAAAGAAAGCCCGCCATACATCCAGTCAAAAAACACGAAACCCTGGCAGATGCCCAAATCTTCTTCATAGCTAGCCTGCCGAACGTAGGCAGAGAAAGAGCTACAAGCCTACTTCAAAACTATCAGACCCCACTAAACGCCCTGTTGAACCTCGAGAACTGGGCCAAGGCTGTCCACGGACTTGGACCGAAAACAGCGAAAAAAGTAAAACAGGTCCTCCACAAACCATACAAAAGGTGAACCGACATGGAAGTCAAGATCGCACCGACCAAAAAGCTGCTGGTTCTAGGCCTAGACGAGCGATCACTCGACAATCTGGCCTGGTGTGCTGTGACCTATAGGATTGATCGCTTGCTCTGGGTGGACGGCTACCTGCTCTGCGTGGAGGTGTACGAGAAGTCGTTCGAACACGAGATAAAGCATAAGGAGTTCCCCGTCAGCCAAGTCTGCTACACAAAATATCCGAAGTACACTCCAATCTATGAAGTTAAGAAAGGAGCAGAAATTCCCATCGTAAACGCCTCAGATATGCGAATATACAAGAAGCTACTGAAGGCAATCCAAAAACACGAGAAGAAGCGCCACCCGGAAGCTGAAGCGTGAAGTCCGCTTGC
>JABAOC010014506.1_pt3 | contig 11222 bp, 7 predicted proteins | sample 7062161 | NCBI WGS metagenome assembly JABAOC01 (sample SAMN14538625, study PRJNA623070) | marine sediment metagenome | biome: marine biome [ENVO:00000428]; feature: marine pelagic biome [ENVO:01000023]; material: deep marine sediment [ENVO:00002113] | place: India: Gulf of Khambhat ... | reverse complement strand
GATCGGGGTGCCAAGCTCAATACCACTGTTATCTTGCTCACCCTACGGTATCGAGACGGCACTCGGCTCGAGCGGATCACCCTTCAGCTCACACCCGAGGCCATCAGGGAACTCAAGTCATTTTCGGATAGATTTTCAAGGTGAGTTCGTGCTAAGGCCCTCTTTCAGAGTCGTTCGGTATCAGAGGCTAATAAGCAGCCATATCACGGCGCCACGATCACCTTCGTTTGACTGGGCGCTATCTGGCATCCCGCCGGTGCGTTGGCATTCATTCCGTTGTGCCCGCTCAATGATGTCAGATGGACACACGGCTGCCCCTCAATTTTCACCTTACTGCTACCTTTCTTGAAGGTCACCTTGTCCATGTTCATCCCTGATATAACCCCTTTATTGGTCCCCGCTTCATCCCCCATGGATTTAGGAATCTCAGATTTTAGTGTGACAACTTCCTTGCTCACAAATTTGACTTTTGTGGAAGTTTTCGTCGCCTGGTTTAACATGGCGGTGTTGGGATATGGTATCGGAACAGTACCAGGACCAACAGGTGGTGGTGGCATCGGGGTCAGGCATACATCAGGCATGCCCATACAATTTCCCCCTGCTGATGTTGAACCCGGAAATATTGCAGCCATTGCTTACGCTCCTTCTTTTTAATCAATCTCTATCCGAGATGAATCTTTTCAGCCTTAATCTTATAATCCTCTTCCGCCTTCACAAATGCCTTCTTTGATTTGAAGTGAAATGTCCTGGCCACCATAGTCCGCATTCTGCCGGCCCTCACCTGGCTCAGCTGCTCAACCGTCTGGTAGACGTTCTTTGCCCTGGCGATCACCGTGGCAGCGGCACTCTCGAGCCGGTCGATCTTTAGTTTGGCCAGACCGATCTTACTCAGAAGCTTTTGGCCTGTGTAGCGCATGTCTTCAACCTGAAAAACACCACGTCGGGCCTCGATGCCTACCTCGGGGCTGGAAACCTTTGCGGTCCCCGCTTGAAGCGTGAGGGCGGAACGCAGCTTGCCAAGAGTATCCATGACCCCCAGACAGATTCCTTTCGCACCGGTCATCCCGATCGACCTGCCGTGAAACATGATCTCCTTGTTTGTTGCAAAGGTGATGTTGCCGTTTTGGGTAACGAATTCGATGTCCCCTGCCTCCATGTTAACCCTGGCCCTGCCATTTTTCTCATCGTATTCGAAGAGCAGCTCCCGTTTTGGCGAAAAAACCTTCAGGGTTTGTTCCTTGGGCTGGCCTGCTGCCACGGCTTGTGCACCACCGCTCAGGGCGATTCTTCTTCCAGGCGCATCCGAAGCCGTCTCTCCGTTCAAGATGCCAATGAGATAAAGATCGGTCATCTCCTCACCGACCACCAGTGCCAAATCGCCGCACTTCAGCGCATAACGGCCCGAAATCGCAATCCGGGCCCACACATTGCCCTCCTGTGGGTACCCGGTAAGACGAAGGCGTGCGCGGCGACCTGTGTCATCGACTTCCAAAACCCGGGCCGGCCCCAGGTATCTGGTTTGTGGCATGCACTCGTATTTTTCGGCAACACTTGTCATGATGTCCCTCCGAATCTATGTTTCTGGACGCTGAGGCGGCACCCAATCCTCCGCCTCTGCCAAATCCTTGTCCGTATAATCCACCAGCTTACGATTAGCCCTCTTCCAATTTGTACCCCTGTCATCAACCCTGTGCATTACAGCCTGCTGCAGGTTCGCACCAGAAAAATCGGCCGCCCTCAGCACAGCGTGTGAAAACACGGAATACGGTATCTGAGCATTCAAAAACCGGGCACCCTCACAATCAGCTCCGGTAAACGCAGCCCGATCTAACCTGGTACCGCTCAAATCAGAGCCCCTTAGGACCGCTTTCTCGAAACAAGCAAAGCGAAGATCAGCACCCCTCAAATCCGCTCCCTCCAGGTTGCCTTCTCTAAAGTCTGTTGCCTTGCAGACAGCATTTCTCATGCTGCAGCCTGAAAGGTCTGCCTTACGGAGCGTCACCTGGGTGAGGGTCGTGTTGTCGAGCCGGGCTCCTTTCAGGTTAGCCCGTTCCAGATCAGAATCGGTAAAATCGCAGTTTGAAATATCCTTCCCCTGGAGATTGACCTTTTTCAGGTTGCAGAGGATAAATACGGTCTGCTCGATCTGAGCGCTGGTCAAATCCACCCCGTCAAGATCGGTCTGTACCAATCTGGCTCGCCGCAGATCGATGCCGTCGATGGTGCACCCACCCAACTCACAATAGTCGAAGGTCGCCTCCGCACAATTGGCCCCGCTGAGGTCGGCATTCGACACCACGGTATCCTTGAGAATCGACCGGCTAAAATCCACATCTTTCAGGCATGCCCCTGAAAGATCCGCATCCGTGAGGTCGCATCCGGACAAGTTTGCCCCAGTCAGCTGCCCGCCGGTGAAGTCGGCTTCCTTCATGTCCTTTCCGCTCAGATCTACCCCTTCCATATGGCATTCCCGCAAGCAATTCCCCTTGATCTGCGCCCCTCCCAGTGATGCGCCGTTCAGGTTTGTCTCGGAGAATTCTGCTTCCAGAAGATTGCATGTCGACAGGTCGGCACGTTCAAGGTTTGAATTTTGGAAGGTTGCGCCCCTCAGGTCTGCCTGTCTGAGAGTCGAGGCGCTGAGCGTTGCCTCGATGAACCGGGCTTCTGCCAGCTTGCAGCCCGAAAGATCCGCCTTCGAAAGCTCGGATTGCTGGAAGGCGCCGCCTGTGAGGTCTGCCCCCTTAAATGATGAGCCTTTCAGGTTCGACATTGTAAGGTCCGCTTCAATAAGCGCACATTCCGAGAGATCCGCACCCTCCAGATTGGAGTTTGAGAATCTGGCTCCCTTGAGGTCAGATCCCTTGAAGGTTGAACCGGTCAGGGCTGCTTCGTCAAACTCGGCCGCGTTGAGTGAAGCGGCTGAAAAATCCGTTCCCGTCACGTCCGATCCCCGGAATGAGGCTTCGGAAAGGTCTGCTTCCTTGAAGGATGAACGGTTGAGATTGCATTCAGATACCTGGATTCCGGCCAGGTTCGCCCCTGAGAAATCCCTGCCCGGCAGGTTACACCTCTCCAGGGTGCATTCGGGCAAGTTCTGGGGCAGGTTGAGCACTTTTTCCAGGTCAATCCCTAATAGAGCGACTCTGGTAAACTCAGCCCGGTCAAAGTCCGCTTCTGTAAGGCCGCACCCTGAAAAGGTTGTGTCTTCCAAAATGGCGTCCATAAATTTCGATGACTTCATGCTGGTGTCAGTGAATCTCGTGCCCTTTATCCGTGCTCCATTGAAAGTGGCGCCGTCCAGTGTTACCGCGTTGAAGTCAGCCCGGTCCAGCGCGACCCCGGAGAAATCTGCACCGGCCATGCTGGTCTTGCCGGGGCCGAAATCTTCCTCGGAGAGGCCCAGGTCCTCGAGGCCGAGCTCAACTGATGCGAAATCGACGGTTGAGGGGTCCTGCTTTGCCAACTCTTGGGCCCGCGGCGAGGGCTCGATCTCCGTGGGGTCCTTGTGGAGCATCATTTCCACGCCGGCATTCAGGCCCTCAAGATTTGCACTTCGAAAGTCAGCCCTGTCGCTGGTCGTATTCACCAGCCTGGCATAGGCAAGGTCTGCCCCGGAGAGGTTCGCCCCGCTCAGGTCGGCCTCGTTGAAGAGCGCATGGGCGAGCCTCGCGTTTTCCAGGTTCGCCCCCTTGAGGTTGGTCTTGAAGATCATGGCGTCTTCAAGGTTTGCGCCCTGGAGGTTTGTCCCGGAAAGATCCAGCCCGAAAAGCCTTGCCCCGGCAAGCGATTCCCCGGCCTGCACCTTGCTCACTACTTCCTCAGTGCTGAGCAGCATTTTGCTGAAGTTCTTGAACTCCTCGGCCAGCTTCTTGATGTCGAGCTTTTCGAAGTCAAAGTTCTCAAAATCGATCATGATGCAGTGTTTCTCACCCCTTATTCGCCAGCTTTGTCATCTTTACATTAGCGCCGTCCAGTTTTGTCCGGTCCAGCACGGCGTCGAGAAACTCGGCACCGTAAAAGTTGGAGCCGCTCAGGTCTGCCTCGGTTAGATCCGCCTTTTCAAAGCTGCCTTCAAACAGGTTCATTCGAACCAGTTTCGCCTTTCTCAGGTTGGCCTTGATAAAACGGCTGTATTTCATGTTGGCGGCATACAGTTTGGCGTTTTCAAGAACCGCCTTCGTGAAATCGGCACCCTCCATATCGGCAAATGAGAAATCCGCACCCGTCAACGTGGCCTTATCCCAGATCGCTCCCGGCCCGGATGTCTTGACAAAGCATCCTTCAGAAAAGTCGCATCCCTCGCTCGCACGGAGCCCGGTCAGGTTCGCTTCCCTGAAATTGACCTTGGTGCCCTGAGCCCCGTAAATGTTCACCTCGGTGAGGTTTGCGTCCAGGAAATCGGCGCCATGGAGCAGACATTGTGAGAAGTCAGCACCGCTCAGTTCGGCATTTTTAATGCTGGCACCGCTCAGGTCCGATTCAGTGAAATAGGCATCTTTGGCCTTTACCTGGTCAAGAACAGCGTTCGCCATGTTTGCCCTTTCAAAAACCCCATCGGTCAGGATAGCACCGGCCAGGCTAGCATCGCTCAGTTTACTTTCTGTGGCATCGGCGTCCTTAAAGTCGGCATTTTCCAGTTTGGCGCCTGAAAGGTCTGCGCCGGTGAGGCTAGCCCCGCTCAAGTTTGCCCTGGTCAGGTCTGCGCCGGTGAGTTTTGCACCCGCCAGGTTTGCGCCTGAAAGGTTTGCATCCGCCAGCCCGGCATCGGAGAGCGTGGCTTCGGAGAGGTCTGCTCCTTCGAAGTTGGCACCCTCCAGCTTCGCCCCTGACAGGTCCGAGTTTGAGAGGATACTTCCCGCGGCATTGGCATTGGATAGAAGGGCTCCTGCGAGGACGGCACCGGCCAGGTTTGCCTGGGCCAGTTCCGCTTGTGTAAGGTCGGCCGCGCTGAGATTGGCTTGGGTGAGCGTTGCGCCTGCCAGGTTTGCCCTAGCAAGGTTGGCATTTTCGAGCTTTGTCCCTGAAAGGTTCCCATCCGGCAACTGAGCCTCGGACAGGACGGCGCCGGTCATGTCGGCACCTTCCAGGTTTGCCGCGGACAGGTTGGATTTCACCAGAGATACACTTGAAAGATTGGCACCCGTAAAATCGAGCCCCTGCAAATCGAGGGCGGAGAGGTCCAAACCATGCAGATCCTCTCCGGCAAAGGAATCACCACGGGAAGCACGCTCCTCCACGATCTCACGCGTGAGACCGGAGGGGGTTTCTTCTACCGCTTCCTCTTCTTCAATGCCCAGTTCCTTCTTCATCCGATCCTGCTGCTTCTTTGCCTCTGCGATGAGCGGGTCGAGGTTCTCCGGGTCAATCCCCATCTTCGGCAAAACCGCCCCCATGATACCGAAGAACCGGGCAAGCTCCGGGTCCTGCATCATCTCCGTATCCCCAAGACCAAGCTCTTTCATGAACCTGACCTGTTCAGCCTGTGCCTTTTCACTCATCGGTGGAAGATTATTCACATCGACTCCCACCTTTGGAAAGGGAATCAGCCATCTGTGCTTCCATTTCCTTCCGTTCCTCTTCCATGACTTTCGCAGGATCCTCTTCGGTCAGTTTGTTGATAATCCTGCTCTGATCATCCTTCATCTTTCCCTGGACCTCGGGAGGAAGGCTTTTCACGTCTATCCCAATCTGCGCAAGGAAGGCCCCGGTCTGGGCTTCTATGCTCTTTATCAGATCCTCTTTTTCCTTTCTTGCCTTGAGATCTACCTTGACTTCCGGTGCTTCCTCTTCCGCTTCCTTTGGCCTGATCTGCTTTGTCTCTGCCAGTTCCTTGGGTTCCGCTTCTTCCTCAGGCTTTTCAGGCTCCATTGCCCACTCTTTTTCAATCTCTTCAAGGCTCTTCATGAACAGCGCGTGGCATGCCATCATCGGCTGCGGCTCTTCACGAACGTCCTCAGACATAATAAAGACATGCTGTACTTCTTCAAAGTCCTCTGACTGTACCTCAGCCCATCCGCGCCAGAGGAGCACCAGTTTCTCTGCTTCCATGCCCACCCAGAGGGTATCCAGTTTCATCTCCACTTCCTCAAAATTCGGCTGGTCGTTATCCGTCCCTGAAAGGACATTCATGAAACACCGGACACGCAAGCCGGGCAGCTGCGATTCGTAAAGGGGATGCTTCGAATGCAGATTCTCAAAGGAGAGCTTCTCATCTCCGTTAAGATATCCCTCATACTGCATCTCCGGCGGAGCAGAATTGAAATGTGTCCAGTCAAAATCCTTGGGAAACCACGGCCAGCGCTCCTTGAGGTACTTCCCCTTATAGGTGCCCATTCGGGAATGCCGGTATTCCCACATCCTGCCGAGAGGGCCGAAACCAACGGGCTCCACACGGGAATTCGGTGAGTCGATCACAGCGTCAGGGTCGACGATGTTCGGAAGGGGCTGGAACTTCTTCGTCTTTTTCGTGACCTTCTGGTACCCCTTCCCCACAGGATTCTTTTTATAACCGCTTCCCCCGTAGCTGTTCTCGTATCTGAGCTCCATCTCTGTAAACGGCTCAGGATCAGTAATCTTCCACACGCCGGGAACCGTGCTCTTCCATGAGCGGTTCCCAAAGACCACGAGAGATCTGGTCTTATTCCCAGCCTGAAAGGTTACCCAGCAGGCATCTATTGGCTCTCCCTCAGGTGCATAACATTTGCCCGCGAGAAGGAGGTCTGCCCACGGCTTGAAATAGGCAAAGTCAGACTCGTAGCGGAGACTGCCTGCCTGCTCATCATCGTCGGGATAGAACTCATCTCCTGTAGGATAGAGCTGTTCATCAGCAGGCACGGCTTTCTCACCGGGCTTGAGGTCAAAGGTCCCCTTCACAATGAGCGTGAGGGAATGTTTCGGGAAATTCAACCTTCCGACAATAGGTGCGAATTGAAATGGGGTATGATTTATTATTTCCAAAAAAGGGCTCCCTGAAAATAATTCGAGTTCATAATAGTAGCAACGACATATATCATTCCACCACCAAAAAGTTTTTATGAAACAACTTTTGAGATAGTTTTACTTGTTTATTATCAATAGAAACTTTTTTTCCGAGTTTAATCGTACCCTCTACTCCGGCCATGTCAACGTTCTTTGGCGTTTTTATTTCGATAGTTCCGTCTCTTGCAATATATATCACTGACTTACCGCACATAATTCCGATTTGATTAGAATCCAACCAAATCTTCTTCTTTTGATCTCCGTATTTTTCCTTACCTTCAGTAATTGCCAGTCTGATTTTTTTCTTTTTTGAATTTATATTTATCAATCCGTCTTCATGCATCTTAATCTTGGCAGCAGGGTCTTCGTGCTCCACTGGTTCAACAAATTCTGCTTTCTTTTTTAATTTTTTTGCCCATTTCACCATACCCTCAACAAAGTACACCCCACCTACTATGGAGTAAACTAGTGCCAAGAGACCTCCTATTCCCGTGGTGATGTAATTAATATAATTCTTGCTTGGAACCCAACCTGGAGGTTCAGGATCTGGAGGCTCTTCATATTTTATAAATTCTGTGATTCCTGGCACTGCCACAGCAAGTAACGCTGCTGATAGAGCATATATAGATGTCACACCACGCCATATTTTTGTATCTTTTGGAATATAATTCTTGTATAATTGCTTCTCGTCCATTTTTGGATCATCTGGATTTTTATGTTCTACTTCAAGCCCGCCGGCAGTAAGCGTAATACTTCCCGGATATATATTAACTATGGAGCGTGCTGCTTCATCTCCAGATGCCCCTCCGACCAGACACATTTGGTCGCCTGCGCAAAGAACATGATCTTTTCCTGAAATAGAAAGGATATCTTTTTTTGAATATTGTATCACGTGATCCTTGTTAACAGTACTTTTTCTTGCCCAATTGTACTCATAATTACGACCAAATTTAAAATCTGTACTGAGTCCTGCAGTCCAAGTGTATGAATGTCCGAATGTAGATTTACTCCTGAAGCCCAGGAGTAAATCACTTTTGGCGCCGCCATAAATATCTGACTTCATACCTGCACCAACAGCGAAGCTATTTCCTCCAGTAATAAGGGCTTTGTCACTTGCTGACCACTCGCGCACGGATCTCCCCAAATCAAGCCCCGATTTATGATGCGGGCTATACAGGCGGATATGTTCATCACCCGGAGTTGCATTCATAACGATCTCGTTGCCGTAGTTGTCACGGATGACGCTCTTTGTCTGGTTTTCCTGTGTGACAGGACTTATAGTCCGCGGATTGGGTATTGATCCGGCAATGATCGGGCGGTCAGGGTCACCGTCAACGAATGTTAAGATAACTTCAGTGCCCTTGTGCAGAGGGAAGTGCATCCCGGAAGGTCCTTTTATGCCGTCGGATGCATTAAACCCGGAATAGGGCTGTGCCATACGTACCCATCGTGAAGCCTTGCCATCCTGATTGCCGCTCTGGTCAAAGGGCAGCTTCACCTTGTAGCGGCCCTGATCGTCGATCTCGGCCTGCTGCCCGTCCCCGGCGGCATCGACCGTTGCGTTCATGGTGCCGAAGAACTTGGACTTGGGGGTGGTCCGCTCGGGCCGGAACTGGACATCCGAGGGGATCGCGGTAAACCGGTTGGCATAGGTGAGCTTCTCTTCTCCCTCGGCCGGCTCCTTTCCCACACCGGCCCAAAAGGAGCCGGTCTGGTGTCCCTCGTGTTCCACCTCGAGGATCAGGTATTTCCGGTTGTATGCCTCCCGGTAGTGACCTTCGAGCTCAAAGAAGAAGCCGGGGCACAGGTTCGGTGCCGTGCCCTCACCGTGAAAGATGTTTTCGCGGCACTTGATCTCTTCGGCCCTGATCTTGGCGAGCTCATTACCTTGCCCGGGGTCTTTAAAGTGCTCTCCGTACAGGTACACGTCTCCCCGCCCCTTAGAGTCCACCTCGGCCTCAGCCTTGAGCTCCAGGGAGGGCTTGCGGTAGTTGTAGTCTTTGAGAATGACCTTTTTGGGGAGCATCTTCTGGGTGCAGAGGAAGGCCTTGATGGCCTCCTCTTCAGGCGCCAGACCTGAGGGTGGAAAATAAGGGATGGTCGCATCACCTGGAATGTCCTTGTGGGCGGTGGAGCTGTCAGTGATGATGATCTTTTCGTTCTGCTCCCCTTGCTCGAAGTAATAGTAGATCCCCTCCCGCTCCATCCACCGGGAGATGAAATCAAAGTCGGTCTCCCGGTACTGGCAGATGTACTCCCACTGCGGATAGTTCCTGGTCAGCTTCAGCTCGTAGTCCTGGGTGGTCAACCCGGCCTGCTTTAAGATCTCCTCGATAATATCCGGTACCTTTTTATCAAGAAAGAGCTGGTTCTCGTGATAGAGGCTGGCCTGCCGCAGCCGGGGCACCAGCAATGCCCGGTAAAAAAAATGCCCTTTGACCACTTGAAGCTGCTCAAATTGGGACACGGCTCCATGGATGGGGAGGTCTTGATCACCGCCCTTGATGGTCAGGGTGGCAGGGTTCTGCACGACTCCCTTGAGGTCGATCTCGCCGTCGTCTGAGGCAAGGGTAATGTCGAACTCATAGAGCCTGGATATGCCCTCGGTGCCCTTGAATTTAACCACCGAAAAGGTATCTTCCGGCAGCCCCTGGGAAACAAAGGTGAATCGTTTGGTCTCATCGATAGCCATGGTTATGCTCCTTTAAAACTGATTTTAAAGGTTCCATCCTTGGCAAGGTCTAGATGGACCTCGGCCGGCGTGGCGCCCTCGCCCATGCGTGTAACGATCTCCTGCAACATGCGGGAGGTGTTGACTGGATTTTGTGCAAAGCCAAGTGAGGTGAACCACTTAGTTTTCATGGTCTTATAACCCATTGCCGGGAGGTATTAATTCGATATGACAAAGAGGTCGCCCGATATCGCCGTTTATGGATGGACCGCAGCCGCTCCTGAAACCTATTAGCATATCGGTAGATTGTCAAGGAACTTTCCCTTATTGCTCAAGATAACGAAAATGTCGAAAAGGCAATCAAGAAATTGCCCTGCCTGTACACAAATCCTCCAGTAAAGGCCCTATTTTTTGTAATATGGTAGAAGAATGTAACTTGTGTCTTGACAGCCGTGGTTCATAGTAGGCTATAAATAGTCTCAAGAGTTTAGTTTTGAAAAACGTGTTGAGATTCGACCGGCATTAGGGCCGGCGGACCATTCGTCGAATTAGAAATGGAACAAGAAGACGATACCCAGCAACCCCAGATTAGTCTTCGCTGCTGCCACGGGAACCCCGCACCTATTCCTGTGGTGGAAGGCTGGAGGCAATTTCTCAGGTTTCCCGAGCAAGCCAGGAGCGGCTTCTGGGGCCTGCTCGCCCCGGTTCTGCTGGAACCCGCGAATCGTTCAAACAGACAGCGGATCGAGTCCTTCTCCCGCGAATACGGCCTTGCGGAAAAAGACGTAGCCTCCGCCGTGCGGAGCTGTGATTTCCTTCTCCGTCAGGCCAGTGCCCTGGACTTGGATGCCTCAGCGTTTCAGCAAGACCTGGCTGCGCTCTCGGAAAAGGAGCAACAAGGCGCAGAAGTCATTCTCTCGCAGTACGACGCGGCGAAGGCCGACCTGCGAAGGGTGATCATTCGGGAATCGCTCGCAGACCACGGGAGGGTTCTCCTGGGCGTTGACTGGCGGGTGGACAATGTGACCGCTTCAGATCGGGGCGCCAAGCTCAACACCACCGTGGTCTTGCTCACCTTGCGGTATCGGGACGGAAACCGGGAGGAACGGATTACCTTTCAGCTCACGCCGGATGCCGTGAGGGAACTTAAACTCTTCTGCGATCGGTTCACCGGCTGACCCTTAACCGAACAGGCCCTGCGGTCCTCAAGACTAGCCACAAAGGCTCACCTGTATGATCCCCGCCGATACCTGGGGTGATTTTCTCCACAGACAGCTGACAGGGGACATCTCATACCGCCGCCACATCCACCGAAACCCTGAGTATATGAGGCCCGCCGCCGGTAAATGCCCCTTTTAGCGGCGCAACATCGTCATAATCCCGGCCCCAGGCAGTGGTGATGTATCCGTCAGGGGGCATCCGTCCGATGGTGGGGTCAAAATCCACCCACCCAAGATCAGGGTCATACACAGCAAACCAGGCGTGGGAGGCGTCTGATGCGATGACGTGATCGGGGCCCCGCAGGGCGGCGGTGTCAAGGTAACCGCTCACATACCGTGCAGCCAGCCCAAGT
>JABAOC010001832.1_pt2 | contig 11231 bp, 11 predicted proteins | sample 7062161 | NCBI WGS metagenome assembly JABAOC01 (sample SAMN14538625, study PRJNA623070) | marine sediment metagenome | biome: marine biome [ENVO:00000428]; feature: marine pelagic biome [ENVO:01000023]; material: deep marine sediment [ENVO:00002113] | place: India: Gulf of Khambhat ... | reverse complement strand
TTCGCCCGGGCCATCGAGGACGGGAGCGCCGCCGAGTTGCTTGCCGCCGTGCCGGTTGAAGCCGGGGAGTGCCATTTCATCCCAGCCGGGACCGTCCACAGCTTAGGTGCCGGCCTGCTCATCGCCGAGATTCAGACGCCGTCCGATACGACGTACCGCGTCTTCGATTGGAACCGCCTGGACGAGACTGGCAAGCCGAGGCAACTGCACATGGCCGAGGCCCTGGAGAGCATCCATTTCGATGTCACGCCGGACAAGCTGCCCGTCACGACCGTCGGCCGGCTCGTCGATTCCGAGTACTTTAAGGTGGATAAGGGCCATCAGGCCCCGAGTTGCGAGTTGTTTCTCGCCCGGGGTCGGATGAGGACGCTGATCTTCCTCACGGGCGGCGGGACCATCGTCTCCAGCAAGGCCGACCCCGTCGATTTCAGGGCCGGCGATTGCGTGCTGATCCCTGCCGCGTTCGAAGGGGCGGCCACGTTCGACCGGGACACGGAATACTTGACGGTGACGATCTGAAGTCTGAGGTTTGAAGTGTGAAGTTTCAAGTAGGAGAGGACTTGACGCTTCAGACTTGAAACTTGAAACTCTTCTGTCCCTCTTCCGGGACGGCGCCGCGCAGGCCGTGCATCCTGAGATAGCCCTTGCGCCAGACGACCAGGGCCGAGATGGTGACGACGAGGACGTACACCACCGCCGCATAACGGGTCCGGATCTGGCTCATGACCAGGCCGATCAGGGCGTAGAGGCCCGCCAGGCCGTAACAAATCGCCACGGTCCGCTTGAGCGGGATGCCGCGGTCGATCATCTGGTCGTAGATGTGGCCGCGGTCGGAGACGAAGAGGGGACGGTGGTTCAGCAGGCGGCGAACGACGGCCACGGCGCTGTCAAGGATGGGCAGTCCGAACACGATAATCGACGCCAACCACCAGCGCGGCACCCGCTCGGCGAACATGATCATCAGGGCCGCCACGACGAAGCCCAGGAGCATGCTGCCGGCATCGCCCATGAAGATTTTGGCCGGGTGCCGGTTGAAGGGCAGGAAGCCGCAGACCCCGCCGACCAGGCTCAGACAGATGACGATGCGCACGGGGTCGCCGAAATCGCTGAAGCCCCAGGTCGCCAGATGGGTGGCCAGGAGCAGCATGGCGACGGTGATAATGCCCGTGACGCCGGCACAGAGGCCGTCCAGCCCGTCGAGCAGATTCAGCGAGTTGGTCGCCCCGAGCACGAAAAACGTGACAATCAGCACGTCGAGAACGATCTCGAGGTATTCCGTCATGGGCAAACCGAGCGGCTGGGCGACACGCTCGAGGTTGGGATTGATGCCCGCCAGGAGCAGCAGGACCGCCGCCAGAGACTGCCCGAGCAGTTTGTGACGGGGGCGGAGGTTCAGGATGTCATCGGCCAGACCGACAAAACAGGCGATGGCAGCCCCCGCCAGCACCCCCAGGAGCCAGCGCAGCTCCTGCGGAAACACGGCGTCGTTGCGCAGCGAGTAGATGCCGGCGAAGACGCCGACCGTCAGGCCGACGAGCATGCCGACGCCGCCCAGATAGGCGATGGGTTCTCGGTGCGTCTTGACCTTGTTATCGGGCCTGTCCACGATCCCGAACCGCAGGGCGATTTTCTTGCACAGTGCGGTCGCGGCCAGCGCGCTGATGAACGCCGCAAGCAGCACGGGCCAGAATTGCAGCACCCAGCCGAGCGGTCGTTTTGCACCTATCAGCGAATCGAACATCGACCCCCTTATGAATCTGCGATTTACGATTTACTATTTACGATTTCACACGGCAATGCCTGGGACGGCGAACGACGGGTCGCAAATTGTCGATGCTATGGATCACCCGCCGGAAGACCTGAGACCGCGACTTTCGTGCCTCTGAGGTCAGAGCCCTGGAGCCAGACCTCGGCATCGTAGCGCAGCATCATCAGGCCGTCCGTGAAGCCGTCGAAGACGATGCGCGGCTGCTTGCCGGTCAGCTCCTGGAGAATCCACCTGGGAAAATCGGCCCCCGCCTGAATCGATAGCGGCACTCCACCGCCAAAACGCGGATTGATCTCGGTAAACCGAACCTCGTCATCATCCGTGATGAACAACTGCAGGGTGATGACGCCCGGCCCGGCCCCAAGAAGCTCGACCACCCTCCGGGCCTGGCCCATGATCGCGGGATGTTTCGCAGTCTGTCCCTTGCTCACCTCGCCGGAGCGGACCTCGATCCGCCGGCGCGGGACAACGCACCGGACGCGCATGTCGAAGTCCACATAGGCGTCGCACGTGTATTCCACGCCCTCTATGTATTCCTGGCAAATGGCGTTGGGGATTCTCCTGGCGTGGAAGCGCAGCTCGTCGCGGCTGTGGGCCACGGCGTTGCCGCGGCTGGCGTACCCATCCCAGCGCTTCAGGAAACACGGCCACCTGAGCTCTCCCCGGCGGTCGGCCGCCAGGGCCGTGCGGACGCTCATCGTGGCAGGCGTACCGAAGCCATTCTTTTTGAGGAAGCCAAATGTCCGCCGCTTGTCCTGGCAGGTATCGATCACTTGCGGGTCCGAGACCAGCACGCGACAACCCAGCCGCTCGAACCTCGGCCGATGCTCGGCCAGCAAGCGCAGGTCCAAATCCACGGTCGGCACCAGCAGGTACACGCCTCGCGTGCGGACGATGGACAGGAGTTGGTCGATATAGTCCACATGGGTAATCGGCTCCACCAGGAAGGCCTCGTCGCACAGTTGCAGAGCAGGGCTCAGCTTGCTGGTATCCGTGCCGTAGAAACAGGCCGCCAGGCCCAGTTTTCGCGCGGCGTCCTGGAAACTGCGGAATAGTGACACCCGGCGGCCGATGCAGGTAAACAGCACGGCCAACGGGCGTTGAGGTTCGCCTTTGCGGTCCTGTCCCGCGGCTTCGACCCGCGACTTGCCCATAACGACTCCCGTGGCCCGTACACCCCCAAGTACAACCACCATCGTACGGCCGGTCGCGCCGGAGGTCAAGCCGGACACTCGTTATTCCCACATCAACCCATTTGCTTTGACATTCGCTGTAAACACACGTAGACTGATGCTTCGGTCGGATAAATCGACCGAATGTGGGTATTGGTTTAGGGATTGAACATTATCGGAGACACTGTGGGAGCCTCCGCCTCACTCACAATTGAGTCCGACGTCGCGAGAATCCGGGAGTACGCTCGTGCTTAAAGTACATGAAAACCCGCCACTGTTCTGGCCTCCGGCCAACTCCATCCGGCTCTTCGCGGGTCTGTGGTGGGTCGCCCATACGAAAAGCAGGAATGAGAAGGCCCTGGCCCACGACCTGAAAGCCAAGAACATCAGTTATTTTCTGCCCATGACGTGGAAGGTGCGCCGCCAGAGCCACCGGACCATCAAGTCGCTGTTGCCGCTGTTCACAGGGTATTTGTTCTTCTGCGGCAACGAACTGGAGCGCGTCGAGCTGCTCAAAACCAATCGGGTCGCGAATCTGCTGGAGGTGAAGGACCAGAACGGCCTGGTCAGAGAGCTGGTGCGATTCGAGCAGGCCCTGCGCGCGGGGGCGCCGCTGATACCACATAAATACATCCGGATGGGCCAGTGGTGCCGTGTCATTGCAGGGCCTCTGCTCGGTTTGGAAGGGATCGTCGTACAGACGAAGGGCGATACGCGTCTGGTGCTGCAGATCAACATGCTGGGGCAGGCCGCCAGCGTCGAGATCGATATGGACATGATCGAGCCGGTCGAAACCCCACCGGCGTCATCATCGTAATCATGGTTTCGGGGTCGCGTGCGGGGACCGGGATCTGGATGAAGTTGTGTGCGGCACGTACTTGATAGGGCTCGGCCTAAACCGGGTCCCGAAATCTGCCGATTCCATCGTCATGCAGCGTCATGGCGCGATCCGGAAAGACGAGCCGTGGAAAGGCTTTACCTCCCGTTTTTGAGGGCAAAAATGTGATTATTCGGACCAGGGCGTATCCGAGAGCCGGCTTGGTCGGCAATCCGTCCGACGGGTTCTTCGGAAAGACCATTTCCTTCGCATTCAGCAATTTCCAGGCGGAGGTCATCCTGTACGAGACGCCCGAGCTGGAGATCCTGTCAAGCGAAAAAGACCGTTCCTGTTTCAACAGTATCAGCGGCCTGGTGCGCGACGTGCAATTGCACGGCTACTACGGCGGCATCCGCCTGCTGAAGGCCACCATCAAGAAGTTCCACGATTACTGCCAGGAAAACCAGATCGCGCTGCACGACAAGAATTTCACCATCCGCTACAACTCGGATGTCCCGCACGGCGTCGGGCTGGCCGGCTCCAGCGCCATTATCACGGCGTGCCTGCGGGCCCTGATGGCGTTCTACGGCGTCAGTGTTCCGAGGTACACGCAGGCCAACCTGGTCCTCGCCGCCGAAGCCGGGGAGCTGCGCATCCCCGCGGGACTCCAGGACCGCGTCATCCAGGTGTATGAAGGCCTGGTCTATATGGACTTCGCCCGGGAAATCATGGAGAAGCAGGGTTACGGCTGCTACGAGCCCCTGGACATCAAGCTGCTGCCGAGGCTGTACATCGCCTATCTGGACGACCTGAGCGAGCCGACGGAGAAATTCCACAGCAACATCCGGCTTCGGTTCGAGCAGGGTGAGCCGAAGATCGTCAAGGCCATGAAATTCTGGGCGAATCTAACCGAAAAAGTGAAAAAATGCCTGCTGGCCGGACAGCTTGACCCGATTCCCGAGCTCCTCAACGCCAACTTCGACAGGAGACGCGAGCTCTATACCATCAGCGAAGGGAACATTCGCATGGTGGAAGCGGCGCGCGCCGTCGGCGCCAGCGCCAAGTTCACCGGCTCCGGCGGCGCCATCGTCGGCACGTACACGGACGAGCGGATGTTCCGTGCGCTGCGCCAGAAGCTCCGCAAGCTCAATATCAACGTAATCAAGCCCAGGATTGTCCCTGGAACAGGAAACGCGCGAGTATGATCCGCAAGGCCGTCATTCCCGCCGCCGGCTTCGGCACCCGCTTCCTGCCGGCCACGAAATCGCAGCCGAAGGAGATGCTGCCGATCGTCGATACGCCGGTGATTCAATACGTCGTGGAGGAAGCCGTCCAGGCGGGCATCACCGATCTGCTGATGGTCATCGGCAAGGGCAAGCGCTCCATCGAGGAGCACTTCGACCGCAGCCTCCAGCTCGAGGCGCAGCTCCAATCGAAAGGCAAGACCGCCGAGCTCGAGGCGATGCGCCGCATTTCGGAGTTGGCCGACATCCACTTCGTGTGGCAGAGGCAGATGCGCGGTCTCGGCGACGCCGTCTATTGTGCCCGGTATCATATTCATAGTGAGCCGTTCGTCATTCTGCTGGGCGACACGGTGGTCGATTCGGCCAAGCCGGCCGCCCTGCAGATGGTCGAGCTGTACGACCAGCTCCAGCAACCGATCATTCTGCTGGAGCAGGTGGAGCCCAGGAAGGTGAGTCTCTACGGCGTCATCGACGGCGAGGAAATCCGGCCGGGCGTCTATCGGATCCGCGATTTCGTCGAAAAACCGAGGCCCGAGAAGGCGCCCTCGAATCTGGTCATTGCGGGTCGCTACCTGCTCACGCCGGATATCTTCGACTTCATCGAGCACACAACGCCCAGCGACGACGGCGAGATCCAACTCACGGAAGCCCTCAAGGCGATGGTGAGAAGCCGCCCCGTGTATGGATTGAAGCTCGACGGCAGGCGTTGTGACATCGGCAACAAGGAGGGATTCATCCGAACGAACATTGAATTCGCCCTCAAGCGCGACGACATGGCCCAAGAGCTGCGGCAGTACATCAGGCAACTGGCGGAGAGATTGTGAAAGCGGTAGTCACGGGAGCAGCCGGATTCATCGGCTCGCATCTGAGCGAGCGACTCTTGTGCGACGGCTGGACCGTCGTCGGGGTGGACAATTTCGATGGATTCTATGACCCCCGCGTGAAACGCCGCAATATCGCCGGTTGCCTGTCGAATCGTAACTTTCAACTCATCGAGGGCGATATCCGTGACCAATCCGCCATGGCGAAGGCCGTCGCGGATGATACCGATGTCATTGTGCATCTGGCCGCCAGGGCCGGGGTCAGGCCCTCCGTCGCCGAGCCCGCGCTCTATGCGGACGTCAACATCAACGGGACGGTGGTCCTGCTCGAAATCGCGAAGGAACGCCACGTCGGCAGATTCGTCTTCGCCTCGAGTTCGAGCGTCTACGGCAACAACCGCAAGGTCCCCTTCTCCGAGAGTGACAATGTCGATTTCCCCATCTCGCCATACGCAGCCACGAAAAAGGCAGGCGAGCTGATTTGTCACACGTACCATCACCTTCACGGCACGGCGATCACCTGTCTTCGTTTCTTCACCGTTTACGGCCCGCGTCAGAGGCCGGACCTGGCCATCCACAAGTTCGGCCGGCTCATCGAAGCGGGCCAGCCCGTCCCCATCTTCGGCGACGGAACCATGATGCGGGACTTCACCTACATCGACGATATCATCGGCGGCACCGTCGCGGCCATCGACAAATGCACCGGCTACGAGATCTACAACCTCGGTGAGTCGCAACCCATCAGCGTCAACGATCTCGTGGCCGAGCTTGAGAACGCTCTCGGCAAGAAAGCCATTAGAGAGTATCTGCCGCCCCAGCCCGGCGATGTCGATCGCACCTATGCCGACATCGCAAGAGCCGAGAAATACCTCGGCTACAGGCCCGCAACCAACATCCAAACCGGCCTGGCCCGCTTCGTCACATGGCTCAGACAACAGCAGGCCGTCTGACGGTTGCCACTCCGGAGGAGCAAAATTCTCAGTTGAAATCGGTATGGATCGAGTGTTGCGCTGCTGCGACCGCGCTCCTGTGGCGAAAAAGCGGTGTTTTATCGGGCAGAAATCTTTTCTTGCGCCTCTCAGAGGGTGCTTTCCGACTGGTGCACCTCGATCGCGTTGGATATAAGTCATTTTCACAAAAAGACTTATGCCACTTCAAGCGGTCGAGAGAATCTGCCGACCGCGGCCTTGCGATTCGGGGCGTGTTATGGTATACTCGTAACATGAGTACAGAGCAGAACATAGTCGTCCAAGAGGGCGCCGGGAAGGAGGATGACTATGAGCCTCCTCCCGTCGGTAGTGCTTTATTTGACTGTTGGTTGCGGCGAATGGTATCTCGCCCTGCGGCGGACGCTGGCGTGTGCCCGCGGTGAGAAAGTCGTTCTCGTCTCCATCGTTTTCATCGAAAACCTCCTGGGGCTGTGGGTCTTGTCGAATTTCGTTCGGACGAACAACTGGCTCCTGGCCCTGAGTTACGCCGCCGGCGGGTCGGCGGGCGCTCTGATCGTGGCCATGAACGGCCGTGAGAAGTCCGACGAGGCCGCTCAGCCGGCGCAGCCCCGGCCGCGACGCCGCACGAAGCCCCGACGCCGGTCTTTCACTCCAGCAATACTTGGACGCGCCATCCGAGCACGGGAGAATCACCGCCGCCCCTCTCACCGCCGGAATCCCCAATGTGTTGAATGTCCGGACCGATGCTCAGGTGTGGCGTGACGATCATGTTGTAGTAACGCTCCAAGACACATTCACTGCCCTGAAAGTGAAAGCCGGCTGGTACTCAAGCCGCCATGCACGTTCCGCTGGTAGACGTGCGTCAGTCCTGCCCCCGTGTAATCGCCGACTCGAACAGCCGCGCCCGCCCGTGAGGCGCGCGTGCTGTGCATGGTCCCCTGCAACAACTCGGAATGTTCCAACTCCTGGCCGGCAAGACATTTAGGTAAGGTCATCAGCACGCCGACTGCAACGCACAAGGTCATCTGCCACTGCACGGCGTCTTTTCCGTTCTGCTCGACGTCCTGAGCGAGACCCAAATCGCCGCGACTCAGGGCGTACGTGAGAACGCCGTCCTCAGCAGCATGGGCATCGCGCCCACGAAAAGTCCGCAACGCGGAACCGTGCGTCGGGGACACCGAGCCCAACCGCACCGCCATCACCCGCCTTCGAGGGGGCGTGCTTCGGCCCTGCAAACGATTTGCTTCACGGGCGGGACGCCTGTCGGACTCATGGGCAAGATGCCCGTGCCATTTCACACAGCCTCTCAGCCGAGGAGCACCCGGCCGGCCTGGTAGACCACGAGCGTGACAAGGTACGCGAGGGCCGTCAATCCCAGGAACTGAAAGAGGGCCCAGCGCCAGGAACCGGTCTCCTGCCGGGTCATGGCCACCGTCGCCACGCATGGCGCGCTGATGAGGCAAAACAGAATCACGCAGAACCCCACCAGCGGCGTGTAGTCGGCACGGAGTCTGTCGTGCAAGTGTCGCGCCTGCTCTCCTTCACCGGCGACGGCGTAGACGATGGCCATCTGGGACACGAACAACTCTTTGGCCGGTATGGCCCCGACCAAGGCGGTGCCGATCCGCCAGTCGAAACCGAGCGGCCGAATCGCCGGCTCGACGGCCCGGCCCAGACGCCCAACGATCGAGTAACGCAGGCGGACCTGCTGGGCCGCTTCGTCGCTGAGGCCGGCCAGAGCCTTTTCGCCCGGACGGGGAAAGTTGGCGGCCGCCCACAGGATAATCGAGGCCCCAAGGATGACGGTACCGGCCTTGCGCAGGTACATCCAGCCCCGGTGCCACGTATGCAGAGCCATCGCCTTGGCCGTCGGCATACGGTACGGCGGCAACTCCATGACGAATGGGACTGTCTCGCCCCCCAGGACCGTCAGGCGCAGCAGCTTGGCGCAAACAATACTCAGCAGGATGCCGATGACGTAAACGATCCAGAGCACCGGACCCCGCCAGGCGGGCGGAAAGAACGCCGGGATCAGCAGCGCGTAGATCGTCAGCCGGGCCCCGCAGCTCATCAGGGGGATGACCATGATCGTGGTAAGCCGGCTGCGCCGGTTCTCGAGGATGCGCGTACCCATGATGGCCGGGACGGAGCAGCCGAAGCCGATGAGCATGGGGATGAAGCTCTTGCCGTGCAGGCCGATCAGGTGCATGAAGCGGTCCATGACGTAGGCCGCCCGGGCCATGTAGCCGGTGTCCTCCAGCAGAGCGATGGCCAGGAACAACAGCAGGATATTGGGCAAGAAGACCAGCACGCCGCCGACGCCGCCGATGACGCCCTCCACGAGCAGCGAGCGCAGCCACACGGCAGTACCGGCCGGCCAGTGATTGACGATGGTCGCCCCGGACCAGTTGAAAAACGCCTCCAGCCAGTCCATCGGGTACTGGCCCAGTTTGAACGTCGTGAAGAAGACGACGTACATCAGCAGCAGGAAAATCGGCAGGCCGAGAACGCGATGGGTCACCACGGCGTCGATGGTGTCACTGACGTCGTGCCGCAACTCGACGGAGTTCCTGATCGTTTCCTGGCAGGCGCCCGAGATGAACCCGTAGCGACGGTCGGCCAGGATGATCTCCGGTTCGTCGTGAAAGATGTCCCGCAAGTGGCTGATGCTCCTGTTGACAACCTCCACGACTTCCGGTCGCCTTGCCTTAGCTATGATATCCTCGTCCTGTTCGAGGAGCTTGATTGCCGGCCAGCGCGGGCCATACCTGGCGGCCAACTCTGCCTCGTGTTGTGAGAGGACCCGCCCGATCTTTGCCAGTTCCTCCTCAATCTCATCGCCGTAGTAAATCTGGTGAATCCGGGGCTTGCGACCTTCCTCAGCGGTTTCGGCGATCATATCGAGCAGAGGCTCGCGACCCTCGCCCTTGTTGCCGACCGTCGGCACAATTCGCGCCTCCAGGAGTTTCGACAACTGCTCCAGGTCGAATTCCAGACCCCGACGCCTCGCCACGTCGCTCATGTTGAACGCGAACACCAGCGGCGCGTTCATCTCGATGAGTTGCGTTCCCAGATACAGATTGCGCTCGATGTTCGAGGCATCGACTACGTCCACGACGACGTCGGGCCCTTCGTCGAGGATGAAGCCGCGGGCGATGAGCTCTTCCGTCGAATAGGCCGTCAGGCTGTACGTGCCGGGCAGGTCGACGAACGTGATCTCGTGCCCCTGGTGTGTGCAGTGGCCCTTCTTTTTCTCGACGGTGACGCCGGGATAGTTGCCCACGTGCTGGCGGGCGCCGGTGAGCATGTTGAACAGGCTGCTCTTGCCGCTGTTGGGATTGCCCACCAGGGCAACGGTGATTTTCATGCCTTCACGTCTCCTGCTTGAAACCGCACGGCACGAAAAGTTAGGCATGCCGAACTTATCGGCCAAAAAATTTTACCGATCATCTTACCATGATCTTCTGGGCGACCCCCCGGCCCAGCACCATCTTGACGTCCTTGACGATGAGCACGAACGGGCCCGGGTGGCCGTTGCTCACGACTTGAATCTCCACATTCGGCACGAAGCCCATCGAGGCCAGTCGGCTGTTCAATCCCCGCCCCGCCTCGACGCGAACCAGCCGGGCCTTCGCGCCACTCTTGACAGTGGACAGCGGCCGGGCCTGGTCTTGTTCTGCGAGCGCTTTGCCCATCACGATTCCACCCCTTTCGCCGACCGGACCGGCCGTTTCCGGCAAAACCGCCGGAACTCGCCGGCCACGTCACGGCCGCCGGCGCCGCTGGCGGCGACGTACTCGATAAAGCTCAACAGCCGCCCGATAATCTCGGGTCCGAGCGCGTGTTCCGCCCGACACGCCGCCCGCTGGGCCGCCTCTTTCTCCACGCCCAGCACACTCACGAAGAATGACGTGAGAATCTCGTGTTTCCGCGCGACCTCCCGGGCAACCGTCCGCCCGCGTCGCGTCAACGTGACGCATCCATAAGGCTCGTAGTTGGCCAGCCCCTTGCCACGCAACAGTTGCAGCGCGCCCGTGACAGAGGATCGCGCCACGCCAAGCGTCGCCGCGATATCCTTGCTCCGGACCCCCCCTGGCTCGTCCGCCAGGTTGAGAATCGCCTCCAAGTAATCCTCGAGAGAGGCACTAAGTTCTTGACCTCGTCCAATGTCCGTCATAACGTTTCACCGTGATGCGACCTGTTTTCATCATAGTTAGCCGCACCTAACTTTGTCAAGAGCTTATCCCATTGCAAGTGCAGTCTTTTTTTCTGGAAATGTGGGGTCTCGTGTGATGAGTTGCGGGTTTTTCGTGTTGCGGCCAGCAATTCATTCAGCATGACAGATGCAGCCTGCCCCACAAAATCAGCCACACGCCGGGTCCCGGGTGCACGTCATGTTTATAGGTAATGCGGGCAATTTGGCTGGTTGGTCATGTCGAGTCGCGCAGCCGCTGCGCGG
>JABAOC010024266.1_pt2 | contig 11237 bp, 19 predicted proteins | sample 7062161 | NCBI WGS metagenome assembly JABAOC01 (sample SAMN14538625, study PRJNA623070) | marine sediment metagenome | biome: marine biome [ENVO:00000428]; feature: marine pelagic biome [ENVO:01000023]; material: deep marine sediment [ENVO:00002113] | place: India: Gulf of Khambhat ... | reverse complement strand
CATGTTGGTATATGTATAGACAGTTTTAGAGTGATTGAAGCTGGAGGAGGCGGTCGTAGTACTACTAGCAAAGATATAGCGTCTAGTCAAGCTGCTTTTGTAAGAATTAGAACTATAGATCACAGAAATGATTTACTAGAATGCATTATGCCAAATTACAAGCTGCCACATAAAAAAGATAAGCCGATAATTCAAGATGGGCCGCTATAAATTGCCTAAATTATATACATATCAAACACAGTGCGGTAAATCTCAACGTTAGCGCGTTTAACTGTAAATCAATACCAACACTCAACTCACATACTAAACACGCTCACATTTAGCTCTAACAAGCTCAATAATCTCAACTCTCAACATATAAATCTCATCACTCTCAAACATAAATACACAATACTATACACACTCTATACTATGTACTATAAACATTATTAACATTATTAACATTATTAAAATCTATAACATCTATAACACTAACATTAAAATCTATAACACTAACATTAAAATCATTAGAATCATTAACATTCATTAAAATCATTAACAGCAATACTAACAATACTATACACATCATTAACATTCATAACATTAATAACAGCAACATTAACATGGTAATAACAAAATTCATGCGTGGGTTACGCGCCCATCTCAGTATTTAAAAAAAAATCTTCACAATTTCTGAGTGTATTACCCATCTACTTACTACTTACTACTTACTACCTAGCTAATTACGTACTTATTACATTGTGATTGTATTTATATGTCACTGTGTATCTTTTTACTGTTACAGTTGATATACTTTAATATAAAGCTTTTATGTGAATTGATACCATGTTACTATGTATCTAAACATATATAAGGTATTTAATTAATGACAAACAACAAGTTATCAAAAGTAGTTAGAATTGATTATGAAGCATATATCGCAATAGATAAGTTGTTGCCTGCTTTTTCAGCAGCAACAGGAAAGAAGGAGAGTATATCAAGTTTTATGAGATACGCTACGATCATATCAAGTTCAATTTTTAAAGATGCCGGTATTAATATAAATGATGATTCAAAAGATAGTGTTTCAAGAGAAGTTGATGACGTAGTATTTAAGATTTTCGACCGAATAAACAACATGAGAGATACAAAAAGAAATGACGATAGATTCAAAGACATAATAAAGTAATCACATATACCTTTCTACCCATCTAATTACTTACAATCAGCTACCTTCTACCCTTCTACCCATCTACCCATCTACTTACTACTTACTACCCATCTACTTGCAACCAGCTACAACATCAAACGTAACCTCAAAGCAGCTTAGAAAAAAGGTAACCGTTAAAAATGTCAATGAATACAGTTATATAAGAGATGTAGATATGACCGTGAGATGCCGAAAGGTGACATATTTTAAGTCGGAAACATTTAAATTCAAATAAAAACAAGAACTTAAGTCAAATGTTACTGTGTTTCCCGTTACCGAAGCTTTTTCGTTTTATATATATAGTCGCGTGTGTGTATTCCTGTCTATATATATATATATTATATAAATAAGGTTACATACGGTTACATGGTAACATAGTAATAAAGACAATGACTTACGACGTTACTTTTCTGTTACCCACGTTACCTTTACACGTAACTCACTGTAATGATTGAATAATACCGCACTATAGCTTATGCTTAATATTTAATCACTTATACATTTAAATGTCACTTTTGACGTTACCCGCCAGCATTCAACACTTCTTATATATGCAAGCTACTGTATTTGCTGTACATAATAGACTTACACATTTATTTGTTATCAATGATATCGAAAAGCTTGACAGTGTACCCGCATTTGATTACTATATATATAGATAAACAAATGTGGGAGTTCACAATGCTTGTAGAGAAGTATTTACTAGATGACTTAATCTATGATGAGTTTGAGAATGTAATCGATGAAGATTACTATGATGACTATAGCGATTACTATACTAATGAGTATGCTGATCAATTAGAGCTACCTACATTTTTTGAGATTGAGCGTATTAAGAATGATTACAGTGATTACACAATTAACAAGTAAGAGGAGTTAAGGATGGCTGACATATTAATCGACGGCGTGCGTTATGAGATTACAAGAATACGTAGAATGAGTGCTGATTGTACAGAGTACTTCTTACTATCTAAAGAAGGTATTCAATACATTCTTACTACTTATGAAGATAGAAAAGCTAAGCTAGCTCACCTGGAAGACAATAAAGTAATAAGCTCTGAGACTGTAGAAAGCTATGAAATTGAAGCTTTAGACTTCTAAGAGATAGATAAAAACACGGCATTAAACAAGGTTACAAGGATAATATCATGCAATTTAATACAGCTTACGACTACGACTTATCACATGAATTCAATAACAATGATGACTTTAATCAATACTTAGACGACTTTACATCAGAAGAACTTGAACTTGAAGGGTATTCAATGAATGATGATAATTTCGATTTTAAATGTCTTAATAAACATTGTGATCATAGATTCACATTACAAGCTAATATACTATATCATGAGCTTTTTACAGCTTTTTCGCAGTCATGTGATAAATGTAATAAAATGAATACAATCTATAAAGCAGACTTAAGATTCATCTACATCGACTATAAAATTAATGAACTGCAAACAAGCTTAGATATGATCGCATCTCATTGATCAACCGAGCGTGTCAGACTCTTGACGCGCTCCATCCTCCACTTCTTCACTCTTATCATCATCATCTAAATCAAAATATTTATAGCATCGTGTGCAATAAGCATGATGCGTATATTCATTTAAAAGCATCGCGTCACCGCTGCATATATAGTGCTTGAAATACTTAAATGCGGTCTTGATAGTCTCAATCATATACACAACCCTTCTTATATATACATCTACTTGCTACCTACATCATTTATTTTAATTATAATCTCAAATGATCACAAATCGACTAAATATTGAAAAAACTTTTGTCAATGTAATCAGTATATTAAGAGATTGAAAATACCGCCACGCACTGTTTAAGAATGTTCTGCATTTTGCTTGACACATGCAGAATGTTCACATACTATAAAGATAGTGAAGAGATGCAGAACACAAAAAAAAAGGAAACAGTTATGAAAGCATCAGAATTCAAAGCAAAGCGTCAAGAACTTAAAATGACTCAAGTACAATTCGCTAAAATGCTTGGAATTACAGCAAGACAAGTAATAAACATAGAAAAGGGGGTTAATAAAGTGACTGATACTATTAAAAAGCTTATTGAAAACAAATCTATGATGACAATACAAGTGAATAAAAAGCGTGTTGAGATTTCAAATGTTAATCAGTGCTTTGATGAAGACTTAAATACAGAAGTACTAACAGCTACTATTTCAATCGATAATGAAAGCGCCGAATTCTTTGAATATGTTAATGATGATGAGCTTGACAGATCAAGCGACGCAGCAAGATATCATAATGCAGCTGATGAACTCAAAGACTTAATATCTGAAAAGTACGAGTTAGATTGTAAATTTGAAATCGATGACGTTTTAAATGAAATCTACGATGCGATGTCACACTTTGTAGAATGTACACTAGATGAATATAGAGTGAATGAAATTATAGAAAGAAATGGGTTCAAATTGCTGGGATTAGATGCCTATAATAATAACATGTGGCATGTAGCAAGCATTCTAAGTGATAATACAACGATGACAGCTGGACACTGCTTGACTCTTAGACAAGTATTAGAACAATATAGCTAAATTTGAAGGGGCTTAAATGCCCCTTTTTTATTGTCTTAAAGCTTCTGCTTCCGCCTCAGCCTTCTCCCAAACGTCTAAATCACTAGCAGATTCAACTCGCCTACCTTTCATATATACTCGACCGCCGTCTTCAAGCGGCTCACAATCAAACGTATCAAATATATAACTACCTGACTTATTCGCTTGATATGCTAAAATCAATTAAACAATTAAGGGCTACACATGAATGTTTATCAAGCTTATTGTGTAAAAGTGATCGACGGCGATACTGTAGATGTTTTAATTGATTTGGGCTTTGATATATCACATAAAGTTCGATTAAGACTTAAAAACTTGGACACTTACGAGATTAGATCTAAAGATGTAGAAGAAAAAAAACTAGCAATGCTTGAGCGTGATAAGCTGCGTTCATTGATATTTAAAAAGAACATTTTAATAAAAACATATAAGAAGGGAAAGTATGGGCGTTACATTGCTGATATATTCATAGATTCTTTGAATGTTAACACTGAAATGTATCTTTTTCATTCCTCTCTTAAAGCAAAACTAATAAAATAATCCGCCGAATATTCTTACAGCAGCATAATAAACGTAAGCTTGTGAAGATCTTAAAAAGCGTTGATGCGCTGGAAGTACACTAGATTCTTTAAGCATATTATGCAAAAAACGCTTATCAGCATCTTTTCTATCACTTTTAAGCTCATCTTTTGCTAAATATTCAATATCATGAATGTCACATGATCGCTTAAAAAACGTACCAAACTTTATATTAGTTAAGCTGTCACCGCATCCATTCGTTTTATAATTATCTTTAATATCTTGAAATCCTTTTGGCTTTCTAAGCTTCAAGCTATTCTCCTAATTTTTAATTGAACCTGCTCTTTCTGACCTACATTTTCTATGTCACCTTCTTCTTCTTCTTCTTCAGGCGCGTCTTCTTCTTCGCCGTCGTCAGGATCATCGCCGCCACCATCATCTTTAAAATCTAATGTAAGTTCTAATAACTCTTCTAAATGCTTATAAGCTTTATAACTCATTGCATCTTCGAAGCTTATATCTTTACGCATGTTATCATCTCTATATTGCATAACAGCTTTACAGCTACGCTTTTCAATCAATTCTAATTTCTCTCTTAATGCAAATAACAAGTAATTAATTTCATCGATTGTTAGTAATTCTGATAATAATTCTTCTCTTTCTCCATTTTCTCTAAATGATAAATAAAAATCCAAGCTAGCCTCCGATTTTCTTAATGTTGTATACTTGTAATTAGATTATATCTTATTATTTATTCTCAAGTTATTATGCAGATTAAAAGAGGTTATTTGTATGCGTATTGTATTGTTTTTATCGATAAATTTAATAATGTTAGCAAGTTTCTATGCATATGCTGATCAAGATAGAGTGCGATCGGTGCCAGGTGAATTTATTGTTAAATTTTATAAAACAAGTGATATTAAATTAAATAGCGATATACAAGTTAAACATGTATTTGATTCGGGTGCTGTTCTTTTAAAATTCGATGATTCAATGCAAGCTCTTAGCGATGTTAAAAGCATTTTATTAAAAGATAATGAGATTGAATATATAGAACCTAACTTTATTTATTACGCTATTAAAGATGTTGACGATGAGCTTTTTTATTCTCAAAAGAATATGAGACGTATTAAAGCTAATGAAGCGTGGGATATTAGCGTTGGTTCTGATGACGTTAAAGTAGCTGTCATCGATACCGGAATCGACTATAATCATGAAGATTTAAAAGATAATTATTACTATAATCAAGGTGAAATGGGTAAAGATAGCAGAGGAAAAGATAAAAGGAGTAATGGTATCGACGATGATGGCAATGGCTACGTCGATGACTATAGAGGGTGGGATTTTGTAGATAATGATAACGACCCAATTGACGATCATGGCCACGGAACTCACTGCGCTGGAATAATTGGCGCAAAGGGCGATAATGAAATAGGAATTGCAGGAATTAATCATAAAATTAAAATTGTAGGATTGAAATTTATCGGCAGATACGGCGGTTCACTAAGTGACGCTGTTAAGGCTATTGAATATGCGTATAAGAGCGGTTTTATGATCTCTAGCAACAGCTGGGGCGGCGGCGGTGAGTCTGAATTGATGAGAGAAGCTATTAAAAAAGCCGGGGAGAAAGGCCATCTTTTTGTAGCCGCGGCTGGTAATGACGGACGCGATGCTGATAAAAGCCCTATGTTTCCAGCTGCTTACGATCTTGAAAATATAATCTCAGTTGCAGCTAGCTATCAAGATCAAGATAAATTAGCCGGATTCAGCAATTTCGGTAAGAAAAGCGTCGATATTGCTGCACCTGGCGTCGGAATTCTTTCGACAGTGCCTGGATCTAAATACAGAACAATGTCAGGAACTTCGATGGCAGCGCCTCACGTTTCTGGAGCCGCCGCCCTCTTAAAATCTAAAAATGCTTGTGCTAGTGTGTCTGATTTAAAAAGTAAAATTCTTGATTCATCTGATAAAGTTGACGACTTAAAAGATAAAGTCTTAAGCAGCGGGCGTCTTAACTTGCGTGCAATGTTCGACTAGATCACACTCATTTTCTAATACTTTCAAGCCCTTCAATATAGCTGTTCTGAGAACGTCAGAGCGGCTTGTTTTACTTTTAGCTGTATAATGCTTTGCTACATGCTGCTTTAAGTTTACAAGTCTTTCAAGTGTCTGACTGTCAAATCGAACAGAGATATTTTCCATTTTTTTTTCACTCTTATATAGTTAATTATGTAATCAACATTATCACAAAAGCTATTACATTGCAAGATATTTGCTTGTATTACGCACACTTGAAAATTCTTTATTTTTTTTCACTCAAAAGCTTGACAGTGTAATCTAATTTTATTACATTAGAAGAGTAGACAGAAACACAGTTAAAAAAGTTAAAAAAAGGGTTACGAAATGAAGAAGATGAAACTCAAGAGCGATGCGATTATGGCATTTTTTAACGGTCTGGCATTTGAGACTGTAGACTTTATTTTTTACGTAAAAGAGATACATTACAAGTCTGGTTCGCGCTATCAAATCTACATGTATGACATGCTTAATCATGAGACAACAGAAATCCAGCATAACACTTTTATAAATGAAGAAGACGCAGTGAAACTTGCTTTTCATTTATCAAGTCAATATGAAGAAAGTAACGAGATCTCAAAAAGAATTGAGAAGATTAACTAAGAGACTGCTTAAATGAATGAATTAAAAGACATTTCTTTAGATGAACTAGCAAAGCGATGGATTGCTTTGAAAGATGAAGAAATAAAACTTTATAATAACAGAATGTTAATAGAGAAAGAGATAGAGCTTAGACTTAATATAAAAGATGAAGAATCTAGAACAATAAGTTTAAGCTCTTATACTCTTCATATCGTTTCAAAGCTTAATAAGTCTATAGATAATAAAGAGTGGAATGCTATTAAAGATGAAATACCAGCTCATTTATCACCTTTAGTTTATAAAGCTAGAATAAGTCAAGCGAGGTTAAATAATCTAGTTTTACACGATCCAGCTCTTTATAGAAAAGTTTATAAAGCTTTAAAATTTAAGAAATCTAAGACGTATATAACAATAAAACAGGGTTAAAAAGGGTTAAAACATGGAAATCAAATCAACTAAATCAGTAGAAAGTCAAAACGTTAAAGTATTAGTTTACGGTAATGCAGGTGCCGGTAAAACTTATTTATGCTCCACTATTAACGAGCCAGCTTTAATAATTTCAGCTGAAAGCGGCTTACTTTCTCTTAATAAATTCGATATTGACTATGTATCTGTTAATAGCGTTAAAGATGTTTTAGACGTGTTTAATTATTTAGCTAAAGATAGCGATGGCGGCAAATATAAGTGGGTTTGCTTAGATTCTCTTAGTGAAATAGCAGAAGTAATATTAGCAGATGAGAAGAAGAAAGAGAAAGATCCCCGCAAAGCTTACGGCACTATGATTGATAGAATGACTGCTTTAATACGTCATTTCAGAGATCTACGACGCAATATTTACATGACTGCTAAAGTAGATAGAGTGAGAGATGATGTTACAGGTTCGGTTCTCTGGTCACCTAGTATGCCAGGCAGTAAGCTAGCGCAATCATTACCTTTTTACTTCGATGAAGTATTCGCTTATAGACATATTCAGAATGAAAGTGGTGAATCTAAGCGCTTCTTGCAGACTGTTTCATGCTCACAATATTTAGCTAAAGATCGTTCTGGTTGTTTAAATAATTATGAAGAACCTAATCTATGTAATATATACAACAAAATCAAAGGGTTGAAGAAAGGTGAATAAGGTTAACAATTAATAATGTTTAACAATTAATAAGGATTTTAAAAAATGGGTATTTTAAACAATTTTAGCGCTGATGATTTTAAATCAATGTCAATTTATACTCCGATCCCAGATGGTTTTTATAAAGCTATAATAACTGAGTCAGATTGGGCAGATGCAGCTAATAATAATGGCAGATATATTAAAATTAAGTACGTTATAACAGAGGGTGAATATGCAGGAAGATATGTTTATGAGCGATTACATTTACAGAATCAAAATGAAAAAGCTGTTTATATAGCAAATAGTAAGCTTGCAGATATATGCAGAGCAGTAGACAAAATAAAAATAAATGATACATATGAGCTTCACAATAAAGAGCTGATGATTAAGATTGTTGTGCGTCCAGGCAGCGGAAATTATCAAGCTTCTAATGACGTTTTTTCACACGCAGCAGTTAAAAAAGAAGTAAAAGAAGTGTCTGATGATGACATTCCATTCTAACCACTCTTAATCGGGGCCGTTTGGCCCCTTTTTTTTTGCTGAAAATTTCAATCAAAACAATACTTTGAAAAAAATTCTACACTAATCGATTATTTCTATTGACTGTAATTGCGTATGTGCAGTTTAATATCATTAACAACAACAACAACAAGGTAATAAGGGGGCTGTCATGTTTGAGTTACGCTACTATCAAAGGGAAGCTGTTGACGCATTAATGAAATATTATGTTGAAGATAGAAAGACAAACAATGTTGCTATAGAACTTCCGACAGGTGCTGGTAAAAGCGTTGTAATAGCAGCTTTTATAGATGAAATATGCAATAGATTTAAAAGCTCAAACATTAGAGTAATGCAACTTACACATACTAAAGAACTTGTATTGCAAAACTATAAAACGTTTAAAAATATATCAAATTTAGATGCTGGTATTTATAGCGCTGGACTTAATAAGAGAGATGTTAATAAACAAGTAACTTTTGCTAGTATTCAGTCAGTTTGCAATAACATTGATAAAGTTTTAAAACATGGTTCAATTAATATAGTTATTATAGATGAGTGTCATGCTGTAAGTAAAAACTCTAATACAAGATATCAAATTCTATTAAATGCTATTAAAAAAGATAGGTCGACAGCTAAAATAATAGGATTTACAGCTACGCCGTACAGATTAGATAGCGGTCTTATAACATCAGGTCCCGACAAAATATTTAGCTCAATTATATACAGACACGATATTAAAAAAATGATAGCAGACGGTTATCTATCTAATATCGTTACAGAAGTATCAGAAACACAAATAGACACAAGCAAAGTGAGTATACGTGGCGGCGAGTATTTACAGCGTGAGCTAGAAACAGCTTCTAATGATCCTCTTATATATAAGCAAGCAGTTAAAGATGCTTTAGAAAAGTGTGGAGATAGGCGCTCGTGGTTAGTATTTTGCGCGTCAGTTAAGCACGCTAAAAATGTACATAAAGAGCTGGAAGATGCCGGTATATGTTCTGCTGTTGTTAGTGGTGAAATGAAAGCAGATGAACGAGATCAAGTTATTAAAGACTTTAAAGAATTTAAGATAAAAGCGCTTGTGAATGTTAATGTTTTAACGACTGGATTCGATCATAAAGCAGTCGACCTTATTATATGTTTGCGACCCACTTGTTCTAAAGGCTTGTGGATGCAAATTGTGGGTCGAGGCTTAAGAATTCATCCAGAAAAGCAAGACTGTCTTCTCTTAGATTATAGCGGTAATAATGATAAGCTCGGCCCCGTCGATTGTATTACAGTAGATGAAAAAGATGAGAAAAGACTAAATTCTAAGAGAGTATTAAAAACATTTAGACTTTGTAAGCAATGCTACGGTGAGTCAGATATAAATTCTATCACATGTGAACACTGTGGATGCTATTTAAAAGTTGATAGATCAGCACCCAAGCTTTATTCAAAAAATTCTGATTCTAGCGTTTTAAGTGACACAAAGACTTACATTGTAAAGTCAGTTAAATATAGTAAGCATTTAAAGAAAGGATCGAGCACTCCGACACTTAAAGTCACTTATAAAATAGATTGTAGTATGTTTGCAGGAAATGAAGTTAATGATTTTATATGTTTTGAACATGCCGGTTTTGCTAAAGAAAAAGCGAAAATTTGGTGGAGTAATAGAACAGCTTTAACAGCTCCGACAACTGTTGATGACGCTTTAGAACTTCAAGAATTTTTAGACACTCCTCGTATGCTTTTAGTGGACATATCGGGAAAATATAAACGTGTAATATCGTCAAAGTTCTAATTATCGCTGTAAAATCAGTAGGATATAAAAAATAAATATAATATTCAATTTTGTGCTTGTTATTTCTGAATATGTAGTGATATCATACAAAGTATAGAGAGATTGAAAACATTAAATTTGGAGTAGTTATGAAAAAGAAGTTCGGAGTAGATAAGGAATTTGTGGGATGCAGACTAGATAAAAAATATGTTTCTAAGCTTGATGATTTAATGATTTACGTTGCTATATCTACTCAATATGGCAAAAGCCGTTCAGATGTAATGCGTGTAGCTTTGCAGATTGGACTTGATAAGCTTGAAGCTGACAAGATAGAAGCAGATAAGAAAAGCTAGTACACTTAATACTTAACTTTAAACAGCTTAAAAACGGGAAATGCAATGGCAAGAGTACAATTCAACAATAGTAATTTTGAGGGATTTAGAATTGCAAGCTGCGCTAACAGCAAGCAAAACGAGCTTGGGCAAGAGTTCACCGAATTATTGTATAAAACAATAGTAAGTAAGTCAATAGCTGAACTCGGCGGAGTTGATAATAATACTGATTATGTTAATAAAATAAAATGTAAAAACTGCGGTAAATCAGAAGCTTACATTCTTAAAAGAGATCCGAGAAGAATTTTTTGCAATAGAAGCAATAACTGTGTTGGTTCTGTTTCATATAGTGAATACTTTCCTTCAGTTTTTACTGACTGCTTAAATGATTTTAAATCTTCAACTTCTTATATAAATGATGAATTTGCGCGACACAGAATTTATGCGGAAGGTGAAAGAAAGCTTAGTAATTTCGACAAGTTAGGCGGTGAATACGGGTTTAGATACTTAGAAAATAAAAGCTATCCGTGTCTAAGATTTAAGCTTGACGATAATAAGTCTCTAAATGAGCGTTTAATCGATTGCAG
>JABAOC010006795.1_pt1 | contig 11237 bp, 8 predicted proteins | sample 7062161 | NCBI WGS metagenome assembly JABAOC01 (sample SAMN14538625, study PRJNA623070) | marine sediment metagenome | biome: marine biome [ENVO:00000428]; feature: marine pelagic biome [ENVO:01000023]; material: deep marine sediment [ENVO:00002113] | place: India: Gulf of Khambhat ... | reverse complement strand
TTCGCCAGGTCCGCCCTGGCGGTCTGCCTGTCCCCGCCGTGACTCTGCAGGACCTCGAGAAAATGCTTCATTTCCTTCTGCACCTCCTCCCGTGGCTCGTACCCGCGCAACTGGATGGTAGTCCGTGCCGTGGCCGTGTACACCATGACGGCCTCTTCGTAATGCCTGGGCAAGGTCTCATACCCCAGGTCAGAGAGCTCCTCGAGGCGCTTGATGAAGCGAGTCAACTGTCGGTTCGACAGGTACCACGCCATCAGATATTCGAAGGCCATCCGGTTCTTGCCGTTCTTCTCCAGGAGNNGGTAATCCTTTTCCATCGCCATCGACCGCAGGGCCTGCACGTCTCTATCCGTCACCAGGTCAGGATCCTCTTCCAGAAGGTGCAGATAGCGCCTGGCCCAGTTGCCATGAAACAGGGTGGCGCTAAGCTTGTGAAGATAGATTCGGGCGGTGCCGGGATTGCCCTTGACCATGTTGATCAGTGCCAGTTGCTGCAGGAGCATGGGCCGGTCGCCCAGGCCCGCCAGACATTCCATCAGGGCATTCTCGGCAAAATTGAGGAATCCCAGCTCCAGGTGGGCGGCAAAGTTCTGCCAGTACACCCAGCGATGCTCCGGGCCGGCCAGGAGCAGGTACGTCGGGTTCTGTGGCCATGCAAACATATCGCTGCCGAGCCGGCCCGTGTGGTACAAGGCCCGGTTCACGGCGTGCATGACAGAGGGGTCGTCACAGCCCTGGCGGCTTTCGCGCAGAACCTCGGGCCACATCTTGTGGTACGCACAGTAGTCTACGGCAAAATGCGTCTTCTGCGCCCTGTCGAAACTCCCACAGGCCACCGCCGCTCCGACGGCGACGAGCGCAATAATCCGTGCCGGCCAACGGCAGATTGGCGATTCAACGCAACGCGAGGGGATGGTTCTCCACCGGTCAATGCGTGCGTCCTTCGGTTTGCGACTCTCCTTCACCTTGCCGGCTCTTTGCTCCGTTGTCCACAGGGCCGACTTGATCCCTCCGACAGCCGTAAGGGCCGGTACCAGCAGGTAGAGAACACAGACAATCTCCACGCCCCGGCGCCGCGCCGCAAAGTGCAGCAGCTTCCAGGAAACGGGCAACAGATCGCCATACGCATTGCCGACGTCGGCACCGAAGACCTTGACTCCGAACACATAGGGCCATCCCCCTGCGGCCAGCGCGTACAACACGGCCAGCCGGCGCCGACCTGATAACGAGAGTTCCAGGATCGTGCACATCAGCGCAAACACCAGCACGGCCGCACCGGCTGCATAGTAACACGCCAGTGACAGGCCCAGGAAGGACGTCACACCGATGACCGGCGTTCTCTTCGCGGCCAGACACACGTAGACACACGCCGGCGCGAGGGCACATAACAGGGCCATGGTCGTCGGAAAGAAATAGGTATACCGGCCGTAGGTCACCATCAGCAGCAGGGCCGGCGCGTAGGCGAGAACATGCCATTTCTGGAAGCCCGTGCTCTTCAGCAGGCAGCCAGCCAATAGCCGGAAAGCCCAGGCCTGCGTCGTAATCACCAGCGCACCCAGCCAGGAGAAATAAAACAGTTGTGAGAGAAAGGCCGACAGGTATTCGACGAGCCCGCCGGGGCGGCTCAGGTGGGACGTGAAGAAACTCCAGGTCCGATAGAATGACGGGAAGTTCGTAATGCGGTCGGAGCCATGAAAGATCAGGTGCGGCTCAACCACCAGCCACAGATACAGATACAGGAGGGTAAAGAATAGCAGGTCTCGGGCCCCCTGCCCGGAGATGCCGCCGCCTGTACCTGCGAATCCTCTGCACCCGGCGTCAGGCCTTGCTGCGGATTTCCGGCTCGACCATCCCATATTCTGTCCCGCACCCCAGCCACTCGTTGTGCCGACTCCCTCGCCTGCCGACGGGCATTCGCATTTGACTTCATGCGTGATGTGCCTCTGCACGTCACGTGTATGATAGTACCGGGGTACCGGGTCCGGCGTCAAGAACTGTGCCCTGCGGTTGACGACCTGCTGTTCACCGTTTATTATTCTGCCCGGCAGATTGTGAATGGCAAATCGTACATCCTGATTCTGTGCCTTTCGTCCGCGGCCCAGGCGGCGACGCGCCCGGACGTCGTTTTCAAGCTCGGGCACGGCCTGGATATCGCCCATCCCGTCCACAAGGCTATGGTCTTCATGGCCGAGAAGGTCAGGGAGAAATCGGGCGGGCGGATGCGCGTCGAGATTTTCCCCAGCGAGCAGCTTGGCAATGAGAAAGAGTGCATCGAGGCCCTGCAGCTCGGTTACCTGGCCATGACCAAGACCTCCAGTGCCCCGATGGAGGGGTTCGTGTCCCAGATGCGAGTGTTCGGGATTCCTTACCTGTTTCGGGACACGGAGCATTTCTGGAACGTCATGAACGGCCCCATTGGGAAAAAGCTCCTCCTGGCCGGCGAGTCGAAAAGGCTGCGCGGCCTGTGCTATTATGACGCGGGGGCGCGGAGCTTCTACGCCAAAAAGGAAATCAACAATCCCTCCGATCTGGCGGGCATGAAAATCCGCGTGCAGAACAGCATCATGTCGATGAAGATGGTCGAGGCCATGGGCGGCTCGCCCACCCCAGTCCCCTGGGGCGAGCTGTATACGGCCCTCGATCAGGGGGTCGTGGACGGCGCCGAAAACAACGCCCCGTCGTTTCGCACGTCGCGGCACTACGAAGTCTGCCAATGTTACAGCCTGGACGAGCATACGCGCCTGCCCGATATTCTCATCATCAGCACGAGGGTCTGGAACCACCTTTCGCCCGAGCAGCAGCGAATCCTGCAGGAAGCGGTTGACGAATCGGTCCAGTACCAGCGGAAAATCTGGGCCGAGGCCGAGGAGATGGACCTCAAGACCGTGCAGGAACAGGGGGCCCGAGTGATTCGTCCGGACAAGGGGCCTTTCCGCGAGTCGGTCCGGGCCGTGTGGCAGGAGTTCGAGGGCACGGCGATCGGCGAGCTCATCCGGCAGATCCAGGAGGTGCCATGAGTCTGCTGGCGACCCTCAAGAGAATCCTGGATCGTTCCCTGGAAGTGCTGGTCATGGCCGTCGTGGCGGTCCTCGTCCTCGATGTCCTGTGGCAGGTGTTCACCCGATTCATTCTGAACCATCCCAGCACGTGGACCGAGGAGTTGGCGGTCTTCATGCTGATCTGGGTCTCGTTGCTCGGAGCGGCGGTGGCGCTCAATCGCGGGGCCCATCTCGGCATCGATTACTTCGTCGGCAAGCTGCCCGGCAGGGCCCGGCTCTGGACTGAAGTCTTCGTCTTTTTCTGCATCGCGGTGTTCTCGCTGTTCGTGATGATTATCGGCGGCATCGACCTGGTGGCCAGCAACCTCGAACTCGGTCAGCAGTCACCGGCATTGGGCGTCGAGATGGGTTACGTATACCTGGCCGTCCCGATCAGTGGTTTCTTTCTGACTCTCTACGCCGCCATCGGCCTGGCGGAAAGAATTCAGCGGTTGAAGCGTGGGAGCGTACAAGTGTAGATGCGTTCCCGCTGCAACGCTTTAACGATTTGAAGGGAAAGTCTGGTGTCGGCGGTTCAATGGTGCGTGATACGCACCCTACCGCTGTCTTCAATCGTAAATCATAAATCGTAAATCCGGAGGCATCGTGGATTGGCCCGTCGTGGTCCTGGTGGTCAGCTTCGCAGTCCTGCTGCTGCTCAACGTGCCCGTGGCGTTCTGCATGGGCATCGCCACGGTGCTGGCGTTTCTGGCGATGGGGGACATGCCGGCGTTCGTGGCCGTCGCGCACAACATGGCCACAGGCATCGACAGCTTCGCCCTGCTGGCCATTCCCTTCTTCATCCTCTCCGGCCTGCTCATGGGTCACGGCGGCATCGCCCGGCGGCTCATCGACTTCGCCAATGTCCTGGCCGGACGGTTTCGCGGCGGACTAGCCTACGTCAATGTCGTGACCTGCATGATGTTCGGGGCCATCTCCGGCTCCGCCACGGCGGCCGTCTCCTCGGTCGGGGGCTTCATGATTCCCCTCATGAACAAGATGGGCTATCATCGGGACTTCAATACCTCCGTGACTATCACGGCGGCGACCACGGGGCTGCTCATCCCGCCGAGCAATATCATGATCGTCTATTCGCTCGCCACCGGCGGATTCGTCTCCATCGCCGGGGTCTTCATGGCTGGTTACCTGCCCGGCATCCTCGTCGGCCTCTCGCTCATGCTCGTGGCTGGTATCATCTCTGTCAAACACAAGTACGGTCAAGGGCAAGGCGTCGGGCTTGCCGTGCTGCTGCGGGCGTTCCTGCGTGTTGTTCCAGTCCTGCTGTTGGCTGCGATCGTGTATGTTTGCACCTCTTATGCCTTTCCGGCTGCCGTGACCCACATCATGAGGCTGTTGCTTGTCTGTGTTATGACCGTGTGGACAGCCCGTGAGATCAGGCACAATAGAATCTCTGCGTTTCTCCTGTGCATTGGGATTGGCACCTTGGCAGGTTGGTTTGTCGCTTCCCTCGCGCGTGTGAACTGGGGAATATGGACGGCAATATCCCTGACGGTGCTTGGCGCGGTCCTCTGTTTTAGACCGAGTCGCGAAGCATGCAGGTTCTTCCTCAGGGCCATCCCGGCACTGCTGCTGATCTTCATCGTCATCGGCGGCATCCTGCTGGGCTGGTTCACACCGACGGAAGCGTCCGCCGTGGCTGTGCTATATTCATTCTTCCTGGCCGTCGTGGTCTATCGGGAAGTGAAGCTCCGCGACCTGCCCGCCATCCTCCTGCAGTGCGGCGTCACGACCGCGGTGGTCTTTTTGCTGATTGCCACCAGCATGGCCATGTCCTGGGTCCTGGCCTCGGAGAACGTCCCGCAGAATATCAGCGCCTCGCTCGTGAGCCTGACGGACAACAAAGTGGTTCTGCTTCTGCTGATCAACGCGATCCTGCTCGTGGTCGGCACGTTCATGGACATGACGCCGGCGATCCTGATCTTCACGCCGATCTTCCTGCCCATCGTCGAGAAGCTCGGCGTTCACCCGCTGCACTTCGGCATCATCATGATTATGAACCTCTGCATCGGCCTGTGCACCCCGCCCGTCGGAACCTGCCTGTTCCTCGGCTGCGGCATCGGCGAGACCACGGTGACCCGGGTGATCCGGCACATCGTGCCCTTCTTCGCCGCCATGATCATCGCCCTGCTCATCACCACCTTCGTCCCCCAACTCTCCATGTACATCCCCGAAAAGCTCGGCTTCGTAAAATAGACGGTCAAATCGAAAGAGCTTGGTTTGTGACTGACCGTCTTGGCGGGTCCTGTATTGTTGCTCATACCGAACGGGGCGACCCCTCCTCTTGTCTTGTCGAGCAGAGCGCCGCGAAGTCGAGACACCTGCCTGCGGACGGGGCGTGCCTCTTCTTCACGACCAGACCCCTCGACTACCGCTCGGGGTGACAGAGGAGACTCTCCTGCCGCAAAGCGCAGTCACACACAGAGCTTCTCCCTTATCCGTCTGCTTTCTTGCCTTTTCTGCACGTATCCTCCATAATACTGGTCCCGTATGCACCTTTGATGAAGCTGCGCCGAATGGGTCTGAGCGTTGTGTGGCGCGGACAGGTTTGACTAGGCCGTGATTTGGAGAGGTCGAAATGAGTGAGATGGTCGCGGAAATCCGATCGACGCGGCAGGAGGAAGCAGACGCCTGTCTCCCGCTCCCCCCCGGCCGACCGGCTCTAAGCCGTGGGGCTTGGGTGTGTTATGCGGAAACCATATAAAATCCCCGGTGGCATACGGGTCATTGTCAAGTCTTTGTTTGCACTGGCTTTACGCGATTTGAGAGGCGGGGTCTTATGGGTGCGCCGACAGGATCAGTGTGTTATAAGGAAACCATATATACGTAGTTGGGCCACCAATTGAAAAAGAGGTTGAAAATGGAGCTATGGAAATTTTTTGATATTACACACCGGGAACACGTTTTCTGCAACCCAATGAGTGTTGAAAAGTTCGAGGAATTGATCGCACTACTGCGATTGGAGCCTGAAGATCGCGTGCTTGAGATTGCCACAGGTAAAGGAGAATTTATCATCCGGTTGGCTGAGCGATATGATATTGAAGGAATAGGAGTCGATATCTCGCCGTATTGTGTTTCAGATGCCAAGAAAAAACATCAGCAACGTATACCAGATGCTCAGTTGAGTTTTGTGGAGATGGACGGGGCGGATTATGAGCCGAAGGCGCGGGAAAGTTTCAATTTGGTGGCATGTATCGGAGCGAGCTGGATCTATGGCGGTCATAGAGGGACGTTGAAGGCTTTAAATGAGATGGCAGCCCCCGGAGGTTGGGTGATCGTTGGGGAGCCGTATTGGCAGCGAGAGCCGACGGCAGAGTATTTGGAGGCTATCGGTGAAAAACGTAACGCGTATGGCACGCATTACGAAAATATGAAGGTTGGACAAGAGTTTGATTTGAAGCTTGTCTACACGTTGGTTAGCAACCAAGATGATTGGGATAGGTATGAAGGGTTGCAGTGGTATGCAGCGGATGAGTGGGCGAGTAAGAATCCGGACGATTCTGATGTGGAAGAAGTATTGAAACGAGTACGTGAGGATAGGGAAAATTACCTGAGGTGGGGACGAGAGACGTTTGGGTGGGCGATCTATTTGTTCAAGCAAGAAGTCATTAAGAGATAGTGCAGGCCCAACCAGGCGCTTGTTCGGACGCAAACTACGCTGCGCTTTGTTTGCGCCGCACAGCTTTAACGTTAGGCCAGACCGAAAATCGCGATGATGACAGAGCCAAGTAAGAGCATCTTGAGCCGAGAACAGATCAGACAAGCACTCGCCGTGCTCCGGGAAGAGCAACAGATGCACCCGATCTCCTCTGCTCAGAGAAAGCATCTCTTCTGGTACCGCATATCGATCGTGGTTTTCTTTAGCGCCCTTGTCCTGGCGATTTTGCTAATTATAGTCCGGCCGTCGGCACCGCCGACAGATACCCGATGGTATTGGGTCGAACGGCTTTTAGACTTCCTTGGATTCCTGGTTGTCGGTAGCTTGCTATCGATGATCTTGTTGTTCTTCTGGAACATGAAGCTGATCTGGCAGACTTGGCGCGAGTTTCGGATCGCGTTCAGGACCAGGCTTTGGCAGTTAGTAGCGCGACAACGCACCGGCCGACGTTGGCCTCGTCGTCTCATGATTGTATTTGGCGCGGTGTTACTTGCACCCTTCCTAGGCGGTACATTGGTAGTAGCTCCTGCGTGGCTACCATTCTTCTTCCTTCGCTTTGCAGGAAGACGATTGGACGTGCTCAGAAACGCGGATCAGCTTGCCGCGTTTTTGACTGGACTGGACGATAGTGAAAGTCCGGCGGGCGTTGACCAAATCGCCATCCCCACAGAAGTCTTCAAGGAAATGGGAGATATTGAGGACGTTCATATCCAACGGCGCCGTGGAGTGGCGATGGCTGAATTCCGCGACAGCGGTCGTGGCTACGCGGTTCTGAAAAGCCGCGCCATGACCGCCGACATTGCGAAGCTCGACGAGGCCACCCGGCTTTGGGTCGAGGCGCGCATCGCGGAACTCGCGAGTGAGTTTCCCCCACCGCATGCATTGTGCGACTCTGGCGGCGTCTGGCGCGTACCCGTTACCAAGACTCCATATGAGATCCCATGTCGCCAGGATGAAGCAGCGCGACGGATTGAGTTGCTGTCGCTCGGGCAGGGAGACGGCAATTCGTCGGCCCGTCGAACCGCGGAGGCACCTCGTGACTGACACGACCCACGAATTCCAGAGCTATGCGGTGCACTACCAAAAGACCGCGAAAGAAGCGAAATCGCGATTCTCACCACGATCGGAACTTGAGTTGTACCGGATAGTCAACGAGTTATCAGAGGATCCGGACCGTTTCCCCGACCGAGTCGAGCGCATCTCTATGGCGGGCGATCTGCTCTACAAGCACCCTGATCCTCCTCTGGAGATTACGTATCGAATTGACGCGACCCAAAAGATCATAACGATTATCGATGTCGCGGAGCGTGCCGTAGTAGGTGCGCTGGTGGTCATCAGCTACAGTCATGCCGACAAGAAGTGGCGGGACGAACTTCGGAAGTTTCTCAAACCGCTCGTCAGACAGAAGCGAATCCGTATTTGGGACGATACGGCGATAGACGCTGGCGAGCAGTGGCGGGAGGAGATCAAGAGGGCATTCGGCGCCGCTACCGTCGCGATTATGCTTGTGAGCTCGGATTTTCTTGCATCGGACTTCATCTCACAGCAGGAGTTGCCGCTTCTCGTCGATAGAGCCAAGAAGAGGGAAGGGAGCATGCAGCTGCTGTGGATTGCGGTGAGGCCCTCCGGATTCGAGCTGGAACCAGACGTAAAGGAACTTCAAGCGTTGAACGATCCAAGTCGTCCACTCTCCAAGTTTGCCAAGCCCGCTTGGGAGACTGAACTCACGAAGGTCCCGGCAGAGATATTGAAGGCCGTTGCGAAGACCGCCGTTAGGACGGTACCCTAAGTGACTATCTCCAGACGGTAGGTCTGGCCGATAAACACCTGTGGAAACCTCTTGAAAGGAGCCGCGGATCCTCCTGCAGTGTGGCGTCATGACCTTGGTTGTGTTCCTGCTCATCACCACCTTCGTCCCCCAACTCTCCATGTACATCCCCGAGAAGCTCGGCTTCGTTCGCTGAACCCCGGCCCGGACGGCGGCGAGCGCGCCGCACTCGCTTCTATCCGCGTTGGCCGATTACCATGACGGCGCCGGTGACTTCCTGAACGACGCGCGTCGTGAGCGGACCGAACACACGTCTTCTGGGATTGGGTCGGTTCAGTCCGAACACGACCAAGTCCATCTCGGAGGCCGCGGTGAGGATCGCAGTTGCGACGTCATCGTGTAACACCACGTGCACTTGGGAACGAGCGGAAGTCTCGTCGGTGACGAGCCGCGACCACAGGCGCTCGGCCCGCAGGCGCTCCTGTTCACTGGTCGAGGTGGGCAACACGAGCAGATATCGGATCGCCATTTCATCGCCCACGCGCCGGTGCAAGCCGTTGAGCAGTCGAGCGCGCAAGGCGTTGTGAACGACGAGTCCGCCGATCGGCACGAGCACCTGGCGAACCGCGCGCGGCTGCCATCCCTGCGGCGCGCGAAAAATCACCACGTTTCCCGGCAGGCGGCTGGCCAGGTTTTCCAGGCGGCTGCGTACACCGGCGTCGGAAAGACTGGACATGCCCAGCAGCACGCTGGCACACCGGTGGGCGCGCGCCACGCGGTTGATCTCGGCCCAGGGATCAGCGCTAATGGTGGCCAGCCCTTCGACGCGCACCCGTTCGCGTCGGGCGGCGCTCATGGACTGACGCAGGACATCGGCGGTCGTCAGCAGATCGTCATCCGCGCGGTTGTCATCGGCCGCGAGGCGCGCCACGTTGAGCAGCAGGACCCGGCCGACACGCGGCGGGGTGATACAGGCGGCCAGCAAAGCCATGGCCCCCGCGTTGGCCGGGTTGGCGATGGGTACGAGGACCAGCGGGCTGCGCCCGCGCAGCTCCAGCAGGTCCGGATCGGTCGACTCGCTGGCGGCGTCGTACACGCGCGCCCGCCGACCGAACAGCCACAGATAACAGAAGAAGCCTACCACCAGCCAGGCGCCGGTAATCAGACCGGCCGCCGGAACCGTCAGGCCCTGGAACAGCACCAGCGCCCCACAGGCCACGGCCCCCAGGCCCGGCAGGACGGGCCAGGCCGGCGTGCGAAAACCCTGGTGGCCCGGCTTGCGCCGGCGGGCCAGGATACAGACGATGTGCGCCAGCCCGAAGGTCACCAGGAAGATCAAGGATGCGGCCGCACCGGCCCGACCCACGTCGCCGACCAGCGCCAGGACCACGCAGGCCAGACCTCCCGTACACCACAACGCCAGCCGCGGCGTTCCGTAACGCGAGCTGACGCGCTCCAGGGCCGGCGGCAAGGTCCGGTCCTGCGCCATGGCCTGGGCAATCCGTGAGGCGGCGAAGAGATTGGCGAGCAGGGCCGAAAGCATGGACAATACGCCAACCGCGATGACCAGCCAAAACCCCGCACGTCCGAGAAACACACCGCCTGCCCGGGCCACAATGGTATCGGGATTTTGCGCGACGAGCTCGGACAGGCTGGCGCCGGACGGCAGACCCACGACAGGAATCAGCAGCATGAGCGGCAGATAGACGCCCAGCGACAGACCCAGTGATAAGAGCATCGCCCGTGGAATCACGCGGCGCGGCTCGCGGACTTCGCCCGCGGCGGCCGCAATCAGGTCGAAGCCCTGCAGCGCAATGAAACTGTACCCCATGGCTTGCGCGAGTCCTCTGAAGCCGTGCAGGAGCGTCGGACTCAGACGCTTGATGGCGGGGGGCTGATCGCGCAGCCATACCGACACGCCGCCGGCAATGAGCACGCCAAAGACCAGAATCTTGAGGATGTTGATCCAATTGCCACCGGCTCCGGAGGAACGACACAGGAGCGCCGTACACAACAGCGTGCTGAGCAGTGCCAGACAAGTGACCGTGCCTTGCCCGCTCAGCCAGGCCGGCATCCCGGACCCCAAGGCCGCCAGACCGTCGAGGACGAAGGTGGCAAAACCGATGGCATAAAGCGCCGCCGCGACAATCGACGCGAACCAGACCACCCATCCGACGCTGAACGCCGCGCCCACCGACAACACGCGCTTGGCAAACAGGTACGTCCCGCCCGATTGCGGAAACGCCGTCGACAACTCGGCAAAACTCAGGGCGGTGACGATCGCGATGAGCCCGTTCAACAGGAACGCCAGCCAGGCGCCGGGACCGGTGGCGGCCAGGGCGGTTCCGGCCAGCGCCAGAATGCCTCCGCCGACAATGGCGCCGACCCCGACGCCCGTGGCATCGAACAGCCCGAGACGGCGTTGCGGCTGGCCTGCAGATTCACTTGTCCGGCGATCCATCGTTACCTTAATCAGGCCCCAACCATGGGAACGAACTCACCGCGAAAAACCCCAGAGGGCTACTTGTACCCGCGACGGCGCCGGACGTCAATCCCGAGCCCGACCCTTTCACTTCATTTCGCGCGACACGTATTTATGGTCTCCACCGGACCGCCCTCGCCCTGGGCGGTCCTGGGAGTCCGCCGGGTGGCACGCTCAAACTCGTTTGAGCGTGTCTTGGGATGTGAAAGAGGTTTGTCCCGGCAAACATGGACAAACGAGTTTGTCCATGCCACCCGGAAAGTGGGCTTCTCA
>JABAOC010026910.1_pt1 | contig 11241 bp, 13 predicted proteins | sample 7062161 | NCBI WGS metagenome assembly JABAOC01 (sample SAMN14538625, study PRJNA623070) | marine sediment metagenome | biome: marine biome [ENVO:00000428]; feature: marine pelagic biome [ENVO:01000023]; material: deep marine sediment [ENVO:00002113] | place: India: Gulf of Khambhat ... | reverse complement strand
CTCGCCGACCGAGCGCAGGTGGCGATCCAGCCACACGTCTTCACGGATGAGGTGACGACGCGAGTGCTCCAGAACCAGCACGGTGACTCGAGCGGCGTGCGGGGAGCGGCCTGGCTGTGAGACGCCGGCAGGAAGGCCGGGCCTACGCTAGCCCCGGCGACGAGCTGGCTCAGTCGCTGTACACTCCCGCCGCGCGCCGCCCGTAGCGCGCGACCACCACAAAGCAGATNNAGATCAACGGAAGCACGAATGACGCGCGGACGGCCGCCATCGAGAACGCGCCGAGGTGTATCGTCCCCAGGTCGATGATCGCCCCCTGGAGGGGCGGCATCACCGAGCCGCCGAGGATGGCCATAATGAGGCCCGCCGCGCCAAGCTTGGCGTCCTCCCCCAGCCCCCGCAGCGCGATGCCGTAGATGGTCGGGAACATCAGCGACATGCACGCCGAGATCCCCACGAGACAGTACAGCCCCACCATCCCCTGGACCATGATCGTTCCCAGGGTCAGCAGCCCCCCGCCGACCGCCAGTGTCATCAACAGCCGCCCTGGGCTCACGTACCTGAGCAGGAAGGTGCAGATGAAGCGGCTGGTCACGAAGACGACCATGGCGGCGATGTTGTAGCCCTGCGCCGCCACCTCGCTCAGGCCCAGCTCCATCGTCGCGTAGTGGATGATGAAGGTCCAGCACATGATCTGGGCGCCGACGTAGAAGAACTGTGCCACGACCCCCTCGACGTAGCGGGGGTTCCCCAGCAGACGGCGCAGCGTCCGGCCGACGTCCAGCGACCGGCCCTCCTCGCCATGCCTCGGCATCCGGGTCAGTGCGATGGCGGCGAACACCACGGCGATGACCAGCGCGATCCCCACGTACGGCACCCGCACCACCGCGAGGTCCTGAGCCGTCACGCTACGCAGCTGATCGGTAGCGAGCGCCGCGCGCTCCGCCGCCGTCGCGGGATCGAGCCGCGCCAGGATCATCTGCTGCGCTACGAACATCCCGAGGAGCGAACCCATTGGGTTGAACGATTGCGCGAAGTTGAGCCGCCGGGTCGCTGTTCTCGGGGAGCCCATGGCGAGGATGTACGGGTTGGCCGCCGTCTCGAGAAAGGAGAGCCCGCAGGTGAGGACGAAGTAGGCGACGAGGAACGGCCAGAACANNGAACGAAGTAAGCCACCAGGAACGGCCAGAACACCATGGCCCAGCTCCCCGGGATGAAGAGCAGCGCCCCCCCCGCGTAGAGCCCCAGCCCCATGAGGATCCCCGCCTTGTAGGAATACCGCTTGATGAACAATGCGGCGGGAAAGGCCATCGCGAAGTAGCCGCCGTAGAAGGCGAACTGGACCAGCGATCCCTCGAAGTTGCTCATCAGGAGGATCCGGGAGAACGCCTTCACCATCGGGTTGGTGACGTCGTTGGCGAACCCCCACAGCGGGAACAGGATGGTGATGAGGACGAATGGCACGAGCACGTCGCCCGAGATCACGCGGGCGGGTCCCGGGCCATGTGGCGCAGCGGCCGGCGTCGCAGCGGCCTGGGTCATGGCGTGACGCCCTTNNATGAACGGGGCAACCAGGTCGCCCGGGATCACGCGCGGCGCGTCGGAGCCAGGTGGAGGCGAAGTCGGCGCCGCGGCAGCTTGGGTCATGGCGTGACGCCCTTCTTGAGCAGCACGTTGCCGTACGTCCGCACCTCTCCGGTCATCACCACCGCGTACGCCTGCCTGGCGCGGTCGTAGAAAGCGAACCGATCGACACGAACGGGATCCGGCGCCCGTGGTGCGTGCGCCCGGATCGCCGCCATGTAGTCCCGCTCGACGGCGGGGTCGAGCGCATCGCCCTTCACCGCCTGCATCATCACAATCGGGTCGTCGTAGCTGTCGAGCTCGAACAGGGGGAGGATCGCATCGAGCAGCTGCCCGATCGACACCCCGTCGGCCCTGAGCGTGCGCGCGTTCACGGAGTGACCCGGGAAGTGGGCGTCGGCGAGCACGATCTCGTCGCCGTGCCCCATCTCCGCGAGGACCTTGAGCAGGTCGGGACTCAGACAAGGGGAAATGCCTTTGAGCATTGAGGCGCCTCCTGGGGCAACGCCCGGCGGCAATCGTGGGAGCTGGGGACCGCAGCCGCGAGTCTCTTGACCGGCGTTCGGTCCAGTATGTAAGGTCACGGCACTTCCCGTGTCCAGAGCCTCCACCCGCGGCAGGGGCGCCCGCATGAGCACCACGATCACCGCAGTCGACGTCGTCGACATCCGGTTTCCGACCTCGCGCAGTCGGCTCGGGTCCGACGCCATGCATCCGGACCCCGACTACTCGGCCGCGTACGTGATGCTCCGCACGGACCGTCCGGACGGGATCGAGGGGCACGGTCTCACCTTCACCATTGGGCGGGGGACCGAGTTGTGCGTCGCCGCTGTCCAGGCGCTGGCACCGCTGGTGATCGGCTCGTCACTCGAGGCGATCCGTGACGACATGCGCGGGTTGTGGCGCCGCCTGACCAGCGAGTCACAACTCCGCTGGGTCGGGCCAGAGAAGGGCGTGATCCACCTCGGCACTGCCGCGCTGGTGAACGCGGTGTGGGACCTGCTCGCCAAAACGGAGGGAAAGCCGCTGTGGCAGGTCCTGGCCGACATGACGCCGGAGGAGCTGGTCGCGTGCATTGACTTCCGGTACATCACCGACGCGCTCACCCCGGAGGAGGCGTTGTCCATCCTGCGCCGCAACGCCCCGAGCCGCGCCGCCAGGGAGGCGGAGCTGCTACGCGACGGTTACCCCGCGTACCTGACATCGGCCGGCTGGCTGGGATACAGCGACGAGGACCTCCGGCGCCTCTGCCGCGCCGGGATGGCGGCCGGCTGGTCGCACTTCAAACTCAAGGTCGGCGCAGACCTGCGGGACGACATCCGCCGCTGTGCGCTCGTCCGCGAGGAGATCGGACCCCAGCGCCGGCTCATGCTGGACGCCAACCAGCGGTGGGACGTGGGCGAGGCCATCGCCGCCATGCGGGAGCTGGGACGGTTCGATCCCTGGTGGATCGAGGAGCCCACGAGCCCCGACGACATCCTGGGCCACAGCGCCATCGCGCGCGCAATCGCGCCGATCAGGGTGGCCACCGGCGAGCAGTGCCACAACCGGGTGGTGTTCAAACAGCTCCTGCAGGCGGAGGCCATCGGCGTCTGCCAGATCGACGCCTGCCGCCTCGGGGGGGTGAACGAGGTGCTTGCGGTGCTTCTCATGGCGGCGAAGCACGGCATTCCCGTCTGCCCGCACGCCGGCGGCGTGGGACTCTGCGAGTACGTGCAGCACCTCGCGATCTTCGACTACCTGTGCGCGAGCGCCTCCCTGGAAGACCGCGTCGTCGAGTACGTCGACCATCTCCATGAGCACTTCCTAGATCCGGTGGTCATCAGGAACGGGCGGTACGTCGTGCCCTCCGCGCCGGGCTACAGCATCACCATGAAGCCGGCGTCGCTACGGGAGCACGAGTATCCCGGCGGAGGCGCCTGGGCCGGGCGAACCTAGCGGCATCGGATCGCGGGTCGGATTGACCCCGCTTGCCGCTCCCTGCACTTTCCCACCGGGCGAGACGCGATCTCGACTGAACGGCCAGGAGTCCCCACCGTGACCAGAGACGCCTTTCGGTTGGATGGCAAGCGCGCGGTCGTTACCGGCGGCGGCAGTGGCATCGGCCAGGCAATCGCCCGCACCTTCGCCGCCCGCGGGGCAGTGGTCCACATTCTCGATGTGAACCAGGAGGCGGCGGAGCAGACGGCCCGTGAGGTCGTCGAGCGCGGCCGGGCGGTGGCGCACCGCTGCGACGTGACCGATGGCGCGGAGGTCGAGCGCGTGTTCGGCGAGATCCTCAGCGAGGGGGGCATCGATATCCTCGTCAACAATGCGGGCATCGCTCACGTCGGCAGTTTGGAGCAGACCACGGCGGACGACTTCGACCGCATCTACCGCGTGAACGTTAAGGGCGTCTACCACTGCATGCATGCCTGCATCGCGAGCATGAAGGAGAAGGGCGGCGGCGTGATCCTCAACATGGCCTCGGTGGCGGCATCGGTGGGCATCGCCGATCGGTTCGCGTACTCGATGTCGAAGGGCGCCGTGCTCGCGATGACCTACTCCGTGGCGAAGGACTACGCGCGGCACAACATCCGGGTCGTCTCGGTCTCGCCGGCGCGGGTCCACACGCCATTCGTCGACGGGTTCCTGCGCGCCAACTACCCGGGGCGCGAGCAGGAGATGTTCGCCATGCTCGCCGCGACGCAGCCGATCGGCCGGATGGGAACGCCGCAGGAGGTCGCCGATCTCGCGCTGTACCTCTGCTCGGATGAGGCGGCCTTCGCGACCGGCACGGACTACCCGATCGACGGTGGTTTCCTGAGGCTCAACACCTGACCGCGGAGGCCCCGTGAGGCTCATCCGCTTCGGCGAGCGCGACCGAGAGCGCCCGGGGGTCCTGCTGCCTGACGGCCGTCGCATCGACGCCAGCGCGTTCGGTGAGGACTGGAACGAGGCGTTCTTCGGCGGCGATGGCGTCGCGCGCCTCGAGCGCTGGGTCGCGGAGCACGCGCCTCGCTGCCCGACGGTTGCGGAGGGTGTGCGGCTCGGCCCCTGCATCGCGCGACCCTCCAAGATCGTCTGCATCGGGCTCAACTACGCCGGCCACGTGCACGAGACGGGTGCGGCGATGCCCACCGAGCCCGTGGTGTTCTTCAAATCGACCACGGCCCTTTGCGGCCCCGACGACCCCCTGGTCATCCCCCGCGGATCCAGCCGGACCGACTGGGAGGTCGAGCTGGCGGTCGTGATGGGGCGGCGGGCGGCCGACGTTCCGGAGGAGCGCGCGCTCGAGTACGTGGCGGGGTACGCGCTGCACAACGACTACAGCGAACGGGAGTGGCAGCTCGAGCACGGCGGCCAGTGGGTGAAGGGCAAGAGCTTCGACAGCTTCGCGCCACTCGGCCCGTTCCTCGCCACCCGCGACGAGATTCCCAACCCGCACGAGCTGCGGCTCTGGCTTGCGGTGAACGGCAAGCGGCTGCAGGACAGCAGCACGGCCGACCTGATCTTTGGCGTGCCCGCTCTCGTCAGCTACCTGAGTCGATTCATGACGCTCCTCCCCGGTGACGTCATCTCCACCGGCACGCCGCAGGGGGTGGGACTCGGCTTCACGCCGCCGCGCTACCTGAAGCACGGTGACGTCGTCGAGTTGGGCATCGACGGCCTCGGCACGCAGCGGCAGCGAGCCGTGGCGTCCGAAGCGTCGAGGCAGGCGACTACGTGACACCCATCGACGCGCACCAGCACTTCTGGCTGTACGACCCGGGACGCGATACCTGGATCACCGATGAGATGACCGTGCTGCGGCGTGACTTCCTCCCGGAGGAGCTGAAGCCACATTGCCGGGATCGCGCAATCGACGGCACCATCGCCGTGCAGGCCGATCAGTCCGAGCGCGAGACCGAGTTTCTGCTCGGCCTCGCCGAGCGGTACCCGCTGATCCGGGGCGTGGTCGGCTGGGTCGATCTCCGGGCGCCCGACCTGCCGCACCGGCTCGAGCACTTCTGCACGTTCGAGCAGTTCCGCGGCGTGCGCCACGTGGCGCAAGCAGAGCCAGACGACTTCCTCGCGCGCGACGACGTGGTGCGCGGCATCGGGCAACTGCGGGAGTTCGGGCTCACCTACGATATTCTCGTATACGCCCACCAACTCCCGGCTGCGCTCACGCTTGTGGAGCGGCTTCCGGACCAGCCGTTCGTCGTGGATCACCTTGCGAAGCCGCGAATCCGCGAGGGGGCGAGAGAGCCGTGGGCGACGCACATGAGGCGGCTGGCGCAACACCCAAACGTCTGCTGCAAGGTGTCCGGGCTCGTGACGGAGGCCGATTGGGAGCGCTGGCGGCCCGAGGACATGCGGCCGTACTTGGACGTCGTCTTCGAGGCGTTCGGCGCGGACCGCTTGATGTTCGGCTCCGACTGGCCCGTGTGTCTCCTGGCCGGGAGCTATCCGCAGGTGGTGGAGCTGATCGAGAGCTACGCCGGGCACCTCTCCGTGAATGATCGGGAGCACCTGTTCGGTGGCACCGCCATTCGGTTCTATGGACTGAAACGCTGACTTCCGCCGTGGTGGAGTGAGATGGATCTCGCGCTTGCAGGAAAGACCGTACTGGTGACGGGTGGTGCGCAGGGAATCGGGGAGGCCGTTGTCCGCGGTCTCGCGGCCGAACGGGCGGTTCCCGTGATCGTGGACCGGGACGAGGCGGCCGGACGCCGGCTGCGGGACGCGCTCGCGGCCGAGGGCCGCTGCGAGCTGGTGGTGTGCGACCTGGTAGAGCCGGGCGAGTGCCGGGCCGCGGTGGAGCAGGCAACGCGCGTGGCCGGTGCGCCGTTCGGGCTCGTGAACAACGCCGGCCTCAACGACGGAGTGGCACTCGAGGATGGGAGCGCAGAGGCGTTCGTGCTCTCGCTGCGGCGCAACGTCGTGCACTACTTCGAGATGGCACAGGCCGCCCTCCCGGCGCTGAAGGAAACGAAGGGTGCCATCGTGAACGTCGCCTCGAAGGTTGCGCTCACGGGGCAGGGGGGGACGTCGGGGTACGCCGCGTCGAAGGGGGCCATCCTCGCGCTGACGCGGGAGTGGGCGGTCGATCTTCTCCCCTTCGGCGTGCGCGTCAACGCCGTCATTCCGGCCGAGACGATGACGCCTCAGTACCGGCAGTGGATCCAGGGTTCGCCGAACCCCGAGGAGAAGCTCGCGACGATCACCGGGAAGATTCCGCTGGGACGGCGGATGACCACGCCGGAGGAGATCGCCGCGATGGTGGTGTTCCTGCTCTCGCCCAGGGCGGGGCACATCACTGGCGAGCACCTGCTCGTGGATGGCGGGTACGTGCACCTGGACCGCGCCCTCACCTGAGCCGCAGCGTGCCCGAACGGGTCGCGCTGTTCGTCCCTTGCTACGTGGACCGGTTCTCGGCGCCGACCCGAGAGGAGGTCCTGGGACTCCGCCAGGCCCGGTCGCCGATAGGCGGCGGTGCCACGCTCACGACCCGTGATGGCTCGACAGATCATGACCCGACTCGCATGGCTGACGGACCTCCACCTGGACCACGTCGATGACTCTGCGGCTGAGCAGTTCTGCCAGACGGTCGTCGATCAGTCCCCGGACGCCGTCCTGATCGGCGGGGACATCAGCGATGCCGCCAGTCTCAGCAGGCACCTCGACATGCTCGAGCAATGCCTGGAGCGCCCCATCTACTTCGTGTTGGGAAACCACGACTTCTATGGCGGCTCCATCGAAGGTGTTCGCTCGCTCGTGCGAGAACTGGCGGAGGGCTCTCGCTGGTTGCACTGGCTCCCGGCATCCGGCGTGGTGGCGCTCACCGAGCGGACGGCGTTGATCGGCCACGATGGGTGGGCGGACGGGAGACTTGGCAGCAGTGAGCGGTCGTACGTCCTGCTGAACGACTACGTCCGGATCAGCGACTTCATCCCACTGTCCCACCGCGACCGGTTCAAGAAGTTGAACGAGCTAGGAGACGAAGCCGCGGAGTACTTTGGCGACGTGCTCCCCGCAGCAGCTGAGCGGTTTCCAGATGTGCTCCTGCTGACCCACGTGCCGCCGTTCAGGGAATCCTGTTGGCACGAAGGGGGCACGTCGGACGACGACTATCTGCCGCATTTTGCCTGCCGGGCGGCGGGTGAGGTGCTCGCCGATACGATGCGGACGCATCCCGACAGCAGGCTCACGGTCTTGTGCGGGCACGCCCATGGCCGAGGGGAAGTGGAGATCGCCCCCAACCTCGTCGTGAAGACGGGCGGAGCGGAATACGGCAAGCCGGCGGTGCAGGAGCTGATCGCCGTACTCTGACCTACGACGCGTCATCCAGCACGAGGACCCAATCCAGCCCAGCACACGCGCGAAGATCGCCGTCCGCACAGCCGGCCGCCATCACGTTCTGGCGCGTGCGGGACACGGTCTTTAGGTTTTCTCGGTCCATTCCCCAGGAGAACGCCATGCGGCGCTTGATCTTCCCGCTGATACTGGTGGGCGCCGTCTCGTGTCAGCCTGCCACGAGCGAGCTGACGGAGGAGAGGAAGGCCGAGGTAATCGCGGAAGTGAGCGCGCTCAACCTGGAGTACTGGGATGCGTGGAGAGCCGCGGATTGGGACCGGGGGATGGCCTACTACTTCGACTCCCCGGATTTCGTGTGGGCATCGGGAGGTACCGTGACCTACGGCTTCGATGCGCTCGAAGCGTTGCGGCCCCGCTTTGAGAGCATAGCGAGTCAGACGTTCGCCTTCCGCACCAACCGAGTGACAGTCATGGCTCCCGACGCGGCGACCGTTACGGCGACCGGGACGTGGGCGCAGACCGACACCGCGGGAGTTGCCGGACCGGCGAGGAGCTTTGCCTGGACGGCCATCTGGCTGCTGCACGGCGACGAGTGGAAGATCCATCTGGTACACATGTCGTTTCTCCCACCGCCGCCCGGGACCATGTAGCTCGTGCGGCGGCGGCGCGTTGACCGATGAGGATCGCGAGGTGTGGCTCCGTGACCTCCGGTCGAGGATCGACCGGTGGCTGCTCGAGCGCGACACCGTCGTGTTGGCGTGTTCGGCGCTGACGGAGCGGATCCGCGGCGTCCTCGGGGCCGACCGGGAGGGCGTGCACCTGGTCCATTTGCGCGGCTCGAAGGAGCTGATCGACGCGCGGATGCGCAATCGAGATCACTTCATGCCGGCGGCATTGCTCGATAGCCAGTTCGCACTCCTCGAGCCGCCGGAGCGCGCGCTGGATCTGGATATCAGCCAGACACCTGAGGAACTCGTGAGCAGAATCGTCAGCTACCTGAAGCTGGCGTGACGTCGATCGCACAGGCTCCCGCTCAAGTGCGCAGCGGATACTGCCCGAGCTCGCGGGCGGCCTCGTAGAGGGTGAAGAGGTTTTCCGGCGGAACGTCCGACTGCAGGTGGTTGGATGGAGCCAGTATGTAGCCGCCACCCGGTCCCAGCTCGCCCAGACGGGTGCTGACCTCGGCCACCACCTCGCCTTCGCCACCACGCAGCGCGTCACGGATGTCGATGGCGCCCATGAACGCCAACCGATCCCCGTGCAACCTCTTCATCTCCCCGAGATCCCAGGCCGGCAGCGGTTCTGCGGAGTGGAAGACATCCGCCCCGATCTCGACGAGCCGCGACATGAACGCGGTCATGGCACCGTCCGAGTGGTACACGACCTTGAGGTGCGGGCTGCGATCCTTGATGAGCGCGATGAGGCGGCGGTATGGCTCCTTGAAGAACTGGTCGAACATGGCGGGGGAGATGAGGGGACCGGTGTTTCCGGCGAAGTCGTCGCCCGGCAACTCGATCATGTCCAGGGACTCGCCGGCCACATGCAGAAACCGTTCGGTCAGACCGGCATAACAATCGTACAGGCGGCCGATCAGGGCGTGGACCACATCGGGCTTTGCAGCGAGATCCATGAGCAGCTGTTCGGGTCGGCGTAGTGCCTGGGACATCTCGAAGAACCCGTAGGACGCCACCGCCCGCCCGACGACGGCGTACTCCCGGTCCATGGCCCGCACGGCGGCGATCCGTTCCCGAATGCCGTCGACATCGATCAGCGCGTCGGGATCCGGCATCCGGTGCTCCAGGATCTGCTCGACGCCTGCCTTCTGGAGAGGATGCGAGACGGGCGAGCGATACGGGCCCAGGGTCTTCCATCGGATGCCAAACGCGTCGGCGCCGTCGGCTCCTGGAGTGCTGTAGGCGGCGATCGCACCGGGGTCCACATGCCGTACATCGACGTGCAGCAGCTCCAGCAGCCGGTCGTCGTAGTGGTTAACCGAGTGGAGACGATCGGGTCGAAACGGCGGAACCGGCTCCCAACCCAGAATGTCCAGCACGTTGAAGTACAGCGTGTCCGTGATCCCGTACCAGCTTCCCCACAGGGACAGTGGAACGCGGTCGGGCTCCTCGTGGGCGAGGGCCGTCAACACCCGCTCGCGGGGGGTGAGCGTCATGGACGGGCACGCTGCACTGGTGGTGTTCCGCTCCCTGATCCGGTGCGCCGGTGTCTACAGCGCCTTCTGCACGATGGCGCCGGTGCTCTTCTGTTTCAGGATGAGCTTGGTCGTTCCATCGGGCATCTTCTCTTCCTTGATCAGGAAGTGATCGGCATCGTATTCGGTCATCTGCGCTGCGGCATCCAGGCTCTCCGAGCCGCGCCAATCCTCGAGGGTCACCGGTTCCCACCGTTTCGATTCCGCTGAGCGATAGGCGGCATCCATGATGGCATTGACGACATAGCCGTCGTAGAAGGTCTCTCTCGGTGACCGGCCGTTGTCCAGCGAGTCGAGCATGTCAGTGAACATCTCCACGTAGCCGAGCGCGCCCGCCTCATCCCCCACGGGGAACAGCCAACCGCGCTCGCTCTCCGCCTTCTCCGAGACGTACCCCTTCTCCCCTGCGGCGGTGAACATCTCGGAGCCGGTGCGCAGCCAGTGATTCAGCCAGATGGTTCCCTCGGTGCCCGACACCTCGTCACGCAGGTCCATACCGCCGCGGAACGTCCAGCTCACCTCGAACTGCCCGATGGCCCCNNAGCCCCACGGCGCTGTCTTCGGCCTCGATGGGGTGAACCTGGGTATCGGCCCAGCACATCACCTCGAGCGGGCGAACGTGCTTGCCGATGAAGTTGCGGCTGATCTCGATGCAGTGGCAGCCCAAATCCACGATCGCGCCACCACCCGACTTCTCCTCGTCCCAGAACCAGTCGCTGTGCGGGCCGGGATGGGTTTCCCGCGAGCGCGCCCACAGGACGTGGCCCAGTGCGCCGTCTCGGGTTGACGCGATGGCCTTGAGCGTCTTCGGCGTGTACACCAGATCCTCGAGATAGCCCGCGAACACCCCTGCCTCCTCCACGGCATCGAGCATGCGCTTCGCCTCGTCGGCATGGCGACCGAGGGGTTTGGTGCAGAAGACGGCCTTGCCGGCTCTCACCGCGGCATGCACGGCGGGCTCATGCAGGTGGTTGGGCAGCCCGATGACCACTACGTCCGTATCGGGGTGGGTGATGGCCTCCTCCATGTCGGTGGTCCAGTGCGGAATGTCCCAATCCCGGGCGAACTGCCTGACCCGCTCCTCCGTGCGAGAGTAGACTACGCTGACCCGGTCCCTGCTGCGCAGGCCGTGCAGGGTCTTGGTGTAGAACATGCCGACCAGGCCGGAT
>JABAOC010002603.1_pt3 | contig 11241 bp, 10 predicted proteins | sample 7062161 | NCBI WGS metagenome assembly JABAOC01 (sample SAMN14538625, study PRJNA623070) | marine sediment metagenome | biome: marine biome [ENVO:00000428]; feature: marine pelagic biome [ENVO:01000023]; material: deep marine sediment [ENVO:00002113] | place: India: Gulf of Khambhat ... | reverse complement strand
TCCGACAGCGAATACGAGATCGACCGCTACGAGCAAATCCGCCAAATCGCGGCGGAAATGATGGCCGCCGGCTCTGGCCTGGAATCCCGGGCCTTCATCGACTTGTTCTCGCAGGAGGGCGGCTACGCCACGCCCAAGGTGGACGTTCGGGGCGCCGTCTTCCGCGACGACCGGATTCTCCTGGTGAAAGAAAAGATCGACGGCGGCTGGACGCTGCCCGGCGGCTGGGCCGACCCGTGCCAATCGCCGTCCGAGGCGGTGGTCCGCGAGGTCTTCGAGGAATCCGGCTTCGAGGTCCGCGCGGTAAAACTGGCCGCCATTTACGACCGCAGCAGGCACGCGCACCTGCCCCCCATGCCCTTTCACCTCTACAAGCTCTTCTTCCTCTGCGAGATCACCGGCGGCGCAGCGAAAGAAAGCTACGAAACCACCGGGGTCGATTTCTTCGCCGAGGACGCCATCCCCCCGCTGTCCATCTCCCGCACGCTGCCCTTCCAGATCGCCCGCATGTTCGAGCACCACCGCAACCGGGCCCTGCCCACGGAATTCGACTGATGATAGCCACAACCTGTCGCTCGTGCTCAGATTGGCAGGAGTTCTGCAAGATGAGATTGGAGATACTTGAGGAAGGAAGAATCCTCTCCGTGATCCTTCCCACCCGAACAGCAAGTCCTTGACGGGGAAGCTGAACAGGGATACGTATGGTCCTATGGGGAGTCCCAGATGGATAACTTGAACTACGGGGTAATCGGCAACTGCAAGAGCGCGGCCCTGGTCAACAACCGAGGCAGCATCGACTGGTGCTGCCTGCCGGACTTTGACTCGTCATCGGTCTTCGCCAGGCTGCTGGACGAGACAAAAGGCGGCCGTTTCGCGGTCGAGCTCGACGGGCCCTTCGACGTGCGCCAAGAATACCTGCGCCACACCAATATCCTGACGACCACCTTCACCAACGGTACCGATGCCTTCGAAGTGATCGACTTCATGCCCCGCTATAAGACCGACCACGGGTCCTATCACTGCCCGCCGGATGTCATCCGCTACATTCGCCCCCTGTCGGGGACGCCGAGCGTGCGCTTGCACTATGACCCACGACCGGGCTATGCCAAGGACCCGGTCCGCGCCACGCTTACCGGCGAGTTCCTCAAGCATTACACCGTCCAGGGACAGTACGAGTCCGTGTATCTTTATTCCAGCCTGCCACTCAAGCGAATCGCCGAGGGCCGACCGGTCGAGATCAAACAGGACGGCTTTCTGCTGCTCAGCTATAACCAGAAACTCGTCCGCCCCACGGTCGACTGGGCCGAGTTGGAACTCGAGCGAACCAAGGTCTACTGGATGGAATGGCTGGCCCGGACGACCGGGTTCTCAGACTACCGCGAGGCCGTCGAGCGCAGCGCCCTGGTGCTCAAGCTCCTGGCCTACCAGGAGACCGGCGCGATCCTCGCGGCCGCGACGACGAGCCTGCCCGAGACCATCGGGGACGTCCGCAACTGGGACTACCGCTTCTGCTGGATTCGCGACGCCTCCATGACCATCTCCGTATTGACCAAACTCGGCCACTACAACGTGGCCAAGCGCTTCCTGCAGTTTGTCCTGGCGCTGGTGCCTTTCAAGGACGAGAAGATCCAGATCGTGTACGGCATTCACCGGCAGAAGGTCCTCACGGAGCGCGAACTGGACTGGCTCAGCGGGTACGCGGGCTCCCGCCCCGTACGAGTGGGCAACGCAGCTTACAAACAGAAGCAAAACGACATGTACGGCGTCGTGATGGACGTGATCTACCAGAGCCTCAGGATCTTTGGCCAGACCCTGGACAATCAGGAAGAGCTCTGGACGGTCGTGCGGTCGCTCGTCCGGCACGTCGCCAACAACTGGCGCAGCCTCGACTCGGGCATCTGGGAGTTCAGGACAAACCGACACCACTTCACCTTCTCCAAGGTCCTCTGCTGGGTCGCCGCAGACCGGGCCCTGCGCATCGCCGACCTTTTCCGAAAGACCCGCGACGCCCGCCACTACCGGGCGCTGCGCGACACGATCAAGGCCGACGTGCTGGCCCGGGGCACCGACCCGGAGACCGGCGCGCTGACCCAATTCTACGGGAGCCGGAGTCTGGACTCAGCGAATCTCCTGGCCGAACCCTACGGCTTCCTCAGTGCCTCGAACCCCGTGTACGTCAACACGGTGAACGATACCTACAAACGGCTGTGCATCGACGGGCTCACGTACCGTTACCGCGGGCGGGACGACTTCGGCACCCCCAAATCATCATTCGCCGCCTGCACGTTCTGGATGATCAAGGCCTTGTATCGCATCGGCCGCAAGAAACTGGCCCGCGAGCTTTTCCAGCAGGTCCTGAGCTATGGCAACCACCTGGGACTGTTCAGCGAGGATATTGACTTCCGGACAAAGCGCCTGCTGGGAAACCTTCCCCAGGGCTACAGCCACCTGGCCCTGATCGACGCCGCCATGACCCTCTCAGACACGCCCGGGTGGCTCGAGCGGGAAGAGCCCGTCCAAAGCCACGAACTCACATCGCAGGTGCAACACAGACGCCAGGAGGGTATCGCCGGCACGAACGCATAGCCCAGAGCCGGCTCCAGGCCCGCGCACTATGGAGCGCTTGCCTTTCGCGCGGGGTCAGTCGGCACTCATCATGCGTCCCATGTGGCGCCGCCCGCAAAGGATCGTTCGAAAGTTCTTCTACTGCCGATACATGTACGGGAGCACGGCGCCCGAGATGAAGCTACCGGCCTCTGAGCAGAGGAAGGCAATCCCTTCGGCGATGTCTTGCGGGGACGCCGTGCGGCGACTCTGCCACGCGGGCCCGTGCGCGCACTGCTCGATGGCGGCGTCAAGAGTCTTCAGCGCGGGCACCGGCCCCGGCCCTATCGTGTTGATGGTAACGCCGTGCTGCCAGGCCGCATCACGAGCAATGAGCATCGCCTCTGCGCGGGCGGCCTTGGCCACGTTGTACGCATAGGCAGGCGAGTTGTAGGGCGGCGTGAGGGCGATGGCGATCACGCGACCCCACTTGCGCTCGTACATTCCGGGCAGCACCAGCGGCAGGAGATGATAGATCGGCGCCAATTCCTTCTGAGCGTCATCCAGAGCGGCAGCCGAGTCGAGCCGGTCGATGCCTTCCTGATGCCATCCCGCGCCGGGGCCGATGATACAGATGTCGACTTGCCGGAACCTGTCGATGGCAGCATCAACGAGGGCTTTGCACTGATCCCGCTGGGTAACGTCCGCCCGGCAGGCGACAGCCGCCCCGCCCTGACTCTCGATATGCCGGACAATTGCCGCCGCACTACCTTCGCTCGTCAGATAATTCACGACGACATTCGCCCCCTCCCGCGCCAGAGTCAGAGCGCTGCTACGGCCCATGCCGTTACCGGCGGCCCCTGTCACGATGGCCGTCTTGCCAAGTAGCGATTGCGTCATTGTCCTTCCTTCCGCAGATCTGCAACTGACAGACCACGACGGCGCGCCTCCCCCGTCGCCTCCCGTCCCAGGTCATAGGCATCCACAACGATTTCGTCCGTAGTGCAACGCCCGCGTTCACCGTTCCTTTCAACTTTGGCCATACTGCCGCTGCCTCCTACGTCGGACTTCCCGGTTTGGCCCGTTCGCTCTTCGATGCGCCGGTAATTGCGCTTCCGCAATTGCAGCAGAACATGTCATGGAGTTTCAGAAGCGTGCCGCAAGAAGGGCACTTCTTGCCGACCTGCGTGCCGCATTGCGCACAAAACGCGGCGACCGAGTGGAGCGTATAGCCACAGGAAAAGCATTTGCCCTTCTCAAGGCGCATGCGTACAACGCGGCCCCTCGTATAGAATTTCTTCTGCAGTACGTAGATGGCGGCTACAAATAGGCCGGCGCCCACGAAGCCGGCCATGACCTCCGGAAGGCAGTCGAACACGAAGACGGCGATCGTGCTGATCAGAAGGAGGACGCCGTACCAGAGGAAGGCACGCGTCACGGTCCTCACGAATCGAGACCCTTGGACGGCGAAGTTCACTGCAAGAAGCAGGAATGTACCCGCCATAAGGAAAGCGATGCCGTAGTAGATCAGGCGCTTGCGCCAGAAGACGTTCGCGCGGACCCACGTGTCCAGCCACTCGTCAGCCAGTAGATGGGCAAGCTCCCAGGTCGCAAAAAGCATACAGCCCACGATCCCGACCGCCAGGACGGCTTCGAGTTTGCCGATCTGAACTTCGTCATGAGTCGTGTCCATAATTCAGACCTCCAGGTTGAACAAGGACGAGACTGGCCCGCGCCGGCTGTGCGACTCTCACATCGTCTGTCCGAGGTACTTCCATCATTCGGTTCCCTTTCGCAATCAGGGAAGACGATACCAGGGTTGGTCGAGAGAAGTCAATATTCTCGGTGAAATGACCTGAATTCTCCGCCGGACGGACGACGCGTGGTACGCCCCTACGGCCGGGGCGGCCTTGCCGGCCATGCTATCGGCCCAAAGCGGAAAATGCCAGAGGTTCGCGAACGGCGTCTCCGGTCATCGGGTCGTCGAACACGGTCCTGCGTGTCGGTGGAGCTACGGTGCGGCCATGTTCGCGAGCAGGGCTTCGAAGGCCGGCTGGTCGGGTCCAACGAACGGCTCCGCCGCCGACGCGGCCGCGAGATATTCAAGCAACTCGTCACTCATGTCGTGGGCGGCCGGCAGATGGGCGCTGAGTATGACCTTGGGCGCCAGCTTGCGAATGCGATTCAGTGCCTGCGTGAACTTGGCCGTTCTTGTCGCGTGCAACCAGGGAGAATCCACCGTTGCCCATTTGACCAGGCCCTGCCGCAGGCTCTCGGCGCCGATCTCGGCGGCGTTCTCCACGGGCTCGGACATGAGGGCGCCGAAGCAATCCGCGCTGAACAAGGCGGCGGACCTGGAATCATGGAAGCCGGTGGTCTCGGGAGCGTCGTAAGTGGGCGGCTTGATCGCGGTCAGGATGCGGTCCCCCACGCTGATGCTCTGGCCCGGGTTCAGCAGGTACACCCGGTCCGGCGGCAACGGCTGAAACAGGCTCATTTTCCCAAGGGCCAGGAAGGTCGTGATGATCCGCAGGGCGGGGGCCTCCGCGAGAAGCCGGCGGATGCTTCCGATATGGTCCGGGTCGGCATGGGTGAGCCACAGCCAGCGCAGATCCTCGGAGTCGATGACTGACGACAGTTGCGCCATGAACTCATCGCTGAGCAGCCCGAACCCCGTATCCACCAGCACCGGCTCGGCCGCCCGCAGCACGAAGGCGTTGATGGGCAGAATCCCCAGGCCCGGAATGGGAAAGTACGACGGCAGGACCTCAATATCCGGCGCCGCCTGATAAGGCTCGAACATCGTCGGCTTGTCCATTACTGACACCTCCCGAGGAGCTATTCTTTCCGTTGCGGGCTACACACGAGCGTCTTGCACTCCGGCACGCCCGATCTGTGTTGTGTCGGGGTCCACTGAGATAGCCTACTCGGGCCGGCAGGGAGAGTTCGATTTTGTGGTTGGATATGATGACTGAATTAGCGCAACATCGCAAATGGCGCCAACGCCGGCTCCGGCCGAGGCCGGCAACCAGGAAAAACAAAGGACAGAAACGCAGATACGATAGGGCCGGACAGGAGAATACCATTTCCACGAGAGGGGCTTGGAGGAAGACGGGGAGCTCGACCTCGGTCAATCACGGTCCCGGGCCTCTTTGGGCCAGTGGCGGACGATCTGGAGGATCTCTCGGACGTAGGCGCATTCGCATCTTGCCAGACACGCCCCCAACTCCAATTCGTAGAGGCAGTATTCGGGGCACTCGTCCGTGCCCGTCGCCCGGGTTTCATAGATCGGCCCGTCGTACAGGTCGCGGAACAGTCGTGCCGGCAGGGCAATGGTCGACCCACAGGCGAGATGACTGAAAAGAAAAAAGCCCAGCGAGAGGTCGTCGAAGTTCACTTGGTACCCTGCGACAGCAAGGCGGGGATCGCTCAAGAACGCGTCTCGTGTCTCCCACACATAGCCGCAACACGGGCACCGCTTCATCACATCCTCGTTGGGCAGATCGCCGATTTGACGACTCATTTCCAGTTCTCCAACAAGCGAGTTCACGAGTCACCCGCGTGGCAGATATCCTTTTCCGATTGTCTGTTTCGGTCACGACGTCATCCGGCCCTCTTTCGCAGGGCGGGCGGAAAATAGCATGACGCTGCGGGCAATGCAAGGCCGGAATCCTGGTGGCCGCAGCGCGCATCTCATTTGCTTTTCGCGGGGAGTCTGCTATCCTGTGCACGGTGCAAGTTGACCGTCATGCGGCGGCACATTGAGGGTGTACACGTCGCACACGCTACGCGATCTCATCGATGATTTCCACGTCTGCCGATTCGTCTCTGTCCGGAAGATACTCGATCAGTTCGCCCGGCGTGCATTGCAGGATCCGGCAGAGAATATCCAGCGTCGAGAATCGGATGGCACGAGCCTTGTTGGTTTTCAAGATGGACAGGTTGTTGACCGCGAGGCCCGTCTGCTCGGCCAGGTCCTTGAGCTTCAGGTCGCGATCCAACAACAGATGGCCCAGTCGTATCCGAATCATCGTGTATGCTCCTATACAAGCGTCTTGGATTCCCGGACGATCGGCACGACTTTCTGCAGCACGAGGGCTATACCGATCCAGATCAGCACTTTCACACCGGTCGAGGCAATCAGAAGCGAGAGACTCAGGATGCGATGAAGGTCGATTGGCTCCGGTTCTGTCGTGTTCGACGTTCGCAGGGCAATGTGGATAGTCATCACGATAACATAGAGGACGTAGGCATAGATGACCTTGCTCCCGTGTCTGAGGATCCATTTCGGCTCGCCCGCGTCGGCCAACAAGTACGAGATGAATTCGGCGAAGACCAGAGCGAGGAAACCGTAGAACGCGATCGTCGGCGCCGTGGTCAGGACTTGATCGCGCGACTTCTCGAGCGCGCCGGCGCCGCTGGAACCCGCCATGTGCCCGAGGACGATGATCAGGACAATCAGAACGCCCGTCCCAAGCAGTGCGAACAACCCTATGAAACGTGCCGCGTTCGAGCAGAGTCTCAGCAGCCATCGATTCTCGTGCAGGAACTCAGATGTCATGGTCGTGTCTCCCAAAACGAAATTGTCCCCAAGTACATTAGAACATGTATTGCATTTATAAATTAACGATTATCGTGTATGTGTCAAGGGAAAACATGGATTCTCCCTAGATTTTTTTCTCTGCGTTTTCCGCCTGGGCCCGATGTGGTATGCTGTTGCCGATTGCGGGCCGGCAACACAAGGCTAAGGTTCTATCAAGTTGCATAGGAGGCTCCCATGAGCAAAACACATCTTACGCTGGTTCTGATCGTCCTGGTTGTCGCAGCCCCACTATATGCGGCGGTGCGCGTGGTGCCGGTGCCGCCGACGGCGACGGCGAACGATTTCTACGTCGGCAACGCCAAGCCGCTGGCGCCAGTCCGCTGCTCAAGCTGCCCATCGGGGCGATCAAGCCCGAGGGCTGGCTGCGGCGGCAGCTCGAGCTGCAGGCGGACGGGTTCACGGGGCACCTGACCGAGATCAGCCGGTTCCTGAAGAAGGACGGCAACGCCTGGCTCGCCGCTGACGGCGAGGGACACAGCCCGTGGGAGGAGCTGCCCTACTGGCTCAAGGGCTTCGGCGACACCGGCTACGTCCTCGGCGACCAGCGGATCATCGCCGCGGCGAGAATCTGGATCGAGGCCATCCTGGGCAGCCGCCAAGCCGACGGCTGGTTCGGACCGTTGCCAAACAAGAGAGGCTCGCGCGGCCAGGAGGGCAAACCGGACCTGTGGCCTAACATGGTCGCGCTCAACGCCCTGCAATCCTATTATGAATACACCGGCGACCCGCGGGTGCTCGAACTGATGCAGGAGTATTTCAAATGGGAGCTGACCGTGCCGGATGACGATTTCCTGCCGCCCTTCTGGCAACAGCAGCGAGCCAGCGACAACATGGCCAGCGCCTACTGGCTCTACAACCGCACGGGGCAGGAGTACCTGCTGCAACTCGCCGAGAAGATCCAGCGCAACATGGCCGACTGGACGGAAACGGTCGCGAGCTGGCACAATGTGAACATCGCCCAGTGCTTCCGCGCCCCGGCCGTTTATTACCAGCAGACGCGGGACCCATACTTTCTCCAGGCGACCGAGCGGAACTACAGCATGGTCTGGGGCACCTACGGGCAGGTCCCGGGCGGCATGTTCGGCGGCGACGAGAACTGCCGCCGGGGCTACTACGGCCCGCGACAGGGCATCGAGACCTGTGCCTCCATCGAGTTCATGCTCTCGTGCGAGATGCTGCTCAAGATCACGGGCGACCTGACCTGGGCCGACCGCTGCGAGGATGTCGCGTTCAACACGTTCCCGCCGGCCCTGACCGCCGACTTCAAGGCCCTGCACTACCTGGTCAGCCCGAACGTGTGCCAGTTGGACAGCAAGAACAAGGCGCCGGGCATCCAGAACGGCGGCGAGATGCTCTCCTACAACCCGCACAGCTACCGCTGTTGTCAGCACAACGTCGCCCACGGCTGGCCCTATTTCGCCGAGCATCTCTGGATGGCCACGCCCGACAACGGCCTGGCCGCCGTCTTCTACGCCGCCGCCGAGGTCATGGCCAAAGTCGGCCCCGGCCGGCGGGTGACGCTAACGGAAGAGACCCGCTACCCGTTCGAAGAGACCATCAGAATCAAGGTGAGCACGGACGAGCCGGTGCAGTTCCCGCTGTACCTGCGCGTCCCCGGCTGGTGCGAGCAGCCGGCGCTGCGCGTCAATCGCAAGAAGACCCCAGTCTGCGCGGGGCCGGGCACGTTCATCGTCATCGACCGCAAGTGGAAGAAAGGCGACAGCATCGAGCTGACGCTGCCGATGGAGTTGAAGCTTCGCTACTGGATTCGCAACGGCAACAGCGTATCCGTCGATCGCGGTCCGCTGACCTACTCGCTCAAAATCGGCGAGAAGTACGTCCGCTACGGCGGCACCGATGCATGGCCCGCGCTGGAAGTCTATCCGACCACCGCCTGGAACTACGGCCTGGTCCTCGACGCCGACAAGCCGCTCGGCAAACAGCTCGAAGTCAGAAAGAAGGATTGGCCCCGGGACAACCAGCCTTTCGAGGCCCAGGCCGCTCCCCTCGAAATCAGAGCGAAGGCCAGGAAGATTCCCAACTGGCAGCCGGACCACCTCGGCTTGATCGGCGCGGTCCAGCCCAGCCCCGTCAAGTCCGACGAGCCGACCGAGACCGTCACGCTGATTCCGATGGGCGCCGCCCGATTGCGAATCTCAGCCTTTCCGTGGATCGGAGAGGGTCCCAGTTCATACGAGTGGCAACCGCCCCGCCAGAGCAAGGCCAGGATTCCCACACGCGAATCCCACTGCTGGGAGGGCGACACGACCGCCGCCCTGAGCGACGGCGAGCTGCCCGCGAGTTCGAACGATCACAATATCAGCCGCTTCACCTGGTGGCCGCACAAAGGGACCGCCGAGTGGGTCCAGTACGATTTCGAAAAGCCGCGCAAGCTCAGCCAGGCGGGCGTTTACTGGTACGACGACACAGCCACCGGTGGCGGCTGTCGGGTCCCAGAGTCCTGGAAGCTGCTGTATCAGAGTGGCAACGATTGGAAGGAGGTCGCGAACGCCTCCGCTTATGGCGTAGAGAAAGACCAGCTCAACCGCGTGCGGTTCACCGAGGTCACGACCACGGCCCTGCGTCTCGAGGCCCGGCTCGAGAGCGACTACTCCGCCGGCATTCTCGAATGGCTGATCGATTGACCGACCAGTCGGTCGGCTCGACCGTATATAGGGAAGACAGCCAAGAACCTGGGGTTATTGATGTTCAGGCATCGAACGTGAGTGCCCGGGTGGCATCGTCAAGGCCGCAGGGCTTGACGATGGCTCTTTCGGGTGGACGTAACACCATCGCCAAGCTTCGCTTGACGAAGCCACCCGGATCAGGCCTGTACGGTTTGAATACCTGAGCGCGGATGACCGGCAACGTTGAGGAACTGACAGTATGGCACAATCGAAAGTGGCGATCCTGAGGACCACGCCGGAGACGGTCCTCGATGACTACGCCGAGCTGATGCACCTGGCCGGCTATCAGGCGGTGCTGGACCAGAAGGCGCCGACAGTCTTGAAGGTGAACATCAGTTGGCATCATTTCTATCCGGCCTGCTCCACGACGCCGTGGCAGTTGGAAGGCGTGATACGCACGCTCCTGAGCGACGGATGCGAACGAGAGCGAATTTGTGCGTGTCACAACAAGACGGTGGTCGTGTCGGCGCGAAGGGGGGAAATCGCCAATCATCATCTGCCCGTCATATCGAAATACGGCCTCGAGAACGTACACCTGTACGAAGCCGGCGAGCAGTGGGTCCACATCCGCGACGCCGTGGGCGATCTGGCGAACGATTTCCTCGTCCTCAATGACGTTTACCCGCAGGGCTTCCATATTCCCGCGCGTTTCCTGGGTGCGAACATCATTCACCTGCCGACGGTCAAGACCCATGTTTTTACGACCATCACCGGGGCAATGAAGAACGCGTTCGGCGGCCTGCTCAACGAGAAGCGTCACTGGACGCACGCGGTCATCCACGAAACACTGGTCGACCTGCTGATGATCCAGAAGAAGATCCACCGCGGCGTGTTCGCCGTGATGGACGGGACCTTCGCCGGCGACGGTCCCGGCCCGCGCTGCATGATCCCGCACGTCAAGAACATCATCCTCGCTTCCTCCGACCCGGTGGCCATCGACGCCCTGAGCGCCAGGCTGATGGGCTACGATCCGCTGCGCGACATTAAGTTCATCAGGATCGCGCACGAGAAGGGCCTGGGCTGCGGCGACCCCGGGCAGATCGAGGTGGTTGGCGATGCGCAGGCCGCCGCGGAGAACTGGCGGTTCGTGGGGCCCTACGAGAAGATGACGTTCGCCAGTCGCATGCAACACCTGATTTATTGGGGCTGGCTCAAGAGACCCGTGCAGTGGTCGCTCAAGACCTGGCTGGCCCCGTGGTCGTATCTGGCCAGCATCGCCTATCACGACTGGTACTGGTATCCCTTCATCGGCCGCCGGCGGGTGCAGCAGGCACTTGAGACGCCTTGGGGCCGCCTGTTCGCAAAAGGCATCGAGCAACTGCCTGAATCCGAAAACCGACAGCCCGGCACCCCGGCCCCGCTCAGCACGCCCGACTGATACGGATTATGGAAAATTCCTGCGCGGCA
>JABAOC010004843.1_pt1 | contig 11245 bp, 9 predicted proteins | sample 7062161 | NCBI WGS metagenome assembly JABAOC01 (sample SAMN14538625, study PRJNA623070) | marine sediment metagenome | biome: marine biome [ENVO:00000428]; feature: marine pelagic biome [ENVO:01000023]; material: deep marine sediment [ENVO:00002113] | place: India: Gulf of Khambhat ... | reverse complement strand
CTACCTTATTGAAGTGTTCCACAGGCTATTTGCTCTTATCATCATCAAGAGAGAATCCATAATCATGGGTTTTTGGTTTCTTCTTTTTCTTTTTTGACGCTTTTCCTTCTTCAGCCTTTTCAGGAGAAGAATCTCGGCTCTGGGAGTCCATCGTCTGTCCTTTTCCCTCCATTTTACGCTTCTCCCTCTCATCCACAAGAGAGAATCCGTAATCTTCTGTCTTGATCTCTTTGACTTTCTTTTTTCTTCGAAAGAGAGGGTAAAACGGGGACTTCAATCTTTTCCCAAAGCAAGATAGATTGGGACTCAATATTAAGAGAAGAAAGAACGCAACAAAAATGATTAAGATCCCATAATATCCCAATTTCATCTTATTCCTCGAAGGCGCTTGTTATCAAACCTTCCCGAATAACAACGAATTTAATTATATTCTTGCCTCCAGATTTAGTCAAACGAGAGGGAAGGGCGGGAAAAGGGGAGATCGATTTGGGCTGAAGTTATTAAGTTATTTGGCTTCTTCTGTGTCTTCCTGAAAATCTGGGATTCTCGCCTTCACCTTTTCTCCCCCAATATAAAATCCAATCACGAAGGCGGCAGACGCAGAGAGGAAGAGCAGAAGAGTTTTGAAGAGATCTTTCATTGTGACCTTCATCTAAATTTTAACTAAAACGCAAAAAAAGTCAATAAATTAAAGGGGTTGTGTCTTAACATTTAACATTTCTGCAAGAATTCTTGATTGACACCATTTTATTTCGATGCTCAAGACAGGTAAAAAGAGAGTATATGGGAAAGTTAAATGTTAAGATGCGATCCCTTTTGACTTTTGATGATCCAATTTGATTTTTCCCTGTTTTCTTTGTATATTCTTCCTGTATCCCCGCATCAGAGAGGACAGAAAAATGAGAAGAATCATAGGGCTATTATTTCTTTCTCTCTTTATCTGCCTCCTCTTTCTCTGGCCACAGGGGACAAGAAAAGCGGTTTGGGCCGGGAGTTTTTATTATGGCGATGCCGACGAGCTTTCCAAATACATTGATCTCTTTCTGCAGAATGTAAGAATAGATTCTTTTCCCTCAGGAAAAATTGTGGCTCTCATCGCCCCTCATGCTGGATATGGTTACTCCGGCCAGGTGGCTGCCCATGCCTACAGCTTGGTCCAAGGAAAAGATTACAAGACAGTTGTGATCATCGGCCCTTCCCATCCATACGGATTCAAGGGCTGTTCTATTTACCTCAAAGGAGCCTATGAAACCCCTCTGGGAACAGTCAAGGTGAACGAAGCCCTGGCCTCGGAACTCTCAAAAGCCACAGGATTCAAGTATGTCTCCCAAGCCCATCAGCAGGAACACTCTCTCGAGGTTCAAATCCCTTTCATCCAGAAAGTTCTCCCCGGCGCAAAGATCGTGCCTGTTCTCATGGGGATTCAATCTCGAAAGACCATCACGACTCTGGCTAATGGGCTCTCAGAAATTTTACCCGGCAAAAAAGCTCTGGTCATCGCTTCCACTGATCTCTCCCATTTTTTTCCCAAACAAAAAGCCAATGAGACAGACTCCAACACGATTAAACTCATCCAGTCATTCGAAACAGATACTCTCCTCGGAAAGCTCGACAGAAGGGAAAACATCATGTGCGGAGGGGGGCCGGTTGTTTCAACCCTGCTCTATTCCCAAAGCCAAGGTGAGCCGGGGGCCGAGATTCTCCGTTATGCCGACTCATCCGATGCAGGAGGCCCTCAATCAGAAGTTGTGGGATATGCCGCCGCTGTCCTCTATCTCAAGGGAACTGAATCAACTTCTGGCCTTTCTGCAAGAGTAAAAGAAGATCTCCTCCAGCTCGCCGGGTCAGCCATAAACCAGTTCATCACAGAGAAGAAACTCATTGACTACAAGACAAAGAACCCGGAATTGTTGACCAAGAAAGGAGCTTTTGTCACTCTCAAGAAAAAGGGGCTTCTCAGGGGCTGCATCGGATTCATCGAGCCCGTCTTGCCTCTGTATGAAACTGTCATCCGGGCTGCCATCTATGCCGCTTGTCAGGATCTGAGGTTTCCTCCTGTCACAGCCGATGAGCTCAAGGATTTAGAGATTGAAATTTCAGTCCTCACCACTCCCCAAAGAATTCATGACCCCCTTCTGATCGAGGTCGGTAAGCATGGTTTAATCATAGCCAAAGGTGACCACAGAGGGATTCTCCTGCCGCAAGTCCCTGTCGAGAACAAGTGGCCCCGGCAGGAATTCCTTGAACGCGCTTGTTTGAAGGCCGGACTGCCCAGGGACGCCTGGACATCAGGAGCAGAGATATATATCTTCGAAGCCATCGTCTTCCACTAGGCCTTTCCTCTCTCTACAGCTCCGCTGAGAAAAAGGGCAGGTCGTGATTTATCCGGAAAGCCGAACAGGGATGTAATCTCATCACAGAAAGTTCTGGTATCGCCAAAGCCTGATCCCGGCTGAATTTGACCTCTACTGGACAGGAGAACGAAAAAGTGCTTTAATCACAAACACGAATCGTATAAAATTTAAACTTCATAATTGATAATCATCCGCCACAGGATAAAAGAATGCCGCTCTATGAATACAAATGCCAAAAATGCGCCTCAGTCTTTGAAGTCATACAGAAAATCAGCGACTCCCCTCTTACTGAATGCCCGGCGTGCGGAGGGATGTTGAAAAAAGTCATCTCGGCTCCCGCGATTCAATTCAAAGGCAGTGGCTTTTACATCACTGACTACGCCAAGAAGAATATCCCAAGGAAAGAAGCCAGGCCCGAAAAGAAACAAAAAAGCGATAAGAAAGAAGAGGCGAAGGGAAAGACAGGCTCTGATAAGCCTCCTTCCGAAAAAACTTAACAGAGAGAAGGCCCTCTTCTTTCGCTTGCTTCTCCAGCAGAAAATTACATTCTAAAGACTGAAAAATCCCTTTTTTTCCTGAAGGACGCGCCGACAAGAGAAGCTATTGTTTCCCTGATTCTTTGCGTTGAGGTCTTTTCATCTTATCTCTCCTTTTTTGACAAGATCGAAATTAGTGCATAAAATTGAGTGCATGAAGATCGTCATCCGCGTTCCCAATTGGATCGGGGATTCAGTGCTGGCTCTCTCCGCCATCGAGAGCCTGAGTCAAAACCTCCCCGAAGCTCAAATATGGATCGTCACCAATGAGTGGGTCAAAGACCTCTTCCTGTCTCACGCACTTATTAAAGGAACAATTCCGCTGTCCGGAGCGAACAGCATCAAGAGTTTGAAGGATTCAGCAAAAAAAATTCAAGAGTATCGCTTTGACACCGGAATCCTCTTCACGAATTCCTTCATCTCTGCTTTCCTCTTTTATCTCGCCAAGATTCCACAGAGATGGGGCTACTCAAGGGATGGTCGTGGACTCCTTCTGACAAAAAGAGTGTCTCCAAGAAACCTCGAAAACTCCCCCCACCAGGTGGATTACTACATGGGGCTCATCTCTGGATTGGGGTATAAAACTCTTTCTCCGCAACTCTCTTTTCCCTTAACTCAGGAGGAACAAAGAGAAGCCAGAGAGAAGCTTCTTTCTTTCCATGTAGATTTTCAGAACTCCGTTATCATACTTAATCCAGGGGCATCTTACGGCCCTGCGAAAAGATGGCCGGCTGAAAAATTCGCGGAGNNTGTCATTACTGGCTCTGAAAATGAAAGGGGATTGGCTGAATCTATCTCTTCCCTCATGGCAAAAAAACCCATCAACCTATCTGGACAGACAGGCCTGCGGATGCTTGCCGGGCTGATCAGCCAGTCAAATCTATTCGTCACCAACGATTCAGGGCCCATGCACATGGCCAATGCTCTTAAAGTCCCGGTTACGGCCGTATTCGGACCGACCGATCCGAGTGTTACCGGCCCTTATCAGGAACCGTCTGCCGTGGTCAAGAAAGAAGTCCCCTGTTGGCCGTGTGCCTACAGAGAGTGCCCGTTTGATCACAGGTGCATGATGAATATCTCTCCCGAGGAAGTGTATAAGGCCTGCCAGAGGTTTCTATGATGAAAAAAAAAGCCGTGTTTCTCGACAGAGACGGGACCATCAATAAAGATGTAGGCTATCCCGGTTCCTTCAGTGTGATTGAAATCTACTCCTACAGCTTTGAAGCGGTCAGAAAACTGAACGAGGCCGGATTGACAACCGTTATCGTCACCAATCAGTCCGGAATCGGGAGAGGGCTTATTCTCGAGAAAAACCTTCAAGATATCCACGAAAAAATGAGAGCTTTATTTGCGCAACACAACGCTCATTTCGACGGCATCTATTACTGCCCCCATTATCTTTTTTCTCCAAATCCTGAATACAAGGATGACTGTCAGTGTCGAAAGCCTAATCCTGGGATGGCGGACCAAGCCGCAAAAGATTTGGACATCGACACCACACAATCTTACATGGTGGGGGATAAGGTGGAAGACATCCTCTTTGGGTTGAACATCCAAGCGAAGCCCATACTTTGTCTCACAGGATTTGGCCAGGAATCATTACCCACGCTTAAAGAAAAAGGAATAAAGCCTGTTTACGTGGCCCAGAATCTTCTGGACGCAGTCAAATGGATCCTGCGACAGGAGAAAAAGGAGGATTCTGACAAATCCTGACTGAATATTTAAAAAAAGGAACGCTCCACGGCGATGATTCGATTTGACGATATCCTGGATAAGGTTATTTCTTCTTATTCTGAGAAAGATATCACTCTCCTGAAGAAAGCGTATGTGTTTGCCGCGCAGGCTCATAAGGGCCAAACTCGCCGCTCTGGAGAGCCCTATTTGAGCCATTCCCTGGAAGTGGCCAACATGCTGGCCGATATGAGATTGGACAAAACGACCTTGGCTGCGGGGCTCCTTCATGATGTCCTCGAAGATACCGACGCGACAGCCGGAGAACTGACACAAGCATTTGGAGAGGAAATCACTCATCTGGTGGAGGGCGTGACCAAAATCAGTCGAGTCCAGGAGTCGTCTCCTGAAGCAAGGCAGGCAGAAAGTATAAGGAAAATCATCCTCGCTATGACTGACGACTTGAGAGTAATTTTTATCAAGCTGGCCGACAGGATACACAACCTGAAAACTTTAAAATTCTTATCTGAGGACAAACAAAAACAGATCGCCAGGGAAACGCTGGAGATATACGCCCCTATAGCCAACCGCCTCGGGATGGGACGGATTAAGGCTGAACTTGAAGACCTGTCGTTTCGCTTCGTTAGTCCAGAAGATTATTTCAAAGTCGCCTCTCTTGTTGATTCCCGAAGGAAAAAGGCAGAAAAAGAGCTCAAGAGATTTAAAACATCGCTCGAAAACTTGATGAAAGAAAACAAGATCCCCACTCAAATTTCCTCTCGCATAAAAAGACTCTACAGTATAGATAACAAGATGAAAAGGCGAAATATCGATTTCGATCAAGTCTACGATTTCATGGCTTTGAGGCTTATTACCGATACTGTAAAAAACTGCTACGCGGCTTTGGGATTCATCCATCAGAAATGGCCGCATCATCCGACACGGTTCAGAGACCTTATTGCCATGCCCAAGCCCAATCTTTACCAGTCGCTTCATACAACGATAATCACCGAAAAGAATCAAACTATTGAAATACAAATCCGAACACACGACATGCATAATCTTGCTGAAAACGGCATTGGCGCCCACTGGAAATATAAGGAAACGGATCCCAGCCATATCATGAAAGAGGATAAAAGGCTCCACTGGCTCAGAGAAATGGTCGACCTCTACAAAGAGCAGAAGAGTCCCAGGGAATTCCTGAAGAGCCTGAAAACCGATCTTATCCCCGAAGAAATTTACGTTTTTACACCAAAGGGGAAAGTGATTACACTCCCGATCGCGGCCTCTGCTTTGGACTTTGCATTTAAGATTCACACGGAAATAGGGCTCCACTGTTCCACCGTTAAAATCAACGGCAAGAGCGTTCCTTTAAAAACAATCCTCAAGACTGGGGATATGATTGAAGTCATCACTTCTCCGGAAAAAACGCCTGCCAGAGATTGGCTGAACATCACCTTTACATCGACTGCCCGGCACAGTATCAAACGCTGGCTAAATCTTCAGAAGAGGATGAAAACCACGGCTTTGGGGAAAAAATTATGGGAAAAAGAGATCAAGAAGTATAAGGGCCCTCCAGAATGGTTAAGGGAAAAAGCTGTCCTCAAAAAGCTCTATGCCGCAACACACTTCAGAGCCAAAAAGATGGAAGATTTTTATGCCTTAATTGGGTCTGGAAAAATCATTCTGGAAAAAAAATTCATGGAAAAACTTTTCCCTGCCGAAGAGGTTGTGAAGAGAAAAGAGACTTTGATCAAAAAAGTTGTGACAAAAGTAAGCAAGAAGCCCAAACCGGTCATCCAGGTCAAGGGAGTCCATCTCGCGAAATGCTGTTCTCCCGTCAAGGGAGAGTCTATTATCGGCTACATTACCGCCGGCAAAGGGATAACTGTCCACTCTATGCGGTGTCCCCGGGTCGTCAAGGAAATTTTGGATAATGAACGGATGGTTGAGGTTTCCTGGGACGATGCCCCGGCAGGGATTTATACAGGCAAACTTTTGATAATGGGAGAAGATTCACCTGGAGTCTTGGCTAAAATCACAGCGCAAATTGCCCAGTTAGAAGGGAATATTACCAAGGCGGACGTGATAACTTTTGCGGATAAAAAAGCCCGAATAAGGCTATCCATTATCATTCAGGATATCAAACAACTTGAAGCAATAATCAAAAAGCTTACGGGCATAAAAGAAATTTTCTCTGTAGAAAGGATCTGATGGCGGCTAATGGGTTTTAACCACTTTCCCTGAACGAAGACATCTTGTGCAGACCCATATCCGCTTAATCCCTGATTTCGTTTGAGCCTTCACAGGTTGCAGATTCGGCTTCCACTTTTTCTTCGAAGCCTTATGAGAATGGCTGACGGAGTGGCCGAAGAGGGGGCCTTTTCCGCAAATTTCACATACTTTTGGCATTTTTCTACTCTTAATGAAAAGACTTTTTATACCACATTCTGAAGAAAAATCCAAACAATTTATAGATATAAGGAGAACTTCTCTTCTCGTGACGAGAAAGTGCAGGGGATAGGGTTCTCCTCCCTGCTTCTGGTTCAGTACAGATAAGAATATCGGGAAAAAATCACCTCAAGAAAAAATGGAAATGAGGACCAGTCTCCTCTTATTCATTTTGCAAGACAGGTGTCCCCTTTTTACGACGGTATTGACTTCCTTTTTTATCATTTTCAGGCTGTTTAAGTTGGTATGAAATTTGCATATTGTTTATGTTTTCTTGACGAATAACTCAAAAAGCAGTAACTTAAAATATGAAGGCGATGACGATGCATAGAAAATTTACATTTTATCTTCTTGTGCTTCTATTTTTTTCCCTTTTCTTTTCCGGCTGCAGATCCGGCCTTCGGTCTAACCAGATCCAGTTCGGGATTACAGCCGCTCAAAGAGGGTTGTGGGATGAAGCGATCTTTCGCTGGAAAAAGCAAATCCAATCCAATCCTGATTCTGCCGCTGCCCATAACAATCTGGCGGTTGCCTACGAGCTTAAGAGGCAGTGGGAGGAAGCCAGAAAAGAATATGAAATTGCCTTGAAGCTTTCTCCGAATAACAGCCACATAAAGACCAATTTTGAGAACTTCAAGAAAAACTTGGAAGCGCGAGAAGTGGAAGACAAAAAAGAGAAAAATGAAAAAAAATAAAGCCATATTTATCCTCCTCCTTTTCTTTTTCGTATCCTGTTCTTCTGTCAACTATTTCAAAGTGAATCTCGAAGTCCCTGGAAAGCCTGTCTTCGATATTAATCAGTTCGACGAAATCATTGTCACCGATTTCTTTATCAAAAATGAAACAAAGGACTTTGACTTGAATCAAGAACTGGTCAATTATTTCGAAACTCATATGAAGCAAAATTTTAAGGCAAAAGTCTCATCAAGAAGAGTCTCTTTGTCCGATGAAGAGCTTTTTAAGGACAAAGCCTTCTGGAAAAACATCCAGCCGGATTCACAAGAAACAGTTCTATTCACTGGAACAGTTGATTACCTAGAGGAAGTCCGGAAAGCTATCGTTCAAATCAAAAAAAAGGCTGATGCCGCGTTCCAACGGGATAAAGCCATAGAAGAGAGAAGGTTTTATACTTTGACTCTTGTTTTTTACATGATCGATGCCCAAACAGGAGAGATTCTTTACACCAAAGATTTCAAGGAAACCCAGGGCTACAGAAATCCGAACCAGACTGCCGCTTTTGCCTTCTTTGATTTGGCAGACTCCGTGAGATCAAAGTTTTTCAGCAACGTCCTGGGCGTAGTTAAAATACAACAAAGATACCTCATTAAAGATTAACAAGGGAGAACAACAATGAAAGATTACATAATCCGTCTCTTTATTCCAATATTATTACTCCTCCTAGTCACGCAGGCATTTGCCCAATTCTATTACATTCCCTATTACGGAAAGAATAAAGTCCAGTACTCAAAGTTCAACTGGAACATCTATAGGGCTGAACATTTCAACCTTTACTACTACTTTGACAATCCCAAGCTCTTAGAAAACATCGTGGAAATGTCTGAGAGCGCTTACGTGAAGATCAGCCAGGAGATCAAACATTCACTCTCCGCACAAGTGCCTCTCATTTACTATAAAACCTACACAGACTTTGAGCAGACAAATCTCCTCCCCACTTCGGAAGGCATCCTGGGTGTTTCAGAGCCGATCCTCTACAGGGTAATTATCTACGGAGACATGACTCTTGACCAAATTCAAGCACTCATCGAACATGAACTTTCTCATATTTTCGAATATGACCTTCTGTTTGGCAGCCCTGGCGGGGCGGCGTATTCCCTCAGCTATCCTCCTGATTGGATCATGGAAGGCTGGTCCGAGTACAACACCCACTCTTGGGATCCCTGGTCCCTTTTGATTGTCCGGGATGCGGCCCTCAATGACCGGGTCCCTGAGCTTACTGAATCAGGCAACCTTTTTGCTCGTTATCCTACACCTCGACCTCCCTCTTATGATTTCGGACATGCCATGTTTCGATTCATGGAGAAAAAATTCGGGAAAGACAGCATAAGGGAATTCTGGCATTCCCTTAAACGCTCCCCTCTTCTCGGAAGACGGAATCCGATCAGAAGAACATTTAAATTAACGAACAAGCAGTTCAACCATGAATTCAAGAAATATCTCAGGGAGGAGTTCAAGGATTTTGCCAGCAGGGAAAATCCCGAAGATTACAGTATCCCCCTTGGCCCTGAATTTCCAATGAACCCCTATTACTTCGCCCTTTCTCACACCGTCTCTCCATCAGGAGATATCGTCGCTGTTCTCACGGCGAATTTTAAGGCCGGCGATCTAGACATTGTTCTCATTTCCACCAAAGATGGCTCCGTCATTCAGAACATAACCAAGGGTTACACGATCAAGTACGAATACATCCGTTTCGACATTGATCCGGCTCAAGGTGTGGATATTTCTTGGTCGCCAGACGGGGACAAGATCGCTTTTTTCGGCCGCACCGGAGAAAAATACGCTCTTTATATTGTCGACCCTGTAGCTGGAAAGACCATACAAGAAATTCTCATTCCCTACGACAGGCCTGCTTCTCCTTGCTTTTATCCGGAGAGCGATGCACTTCTCTTCGTCGCCTTTGACAATGGAATCCACGATATCTACAAGGTCGACATTGAGACAGAGGCTTTCCAGAATCTGACCGAGGATGACCTTTATGAGAAAGCTCCGTTCATCTCGCCGGATGGAACACAGGTCGCTTACACGATTCATCTGGATTCCTATGATAAGATTTTTCTTTCTCCGATCGACAATCTGAAGAATAAAACACAGCTGACTTTTGGCGAAGGGAATACTGTCACTCCTACCTTCTCTCCTGATTCCGAGGAAATCTATTTTTCAGGAGACATGAGAGATGCCTATAACATTTATTCTTTGAACCTTAAAACAGGTGTGCAGAAGCGCTATACAGACGTCAGGACAGGAAACTTCTTCCCAGTTCCTCTTCCAAACAATCCCAAAATGATTATTTTTTCCTCATTCAACAAGGGTGCGCTCCAGCTATTTAAGAGCGAGTTCGAAGGAGAAGTGGAAAAAACAGTGGCTTTCAACGCAAATCTGACCGAGAAGGATTTCGACAGGTTTGAACCAATCCTCTCGCTCGATATCAACGAAGAAAAAATCGAAACGCATAAAAGCCTCGGTAAGCTGTATCTCGCGGGACGGCCCCCCATCAATACCTTCATCGCCTCGGACGGATCCATCTACGGAGGTGCAGCCATCAGCCTCTCCGACATCCTGGGCGATCACACATTCACTTTTATGGCCTACCAGGTGCAGAATTACCGCTCATACGCCCTCGCCTATCTCAATCAAAAAGGAAGACTCCAGTATGCGGCCAATCTCTTCCAGTACACTCTTTTTTACTATCTCTCTTCTTACTATGATCCTTTCTACTATGAGAATCCCCTCTATACCCCCAGAAATGCAACAGCCACCCGTAAAATTACAGGAGCTCAATTGAGCGCATACTATCCTTTCAGCCGATTCTACCGAGCTGAAGCTTCCTTAGGCTACTTTAACTACGAAGAAGACTATTCCAGTGCTCTGCCAACCGGGTACGGAGGATTTTGGAACGGAAATATCATCTCCGCAGATTTCGCTCTTGTCGGAGAAACCACGCGTTTCAAATACCCCTACGGTCCTATGTCCGGTAACACCTTCATGGTTTCTCTTTCTCAATCCATCCCTGTATCAAATAATTTCCTGCAGAACACGACCGTTCAGGCCGATCTCCGTCAATATCTCTATCTTGGGAGCGACTTTCTTTTTGCCCTCCGCTTCAAGGGTTTTGCCAGCAGGGGAAGGAATCCTTATGTTTTTTATTGGGGCGGAAACAACGAGGTCCGTTCTGTAGGATTCTATTCAATCGTCGGCAATGAGGGATGGCATGCCAACCTGGAATTCCGATTCCCGGTGATCAACGGCGCCCAAACGATTATCGGCGAGCTGGGACCGTTTCGCGGAACTTTCTTCTTCGATCTCACCCGGGCCAAAATCAAAGGGTATCCGGCCGAAATTGCCACGATTACCTATGATGACTTTGGAAATCCAACAGGATGGAAAGTGAGCGAGGCTGTTGGTGCTTACGGCTGGGGTTTCCAGTTCTACTTCCTGGGTCTTCCTTTTCACTTCGACTTCGCGAAGTTGATCACGATCGATGATTTTTCATGG
>JABAOC010016250.1_pt2 | contig 11247 bp, 16 predicted proteins | sample 7062161 | NCBI WGS metagenome assembly JABAOC01 (sample SAMN14538625, study PRJNA623070) | marine sediment metagenome | biome: marine biome [ENVO:00000428]; feature: marine pelagic biome [ENVO:01000023]; material: deep marine sediment [ENVO:00002113] | place: India: Gulf of Khambhat ... | reverse complement strand
ACTGATTCTTTAAAACCCCCGCAAGAAAGAGGCTTTAAAGAAAACACCTCTCTTCGCCTAGCGGAGGCCGTCAGTCTAGCTGTCTGGTTCCAATCTCTCATAGGGTTGCAAATTAAAAACATTGATAATATGATTATAAAACCTAAAAATGCCGCTATAATCAGTTGAAACCATGAAGATAAGAGAAAAAAAAGATTTGGAAGTCACCGTCGATAAACGCCATGTTGTATCCATCGGTGAACGTCTCTACACCGAAAGTGTTGAGCTGCTGCGGGAACTCGTTAACAACGCCTACGATGCGGACGCGACAGAAGTCCATGTTGACATCAGTCCCGAACGAATCATCGTCAGAGATAACGGCACGGGCATGGATCTGGAAGGATTAGAACAGTACTTTATCATCGGTTCCGATGAAAAAGTCATCCACTCCCGCTCGCCAAAATTCGGAAGAGTGAGAATCGGGCTGTTCGGTATAGGAAAATTTGCCTCGTTGGCTGCTGCCTCCCGTTTCGAAGTCTTGACCCAGCATAAAGATTTTGCGGCCAGAGTTATCTTTGACAAAAAAGCATGGGAAGAAGCAGAGGACACCTGGCATCTTCCCTGCGAAATCCTTGATCCGGATCCAAAAAGAGGCGAAGGAACAACCGTCATCCTCTCTCAACTTTCCAAATCCTTTGACATCGAAGACGTCGAGAAAAAACTCATGGAGGGAGTTCCGCTTAAAGCGCCAGATTTTATCGTCTACTTGAATAAACGACGACTTTATCCAAGGAGTATCATCGGCCAAAAGATTCCCATCATAGAGGGGACGAAGTACGGGATGGTATCGGGAGAAATCGTTATCACGCCAAAATCCAAGGCGTCCATGAAAAACCTAGGCATTGATATCAAAGTCAAGGGCGTGACCGTCAAAAAAGATCTTTTTGGCATGGAAACTTGGGGAAAAGCCATATCCAGGATAAAAGGCGAGATTAATGCTGACTTCTTGCCGATCACTTCAGATCGCACAAATTTTATCATTGATTCAGATGAGTACCAGGAATTTCTCAAGGTTATGGGAAAGATAGTCAGCAGCATCAAGAAAATCTTGGGGAAGGAAGCCAACCGCAGAGAAGAGAGAAAGGCCAGCCGTGTAGTTAGAGAAGCCCTTCAGAGAGTTCACAAGGCCTTGGCTCAAAATCCTGATCTCTCTCCTTTCGGCCCTATTCCCTACGGAGAAGGAGGCGAACTAGGTGGAGGTGCCGTTGTTAAAGGACAGAACAAGAAGGACGAAAAAGCCGCCGAAATAAAGCTCAAAAGTGAAACGGCAAAAATGGAAGCCGTAAAAAAGAAAAAAAAGAGGCGCCATCCCTTGGTTAAGAGAATCACGCCCAATGCGATAGTCCGCAGGATGAGGATGGGAACAGAGAGTGTCTCTGTGTGCCTTGATTTTTTCGGAGAATCAGGCCCTGAGTGTTTTTCAGAAGGAAACGTCGTCTACATAAACCGAGACCATCCTCTGTATTTAAGAGAATCCGGGAAAGCTGCCGCATATACGATGTATGTTGCCCGGCTCATAACTCAGGAAATATCGATGATGAAAGCAACTAGAAGTCCCCGAGTCGCCTTCAACCGTCAGAGCCAGCTCCTCAAAGACGCCTTTACGGAAGACTAAAGAAATCATAGATACCTAGCAAAAAAGAAGGTAGTGTAGGAAAAAAATGGCGAACCGGAAAATCGGAATAATCGGGGCTGGTCCGGTAGGAAGTTTGATGGCTGCCCATCTTTCCAGGAATCAAGAACAGGTTTTCCTGGTTGATATTAAAAAAGAGCTGATTGACGCCGTTAAAGCGAAAGGCATCAGCGTTACAGGCAGAGGAGACAGCTTTAACGCTGCAGTCAAGGGAACGGGATATTTCACAGCCAACTTGAAAAAGTTCGATGCTGATTTCTTGTTCATCGCCGTCAAATTCAACTTTCTTGATTCCCTCCTTGATGAAATCAAACTCATCTTCAGACCCGGCCAAAAAATCGTACTCCTCCAGAACGGGATTGACAACGAGGACTGCGTAGCTGAAAAATTCAGCCAGAATGATGTCATCAGGTTCGTGATCAACTACGCGGGAATGATCGTCAAACCAGGTCTCTACAAGATGTCCTTCTTCAACCCCCCCAATTACATCGGCGTGCTCTCATCTAAGAATGAAGCTATCGGGCGCGAGACCGCCGAGTTCATCACAGAGGCTGGTTTAGAAACCACCTACTCATCTGAGATTAAGAAACATGAATGGAAAAAAACTATCCTCAACGCCGCCCTGATGCCAGTCTGCGCCACCACAGGACTGACGATGAGGGAAGCCATGGCCCTGGAGGAAACACGGTTTCTGTGTGAACAGATCCTCTCCGAGGGCATCCGGGTGGCCAAGAAACTGGGATATGATTATGGAGACGACTTTTTCGAAAACTCTCTCGCCTATCTCGACAATGCAGGGGATCACAAGCCCTCGACCTCCATCGACTTGGAAGCTGGGAATCCGATCGAATACATCTTCCAGCCCATCATCGATTACGGAAAAAAAGTCAAAGCACCGACTCCGGTTCTCGAATCGCTGACTAAAGTGGTGCGAACCCTAGAGCATAAAAAGAGAGAAAAGAGACTGACGGGATAGGAAACCCACCCTAGAACAGGTGTCCGCTGGAGTGGCTCTCTGGAAAGAAGGCCGGTTGGGGTGATAACAGAGAGGAAGGATCTACAAACCAGCGGTCAGGGCTGACCGAAGAATGCTTTGGACCGGGTCAACCTAGATTGCATTCCCATCGATGACGATTTTCATTTTCGAAGGACTTATCGCATCGTGATCATCGCTCACCAGGAATGGGTGATGGCTTCCGGTCGGCAGGACTCATCACAGGGGAGAGGTGTACGTCCAGAGACGGGTTTGCAAGGAGCGCAGCTGTATTTAATCTTTTTCCGATGCTCTTCGGTCACTTTAGCCACATGTTCTTCCCGAAAGGGATCATTCTCGTCTTCGCCGACTTCCAAGACACCGTAAGGACAGGCGTCGGCACAGTCACCGCAACCGTTGCACTTATCCGTATCGATGGCGATGAAATAATCGCCAGAACCGTCCTTGTATCCGTAGTTGGCCAGCATCTAGCTCAATCCCCTTTCCTTTTCGACCAGGGCTTTACCGAACAAAGCCCCTCCCAGAGCACCAGCAATCTGGGTGTCATGGGTCGGTTGGAGAGCTTCGATGTTTATCTCCTGTTCGATGCGCTTGACAACTCCCGGATTCTTGGCTATGCCGCCGGTGACGGCGAATTCCTTTTCAATCCCGATCCTCTCCAAAAGTTCCACCACTCTGTGGGCCATGGCCGAGGAATAAGCGGCCAAAACTTTCTCTTTCGGCCATCCCTTCCGGAGGAGGCCTACGGCTTCAGACTTGGCAAAGACCACACAGGTGGAACTCACAGGCTCCGGTTCTTTATCCACCTCGAAGGACAAGCGGCCCATATCCTCGATCGGAACAGAAAGAAGGTCGGCAAAGGCTTCCATCCCCCGCCCCGTGCCGGCCGCGCACTTGTCATTCATCAAGAAGTCCACCACACGCCCCCCGTCACCCNNTACAATCTTGGCCGCCCATATCGAGGATGGTCCTGACCGTAGGTCCGTACATAAAATTTGCGCCTCGGGCATGGCAGGCAATCTCCGTGATCGCTTTCTTGGCAAAAGGCACATTGACCCGGCCATATCCTGTTCCTACGATGTAATGTACATCCTCCAGCGTCATTCCTGTCTCCTCCAAAGCCTTTTCTATGGCCTGCCGGGCGCTTTCGGGGCTGTCCGATCCTGTTCGGATGTTGCTGTAGCTGTAAAGCTCTCCGTCCACCAGGATCACAGCCTGGGAGCTGACCGATCCCACGTCCACTCCGCCGGAAATGATTTCTCCAGACTTCCAGTCGAGAGCTGGTGATGTCCATCTCGACTCGGGCCATTTCCAGTATTCTTTATCCATCTCGTCCCCCTTAGGCCTTTTCTGCAGCTACCATGGCCGCTCCGAGAGCACACGAAAAATCAGGGTCCTCGGGAATCAGCAGGTCCACCTCGAGATCGCGTTTAAGGGAGTCGACAAAACCGACATTCTTGGCCACGCCACCAACGAGAGCTACGTCTTTTTCGATCCCGATTCTTCTGGCCATCGAGGCGATTCGGTCCGCGACGGCGTCGTGAACAGCCCGAGATATATCTTCCTTGGAATGCTTGGCGTGGATGAGGCTGACCACCTCAGACTCGGCAAAAACCACACATTGGGCATTCATAGGCACGGATTTTTGGGACTTGAGCGACAAGGCACCCATGTCTTCGACTTTGAGCTCCAGTGCCCGCGCCATCGTCTCCGTGAACGTTCCAGCTCCAGCCGCGCATTTATCGTTGACGGCAAAGTCGATGACACTTTTCCCTGTTCGTTTATCCGGATCGCCCGGCCTGCCTCGGCGCCCACATCGATGATCGTCCTGACCGAAGGGTAGATGCGGTTTATCGCCCGGGCATTGGCCCCCACTTCGGTGAATGTCGATTGAGCGAAAACGGCTTCTTCTTTTCCTGTTCCCGTGGCTGTGATATGGCTTACATCTTTTTGGGAAATCCCTGCCTCCTTCAGGGCCTCGTCCAGGGCCCCTTGAGCCGCCGCCTTCTGGTCAAACCCGCTGAGAACCACACCTTTAGCCAAGACATTCCCGTTATCCAAGATGAGGGCTTTGACGAACTTGGCTCCACAGTCGATACCTGCAACCCTCATGTCTTCCTCCTTCCAGGCTGGAACTTAATCACTATCTATCCTCATTCCAGTTTTTCTATTCCCAGGCCTTCCATGAAAGCATCGAATCGGGTGATGGTCTGGGCTTCGTCGAATTCTCTTCTGTTTTCCATGTTGCCTTCAAAAATCATAACTGGAAAACTGGACTCAATCAAGACCAATCTGTTCTCTGAAATCCCCAATTTCAATCCTTCGCAACCGCGGTTGTAGTGGAGCATCACACCGTCGAGTTTCCACTCCGGCTAGCCTTTTTTCATCCGCTTGGATTTCCATTTTTGATTGACATCATTTTCATCTTCCGCTATGTTTCAGGCGTTTGACCGGGCCATTCAAAAATGGCTCTAGATAAGGGTTAACAGTGGATATCATAGAAGCGATTGCTGCTGACCTAAAAAAGTCTAAATACATCGTCGCCTTTACCGGCGCGGGTATCTCTTCTGAAAGCGGCATACCAACCTACAGAGGAGAAGACGGTCTCTGGACAAAGTATGATCCCAACCTTTATGCCAATATCCATTACTTTCGTCAAAACCCTTCCTACTACTGGAATTTTTTCCAGGAAGTCCGCGGTCCGATGCTCAAAACCGTAAAACCGAACAAAGCCCATCTCGCTTTGGCTGATCTCGAGAAGGCCGGCAAGATGAACACCGTGATCACCCAGAATATCGACGGACTGCATCAAGAAGCCGGCTCGTCCACAGTCGTCGAGCTCCACGGGACATCGCGGACCATCACCTGTATGGATTGCTCTCGAGAATATTTACTGGATGAAGCCATCTCCTTCCTTGAAACCGAATGTCCCCCACTCTGTGAACAATGTCAGGGAGTCCTCAGACCGGCCGTTATTTTTTTCGGAGAGTCTCTCGATCCACGAGTCCTGCGTACAGCCTACGAGGAGGTTGGACAGAGTGACTTTGTTCTGGCTGTCGGCAGTTCCTTGGTCGTCTACCCAGCCGCTGATCTCCCTGTCCGGGCCAAACAAGGAGAGGCAACTCTGGTCATCATCAACAAGGATGAAACTCCTCTGGACCATCTGGCCGACTATGTGATCAACGACGCAGCCGGGAAGGTTCTTCCTTCGATCGTCGAAAGGCTGATGCTCGCCGAATAGCTCGGATTAAACCCGAGAAAAAATGACGTGGACTTAGAAATAAAAGAAGAGGGGTTCAAATCATGAGGGACAAAAGAAGCGGTAAAGTCGTTGTCGTCTCCCACTGCTTGCTGAACGTTCACTCTCTGGAGGACGGACTGGCCGTTTATCCTGGACTCGAGGAAGACCTGTTCCGAGTCCTTATCGAGAAGGGCGTCGGGATATTCCAGATTCCCTGTCCGGAGATGGAGGTATCCGGGATTTTCAGAAAACCGCTGCCCAAGGATAGTTATGAACACTCTACAATAAGAAAGAAATATAAAAGACTGGCCGACTCTATCTCCAAGCAGTTGGCCATGTTTCTGAAAAAAAAATACGAGATTGTCGCTGTCCTGGGAGCCGAAGTCAGTCCAACCTGCGGGATCAGCCTCGTCGGGAAGTGGAAAGACCCTGTCAAAAAGGGCCGCTTCCCTGACGATATCGAGTTCGTAGAAGCAATGGGTGTCTTCATGGAGGAGTTCAAGGACTCGTTGAAAACCAAAGGAATTCATCCCCACTGGATCGGGATACCCGGAAAATCTCTAAGAACTACAGATCCAAAGAGCCTCGAGGAAACCCTAGTAAAAATCAAAGAAATCCTCTAGTTATTTTAAAGAATAATTTCTTGAAACGAGGGAGCAACATCATTTCATGTTTATGAAAATATTCTATCTGGGATTGATCTTTCTCTGATGAAAGCCGAATCTGACGTGTTGGTCATCGGTGGTGGTGCCGTCGGTGTCTGCTCAGCCTATTATCTGGGGAAAAAAGGAGTCCAGGTTTCCTTGGTGGAACGAGAAGAGTTTGCCTCCGGATGTTCGGGAGCTAACGCCGGGCTTATCGTCCCCAGTTTCATCATTCCTTTGGCAAAGCCTGGAGCTCTACGTCAGACTCTTAAATGGTTTTTGAAACCTGAGAGCCCTTTTTCCATAAAACCCCGATTGGATGCTTCTCTCCTTTACTGGTTGTGGCAACATCTTAAGGCCTGTAAGCCACAGAAAATGCATCAGGGAATCCGTGTTTTGCACGATTTGAATTACGCCAGCGCCGAGCTCATGGATCATCTGATTACCCAGAAATCCCTAGCCTGCCATTACCGAAAAAATGGCTGGTTGATGGTGTACAAAACTCACAAAACGTTCCAGGAGTCGCTGGAAGAAGCGGACCTCTTAAAGTTTTATGATGTAGGGGTTCAAATCATGAGCGCTCCTGAAACATTAGAGTTAGAACCAACGCTGAACCCCAACATCGCCGGAGGTCTCTTTTTCCCGGAGGATGCCCATCTGGACCCAGCTAAGTTTGTTAAAACGTTAGCAGAGAGCCTGAGTAAACGCGATGTCCATACCCACGAGAAGACAGAAGTTTTAGCTTTTGAAACGGCCGATGGCCGTATCACGACCGTACGAACCAATCTCTGTGATTTCAGACCAAAGCATGTTGTCTTAGCTNNAGCTGCAGGAGCTTGGTCTTCAGGGCTGGCCAAAAAACTTGGTTTTCATCTCCCGCAAAAACCCGCCAAAGGATACAGCCTGTCCATCAAACGTCCGGAAACTGGTCCAACCAGCCCTCTCTATTTGAGCGAGTCCAAAGTGGCCGTCACCCCTTTAGGAGACACCCTGCGTCTGGCCGGAACGCTGGAATTGGCCGGCATGGACTTCAGTCTAGACAAACGGCGTGTGAACTCCATCAGGCGTACAGCAGAAGATTACGTGGTAGGGATTGAAAACAAGGATATCATTGAAATTCGTTCCGGTCTGCGGCCATGCACCCCCGATGGGTTACCGATAATCGGCCGTATCCCTGGTTATGACAATCTCATCCTCGCCACAGGGCACTGTATGCTGGGAATCACCTTGGCACCTATTACTGGCAAATTGATTTCCCAACTGGTCCTCGAACAACCTCTCGGTATCGACCTGGAACCGCTGTCCATATCAAGATTTAAAAAGAGTTTTATGAAACGAGGAAAATAGGACCGTCCCCGAATTAAGCTTTCTTTTTGTCGAGCGCTCTGAGGATTTTTTCGGCGGTTATCGGAAGCTCCTTGATCCAGACACCGGTGGCATCGGCAATAGCATGAGCGACCGCGGCTAAAACGGGCAATGTCGCTCCCTCCCCCACTTCTTTAGCCCCGTACGGCCCTTCAGGTTCGTAGGATTCGACAATCCCACTGAAGATGTCAGGGGCATCTTTTACGGTCATCAAGAGATAATCATGAAGGTTGGGGTTGAGGATCAGGCCCTTCTCATCATACATAACTTCTTCCATGATCGTCTCGCCTGCCCCCATGACTACAGCTCCCTCAACTTGTCCGTGGACGGCTTGAGGATTGATCGGAGTCCCGCAGTCATGATAATCGATGAATCGTTCGATCTTCACCTTGCCTGTATCTAAGTCAACACTGCACTCGCAGATGGAACTCCCGAATGAAAAGGCCGGGCTGGTTCCGACAGCAGCCCCCTTATAATCGCCGCCCAGTCCTTCGGGCGGTTTGTACCAACCGGTTCCGACCAGATGACCGCTGTCGTTGAAATATTTCCGAGCGACCTCGGCCCACTCTACAGCCAGGGACTTATCTTTTTTGTGGAAAATCCGGTTTGACTTGGCCTCTAGCTCTTGAGGATCACAGCCCCACATCTTGGAGACTGCCAGAAACATCTTGTTGAGCACATCCTGGCTGGCCATGGCCACGGCATTCCCGCCCATCAAGGTCGTCCGGGAAGAGTAAGATCCCAGATCAAGCGGGCTGATATCGGTATCCTCGGTCCGGATGCGAACCCGGTTGAGATCGATGCCCAGAGTCTCGGCACAGATCTGGGAGAGGACCGTCGAGGAGCCCTGCCCGATCTCTGCGGCCAGGATGAGAAGGACAGCCGTCGTGCCGTCTTCTGAGATTTTGACGATGGCGTTGGCGTGAGGGAAGGCGGCCTTTTTCACGAAGGTTTCGGGTTTTTTCTCGGAATGTCTCTGGACCTGCCCTCGGTAGATCGCATACCCTGCCCCGGAGACAAATCCCCCGCATCCGATCCCTATCCCCTTCCCGCGGGGAAGCCTTCCGTATTTATCCCGCCAGCCCGACTTCTTGACCACTTCTTCCAGAGTCTTCTTGAACTCACAGCTCCGGATATCCAGGTCATTGCAGGTGCGGGTGTCGGGATCCATGGCATTCCGGAGACGAATCTCGACAGGATCGAGACCCAAATCCTGGGCGATCATGCTCAGGAGGCTCTCGAAGGCAAACCGGGGCTGCGGTGTCCCGTGTCCCCGCATGGCTCCGCAGGCAGGTTTATTGGTCATGATCCTGAAGCCTTCATACCGGTAGTTGGGGATGTGGTACAGGGTTGGAATCATGCTCCCAGCATAGTAGGCCGTGATGACACCGAACGAAGAGTAGGCTCCACCATCCAGGANNTCCGTCTTTTTTGACGCCGATTTTCATGCGCATGTGCTGCTTATGCCTTCCCCGGCCGAAAAGAAACATCTCTTCTCGGGTGTAAACCATCTTGACCGGCCTCCCGGTTTTCTTGGCAGCGATGGCCGAGAGCAGATCCAGCGGAGTCGTCGCCGCCTTCCCACCGAAACCACCTCCGACAGGCGGGCGGAGAACCCGGATGTCGCCCAGCGGAATATCTAGCACTCGGGCCAGCATGTAATGGACATAATGGGGAACTTGGGTGGAGGAGTAGAGAACCAAAGTGGCCCCATCATTATCCCAAAAAGCCACAGACGCATGGGGTTCGATAGGGTTCTGGTAAACATGATTCCCGATAAATTCCTCCTCGCGAATGTGATCGGCTTCGGCAAACCCGTTTTCGACGTCTCCGAAATGATGATCCACGACGGTGTTGATGTTATTCTTGTACCGCTCATGGAGTTGGGGGGCTCGGTCTTTGATAGCGTCTATAGGATTAAAAACGGCGGGGAGTTCTTCGTAATCAACCTCGATCAACTCCAACGCCTTCTCGGCCGTCTCTTCGTCCACGGCGATAACAGCCGCCACCTCGTCACCGACATAGCGCACCCGGTCCTTGGCTAAGACATGTTCGTCATACCGGGCCGGAGTCACACCGTAGGTGATGTCGGTGACATCTTTGCCGGTCAGGACCAGCTTGACTCCAGGCAGTTGTTCTGCCTTTGTCGTACCGATTCTTTTTATTCGACCATGAGGTGTCGGGGAGTGAAGGATCTTTCCGTAAAGCATGTTCTCAAGATGATAATCGCCCGTGAACTTGGCTCGGCCGGTGACTTTTTCGGCCGCGTCCACACGGGGGAGGCTCTTTCCTACTGTGTTGTGTTTGCTTAAGTCATCTACAGATGGAGGGGGATCTTTTGTCTCCTTGTATTTTCTCCAGTTTTTAACCGCTTCGATAATGCGGGTATACCCCGTACACCGGCAGAGGTTCCCCGAGAGCGCCTCCTTTATGTCAGCATCGGTAGGATCAGGAGTGTGTTGAACGAGGGCGTAGGCACTGAGGACCATCCCTGGGGTGCAAAAACCACACTGGACAGCACCGTGGTTGACAAAGGCTCTTTGGAGAGGATGAAGCTTTCCCTCTTTGGAGATTCCCTCGATCGTCGTGATCTCCTTCCCTTCACAGGCAACTGCCAGGAGGAGGCAGCTGTTCTTGGGCTCTCCGTCGACCAGGACAGTGCAGGCTCCGCACACGCCGCGGTCACAGCCTTTCTTGGTTCCCGTCAGCCTGAGCTTATCCCTGAGCACATCCAGGAGAGTTTCCCCCTGTCTAACGGCTACCGAATGTTCATCATCGTTGACTCGCAGGACGAGAACCTGGAAGTGACCTTCAACCAGCATTCTGTTTACGCTCCTTTTGGGGAGTTTTTCGAGCCCTTTGGTAGGCTTCTATGAGTGCTCTTCGAGTGAGGGTATCGATGAGCGCCTCCCGGAACCAGATGGAACCCCGGAGATCCGATATCGGCCGGCTTTCCTTTTGGGCTATGGAAGCGGCTTGGTGGAAAAGTTCCTCTGCGGGTTTATTCCCGACAAGCGTCTGAGAGGCCTTCAAAGCCATTAGCGGTACCGGTGCCACAGCGCCGAGGACGATCACGGCTTTCTGGATGATGCTGTCTTCCAGGGTCAACCTGGCCGCGACAGAGGCCACAGCCAAGGCATTGGCCTCGCGCAGGGTGAATTTCTGGTAGGAAATTCCTGTGCTTACCGGAGGAACGGGGATCGTGATGAAGGTCAGTATTTCTCCTTCTGCACAGCATGTTTCTCGCGGACCCGTGAAGAATTCGGTCAGCGATTCTTGGCGAGAAGACCCCAGACGGCGAAGTTCCACCATCGCCTCGGCCGCGATAAGC
>JABAOC010015277.1_pt2 | contig 11255 bp, 12 predicted proteins | sample 7062161 | NCBI WGS metagenome assembly JABAOC01 (sample SAMN14538625, study PRJNA623070) | marine sediment metagenome | biome: marine biome [ENVO:00000428]; feature: marine pelagic biome [ENVO:01000023]; material: deep marine sediment [ENVO:00002113] | place: India: Gulf of Khambhat ... | reverse complement strand
GCGTTTGGGAACCCACGCTGCCACCCGGTGCTCATGCCACACTATGAAAGATTCAATGGGAATCAGCACCGTGTGCCGGTTCCGCCCGCGGTACGGCTTCCTTCTGGCCGCTGGTCCGCTGTTCGAGCATCCGGCGGACCCTCTCTTCCAGCCCGTCGACGTAATCCTGAATCGACCAGGCCAGCTTACGCCCGTCGGCGCGAAGCTCGATCCCGGACAGCAAGTCGCCGGATGTGTCGAACCGGACTTCTACCTCTTTATCGGCCGCCTCTTGAATTGTCCCGCGCAGGTCTTCCTGCTGCTCCTGTGAAAGACCGAAGGCCGTATGCACGGTAACAATCTGTCCTGCCGCGGCGATGAAGTCCTTCAGAGGCTGCGCCTTGTCATCCGAACGAGCCAGTTGCTTCATGAACTGGCGCAAAGTCCGTCGTTCGAGGTCCTCATCCGCGACGTCCCGCAGGACGCGTCGAACGGCGTCGGTGATCTCCGTCGCGGCCGTTCGGCGCAGGTCCTCGATGAACGACTGCTGCTGCTTTTCCAACGCACCCTGCCAGTTGTCCCGGGCGCGATCGACTTCCGTGCGGGCCTCCTGGAGCCATTGCTGCTTCTGCTTCTCGGTATCCTCCTGCGCCCGGGCGAGAATCGCGTTCTGTTTCTGTTCGAGCTCTTCCCTCTCGGCCGCGTAGGACTCGGCCTGCCGCGCGGCCTTGTCCTTTTCCTCCTCGGCCTCGTGCCAGCGGTCGGCGATTCTCTGCTCGCGTTGGTCGATCGCGTGGATGATCCGGCCGTAGAGGAAGTGCCGCAGCAGCCCCATGAGGATCAGGAAGTTGATGATTTGCGCCACCCAGGTGAAAAGATCCACGCCCATCACTGACCTCCCGCCTGCTCGATCACGTGTCTCCAGAACGGATTGGCGAAAATCAGGATCACCGAGATGACCAGACAGTAGATGGCCGTCGATTCGACCATCGCCATGCCGACGAACAGGGTCCTGGTGATCCGGTTGGCCTCGTCGGGCTGCTGGGCCATGGCGCCGAGGGCCCGCGAGAGGCCCCAGCCTTCGCCAATGGCGGGCCCGATGCTGCCGATGGCGATCGTAATCCCCGCCGCGATGATCGAGGTCATGCCAATAATCGTGACGCTATCCATGCTCTGTGTCCTCCCGTTGTTGTTCCGATTTTTCCGACTCGTCCTGCTCGTAGGCCCGCGTGCCCGACGCGATGTACACGGCGGCCAGCACGGCGAAGATGTACGCGTGAATCTGCCCAATCAGCAGCCCGAAAAGCTGCATGACGATGGGCACGAACAGCGGCGCGATGGACAGCAGGATCGCCCCGATCAGTGTTCCGCTCATGATGTTCCCAAACAGGCGCACGGCCAGGGCCAGGGTCCGCGACACCTCGGATATGATGCTGAAGGGCAGCATGAGGACCGTCGGCTGCGCGTAGTGTTTCAGGTAGCCCAGAGCGCCGCGCTGGGCGATCCCGTAGGCGGGCACCGCGACGAATACGCACGTCGCCAGGGCCGCCGTCGTCGACAGCGACCCGGTCGGCGGCTCGTAGCCCGGGATAAGCACCAGCAGGTTCGAGACCGAGATGAACAGAAACAGCGTGCCGACGAAGTAGATATAAGGCGTTGGCTCCTGATTCATGATCTCGCGGATCTGGTCGCGGATATAGCCGACGATGACCTCCAGAGCGCTCTGCCAGCGCGAGACCTTCGGCTCGACGGACAGACGCCGCGTGACCAGCCAGGAAGTGACGACCATCAGAGCCATGATCGCCCACGTAAAGACAATCGTGGCGTTGAGCTTGACGAAGCCCCACTCCCAAAAGACATGAGCGTCCGGACTGAATTCCATCAGGTCTCCCTTCCAGGTAACGGCGTTTCGACATCCTTGCGGCCGAGCCTCCGGACGAGCATCATCCGCATCAACAGCAACCCCGGCACGGCGCCGAGGACAGCGATCCATCCGCCGCAGCGCGCCAAAGTGTAAAAGCACAGCACCAGCACGGCCAGCCTGAGAAGGAAGCTGACGAACATGACCAGCAGCGGGTTGCGGCTGTCGGGCAGTCGCTTCACACTCAGCCACAGCCCGCCGAAGAAGAACAGGCCCATCAGCAGGCCACCGACAAAACCCATCGCGAATTGGACCGGCTCACTCACGTTTCGACTCCTCCTCTTCGATAGTTTTTCGCTCCCGGCTCACCCAGTACCAGGCGTTGAGCGAGCCGAGGACCGCTCCGATCAGAAGAAAGATCAGCGTCCAGGAGATCCGGCTCGGCCACCTCGAATCGATGGCAATGCCGATGGCCAGGCAAATGAGAAAAGGAATCATCACGGACCAGCCGACGACGCCGAAGAGACTCAGTCCGTACCAGGCCGCGTGCTCCCGCTGGCGCTTGCCCTTGATCCGCCGGTGCTGCTTGCGGGCGATCTGCTCGGCAAGCCGCTCCCGGTATTCACGCTGTGCCGGCTTACGCTGGGCCATACTTCTCGCTCTCCATCAGGTTCCGGATGAAATCGGCCTCCATCTTCGCCAGGGCGCTGCGGGCCTGTCTCTCATGCTCGTCGAGCGTGGCGAACTCCTGCTCCACGGTCCGCGCCAGCTCCTCCAGGCCGGGGCCGCGCACGGCGCTGCGACTGGAGACAATGACCTGCGGCCCCTGCTTGACAAGGATTCCTTCATCGACGGCGAGGACCCCCTCCCGGCCGCTGGCGTCCTCGTACGACAGGAGACTGGGCACCAGGGCGGCCACGAAGTCGATGTGGGCCGGCAGCAGCGTGAACCACCCGTCCTGCGCTTCCGCCGAGACCTTCACGACCTCTTCGTCGAGCAGAATCTTCGTCGGTATGGCCACTTTCAGTCTCATTTCTTCTTCTTGGCCTCGTCGACGGCGCCGATCATGTACAGGGCGCTCTCGGGATACTCCGCGTACTCATCGTTCAAAATGCGCTCGCAGCCGTCGAGGGCGTCTTCCAGGCTGACGCGCCGGCCCTCATGCCCGGTGAACTGCTCGGTGGTGAAGAACGGCTGCGTCAGGAACCGTTCGAGCCGCCGGGCCCGGAAGACCGTCTTCTGATCCTCCTGCGACAGTTCCTCCAGTCCGAGCATCGCGATGATGTCCTTGAGATCCTCGTACTTCGCGAGCGTCGCGCGGATCGCCTGGGCGATGCCGTAATGCCTCTCGCCTGCGACCTGCGGGGTGAGCATGCCGGACTGCGACTCAAGCGGCTCGACGGCCGGATAAAGGCCCTGGCTGGCCCGTTTTCGCGACAGTACGATGGACGAGGACAGGTGCCCGAACGTGTGGACGGCCGCCGGGTCGGTGAAATCATCCGCCGGCACGTAGACCGCCTGGATCGACGTGATTGCGCCCGACGCCGTGCTGCAAATCCGCTCTTCGAATTCCGACAGCTCGGTCTCCAGCGTCGGCTGGTAGCCGACCCGCGAGGGCAGCCGACCCAGCAAGCCCGAGACTTCCGCTCCCGCCTGAATGAAGCGGAAGATGTTATCCACGAGCAGCAGCACGTCCTGCCGGGCCTCGTCACGGAAATACTCGGCCATGGTCAGGGCGACGTGCCCGACGCGGAACCGCACGCCCGGCTGCTCGTTCATCTGCCCGAAGACGAGCACGGCGTTGTCCAGCACGCCTACCTGCTGGATCTCCCGGTACAGTTCCTCACCTTCCCGTGAGCGCTCGCCGATCCCGCAGAAAATGCTCACGCCCGCATGCACGCTGACCATGTTGTGGATCATCTCCATGACGAGGACCGTCTTGCCGACGCCGGCCCCGCCGAAGAGACCCGCCTTGGCCCCCCGCTCCAGCGGCGCGAGCACGTCGATCACCTTGATGCCCGTCCGGAAGATCTCGGCGGTCGTCGTTCGCGACGACAGCGGCACCGCCCGCTGCTGGAAGGGCCGCCACTGTGTCGGCTCGAAGCCGCCGCGCTTGTCGATGGGCACGCCGAAGATATTGAAGGCTCGTCCGAGAAGCTCTTTTCCGACGGGCACCTGGAGCACGTGCCCGGCATCGACGACAACCGTGCCGCGCCGGAGCCCCTCGGTCGCCGTCAGGGCAATGCAGCGGACCGTCTCGTGGCTCAGGTGGCTGATCACCTCCAGCGCGAGCTCGCGGTCGCCTTGTGCCCGGAGCTGGGCGCTGATCAGCGGGATGCGCCGGCGGAACCGCACGTCGACCACGCTGCCGCGCACGCCGATCACCTCGCCTGTATTCACGCGGTCCTGTCGTTCAACCATCTTTCGTGCTCCCGTCTTATGGCCATAGAGATTCGGGAACGCATTGTAGAATGATGACAATAACAAACGCTAATAGAATTTGCAACGGAAACACCCGGATATCGCAGCAGCGATCGCGCCGGCCGTGAGCGCAGCGGCCACGTCGGCCGGGGTGCTCATTGCCTGTGTGTTCCTGTCCCGCCGAAAGTGCCGGTGGAATGGCCCTATGGAACAGACGCGTGCTCTTGCAGCACCTTCTCCATCAGTTCCTGGCCTTCGCGGCTGACCACGCCGACCCCGTGCTCGTATACCAGCGAGCCGCCGAGCCAGCCGCCGGCGCCCACGGCCAGCAGGCCGAACAAGCTCAGGATGAACGGGGTGACCTGGTGGCCCTGCCAGAAGATGGCCAGGACCAGCGCGATCAGAAAGATCGTCAGGGCGACGATGTTGGAGATCATGTGTGACAGCGCGATTGTCTGCACCCTCGACTTGGGGAGGGTCAGGAAGTCGATGGTCCCGGGGATGGCGGCCATGATACCGCCCACGACCCCGCCCCCCATCGCGTAGAGCGAAACCGTCCGCCAGACCGCCGCTGCACTGAGCAGATAGATGGCATAGCAGATGACCGCAAAGACCCACAGACCGAGCGGCAACACCACCAACATCGGATGGATCGGATGGTTACGTACACTGGCACGAGTCGACATGTCGCATCTCCTTCATGAAAACACGATGTCCGTAGCGAGCTGCCTCGCGAGCAGATACACAGCCTGTTTGATGGACGAGGCGCCGCAATACCGAAGGTAACAATAGGGTCTCGTGAGAGGGATAAGTAATCCCCTGCAATCCGCCCGGAACTGTGCCTACCGGTCAGGCGATTGGCGACTTTCAGGCCCAACCAGCCGAGTCGCCTGCCTTGGGGAACCTGATGTCAAACGATGTCGCCCGGCTGAATGCCAAAGACGGGCGACGGGCAGTTGAAAACGCGAACGACTGCGAGAATACCATCTGACGAGTGATTTCGGACGAACGAGATAGCTCCCGACGGCAGGCAAGAGCCTGTTCGACACCGCGTGCTTTTGGAGCGTTCAGAATCCCTGCTCCAGTTTACGCAGCATCATTCTGAAGCTCTCTCTTTCACGTTGTGGCAAGCGCCCATTGCTCCAGGCGGACCGATATACAGCAGCGGCTTCATCCCACTCTCTTCGTTCCAGATGGATCGCACCGAGCAGCGCATAAGCGTCGCCATACGACACGTTCCGCCGAACCATCTCTGTGAGGACCTTCACAGCTTCATCCGTTTCGCGCCGCTGATGCAGATAGAAGGCGTAGGTGTAGCCGTACTTACCCTCTTCGGGATGCAACTGGTAGGCCCTGCGGCACCAGCGCAGTGACTCGAACGGCCGATCCGAGGCCAGCATCACGCCGAGGTTGTATGCGGCGGCCGCGGAATTGGGGTCGATCTCCAGGGTCCTGCGAAAGGCCTGCTCCGCCTCCTTCGGTCGTTTCATCTCGCCCAGAAGCATCCCGAGGTTCAAGTGGATGGTCGGATTGTTCGGGTCCAGAGCGATGGCTTTGCGCAAGGAGGTTTCCGCCTTGTCGTTCTCGCCCCGGGCATTATAGACAAAGGCTACATTGACGTAAGGCGGCACGAAGTCCGGCCGTAATCGGATGGCATTCAAATAAGAGGCCAGGGCTTGACCGTGGTCCCCGCGCTGCATATGGAAATTGGCCAGGTTGTACCGCGACGCATAGTCGTCGGGGCGGGCGCTGAACGCCTCCAGCAACTCTGCCATAGCGCGTCTGACCGCCGGTTGACGTTCCTCCGGGAGTTGCTCAGCCGGCACCGCGGCCAGAGTCGGCCGCCGCCCGCACGCGCACGAGACGGTACTCGTCGCCGGCCGCTTCGGCCAGCACTCTGACGGATTCAGTCGCGGCGTACCCATCCAGCGTCCGAGCGGCGGCGGCGCGCACCAGAGGAGAGGAATCCTCCCGGAGGGCTTTGATGACCGTCGGCCATTTGGCTTGCGATTCACAGCGGCTCAGCAGGAGAATCAACGAAGCGGCGAAGACCTCGTCACGATCCCGGGAGCCAATGTATGCCAGAATATCGCCCAGTTGACGCCAGTCGCTGCGCCGGGCCGCGTCCACCAGTGCCGCTCGCTCCAGGACGGTTTTCTGATAGTCATCCTTGTGCCATTGCCTCACCTGCTGGTCCGCCCATGATGCGTCCTTGTCATCGTGGCAGATGTTGCAGGCGTTGGGGGACTTGAACTTGAGAGTGGCGGCCGGCGCGGGGGGCCGCATGGAATGGTCGCTGCGGGTCATACGGGCGAAATCGGTCATGGGCATATGACAGGCAATACAGCGGTTCCCTGTGCTGTCCGCCTTGTGGTGCGTGTGGGCGGTGGCGTTCTCCACCCTCTCCCGATGGCAGGGCAAACAGACAGCATTGGGCTTCTCATCATTCTTGAATCGATAGCGTCCGCTGGATGTGTGACAGTGCATGCAGTCCAGCCTGCCGCTCTTGACGCAGGGGCTCATGCGCCACGTCGTCATCGTGTAGTTCTCACCCAGATCGCGTCCATCCGGATAAAAGTCCGGGTGCTCGAGGGTGGTCAGGTCGAAATGATCGAAGTAGCGGTCCCCCGGCTTGAAAGAAGCGGTCACGGGGCTCATCTTGGCATGGCACGACCCGCACATCGAATTGGTCTGTTCGGCCGTAAAGCTCCTGGTGCTGATGATCTTGAGGTCCGGCGGGTTCGTAGTGACGCCGTGAGGCGTTTCTTCGGGTTCCCGAACGCGATTCATCGCGTTTGGGGGCCCTTTGGATGCCCTTACGGGCACACTACGAGCGGCCGCCTGGCAGACCCGGACATGCTCCTGAGCCGGACCATGACAGGATTCGCAGTTGATGCCCGGCTCGGCCCACGTGGTGCGGTACGTGTCGGTCTTCAGGTCGTAGTTCGTGGACAACTGGCTCACGTGGCAACCGTGGCACGAAGTATTGAACGTGTACATCGCGTCCGTCCAGTGGACGGGCATGTCGGGTTCCGCGCCGGGGAAGTGGCGTACGCCGCTGGCCGCCGTGTCGAACCACTCTCGCGTCCGCACGTCATAGGCCACGGGCAGAGTCTGCAAACGCCCACGTTCCATCGGCGTCAGGAAATAGTAGACGTTCTTCCCGCCCATCACATGCACGATCCGGCGCCGCTTCTCGCCCGCCGGCCCCCGTTCGCGGACCCAGCCTTCGTCCCGCCCGACACACGCAAGATACTCATATTCGCCGACCCTGATCGGACCTTCCGGGGCGCTCAGATTCGCCTGCGCAAATTCGGCCGTGTACGGCTGCATCGCCCGGCCGTGATGGGACGGCGCCCAGAGTTGATAGAACTGCTCATGGCACTCGCGACAACTCGTAGAGCCCGCCAGGGGCCCCGGTGAAGGATCGGTCTGGGCCGCGCTGCCGATCGCTGCCAGCGTGGCAACAATGACGAGAGGGAGAATATGCTTCATGACTATCCTTCGCGGGCTATTTCGCCGGTACCTCGGGCAGCTTCCAATCGCCCCGGACCGGCCGGGGCTGGAGCACGGCATTGGCCGCATCGTCGTCGATAAAATGCTCGGCCTGCGGGTCCCAGAGTAGTTTTCGCCCTCGTTTGACGGCGATCAGGGCCAGGTGGCACAGCGTGTCGGAACGCACGGCAGTTTCGATATCGCAGATCGGACGTGTGCCCTGCTTGACCGCGTCGACGAAATCGCGCGTATGGTCTTTGCTGATCGTCAGCTTGACGGGCATCGTGCCGTATTTGTTCCGCGGATCACGAAGGAACCCTTCGTCAGAGGCCCGGATTGCACCGCGTTTCACGTGCACCCAGGCGGACTCGCCAAGGAAACGTATGCCGTGCTCGAACCCCGGCGTGCCCTCGCTGACGAACGTCACCGGCGTAGCACCGGCGAACTCGAACCGCACGCGCCAGCTCAGAATGGCGTCGAGACTCCCGGCCTTGGGAAATTCGCCCGTGCCCTCCACAGAGCGTGGCCCGGTGGCGTCCGTGCCGTTGCCCCACTGGGCGATGTCCAGATGATGAATGCCCCAACAGGCGATCATGCCCAGCGAGAAATTGGTGATATTCTCATGATTGGCACGTTGGAGCTTGGCTTCATGAAATGTCGTCATCGGCGCCGGTCCGACCCAGCGGTCCCAGTTCACATAGTCCGGCACCGGCTGCTCCGGAAAGAACGGCCCCTGGGCCCCCGCCGGCACCGTCACCTGGATCTCCTTCATCTTGCCCAGCCGGGCGTTGCGGGCCAGCTCGCAGGCCCAGCGAAATTGCAGGTCGGAGCGCTGCTGCGTGCCAAACTGGAACACGATGCCGGTCTTGCGCACCGCCGTGCGGACCCGCTGGGCTTCCGTCAGCGACAGGGCCATCGGTTTCTCGTGGAAGATGTGCTTGCCGTGGAGGATGGCATCCAAAGCCGCGATGCTGTGCCAGTGAAACGGCAGCGCCATCAGCACAGCGTCGAGGGACCGATCCGCGTTCAATTCGCGAAAATCAGCAAACACCTTGACATCGGGGCTGCCGTAGGCGGTGGCGATGTGCTTGCGGGCGCTCTCGATATTCCGCTGGTTCACATCGCAGATGGCCGATACGCGCACATCGTCCTGGGCCAGGAAATTCCGCATGTCGCTCTGACCCTGCGCTCCCACGCCGATGACGCCCAACGTGAGCTTGCCGGAAGCACTGGTCCGGCCCCCAGCCCCCAACGCATGCGCGGGCACCAGCCACGGCCCCACACCCGCTGCCAGCATCGACTTGAGGAGGCCGCGACGTCCGAATCGCTGTCTCGTGTTCATGGCAGACTCCTTTGAGCATTGCCTGATTGAATCCCTATGGCGATTTCTTCCCGGCTTTGTTCTTGGCCTTACTCCTGGCTTTCGGCTTGTCCTGGGACTGTTCCTCGGCGCCTTTGCCTTGGCGGGACTTGGCCTTCAACTCCGTCTCCATTCCGTCGTCGCCCTGTTGGGTCATCCAGGCGTCGAGTTGCTCGCGGAGACGGGCTTTGAGGTCGGCGAATTTCGGATCATCTCCGAGATTCTTCATCTCGTATGCGTCAGATTCGAGGTCGTAAAGTTCCTCGGCCGGCCGGTGGAAGAGCCATTCGACACGGCTGGCGAGTCTCGGGTCATTGGCGGCGTCTGCCTGCCAGGAGGTGATCGGCTCGCCCTTGTGGATGCCGCCGATGCGTTCGCAGGGAAAGGTTGCCGGTGGCCCGACGTGCGTCTTGTTCTGCAGCGCAACCCGGTGCCCGCGTTCCTTGAAGTGCGTGAAGAGGCACAGCAGCAGCATTAGCAGGCACAATAGCCTGGATTGAGCATTCATGGCGTGGTCTATCCCTTTCTCTTCTTCCGCTTCTACATCACGACCGCGTCTCTTATTGCCACTCGTTTCAGGTTCTGACTCACTGCGGCTTGGCACGCCGGCCCGTCCTCCCTTGCTTCTGGCGTTCCGCTTTCTTGCGTGCGCGATCTTTTGCCGCGGCTTCCTGCGCGGCGGAAATCGTCTTGCCGCCGGCCGGATTGAGTTCATCCAGCACGGCCTGGAGCCGCCGGCGCGCAGCCGCCGCGGCCTCGTCCTTCGAATCAGTCTCCACGAGTTGCTCGACGAACGGCGAATCCTTCATGTCAAACAGCTCGCCGGCCTGATTGAGTTTCCAGCCGTCGTCGCGCACGTACCAGTTGCGGCCGAGCTGCACGAAAATCCACTCGCGCGGATTGCCCTGACGGCCGCGAAGCTGCGGCGCGAAGCTGCGGCCGTCGTAGACCATGGTCGTGGGTAGCTTTGCCTCCGCAAGCTCGGCAAAGGTCGGCAGAATATCGCTGAAATCGACCAGGTCTTTGAGCACGCGTCCGGCCGGGGCAACGCCTTTCCAGTTGGCGATCAGCGGTACCCGGGCACCGCCTTCCAGCATAGTGCCTTTCTGCCCGTTGATTTGCCGGCCGTTGATGGTGCCTGACCGCTGGGCGGTGCCGTTGTCGCCCGAGAAGACGATCAGCGTGTTCTCGCGCAGCCCCAGCCGGTCCATCTCAGCCACGAGCGCCCCCACCTGCTTATCGAGATAGGCGACGTTGTCGTTGTAGAGGGTCGCGGGGTCCTTCTCTCCCGGCTCGCTGTCGGGCGTACGGAGGATCGGGCCGTGCACCAGGTGGCAGGAGTAGTAGAGATAGAACGGTTTGGCCACCGCCGGGCCCTTGGACGCATGACGGCGCAGGAAATCCACCGCATAATCGTGCGCGACATCAGGGTAATAAATCTCTTCCTGCGTTTCGACAAGCTCCCCGTTCTTCGTGTAGCTCTTTTGCCAGTACCAGCCCCCGGCGGTGGGATCGGTGACGTACTCGCCGAAACCCCAGTCGTTCGGCGTCTGCCCCATCTGCCGCCACTTGCCCACGTGACAGGTGTCGTAGCCGGCCTCCGTCAAAATCCGGGCCAGCGGATATTCGTCCTTCGGCACCGGCTGGCCCGAGGTCCGATTGGTCAGACCGCCCGTCCGGAAGGCATATCGACCGGTCATAATCTCGCAACGGGTCGGCCCGCACAGCGGCGCCGAATAGCAGCGCTCGAATCGGATGCCGCCGGCCGCCAGCGCGTCCAGGTGCGGGGTCCGATCCTTGTGGCGGTCCGAGCCATAGCAGCCCACGCCGTCCAGGCCGTAGTCATCCGCCAAAATGAAAACGACATTTGGCCTTGCGGTCTCCTTGAGCTGTTGTCCACTCGTTGTGCGCCCCGCGGGATTGCCCAATGACGCCACCGCACCGGCCACGAGTCCGCTCCTCAGGAATTCTCTTCGCGACAGACTGCTCATCGTCTTCCTCCCTTTCATAGGCATTGATCAACCCCTCGCCCTGAACCGACCTCCGCCAACTGTTTGCTCATTCTATCATTTGCCTGTCTCACAATCAACGACCGGCCGATCAGCTATGGGTGCGGCCGGCATACAGTGGCGGATTCCG
>JABAOC010040973.1_pt1 | contig 11264 bp, 11 predicted proteins | sample 7062161 | NCBI WGS metagenome assembly JABAOC01 (sample SAMN14538625, study PRJNA623070) | marine sediment metagenome | biome: marine biome [ENVO:00000428]; feature: marine pelagic biome [ENVO:01000023]; material: deep marine sediment [ENVO:00002113] | place: India: Gulf of Khambhat ... | reverse complement strand
GGAGCCACTGGTCATCGTGCCCTGCGTGTTGTTGAGCGAGCTGGTGACGGGCCTGTCGGCGGGCGCCGCGCACCACGTGGCAGGGAACGTCTCCTTCAGCCGCAGCTCCCGCGCCACGCGGGTGGCGGCGGTGCTGTCGGGGTGCAGCGTGCTGGGCGCCGGGCTGGCGGTTGCCATTGCGCTGAGCATCCCGGCAGTGTGGCTGAAGCTGTTCATCGGCGTGGTCGTGCTCTCGATGGGAGTAATCATCCTGGCGGCGCCGAGAGCCGGCCTGGGCTTCTCGTGGGCCAGGGTGACGGGCCTTGGCCTCCTGGCGGCGTTCAACAAGGGGATGAGCGGCGGGGGCTACGGGCCGCTGGTCACCGGGGGCCAGATACTGAGCGGCGTGCAGAGCAAGAGCGCTATCGGCATCACGAGCGTCTCGGAGGGGCTGACCTGCGCGGTGGGGCTGGGCATTTACCTGGCCACAGGGACGGCCATCGCGTGGAACCTGGCGGTGCCGCTGATGATAGGCGCTCTGGCCTCTGTGCCGCTCAGTGCGTTCACCGTCCGGCGCGTCGGCGCCCGCGAACTGCGCACGGTGGTGGGCGCGGCCACGGCGGCGCTGGGGTTGCTGACTCTGGTCCGCCTCTTGTGACGGCCCGCGTGCGGCCGCCGCGCGATGGGCCACCAGGGCGGCCGAGAGGCCTACCAGTTGAGGATTGGCACGGGGGGCCGCTCCAGAACCCAGTAGTAGGCCAGCGCGCCGAGCCAGCCGTGGCTCAGTGCCAGAGGAATGAGCTGCGGCGTCCACAGGAACAGCGCCGTCCACGCCGCCCCCGCCGCCGTGCAGAGCCCCACCAGGGGCCACTCCGGCGCATGCACCAGACCGAACAAGACCGCCGCCGCAGGCACGACGGCCCACCGGGGCAGGCCCAGCCGCCGCAGGTTGCCGGCGAAGATGCCCTGCACCAGGAACTGCTGGACCAGCGCCCACGCCGGATACAGCGCAAACACCACCGCCGCCGACGCCGGCAGCGGCCGGTAGCCGGCGAGCAGACGATAGGCCACTATGGCAAGGGCGGCCGGCACCGTGACCATCACGCAGCGCGCCGTGCCCCGTCCCAGGTTGTCCAGCCGCAGGCCCCATCGCTCGAGCAGGGCCGGCCGCCGCGCCGCACGCCATGCCGCGTACACGGACCACAACCCCACACACGCCACAATGAACGTCACGCGGTTCGCCGGCAGCCGCCCCCAGGCCACGAACGCCCCGGCCGTGGCCAGCACGGCCGCCATCTCCCCCACCTGCCAGGCGCGCGCCGGCTGGTAGTTGCCCCTCATGGCTGGCCGGTCAGAGCCACTTCCTGCGCCGGAAGAAGAACAGCATCATGATCACAATCGCCAGCATGACGGCCAGCACAGCCGGATAGCCCCACTGCAACCCCAACTCCGGCATATAGCGGAAGTTCATCCCGTAAACCCCCGCGATGAACGTCAGCGGGATGAACATCGTGGCGATGATGGTCAGCACCTTCATCACCTCGTTCATGCGGTTGCTCAGGCTCGACAGGTAGATGTCCAGCAGCCCGGCCGCCATGTCGCGGAACGACTCGACGGTGTCAATCACCTGTATCGTGTGATCATAGACGTCGCGCAGGTAGAGGGCGGTGGTCTCGCCGATCAGGGGCGATTCGGCCCGCTGAAGGGCGCTGATGACCTCCCTCAGCGGCCAAAGCGACTTGCGCAGCAGTATCAGCTCCCGCTTGGCGGAATGGATGCGGCGGCTGGTCTCCGGCTCCGGCTCTTCGATGGTGCGCTCCTCCAGGTCCTCCAGCCGGTCGCTGAACCCCTCGCAGATGGCGAAGTAGCTGTCCACCACGGCGTCGAACAGTGAGTAGACCAGGTAGTCGGCGTGCATGCTCCGGATGCGTCCCTTGCCGCTGCGGATGCGCTCCCGCACCGGCTCGAACACGTCGCCCGGTCGTTCCTGGAAGCTGATGACCAGCCCCGGCTTCAGCACCAGGCTGACCTGCTCGGCCTCCACCCGGCCACCGTCGGCGTCGTGGTAAAGCATCTTAAGCACGATGTAGAGGTAGTCGTCGTAGTCCTCGACCTTGGGCCGCNNCCAGCCGGTCAATGACCTCTACCTCGTGCAGGCCGTCCACGTTGATCCAGGTCACCTGGGATTCGGCGCCCGGCCCGCAGCACTCCTCCACGTCGGTCACCTGCCGCTCCTCGACCTGCTGCTCGTCGTAGCGGATCAGCGTGATGCGCGCCTGCTCGACTCGCTTCTTGCCCACGTGGACCAGCGTGCCGGGCGGCAGGCCGATCACGTCCACGGGTCTGGTTCTGCCGGACATTGCCTCTTTCCCCCTGGCGAAGTCGTGTCCCCGGCCGACGCGGGCCGGCCGCCCCAAGTATCGGCCCGGCCGGACGGCCTGTCAACCCTGTGCCTCGTTGACTCCCCGGCGTGGGCGACCTACAATCCGCGCCGGAACAGCAGCCGCCAGGCGACCGCCATCGGGAGATCCAGAATGCTGACGGGCGTCCACATCCTGCTCACCTATCGCTGCACCAAGGAGTGCGACCACTGCTTCGTGTTCGGCAGCCCGTGGGCCGTGGGCACATTCACGGCCGACCAGGTGCGGCGGCTGCTCGGCCAGATCGAGGGGTTGCGCGGCGTGGAGACGGTGTTCTTCGAGGGCGGCGAGCCGTTCCTGTTCTACGGGCTGATGCGCGAAGGCGTGCGGCTGGTACGGGCGATGGGCTTCGAGCCCGGCATCGTGACGAACGCCTACTGGGCCACCTCGCCCGGCGATGCGGAGCTGTGGCTCCGGCCTCTGCGCGAACTCGGCCTCTCCTCCCTGTGCGTCAGCGACGGTTCGCTCTACCACGGCCCCGAGGAGCAGGCCCTCGCGCCGAACGCCGCCGCTGCCTGCGAGGCGCTCGGAATGGGGTGCACCGTGATGACCACCGACCGGCCGGCGGTCGAGGACGACTCGGGCGGGCCGTCCGTCACGGGCGGGGTGATGTTCCGCGGTCGCGCGACCGAGAAGCTCACCGACGGCCTGCCCCGGCAGCCCTGGCAGCACTTCACGGAGTGTCCGTTCGAGGACCTGGCCGACCCGCGGCGCGTGCACGTGGACGCCTGCGGCCACGTGCATCTGTGCCAGGGGGTAAGCATGGGCAACGTGTGGGAGAAGCCGCTGGCCGACCTGGCCGCCGGCTACGAGCCGGGCTCGCATCCGATCTGCGGCCCGCTGCTGGACGGCGGCCCGGCGGAGCTGGCCGCCCGCTATGAGGTCGAGCACAAGGACGCCTACGTTGACGCCTGCCACCTGTGCTACGCCGTGCGCCGTGAGCTGCTGGACAGGTTCCCGGGCCACCTGGCCCCTGCCCAGGTTTACGGGCTGACGTAGCCGCCGGGAGCCACTGGTCAACACCAAAGGGGTGCTCAGCATGGAAGGGGAAGCCAGGCCCATCCGGCGCATCAAGCATCCCGCCGTGGACGCCGCCCGCCGCGCGTTGGGGGTCATCGGCGGGGAGGAGCCCACCGCCTTCCTGGCCGACGGACTGCGCCTGGCCCGGCGGGCCGTCGGGGCGGGAGCGCCGGTGCGCGAGCTGTTCTTCCTCCACCCCTCCGAGGGAGCGGACCTGGAGGAACTGCGGGAGGAGGCACAGCGACGCGGCATTCCCTGTCATCCCGTGACCCGTGGCGTTTTCTTCAAGATCCTCGGCCTCGGCTACGAGACCTCCGTGCGCGTGCTGGCGGTGGTGGAGCGGCCGCCGTCGGCCGACGTGCGGAACTGCCTCGGCCCTGACGGACTGGTGCTGGTCGGCGAGGGGATACAGGACCCGCGCAACGTCGGCGTGCTGGTGCGCACGGCGGACGCCTGCGGCGCATGCTGCGCCGTTTTCACGCGCGACTCGGCCGACCCGTGGTCCCGCGCCGCCGTGCGCTCCAGCACGGGCTCCATCTTCCGCGTGCCCATCGCGGTTGCGACGAACCCGGCGGACTACCTCGGCGCGCTCAAGGGCGAGGGGCTGCGCGTGGTCGGCACCTCCGCCCACGCCGAGCGTCCCTGCTGGCGCGCCGACCTGACCGGCCGGGTGGCGGTGGTGCTCGGCAACGAGAGCGTGGGGCTGTCGGAGGGGCTGCGCTCGGTCTGCGACGAGCTGGTCACCGTGCCGATGCGCGGGGGCGCGGACAGCTTCAACGTCACCGTCGCCGCCGGCATCGTTCTCTACGAACGCCTCCGCCAGACCACTGAGTCACGGCAATAGACACGGACGGACGCGTGTGATTGCGGAGTGACGGCACAACTGCCGCGGGTTCTCCTGGCTGCCATCTGCGTCTATCGGCGTTCATGCCGCCTTCGTGGGGCGCCATAGCGTCGCTTCGGCGCGGTGGCGGTTGCGGCTCCCCTGGCGTTGTCTGCGACTGGTGGCCGAACCCCGCGCACAAGGAGCGGGAAACGTGGTAACATAGCGTGGCATTACTTCTGCTCGGGAGGCGGCCTGGGCAAAGCACCGCTGGTCGCGGCCTTTTTCGCGCTGGTGGCCCTCTGCGGCTGCGGGCGCGTCGGGGACTACAGCGTCGAGCTCCCGGGAGACTACAAGCTGGTCAGGACCAACGGCTACACCAGGATGATCGTTACCTCACGTGAGAGCAGGGACAGGCGCTGCATCGTGCCGCCGGACATCCAGCAGGTCGGGGTGTGGGACGACTACGTCTTCGGGCGGGTAGCGAGCGTCCCTAGATCCGATCTGGGTCCGACACTGGATGCCGGTTACTTCCTGCTGGACACTTCGTCGGGGGAGGTGCTGCTGGGGTTGGACGAAGAGGAATGGCGCTCCGTGATGCACGAGGGAATCGGCACGCGGCTTCCCCACTGGCTGCTGACGAAGCCGAACAGACTCGGACGGCGCCTTACCGACATCATGCATCCGAACGCATGAGGCATGCGGCGCGCCGGCCGCTGCGACTGAGTTGTCGTTGCGTGTGGCCTTGCCGCGCCCGGCTCTACGGGCGCACCACCCACATCTCGACGGGCTGGTGCGGGCCGCTCCAGTTGGCGCCCGCTACCGCCCTGCCCCGCTCGCCGAGGTCGGCGATGCAGACGTTGTGCGAGCCGGTCTCCGCCAGCACGTGACACTCCCATGACAGCGAGTCGCCGCCGTTCAGATACACCAGCACCCGCCGCCGCTCGGATTGGTGCATCTCGGCGGTGACGACGTCGAGCAAGCCGTCGCCGGTCAGGTCGCAGACACCCAGGCTGTGGGCGTAGTCCACGTCGTCGCCTATCAGGTGCTCCTCCCAGCCGGGCCGGCGGGGGTCTTCGGGCGCCTCGAACCATGAGACGCGGTGCGGGCCTTCCGAGCGCGTCAGGACCACGTCCGCCCGGCCGTCGCCGTTCATGTCCGCCGTCCGGACGACGGCGTCGCCGGGCCACTCGGCGAAGCGATGCTCGGCCCATTCGGCCTCCAGCGGGTCGGCAGGCGCCTCGTACCAGAGCCCGCCGATGACGATGTCCAGCCGTCCGCTGCCGGCGATGCGCCCGAGGGCGAGACCCTCGCCGGTCGGGCAGGAGATGTCGCGCCGCTGCCAGTCCTGCCCGGCGCGCTTGTAGACTCGTATGACGTCCCCGTTGTCGCCCTGGTCGCGGGTGACGATTTCGAGCTGCCCGTCGCCGTCGAGGTCGCCCACGCGGATGTCATGCGCCCTTGGCGGGCCGATGACGTGCTCCGGCCAGGGCCCGGAGGCCGGGCCGGCGTCCGGGTTGCGGAACCACTCGATCTCGTTGCGGTCGTACCACCAGGAGATGAGCACGTCGGGCGCACCGTCCCCGTCCATGTCCACCACCTTCGCGTCGCAGCTCCACTGGCCGGCGGGGTGGATGACGTGCTTCTCGAACGTCTCCAGGTCGTACCAGACCAGCGGCCCGCCGGCGCTGCTGGCGACGATCAGCTCGTCCTGTCCGTCGCCGTCCAGGTCGCCGACCGCCTTGGCGTGGGGGTCCTGCGGCCCGTCCTCGTCTATGACGACGTGCTCGAAACTCGGTCCTGCCATGGCTTGCTCCTCCCGCTTGCGTAGTCACCAAGTTCCTGTGCAAGCAGATCCGCCCGGTCGAGGTCATGTGCTGGGCGGACACGCTCGTCCACCCCGTCGAGGCGGAGGACCACGGCATCGGCCTGGTCCGGTTCGACACCGGCGCGGTGGGCCAGTTCGAGGTGAGCTGGGCCTTCCGCGGGGGGATGGACCTGCGGGACGAGGTCTCCGGCACGCAGGGGACCATCTGGCTGAACCACTGGCTCAGGACGGGGTTCGAGGTCTTCGCCGGCGGCGAGCGGGGCGGCTACGTGGCCGAGAAGGCCGAGGTCGAGCAGGGCTGGCTGTTCCCCGTCGGCAACGAGGTCCGCGCCCTCGGCTACGCGGACATGCTCGACGACATGTTCAACTCCCTGGACGAGGGCTCCGAGCCGAAGGAGACCTTCTACGACGGCTACGTGGTCAACGCCGTCCTGGACGCCTGTTACGCCTCGGCCGAGTCCGGCCGGTGGGAGCCGGTGAAGCTGGACGATTGGCGCGGCGCGCGGAAGACGGAGCGCATCTCCGCCCCGAAGGTCGAGCACGAGGGGAAGCTCCTGATCAAGCGAGAGCGCATGCCCGACGGCCGCACAAAGCTCATCCTGCGCGACCCCGACACCGGCGAGTTCAGTGAGGAGTTCGTCGAGGAGGGCTGACCTCATCTGTCTTCATCTGCGTTCATCGGCGGTTCCCCGAACTGACCACAGAGACAACGGCAGAGCGGGAAACCGCAGATGAACGCGCGTAGACGCCCATCCGTTGGTCGGTGTCTGATTCCCCCCGCGTCCCGCGCTTGACAGCATAGCCTATACGGCTATACTGTATCTCATGGCCCCTGACTCGCAGACTGGCAGGCCGGTCCGACGATGCACTTTGTGAACGGCCGTTTCACTGTCCGGCCACGTCGGGTGCTCAGGCTCTCTGACGAAACAAGACCTCCTGGAGGCGACATATGGGCACGTGAGCGGGGCCGTTCCGCTCGCTTACATCCGGTGGGTCCCCGCGTCGCCGGGGCGGGAAGCGGCGGTCTGACAGGCGCGGGCGCGGCCTGCAGGCCGCAAGACTGGCAGCGGCGGCGCGACCGAGCCCAGTTCCTCAACAGGCTGCTAGAACGGGATCAGCTCGATCAACCCCTTCGCGTCGCCATTTCCTTCCACAAACAGCGCCGCCCGGTAGCGGGGATTCGGCGCCAGCCCCTTCGCCTTAGCAGCCGCTCTCACCTGGCGTCGGGCGTCTTCAAGGGCGTTGCCAATCCGCTGCCCGAGGATTCCAGTACGCACCAGTGCCACGAGCCAGCGACCGTCATGACAGCCCAATGACGTGAGCTGCTTGTGGGGGGATGCTGCAGCATCAGGACGGTTCTTGACCGGGGGGGTGAGGTAGCAGTCAATGACGGCGGCCTGTCCAGGCGCAGGCGCCGGCAGCCACGTCACTGCGCTCAGGTCCTCCCCGGAGTTGAGGGGCCGAAGCTCGTCCGCCGGGATGATGATACGGAAGACATGCGCTGACTTCCGGCCGTCAGGCTGAGGCATCGGCCACGTGCACATGTGTCTCTCAGCGCGTGCGAAGCCGTGCGGAGCTTTCTCCCTCAGCCACGCCGTGGTCAGCGAGTAGTTACCCCTTCCAGACTCATGCAGGCTCACCTTCGCGTCTGAACCCATCATCCGCGGCTGGACGTGGACGTCATTGCGCTGCACCCACAGCTTCCAGACACATGAACGTGGTCCTGTGGGACGGCCGACCGCGAAGCGGAACTCTTCAGTCGTTGACATAGGTGCTTACCTCTGCAAGACGACACGAAGGGTCCCCACATATTCGGCTCCTTTCCTCCATCGGTAAAGGAGGCCAACACCCAAGTCGGCACACTAATATGGTACGTATGCGCCGTGCGAGAGTCAACTGCGATTTCCCAGAACCTGGCCTGCCGGGGTTCGGCTACCCTCAGGCGCGATCCGGCTCCTACGACACCCGGACGGTCGCTCCCGAGCCAGTGCAACCCCCCTGCACAGGAACGCCAACGGGGCAGCCGGGAGGCAGGCGTGCCAGCCCCTCGGAGGCCCGTTTCGCAGGCTCATGGCGGTGAGTAACGTCATGTCGCTCACGACGTTGAGCGCCCTGCTGCCTTCCGGTCATGTCCGCTCCGGGTGTCGCACCGGTTTGACAGGCGCGGGCGGGGCCGGTAGCCTGCACCAGTGGCAGCGGCGCTGGCTGCGGCGGGGGCCGGGGGGGTTGACTCAGCGGGAGAAGACGATGAGAAGGCGCAGGCCGGCAGGCGGGATCACGTGTCTTGTGGCGGCACTGTTGCTGTGCGCCGGTTGGGCGGGGGGGCAGGAGGCGCCCGCCGAGACGGCGCTCCAGACGGTCCTGCCCGAGGATGCCCCGGCGGCCATCGAGGTCGCCCGGCAGATGGTCGAGACGATGAAGGAGGCCAAGACCTTCCGGATGGCGGGGACGTTCACGGTGCGCGTCGTCCAGGCCGGTCAGCCGGACCGCCAGAAGATGCCCCTGGAGCTGGTTTACGCTGACGGCGGGAAGCTGAAGCTGAGAACCGGGATGAGCGAGATCTACTGCGACGGCGAGACCGTGGTGACCTATGTCGCGCCCCTGAATCAGTACACCGAGAAGGAGTACGCGGGCGATATGTATGAGCTGCTTGCGCAGGCCATCACCCCACTGAGTCAGGTGGCCGGGGAGGGGGAGAAACCGGAAGAGCGGGACTGGGCGGACGTGTACATGGAGGAACTCGCTGAGCCGAAACTCGCGGCGCGGCAGAAGCTGAGCGGGACCGATTGCTGGGTGTTGAGCGGTCGGAAGGAACTCCCCCGCCCGCGGGAAGACGGCCCGGTCGTCCCCTTGAAGGTGTGGCACCGGGTGAAGGACGGGCTGGTGCTGAAGGTCCACGCCGACATGACTGAGATGCTGCGGCGGATGGCGTCCGAGATGCCCCCCGAGATGGCGGCGCAGTTGCCGGAGTCGGCCACTATCACCCTCTCGGTGGACGAAGTGGCCCTGGACGAGGCCCTGCCGGAGGGCACCTTCACCTTCCAGCCGCCGGAAGGGATCGAGAAGGTGGCGCAGTTCGGCCCGCCGTCCGGAGCAGGCGAGCAGGAGTCCGAGCTGTTGGGGGAGGCGGCGCCCGAGTTCGAGGCCGAGACCCTGGAGGGGGACGAGGTCGCCCTGGCTGACCTGCGGGGCAGGGCCGTGGTGCTGGACTTCTGGGCCTCCTGGTGCGGGCCGTGCAGGCTGGGACTGCCGCACACCCAGAAGCTGTGGGAGGAGGTCGGCGGCGAGGACGTGGCCGTGTTCGGCGTCAACGCGGAGAGGGATCTGGAGGCGGCGAAGGGGATCGTCGAGGAACTGGGCCTGACGTTCCCCACCCTCCGCGACGCGGACCGCTCCATCTCTGACGCCTACGGCATCGGCCCAATACCGACCATTGTGGTGATCGGGCCGGACGCCACCATAGTGGGGTGGCACGTGGGGTACGACCCGGACATCGTGGAGACGCTGAAGGAGGAGATCCGGGGCGCCCTTGAGGAGGCCGAAGCCGCCGAGTGAATACCGGCCCACCGGCTCAGTCGAACCGGCCGGGCAGGGATGCGCCGCAGCGGGGGCAGGCGCCGTCTCGGAGGTACGAGGTAGCCGGCGCCAGGGCGCTCCGTTCGATGAGCAGCTCGCCGCAGTCGGGACAGCGCGTATTGCCCGCCGGATGCCCGGGCACATTGCCCGGATAGACGAACCGTAGCCCTGCCTCCAGGCCGATCTCCAGCGCCCGCTCGATGGTGGCAGTGGGCGTGCGAGGCAGGTGAGCCAGGTCGCCGTGGGGCGCGAAGGCGGTCACGTGCCAGGGCGTATCGCGCCCCAGAGACTCGCCGATCCAGTCGGCAATCCCGCGCAGCTCGTCCCCGTCGTCGTTCAGCGTGGGGATGATGTTGGTGACGCACTCGACGTGCATGTTCCAGCGGTGCTTGGCCCGCTCGGCGACCCGCAGGATGCCGCGGAAGCGGGGGAAGTTGGCCACCCGGCGGTAGGTCCCCTCGGAGAATCCCTTGATGTCCACGCGGTAGGCGTCCAGGTGCGGACCGATCCGGTCGAGCGCCCGCTCGGTGAGCGAGCCGTTGGTGACGTAGTTGGTCAGCAGGCCATGCTCTTTGGCCAGGCGGGCGCCGTCGAGAGTGTACTCGAACCAGATGGCCGGCTCGTTGTAGGTCCAGCTTACGCCCAGCATCCCGCCCTCGGCGGCCCGCCGGACGAGTTCCTCCGGCGGGATGAGGCGCACGCTGCTGAGGGCCTCGGGCACGGGCGCGAACGATAGGTCGCGGTTCTGGCAGCCGGGGCAGCGGAAGTTGCAGCCCAGACCGCCGACGGACAGCATCACCCGGCCCGGATGGAAGTGGTAGAGCGGCTTGCGCTCGACGTTTGCCGGATGGAGCGCGGCGACCCGCCCGTAGGACAGGGGGACCAGCCGGTCGCCCCGGCGACGGCGCACGCGACAGAAACCGGGCTCGCCCGGCCTGAGTCGGCAGCCTCGCTGGCAGGCCAGGCACAGCAGCCGGCCGTCGGGCAGCTTCTCGCAGAAGCCCTCTCGGCTGACCCCCGGCTCGTCCATTGTGCCGCTCCGGCCTGTCCTCAGCCCTTCGCCGCTTTGGCGTGCTGGGCGGCCAGCGCGTCGGCCCGGCGGTTCTGCTCCCGGGCCACGTGCCCGGCCTCGTGCGCCTCGAACCTGTCCAGCAGACCAGTCAGCTCGGCGTGCAGGGGCTGGAGGCCGGCGTTCTTGACGCGGTACTCGCCGCTGAGCTGTCTGACCAGCAGTTCGCTGTCGGTCAGCAGCCGGATCCGCCGCACGTCCAGTTCGAGCGCCTTCTTCAGCCCCCGGATGGCGGCCCGGTACTCTGCGACGTTATTGGTGGCCCGGCCGATGCATTCGCCCCAGGCCAGCACCTCCCGCCCGTCCTCGGTGCTCAGCACCATGCCGATGCCGGCCGGCCCGGGGTTGCCCAGTGAGGCGCCGTCGGTGTGCAGCACGGCGTCTCCGCCGGCCACCTCGGCGGCCAGGTCCTCCTCCGGTTCGGGCCCCAGCATCTCGCGCAGCTCGCGGAACAGCTCGTCCACCTCCTCGCGTGTGGACTCGGGCCGCAGCTCGTAGAGCCTGTCCCACTCGATGGCACGGTAGATGGACTTCAGCAGCTTGCGTCGG
>JABAOC010017282.1_pt2 | contig 11264 bp, 8 predicted proteins | sample 7062161 | NCBI WGS metagenome assembly JABAOC01 (sample SAMN14538625, study PRJNA623070) | marine sediment metagenome | biome: marine biome [ENVO:00000428]; feature: marine pelagic biome [ENVO:01000023]; material: deep marine sediment [ENVO:00002113] | place: India: Gulf of Khambhat ... | reverse complement strand
CAGGCGGGACCTGGGCAAATTCTGCACGAGGTTTACGCTGATCGGAATTTCGCGTATAAAGTTGCTGGATGGTCCGTCGAACGTGTGTGCGAAGTTGGTTAACTCACAATGCCCTCGCTCCAAGCTTTTTCGTAGGTGCCACCTGGTGGGCTGCCAGTTCTGCCCCTTTCTTAGTCGGCCAGGAAAGTGAAATGTCAGGCCGTTATTGCCTTGCACAGGAGAAAGTACCGTGGGCAAAAAGTTGTATTGTGGAAATTTGAACTTCAACGTTTCCAGCTCGGATCTTGAACAGCTGTTTACCGAGTTTGGAACGGTGGAAAGCGCACAGGTCATCACCGATCGAGACACAGGCCGTAGCAAAGGTTTCGGCTTTGTGGAGATGAGCAGCGACGAGGAAGCGCAGGCGGCCATCAATGGACTGAACGAGAAAGAGCATGAGGGCCGACCGCTGACGGTAAACGAAGCTCGACCGCGCGAAGATCGTGGCGGACGACGTGGCGGCGGAGGAGGAGGATATGGCGGCGGCGGCCGACGGGGAGGACGCTACTAAATCGCGCCGTCCAAATTGTACGGCAACCGGTCAGCACCGGCGGCCAGCGGGTTGAGCAAAGAATTCGGTGGCTTGGTCGAATTCCGGCAGGATGGTGCCGAGGCGGGTCGAGCGTACTTTCGGACGATCGAAAGATACGGTCGGTCTGCCCGGCTTGCCATTCGGCCGGGACCGGACATCCGTCATCCGGCAGGCACGCAAGCTGTGCCCCCTCCTGCCGGCAGCGGCCCGGGCCCCATGCGACCGCCAGCTTGCCGTGTCAGANNCCGGCCCCCATGCCACCGCTGGCTTGCCGTGTCAGACCGTCTTCCTCAAGATCGTCTCGCAGGATGATCTGGCCAATGCAAATTTCGCGGCTGTGAGGCTAATCCAACCTGGAAAGCCGCCGTTGCGAAAACGGCCCAGGGTGAATCGACCGTCAACCGGAGGTCAGACGCGTGCCGTCATCGGTTGTTTGTCTTCCCCATTTTTCCGCAGGTCCTGTTTCTTAAGGCGATCGTCCGGTTGGAAAAAATTGCCGATTAGAGGAGGCGTCCTGAAGGGCTTGCCGACCGGTTGCAGTGTCCCCTTCTGCTGAAGATGGAAGGGTTGCCAATCCATTGCTCTCTGGCCAAGGTCCGCTGAACAAAATCAGCCCGGCAGGCCCGCATGTTTTCCCGAAAAGGCGGATCTCCGGTGAATAAACCGGCTGTCCTGCTAGGCCATGGCCAGTAACTTGGTTTATGATGCATGGCATGGCAAGCGAAGATTCCCAGGGGCGTCGGCGTGTGGAAGGGTTGGATCGGCAGCGGCTGACTGCCTTGCAGCTGGAACGGTTGAACCGGTTGCTGGACGACATCCTGCCGCATAACGCCTTTTACCGAGAGAAATTGGGGGATCTTCCGCGGCCGATCCACTCGCTGGACCAGCTGGCCAATTTGCCGTTAACTGAGAAAAGCGAATTGCGGGCCGGTGACAGCTCGGCTTGGGCCGCCAACCGAACATTTGACCGCGATCAATACGTCCGCTGCCACCAGACGTCGGGCACGCAGGGGCGGCCCTTGGTCGTACTGGACACGGCTGCGGACTGGCAGTGGTGGATCAACGGCTGGCAGTATGTCCTGGACGCTGCCCAGGTGACGGGTTCGGACGTTTGCCTGATGGCTTTTTCCTTCGGTCCCTTCATTGGCTTTTGGTCGGCATTCGACGCGGCGGTCCAACGTGGTTGCCTGACAATACCCGCGGGCGGGTTCCGCAGCGCCGCTCGCCTCGAACAGATCCAAACCCTGGGCGTCACCTGTCTGTTCTGTACGCCCAGCTATGCGCTGCATCTGGTTGAGGTCGCAGAGAAAGAGGGTGTCGATCCCCGGCGGTCGACCGTCCGCTGCTTGATCCTGGCTGGTGAACCCGGTGGTTCGCTGCCTTCGGTCCGCCGGCGAATCGAAGAGACCTGGGACGCCAGCGTGCTGGACCACAGCGGGGCGACCGAGGTGGGACCCTGGGGGTACGGGAATTTGGACGAACCGGGCCTGCATGTGAACGAAGCCGAGTTCATTGCCGAATTCCTGGCCGTGGATAGCGGCCTTCCGGCCGGGGAGGGAGAGCTGGCAGAGCTGATCCTGACAACGCTGGGCCGCAGGGGGGCCCCGGTGATTCGCTACCGCACAGGCGACCGCGTGCGGCCAATCTGGCATCACGATCGGCCGCTGCGATTTGTCTGGCTGGAGGGTGGCCTGCTGGGCCGCGCCGATGACATGATGATCATTCGGGGGATGAACGTTTTTCCGAGTTCTGTCGAGTGCATCCTGCGGGAGTTTCCGGGGATCGTCGAATACCGGATGACCGCCAGCACCAAGGCCGGAATGGACCAGCTGCGGATTGAAATCGAAGACCAGCAGGATGATCCCCGGCGGGTGGCTGAGCGACTGCAATTGCGGCTGGGGCTGCGGGTGGAGGTCCGCACGGTGCCACAGGGCAGTTTGCCTCGCTTTGAAGGTAAGGGCAAACGATTTATTGACCAACGATTATGGACCAACGATGACGGCTCGACCCACAACAATTGAAACGATCGGTGACGACCAGCTCGAAATCGCCTGGAACGACGGCTCGGTTCGCCGTTACGGCGTCCGCCAGTTGCGCGACGCCTGTCCGTGTGCCACATGTCGCGAAAAGAAACGGGCTGCCACGCAGGACCAGACTCAGTTGCCGGTCTTATCCGCGGCCGAGACGGCCCCACTGAAGGTGCTGGCCATGGATCCGATCGGCAATTACGCCTACAGCATTCGCTTCAGCGACGGCCACGATACGGGGATCTACCAGCTGGAATTATTGCGCCAGCTGGGAGAAGAGGTCTGAAGGGGTGCCGGGGGCCAGGAGAGCCAAACCCTAGCCTTCGTCCGGCTGTTGGACCGCCTGCTTGATCTGGTCGAAGGTTTCCAGATCATCTTGCGGCTCGATGCTTTGCTCGTTCGACTGGGCGGGTGCGTCCGCCTTCTGATTTTCGTCCTCGGTTTTTTCTTTTTCCTTGATGATATCGTCCCGGCTGAGGTGAATTTTCTGGTAGGTTTCGTCATTGATCACGTAGTACCAGTCGGCAAAGCGTGCATTAAGTTCCTGGACACGCTGCCTGGCATTTTCCAGCTTTTCTTCATACTCTTTCTGTTTGCGTTCGTTTTCCTGAATGATCTGGGCACGCTTTTTCTGCCATTCCTCCCGCTTTGGGGCCGGGTCGCCGTCCGCCGGGCTGGCATTTGCCTGTTCGGTGTCTGACTGTTCCCCATGTTCGGTGTCTGCCTGTTCGGTGGCTCCCTGTTCGGTGGCCTGATCGCCTGGGGCGGGGGGGTCCTCCTGTTCCTGGCCCGTGGTGGCGCCGTCACGGTCGGCGGCCCCTTCGTCGTTAGATGAAGTGGCGGGCCCTTCTTCCGCGGTTGGTTCTTCCGCGGGTGGCTCTTCCGCGGGGGGTTCTTCCGGCGGGACCTCTTCCAGTTCGGGCTGATCGATCAGGGCGGGATTCATTTGCGTCATGACGAACAGGTAGCGCAAGACCTTGGTTTCTTCGGTGTCCGACTTTTTGTCGGCTGCTTCGTCCTGGCGATCTTCTTCACCGTTGGCCGCCGCTTTCTCTTTTTCTTCCTCGCCAGCCGGATCGCTATCCTCTTCCTGGTCCTGGCCTGCATCCACGCTCTTGTCGGCCCCGGCCACGTTACCGAACCGCAGTACATACTCGACGCCCGTCTGCAGACCGATATTGATTTCGCCATTGTTGGAGAGGAGGACAAACTGTGGCTGGTCATCGGGCCCTTTGACCCGCTGAAAAAAGAAGCCGCGGCGTTCCAGGTCATCGATCGCGCCTGGATTTTTTGTAATTGCCTTTTGCAGGTTTTCTCCCAGGCCTTTGGCTTTCCGCCGGACGTCGACGATTTGCAGATCATCCAGAGCGAACTTGAGGTCGTTTAACTTGGACGTATTCAACTCTTCGTTGTCCGCCAGTTTTTCCTCGTTGGGCTTGTTGTCAGCAAACACCACCAGTTGCTCAAGCTTCCACAAGAAATCTTCCTGGTCATAGACCAGATCGATGGAAGACTTCATGTCCAGGTCAGTGGCCAAGGCTATCTGGGGCCCGCCGGGTCCGAAGACAAGCTGTCGTCTGGACGACGGCCGAGTAGTCATTGATGGCGACCTGAGTGACGTCGGACGTATCCAGCTTCAACAAATCGCGTTCGATCCAGTCTTCAAATTTCGTTGACAGCTTGCCGGGATCGATCTGGACCGTATAGACCTGGTCTTTTCCGGCGCGGCGTACGTACCGCTGACCTTCGCCTCCTTTCACTTCGTCGCCGATCACGAAGTCGGCCATGATCTTGCCATCCTCGGTGCTCATCGTGACCCGCATCCCCACTCCGGACTCACCGCCACCCACCGAAACGCTCAACGGATCCAAGACACCAAAATCCTGATGAGCGGCAGGGCTGTCGTCGACGACATCCAGGATCTCGACGTTGTTGACAAAATTAACCGCTTCGGCCAGATGGTCCTGGGCGTCGGCCGGATAATCTTCATGCGACGGGATGCAATACACGCCGTCCACCTTGCCGACCTCGAATGGCTCGGGCTTGCCTGTCTCGTTGTCGAAGGTGACGATTTTCAGCCGTTGCACCTGCAGGGGGTCTTCGATATCCACGAAGGCCGAGCCGATGTCGTCTTCGGCAGTCCGCTGGGGGGCTTCGCGACTGACGACAAAGGCCGCAATTCCGGTGACGAGGGCCGCAAACAGAAAACCAATCGTTTTGACTTCTTCGCTCATCAAATTCTCTCACTTCCCATGGATAGCGACCCGCAGGATCTATCGGACTGGCCGATCGGCTAGACCAACCGGCTGGCGGCGACCGATTCACGCTCCTGAGCTCGGCGGAAGAAGAACACCCAGATCGCGATGATCAAGGGCGGGATCGGCGGCAACAGGACAGCCAGCAGTTTGTAGTTATCCTGAACCTGATGAATCTGTGCCGCCATCTGGTTGTCGATTTCGCGATACCGTTTCTCTTCTTCCCGGTCGAGGCTCTCTTTGCGAGCGCTAATTCGGTCGCTGATACTGGTCTGGAGGATTCTCAGCTTTTCCTCCTTTTCGCGAAGGGACATCTCTTGATCGTTGCGCAGCTCGTCAAGCCGCTGGTCTAGTTCCTTTTGTTCGGCATACAGCAGATCTTTGAATTCCTGTTTCGCCTGTTTACGAGCGTCGCTTCGCGCCCGCTTGGCCTCGTCCGTCAATCGCTGTACCGCCGCCAGTTCGCGGTGCACGTGTCGCCGCTTGCGGATATCAACAAAGCGATCGTCATCGGCCAGCGTATCCAGAATGTTTAGCACAAAGGGAACGTTATCCAGCTGCCAGCGCGAGAAGCGTTCCCCGAATATTTCGTTGCGGGCCCGCAATTCGAAAAAGAAACCCGACAGGGTATCGATATCGGCCACCAGCACCACGTTGATATTCCGGCCCGTATCGGCAGTGGCATCCTCCGCATCGTCTTCCTGGCTGGGGGGAGCCTCGATGCGGATGTGGGCGGCCAGGGTGAATTCATTGATCGTCTGTACCTCGTCCAGTTCCATTTCGTCCCGCGACCGCAACAGCTGCTGACCGAAGGGGGTGGTCGTGAGGCAGCTGTCGTACGGCACGGTGCCGGAGTTTTTCCCGCCGGTCGTGACCAGGGGCACAAACTGGCGATCGAGGTCACTGCCGGTGTCTTCCAGCCCGCCGGGGTAGAGAAACAGCATCTTCTGCAGACGGGAACTGATGGGGCTCTCGGCGGAAAACGCCTCGTCCGCTCCGCAGTTGGGTGTGATCCACACGAATTCGTTCTGGACTTCGGCATCTTCGGGGTGAGGATTATAGTCCTGCCAGACGACCAATGTCTGCCCGCCGCCTGGCATCCCCACACCGCCCAGGCCGATCCGGCTGACCAGGTTGACACCCAGCAGGTCCCAAAGTTTGCTGATGTCACCCTTTTGCTCAGGCTGGCGTGGCATGAACATATTGCCGCCGCCCCGTTTAGGCTGGCTGGTGCCGGGCGCGGGAAACAGCAGCGGAAAGGGATCCTCAAAAATGGCCGTCGGTGTGCCGCGGCGCACGACGTCCAGCAAGTTTTGCAGCTGGGGTTCGGTCAACGAAGACGGCTGGACGGCCAGCAGGACATCGAAGTTTTTTGTAATGGGCGCATCGGCCCTGACGCGGACGATCTCGTATTGCTTGCGGAGTTCCTCGATCAGGGGTCGTTCGCTGGCATCGGGCCGAGCAAACGAACCGGCCTGCATCAAGGCGGCATCGGTTTCCAGAACGCCGATCGTCATCCGCTGCTGCTGGGTGACCGTGGCCAGCGAACGCATCAGTTCGTACTCGATCGGCAGGCTCTCGCCCATGAAGGGGATCACCGCGCGTTCCTGGCCCGACTTGAAGGCCACGCCAAAGATGACGTTCTGGGTGGTGCGCGCCCCGCNNCCAGGGAGCGCATCAGTTCGTATTCGATGGGCAGGCTCTCGGTCATAAACGGAATCACCGCTCGTTCCTGCCCCGATTTGAAGGCCACGCCGAAGATCACATTCTGGCTGGTGCGGGCCCCCCGCACGGTGGTTTCCACCGCTTCGCGTTCGATCCCGTACAGCATCTCGGCCCGGTTGGCCTGTTCGCTGTACAGATCGATTCCGTCGTAAATCTTCAAGGACACCTTGTCGCCGCCGATGGCGTTGATTTCCCGCAAGGCCGCCAGCAAATCGAAGCGTTTCTGGACAAATTGTTCCGGCAGATCTCGACTGATGAACGCCTCGATGGAAATCAGGTACTGATCCGTCGCGTCGGCCACGTTTTTGACCAGGGCCACGGAGGAGGCGGAGAGCGAGCTGAGCCCTTCGCTGGTGACGTCGCGACGAAAGAGCTGCCTGTGCGCGGCAAAGACGCTGACCGAGCCGGCGATCAGCAGCAGGGCGATGACCCGTACCACATAGTGCCCCCCCATCGCTCGACCGTCCCTCCCCCCCGACCAATGGCGACGACCGATCAGCACCATACACAGATACAACATGGTCACGATGATCACGAGGAAGTACACCACGCTGGCAAAGCTGATCACGCCCGTTTCGAAATCTTGGAATTTGTAGGCGATGCTGAACTTACCCAGGGCGCGACCGATCGCTTCGGGAAACACGACTTCTGCCCAGGCGACGATCACCAGCGGGACGCAGAACACGACTCCCAACACGAATCCCACGGTCAGGTTGGCCGTGAGGAAGGAGGCCACCATCCCCACCGCCAGCATCGCCAGGCCGACCATCCAGTAACCGAAATAATTCCCCAAAAACAGCCCGATGTCGGGATTTCCCAGATTGATCAGCACCAGGAAATTGGAGATCTGCGAGAACAGCAGCGAGACGGTAAAGATGGCGGCCGCAGCCAGGTACTTGCCCAACACGATGTCCAGGTCGTCTGCGGGAATGGTTAACAGCAATTCGTCCGTTCCCTGCCGCCGCTCCTCAGCCCAAATGCTCATCGTGATCGCCGGAATAAACACCAACATGATCGTCGGCAGCACACGGTTCAACTGGTCCAGGTTGGCCAGATTGGCGTTGAAAAATTCTTCCGGCCAGAACGCGGCGAACGAGGTGAGGGCCACGAACAGGCAGAGGAATACATAACCGGTGGGGTTGGTGAAGTAGGCGATGAAGTTGCGTTTCAATACTGCAAAAGCGGGTTTCTTCCAGACGTAGATCACGCCCAGCAGAACGACCAGCGGCACCAGGAACAACAAATCAATACCCAACAAGGTAATCAAAGCCGTGAATCTGTCGGAAAATCTTTCCATGGCTGTTTAGGCATCCTCCCCGCTGGCGGCCGTTAATTTGGCAAAACGGATGTCCAACCCCTGGCCATCGGTATCCAGTTCGTCCAGGCTCCCGTCGAAGACGAGGCGCCCCTCATGAATGAACAGCACCCGGCTGGCCATCGCTTGGACCTCCTGCAGGATATGGGTGGACAGCAGAATTGTCTTCTCCTCGCCCAGCCGTTTGAGTGTCTGGCGGACTTCGCGAATCTGGTTGGGATCCAGTCCCGCCGTGGGCTCGTCCATGATCAGCACGTCCGGTTCGTGCAAAAGGGTTTGAGCCATACCCACCCGCTGGCGATAACCACGCGAAAGTTTGCTGATGGGCTTGCGTAACACGTTTTGCAACGCGCACAGATCCACGACGCGTTCAATCCGTTGTTCGATCATATCGGTCGGCAGGCAACGCGCTTCGCCGAAAAAGTGCAACAGGCTGTAAGGGGTCATGTCGGGATAGAGCGGGCCGTTTTCTGGCAGGTAGCCCAACCGGGTCGAGCCAGCCAGGCGGTCGGTGGACATGTCGTGTCCAGAAATTCGCGCCGTACCGGCCGAGGGAGCCAGGTAGCCGGTCAACAACTTCATCGTCGTGCTCTTCCCCGCCCCGTTGGGTCCCAGGAAGGCCACCACCTCGCCCGGGGCGATTTGGAAGCTGACGTCGCGGACGGCGGCGAAATCCCCGTAGAACTTGGAGAGCCCGATTGCCTCGATGGCCGGGCCGGCTGTGGACTCATCTTGCTGTTGGCTAATCATCGTCCTCCGCTCCATTTTCCCATCCCAACCGCCTCATGGCCCAAGGGTGTCCGGGCTTGCCGAACCAGGAAAGAAGGCGGCTGTCGCCAGGTTGGGAGTGTACGAGGCGGCGTGCAGACGACCGCCGCTGGCAGGAATGGGCCGGATACTGGCCCGGACCCACAGCTGGTCAGAATGTATCGACTCGGGTCGACGTGTCAAGGCTTATTGCCCGCCTCGGCTGCTCCTGCCATCTACATACGGGGGCCAGCTCGTCACGGTTCTCCCGGATCGCCCTTTTGCGGTCAGGGAGGGGGAGGGGGGGGATTTACGGAGCGTGGTTTGAGATTCGGAAGAAGAACCCACGTGGCGGCCCTTGTGCCCCGTCTCCCGCTGGTGGGGGCCGGTCGGGGGGAGGGGGAGGGGGGAAATTGCCATTTCCAAACAGGTTTTCAGCACGAATCGTCCGCCGGCCGCACGAAGGCCAGGTGCCGTCGCCAGTGCGGGTCGTCCGTATTTGGAAAGTCCGCCCGCTGGTGGACACCCCGCGTCTCCTGGCGAGCGAGGGCGGCTTCGATCATCAATTTGGCGACCGTCAGCATGTTCTGCAGCTCCCAGCCTGCGGGCTCACGAAACTGCCGCGAGAGCACGTACTGGCACCACCCCTCGATGGTACCCAGGGCCGACACCAGGGAATCCCTCTCACGGCGGACACCCACAAACCGCCACATGAGACTTTTTAACGTATTGCGGATATCGCCCAGATTGAGCTGGTCGCCGCCATCGGCGACAACCGGACTAAGGATCGCCGCGCCTTCAAAGCGGTCGGGCATATCCAACGCTGCCTGGCTGGCACCCCGACCCGCATGGGCTCCGAAGACCATGCCTTCCAGGAGGCTATTGGAGGCCAGTCGGTTAGCGCCGTGCAGTCCGCTGGAAGTGACCTCACCGGCCGCCCACAGACCGGGTACCGTTGTCCGGCCCTGGGCATCGACGGTGACGCCGCCGATGAAATAGTGCGCACCGGGGCGGACGGGAATCAGATCGGCAGCGACGTCCAGGCCAAATTCAGCGCAGGTGGCGGTGATTCCCGGAAATCGAACGTGGACATGTTCGGCAGCCAGCTGGGACAAATCGAGATACACGCTGGGGTGTCGCGTCTTGTCCATCTGGGCCACGATCGCCTGGCTGACGACATCGCGGGGGGCAAGTTCCATCCGTTCATCGTAGTCGCCCATGAAACGATGGCCGTGGCAATCGACCAGGTGCGCACCTTCCCCTCGAATCGCTTCGGTGATCAAGGTCCGATTACTCCCGGCGACATACAGCATCGTTGGATGGAATTGCATGAATTCCATGTCGCGGATTTCGGCGCCCGCGCGGTAGGCCAGTGCGAGACCGTCCCCGGTGGCGACGTCCGGGTTACTTGTTTCGCGATAGACCTGTCCCGCCCCGCCGGTACAAAGGATCGTCTGCTTGGCCCACACCAGGCTGCAGACGTTTGCCTGTTGAGCGACCAGTGCGCCGAGGCAGGTTCCGTCTGCAGAGAGGATATCCACGGTAAAGGCGTCTTCCCAAATCCGCACGTTGGGCAAGCGGTCTGTCCAGTGGATAACGGCCTTCATGATTTCCCTGCCGGTTGCATCGACCGAATGTACGATGCGGTCATGGCTATGTCCCCCTTCCCTGCCCAGGGACAGTTCGCCGGCCACCTTATCGAAGTCGGCTCCCCAGCGGATGAGTTCGTCGATCCGTTGGGGTGCTTCGTGGACCACCATCTTCACAATCTGTTCGTCACACAATCCGCCACCGGCCCGGAGCGTATCGGCGACATGATCTTCGAACCGGTCTGTCGGATCCATGACGCCGGCAATTCCTCCTTGTGCATACGCGCTGCTGGACTGCGGCAGCTTGTCCTTGGTGACGACCAGCGTCGAGAGTCCTGCATCGATTTCGATCGCGGCCCGCAGGCCGGCCAAACCGCCGCCGATGATCAGCACATCCACAAAATGATGGGCCAACTGCTTGGGATGAAAAGCAGACAGGTAGCGAGGAATCGTGTGGGTCGGGGCGGTCATGGTGCGGGATTCACTCGTCGGCGAAGGCGTCCCTGCGAAAAGCGTCGAACTGCTCCTGATACTCCTGCGGGGGCCGTGCGCGGCCCGACTGTTGCAGCCCTTCTGCCTTGTCGATTTTCGGGCGGCCGCTACGCAGTTCTGCAGCGGGACGGCGGAGGCCGAGGCTGCGGAGGGTATCGTCTAACTCTTGCCGCGCCGCTCGACCCTCTTCGCCAGCCGATTTGGCCCGGGCCCGCAAATCGCCGTAGCGGCGGACAAAGTCCGCAAATTGCTGGTCGCTCCAGCCAAACCGCTCTTTCAATTCCTGGTCGACGCCGCCTCGATCCAACTGCTCTTGCAGGTAATCCAAGACCAGTTCGGTCTGCTGTCGAGCGTACTGGAGGTTGGCGTCGTCCGCGCCGGGTTCCTGCCGTGGCGTCTCCGCCCCAGCGGCACCAGGCGTTCGATCTTGACCTGCGAAGTTTCCTCCCCCCCTGGCATCACCGGCCGGCCCCTCGCCGGGCTGGGCCGGGCTCGGCTGACCCGCTCCCTGCGGCTGGCCGGGCGTGGCCCCCGGCTGACCGT
>JABAOC010007146.1_pt1 | contig 11265 bp, 17 predicted proteins | sample 7062161 | NCBI WGS metagenome assembly JABAOC01 (sample SAMN14538625, study PRJNA623070) | marine sediment metagenome | biome: marine biome [ENVO:00000428]; feature: marine pelagic biome [ENVO:01000023]; material: deep marine sediment [ENVO:00002113] | place: India: Gulf of Khambhat ... | reverse complement strand
ACAGATTACCTGGACTGCTTGATGATATCCACTTGCGAAACCATAGAAATGCTCAAGAACGAGGGATTTCATGCGGCAACTGAGCAATTAAAAAAAGAAGGCAGACTTAGGTTTGTCGGTGTCTCCAATCACGGCTCTCAATTTTGGCCGCGTGCTTCTCAGGAGCCTATGGAGAAAATATTGCTGGCTGCTGCTGAGGACGGCCGGTTTGACGTTGTGCTCATGGCCTACAACTTCCTCAAGGATGATAGGAGTGAGCGCGTTCTTGAGGTCTGCAGCCAAAAGAATATTGGCACAACGCTGATGAAGGTCAATCCCATACGATCCTATAACGAAATGAAGGCGTGGCTCGAAAAAAATCGGAAACGAGAAGATATAATCAGAAGAGCTGCTGAAGAGGGAGTCTCTATAGAAGAGGCAGAAAGTAGAATGGAGAAAAAAGTGGAGAATGCCCAGGAATTCATCAAACGGCACAACCTAAAAAGTGATAAAGAGATCAGGGATGTAGCTATCCGATTTGTGTTAAGCAATCCGAATGTGAATACGGTTTGTTATACATTGCAGAACTATTCAGAAGCACTTGAATTTCTCAAACTTTCTGGAAGCCGTCTCACCTCAAGAGACAAGGAGCTTTTGACGTCATACTCCAGAGAGTGCGGCAGTCTCTATTGTCGTCATGCGTGTGGATTGTGCGAGCCTGCATGTCCTCACCAGGTACCCATTAACACCATAATGCGTTATGACCACTATTTCGTTGCACAAGGCCGGGAAAAGCACGCTATGGCTGAGTATGCTGCCCTTAGATCAGCAAAAGCAGATATTTGTCAGAGTTGCTCTGGTTATTGTGAATCTGCCTGCCCTTACGGTGTCCCTGTACAAGTTTTATTAGCGACCGCTCATCAAACCCTTTCATTGACATAAAAGACAGTTTTTAAGGTCTATTTAGGTCTCTTATGGACACTATATGGACACCAGGTTTGCACATTTTTGCTATTTCGAGCTGTTTGATTTTAAAAAATGTCGCTAAATATATACATTAGACGACGTTTTCCAGCTTTTTACTTTTATCATTTACCATCCATTGACAATGTCAGTTTCGGTGTGATAGGCTTATCCAATCATATAAATAGGTGAAAATAATGAAGTTACTAAGTGACAGAGAAAACGAATATCCTTTATTCAGACAGAAAAACATTATAAAACTCAAAATCTTTTCTGTATTGGCATTGCTTACTTTATCGCTAGGAATGGCAACAGGTGCAGGCAAGAAAGCATCTATAATCGAGTTGGCCCAGCAGTCAAAGCCAGTCCAAGGAGACTGGGAGTATACATCCTTCAGTGCAGAAGGGCTGGATCCAATCCGATTCGAATTGTTAAAAGAGCGTATCCAAGATAACACATTCAGAAAAGTGGATGGCGTAGTGGTTGTTAAGAGTGGCAAGATCCTGATTGAGGAGTATTTCAATGGTTATGACCGGGACAAGCTCCATGAAATTCGCTCAGCAACCAAGAGCATCGGCTCTGCATTGTTAGGCATCGCCGTCGATAAGGATTACATCACCGGTGTTCAAGACAAACTCTATACCTATTTCCGTGAACGCCAACCGTTCCTAAACTGGGATGAGAGAAAAGACAGAATCACTTTGGAAAACGTCCTGAATATGACTACGGGGCTCGACTGTAATGATATGGACAGTTCATCTGAGGGAAATGAGTCCAAAGTGATTCAGGCGACTGATATAGTGCAATTCATGCTTGATCTTCCTGTTGTTTATGGACCAGGTGAACACTGGGCTTATAGTACGGGAAGTGCCCACCTCATAGGGGCTGTTATTGAAAGCGCAGCTGGCATTTCTGTCCAAGAATTTGCCAAGATCTACTTGTTCGAACCTCTGGATATTACGCGATATAAATGGAAGACCACTGGGGGCATCGCCAATACAGGAGGCGGTTTCTGGATGCGACCCATCGATATGGCCAAATTCGGGCAGCTTTATCTGAACAGAGGTCGTTGGCAAGGAAAGCAGATCATCTCTGAAGAGTGGACCGATGAAGCCAGAAAGATCCATACCAAAGTGACGAATGATTTTGGTTATGGACACCTCTGGTGGAAGTGGATATTTAAAATCGATGAACAACCTTTTCCTGCATTTTCTGCACAAGGGAATGGGGAAAACCATATTTTCGTACTCCCGGATTTAGAGCTCGTAGTCGTTCTCACAGGAAGTGCCTATAATGAAAGCTATGGTCCTGCACAGACTGCCATGATGATGAGCCAATATATCCTGCCAGCTGTTGTACAAGATATCGATTCCCATCGTAATAAACCTAATCTCAGGACTTTGCCCAAAGCTTTATTTACTCTTTGTGCAGTCCTTCTCATCTCGGCATTACTCTTGTGGCCGATTGGGTTCATAATACGGAGGATCCGAGTTCGCCGTTCGAAGGACCCAGATTCTCGGAGAGCATGGTTATGGCCAGGAATTGCCCGGATATTGTCAGGCCTTGGTGCTTTGATAATCCTATGGTCATTGGCACTTTTTCTCTCCGATGCCCATCTTTTCGATCTCCTTTTAAACAGCGGCATGTCTCATCCATTGGGCATATTTGAGATATTTTTGGGGACTTCCTTCATCAAAATAGTAGCAGCCGTCGTTTGGTTTATCGTGTTGTTAGCGGTAGTTCAAGCGGTGTTTATGGTGCTGGCCCATAGAAACAAGTGGTGGACCCCATGGCAGAGATGGCATTTCACGGTTATAACTTTGGCTTCATGCTATTTCGTCATTGTCATACTCTGGTGGGGATTCGGGAAAATACCGTCCTAGGCAGAAGGGAATACAGAAATCTAATTCAAGAACGCAGACGGAAGTAACCTCCCCTCCTTAATGTAACATCGCCATTGTTAAATTCTAAAATTCTGGAAGGATGAAGATCCAGGCCTCCATGAGGTCGATGATATTAAAAAGAGGTTGGCTCGGTTGAAGACTCGCTAATCAAAATGTCGCATAATTAATTATTATGCGACATTTTATTTCTTCTTGGGATAATCAAAAAACGGCGTAAAATATATACAATCTGTTTCCTCAAGCATGTAGCGGAACGAAGCTTTATTCTTCTCCTCAACCTCTGCCTGAGCTTTCATCGCTTCAAGCTCTGCCATTGCTTCCTTGTTCTGGCAGCTGACTATAAAGCATAAAAAGAGAGCCAAAGGTAGAATCATAAGTAGTTTTGTCATGTTCCTTCCTAGAAATTAAAAGAGATTTATTCAGTTTCTTCTTTCTCAGGAACAGACCAGTGACCTTCCACGATAATCCATTTCCCTTCTATCTTTTCCAACACCCATGTTATCCGCATTCCCGTGACTTCATCAGGTTGACCGTCTAAGGTCCAGGTCGCATCTTCAAAAGCTGAAAGCCATGCGATTGTCCCTGAAGGATGTACTTTGATTGAATATTCCCTGAAAGTAACATTCACATCTTCAATTGACTCGATTGAATTCTGAAGCCTTTCTTGCCAGGCTTCCCAACCATCATATCTTGTTTCAGTGTCAAAAATAACCATGTCGGCATCATGAGAAAAAATTTCAGCAAACAAGTCGATATTTAAGGTTTTCCATGCCTTTGCGTATTGGTCAAAAACTGTTCGAATATTTGCTTTTTCAGCCTCGACATCCACAGCAGGCTCTTCAGCTACCTCTTCACCCTGCTGGCAGCCAAAAGTAAAACAAAGCAGAATGACCAAAGGAATAATCATTAGTAGTTTTTTCATCCCTGACCTCCTTTTATGCTTAAAAGATTTCTACTTTGACTTTGCCATCTGCACAAATTCTTGTACAGTTTCCTCAAGCAGGCGGTTGAATGTATCAGGGTCTTCCATCATATTGAAATGCCCTACTCCAGACATAATCAGAGCTTTAAAAGAAGGCACATAACGCTGATTAGTTTCAACGTTTGTAGGATACTTATCAGAAGGGATGCACGTTATTGGAGCTTGCACTTCCTGAAGTACTCGTATTTTTTCATTATTTTGGAAATCAATATAACCTTCCAAAGCACCTAAACCAACTTCTTGAGGAGCAGAAGACATATCAGTCGCTATCTTTTCGACTAAAGTTGGATCTGAATTTGGCGTGAACATGGTACGTACAAAGTTTCTGGTAGCTTCAGCGAAATTGGAACGCAAAGGAGTAAACATATTATCAATTTGTTCTTGAGTAAACTTATCTTCGAAGTTTTGAAGAGTATCGACTCCAACCAATCCTATAACGCGTTTGGGCATACGCCTTGCAGCTTCTAATATTACTGGTCCTCCCATAGAGTGTCCAATAAGAACAACATGTTCAAGGTTAAGTTTATCAACAACAGCAACAATATCTTCGCCAAACGCCCTCATCGTCCATTCCTTGCGGTCAAGTCCAGACTCTCCATGACCTGCAAGGTCAATAGCTACCACTTTATACTTCTGAGCAAAATGAGGCAGTTGTTCATTCCAGTAGCTTCGGTCACAGCACCAACCATGAACAAAGACAAGAGCAGGATCACCCTCTCCTCTCACTTCATATGCAATAGAAACCTCATCTGCCGAAATGGCATTATCAACAGTTATAGTTGGCTCTGCTTCTTTTTCAGCAGCTACCTCTTCACCCTTCTGGCAGCCATAAGTAAAACAAAGCAGAATGACCAAAGGAATGATTGTAATTAGTTTTTTCATATTTCCCTCCTTTTTTATTGTTTAGATAAAAGGTTGAATTTCATGAACTTCAGAGTTTGCTGGATGATATCCCGAGATTTGGCATTATCGTCATATACATCAAAAGCATGGCGGCCTTCTGTATAGTTAATGAATGTTAATGGGACATTATTTGAAATAGCCCGGGAAACAAAGTAATCGTTCGTCTGGTTCAAGTCCTCTCTGTCTTTTCCTGACCTCACAATCAATAAAGGAAGGTTCTTATGAAATTTTTTTATTTTTTCAAGCCCTTCGGTGGAAAAGCTGAGTATCTTATTAAGCTTCAGAATAGTATCGCTGAATTTTTGATCGGGCGTCATCATAATCCCGTAATATAAAATCGCACATTTAAGGTGCTCTTTTCTTTCATCCATTAACACTGATAGAGCGGTGAGGACATTTCCCGAACATGACCAGATTCCGATAGAATTCTCATCAAGTTTTAAATCTTCTGCATTTTCCCGGATGTGCAAGATCAAGTCATCAATATCCATTGCGGGTTGTTGAGTTGAGTAATTAATGGCAGCCATACCGAATGCAGCGAATAACTTTGCCCAATCCTTATAGACTTCCCAGTCTTTAAGCTTCTTACTGAACACATCATCCGCGTATCCAAGTACCAGAATGACCACAGGAAGTCTCGTTTCACCTTTAAAATCAGGAGGATAATAAGCATCAAAGGTCAAATCCTTGCCATCTGTAGTCTTGTAGACAAGTTCCTGTTTTATGCTTACTTTCTCCATAGCGGGAATTTGATACACAACCCTGATTGTCGTGATATCTTGTGCAATAATCGCTCCACCCTGAATCATAGCAACTACTAAAGAAATTGTAATAATGCTTTTAGATTTCATTTTACCCCTCCTTGAAAGGTGATACATAAATTAGACATCAATTGACACTGCCTGTCAAATTAAGTGTAGGTCACTCCAGAAAAGTTAATAGAAATCTGCCCTATGATGCAGAAAATTTTTTAAGGCATTTGTGGGTATATGTGGGGGGCTTTACATTGACAAATTGTTTAAAAAAGGCATAAGATTTATACCAAAATAAATACAGCAGAAGGAGCTTTAGATGAAGGCAAGTGGTAAAAAATTCATATCGTTGTTTCTTATCTTCTCTTTAGTGATGCTTCCAACAAGTCTATATGCTAAAAAGCGAGGAGCTAAGATCGTAGTTACTAAATTGGACGGGCAGCAGATAAAAGGTGAGCTGATTGCAGTAAAACCAAATTCACTTCTTTTATTGGATACTTAAGGAAAAGACGTGTCTGTTAGTATTGCGGATATTAGAGTTATTAGAATTGTGAAGGAATCAAAAGCTTTATTAGGCGGTGGAATCGGATGCGTATTCGGTACATTAATTGGAGCGGGAGTTGGGAATCATCTTTCTGAAGAGTGGATGTGGGACAAAGGTACTATATCATGCGCAATAGTAGGTGGACTGGCTTTCGGGATAATTGGAGTAATAGTTGCAGGGGCAGGTAAAACATTCCAAATAGAAAGAATGTCTGATTCGGAAATCCAAGAGGCTCTGGACAAATTACGCAAGAAAGCTCGTATTCGTGACTATAAATGAGGAAGTTAATGGAGGTGCAAGTTGAGTATGGAATCAAAGGTTAGGAAAGGCGCTCTTTATGGATTATTAGCAGGTGGGATTTTAGCATTGATTGGTGGCATATCCTCTATTGGGGTTGAAGGTCATGGTTTCTTTGCTAGTTTCATTGATGGGATCATATTTTTTGGACTTCCTGGAGCACTAATCGGAGCAGCAATTGGTGCAATTGTAAGTTTTTTAAGTAAGACTAAACAATCCAAAAAAGGAGAAGATTGAGGAGGTGCGGGCTGATGGCCCGGGTGGAGCACATAATGATATATCTTTGAAGTACGAAGACGCAAGCGGAAGCCAAAAACCCATAAATCCCTGGCTTCCCGATTCTGAAATAGACAGCGGAGCGTAATCAGCGACTTAATAAGATAGAAAGTATTGATTTAGCCCTTCAATTTGACTCTTTCCTTATTAATTGATATCCTTTTGCCAAGCAAGCAAACAAGGATGATGGGCAATGAAATGTCCTAAATGTCATTTCGACAATCCTTCTGATTCCAAGTTCTGTAAAGAGTGCGGAACCCAATTAATCCCTAAAGACGAAATCCCTGTCACTGAAACTCTCGAAACACCCACAGAAGAGTTAACCAGAGGAACCACTTTTGCTGGAAGATACGAGATCATTGAAGAGCTGGGAAAAGGAGGCATTGTTGTCTTAAGAGGGGAGCAGATGATTCAATAAAAAAAGAGATGTCTCAAATGAGAAGTCGCATGGCAATTTTTCTTATTGGCATGGCAATATTGCTTTCTTTCCCACAGGGGTCTGGCGCCCACTGGGTGCCAGCCGGCAATCCTGGAGGTGGTCGGATTACCTCTTTTGCCGTAAAAGGGTCGAATCTCTTTGTGTCCACTGACCTTGGTGTATACCTATCCCCTGACAACGGCGCGACCTGGACGGCCGTCAACTCCGGATTGCCTGGCAAAAACGGAGATCCTGGGCAAGCTTTCGTTGGGTGTCTTGCAGTGAGCGAGGCGAATCTCGTGGCTGGCACTCCGGATGGTATTTTTATTTCCGCGAACAACGGCAAAAACTGGACTGCGACCAGCTCTGCAGAGCATATGCATACAGCCTATTGCTTTGCAGCGAGCGGGACGAATATCTTTGGCGGCGCTTGGTGCGGAGTATTGCTGTCCACAAACAATGGAAAAACCTGGACATTTATGGACACAGATATACCGCTTGGGCCTTATCTTACGGTAGCCAGTAAGGAAGATTACGTCAGGTCTCTTGCGGTAAGCGGGGAAAATTTTGTTGCAGGCACAGGATACGAAAAGTTTGTCTTCGTTTCCAGGTGGAACGGCAAAAGCTGGGAAACGGTTAGCTCAGACTCGCCTGAGAATCTTGATGTTGATTGTGTTGTGCTGAATGGGAAGTACTTTTTCGCCGGTACCTCAAGAGGCGTCTTCCTTTCTAAGAACAAAGGGAAGAGCTGGATAGAGAGAAATTAAGGGTTACCCAAAGAAACTCAGGTCTGGTGTTTTGCCACGAGCGGGAAAAATCTTTTTATCGGAACATCCAAAGGCGTCTTCATCTCCAGGAACAACGGCAAGAGCTGGACAGCTGTCAACTCGGGATTGACGGCCACTGATGTCCAGTGCCTTGCGGTGAGCGGGACGAGCCTCTTTGCCGTCACTGAGGAAGGCAAAGTTTGGCGATTGCAATTGTCGGACTTATCAATTGAAAAATGATAAGCGGTGTCTTTTGGAAGCTCTGAAATGCCGTTCCCCAGCTGGGTCCCGAATCCCCAACCTCTGGAAGGACGCTGACCCTGGTATTGATGAGGTTGAGGATGCGAAGGAGAGGTTGGCTGGGCTGCAGGAATTGCCATAAACTCCAGTCTAACGAAATTAAAAAAAGACATCTGAACGAATTAGCGGCTTAAAGAGGAGGTGGAGGGGGATTCTCAAATAAGACTTAATCTATGTTTCCCTTCTAAAGTCGAGAATTCCATTGGAGATTCCAACCTCTTTAAGAGCTCTTCTTATTCCAATCCTTTTAATTTCTTCTACTAAGAACTGCTCTCTTTTTCCAATCATTCTTTCAGATTCAATATATTCGTAACCTTTCTTAATCCTGAGCTCATCAGTCGAGGCAAAAGTGAAAAGTCTGCTCAATCTTTCTCCTTCCTTAACCAGCATTTTTTTAAAGTTTTTATCATCCAAAGGCTTCCCTTTTTTAAGAGCTTTGTTCTCTTTTTCAACAAGATAGGGATAAATAGCGATATGCCATAATTCTTCCATAGCATTATCAACAAAGTAATCGTCGGTTTTTGGATTCTCTGGATCACCAATAACATATGAAATCTTGGAATTATAGTGGTCGATTATGTAGAGGGATTGTCCTCGACCTTTAAACAGCAGTAAAGGGATTAAAACAAAAGAGGGTTGTTCAAGTCTCATTTTGAGAAGCTTATCCCCCTTTTCTGTTTTTACCCTTATTTTAAGTAGATTTTCGTGTTTAGTTAAAAATTCACGTTTTTTTTGGATATAACGGAAATCCTTTCTCTGGGATGAAAATATTGGCAGGTAATCCTTGATAAAATCCCCAACATCGTTTGTAATCTTTTTCACCATGTTAAGATAGTTGGCATAATCTTCATTCTTAATCTGATAAGGCTCCTTTATACGTTCATAAGTAACTATTTGATAATGTAAAATCTCTCCCTTGATTTTATTAGCTATGCTTTCTTTTAGAAAAGCTTTAGTGATTGTTCTAGGGTAAAAAATTTTCATAATTCCCTAGTGAAGAGTTATTTCCATAAAATTAATAAAATAGCTTTCTTTACAATTTTCAAGTGAGAATCTCCTATAATTCAATCCTCACTTACACCATAAATTCCCCTTAAGGAAACATATAAAACCTGACAAATTACCTTTCTAATTATCTCTTTTTCACTTTTTTCAAGTAAAACAAGATTCTGAGACCCAAATTCTATCAAGGGTGCAATTAGCCTTCCCCCTATCCTGAGTTGTTCTATCAAAGGAGGAGGGATTTCTAGGCATGCTGCAGTTACGCAGATTCTGTCATATGAAGACATCTCTGGATACCCAAGACCTCCGTCTCCTTTCACAAGGACAATATCATTATATCCTTCATTTTCGAGATTTTTTCTCGCAAATTCAAAGGTTAATGGGTCGATTTCGATGGATACAACCAGACCTTCAGGTCCAACAATTTCCCTTGCTACTGCTGTGCCATAGCCAGAGCCAAGGCCTACTTCGAGAAATTTATGGCCCGTATCTAGACCTAAAGGTTCATAAAAAAGAGGATAGCTATGAGGGCATGAAATAGTCGCCTTCTTGCCAGGAAGAGGGAGAGGAACTTCTAAATAAGAATAGTCTTTATACATTAATGGTATGAAATCTTCCCGTGGAACCTTAGACATTGCATCCTTTATGCGTTCTGACTTGAGATATCCTTGCCTGATAAGCCACTTCAGCTTCTTCTTTCTTTCCTTACTGAAGTCTTCTTTACTTTTAGAAGGCTCTTTTGGGAGTGGTATTATCCAGCCTTGCATTTTTTTTCAGAATCAGAGTGCTTATTAAAATTTTCATAACTTTCTTTTATGATTTTCTTTTTGTATTGGAAATTATAGCACACGTAAGCACCAAGACTCAGAGATTAAGAACATTTCTGGGCATAACTTAGACGGATAAGTTGCGGGCTGTTGTCAGCAAAAGGGGGTTGATGATGGGAACTAATTGATGGAAACTCTCCCCTGCCGGCCAAAAATGCCTTGATTATTATAGCACATTTGTGTTCGTTCATAAACATTAGTGACACTTTAGAGAAGCGATGCGCGGTAGAATTGGCATCACTATGAGCGATTACAGACTAGTTATTGCCAGGTTGGTATTTGTTCTCATTTGTCTTATAATGTCGCTAGGTAAAGGGCCCTCCTAAGGGACAAATTTGAACCAGGGAGTTAGGATAAGTGAGGAGATTTTCTGATAAGGTAATCGAACATTTCAGTAACCCGCAAAATGTCGGCATTATCGAACGCCCCGAGGGAATTGCGACAATTACTAATCCAGTATGTGGAGATGTCACAGAAATCTACTTACGAATAAAAGAGGGGATTATCGAAGATGCCAAATTTAAATCTTTCGGCTGCGCCGTCACCATAGCTTCAGCTTCGGTATTCACTGAGAATATAAAAGGTAAAGACATTTCCAAGCTAGTATCGGGAAGAGACGAAGAGACAGTCAGACAGTTAGTAGGCTTGGTTGAGAACGAATTGGGGGAATTGCCTCCACAGAAGCTTCATTGTCCTCCAGCCACTATTCAGGCCTTCCTAGAAGCCATTTTGCAGTACAATGAAGGAAAAGGAGAGACGCAACTTGCATCTAGAATAAAAAAGTTGATACCGCTAGTATCCAAGTACTATGAAAGAGGAGAAAAGGCAGAAGACGATATAATCACTTAATCCAAGAGCTTGTACAGGGGCTAGTTAGCCATCATAAAAGGTTTCGAATTCCCGTAGCGCTCCCGAAATTGAAATGACAGTAAGGCTAAATAGCTCCTCCTAGGATAGACGAGTGAAGGGAAAGAAATTCTCAAAAGTAGGAAAAACGATTCAAATATTAAGGGAGGTTACAGGTGAAAGAACTCGTTGAATTGATTGCCAAAGCATTAGTGGACAATCCGAACAAGGTACAGGTTTCCCAATTAGATGGGGAACAGAGCTCGATTATTGAATTAAAGGTTGCTCCGGAAGATTTGGGCAAAGTTATTGGAAAACAGGGAAGAAACGCTCAGGCTATCAGAGTTATTCTGGGTGCTGCTGGAATGAAGTTGAAAAAGAGATTTAGTCTAGAGTTGATAGAAAAAGGGTAATCTGGTCAGCATAGAGAAACAATTCTCTATTGAAGTTTTTTAATGTTTGCCGTGGGAGGACGCTGACCCTGGTATTGCTGAGGTTGAGGATG
>JABAOC010019358.1_pt3 | contig 11269 bp, 8 predicted proteins | sample 7062161 | NCBI WGS metagenome assembly JABAOC01 (sample SAMN14538625, study PRJNA623070) | marine sediment metagenome | biome: marine biome [ENVO:00000428]; feature: marine pelagic biome [ENVO:01000023]; material: deep marine sediment [ENVO:00002113] | place: India: Gulf of Khambhat ... | reverse complement strand
TCAAGAAAAATTTGTTTTATTTTGTAAGGAATATAAATACTGCAGTTGTTCTGGATAAATGGATCAGCAGCCGTAAGAACTTCTTGTGGACAAAATCGTATTATCTATATGATGTCTTCATATATCTTGAAGAATAAAATTACCAACGGATAGAACGGCAAAAAATGCTGAAAAACTATATCAAAATCGCTTTCCGGAATATAGTCCGCCACAAAGGATACACGTTTATCAATATCTTCGGTCTGGCCACAGGAATCATCTGCTGTCTTCTCATCCTGGTTTACGTCAAGGACGAGCTCAGCTATGACAAGTATCACGAAAAGGCTGATCAGATCTACAGGATCGTCAATGCCGGTGTCATCCGCGGCAATAAAATCGAAGTCCCTCTAGTCTCCGGCCCCTGGGGACCGGCAATGGCGGAAGAACTGCCCGAAGTCCTGAAGGCTGTGCGGATCAAACCGCCTGATTCCAGGTGGGTGATCGAGTACGGAGAAAAAAGATTTCCCGAGAAAGGATTGTATTTTACCGACCCCACATTTTTCGAGGTCTTTGATGTCGAAATGGTCGTGGGGGATCCCACACATGTGCTCGAAGCACCTTATTCTATGGTGATTACCGAAGAAATGGCTGAAAAATATTTCGGCAGCGAAGATCCCATCGGCAAGGTTATCGTCGGTGATAACTGGATGAATTTCAATATCACCGGCATAATGAGAAAACATCCGCCATCAACCCATATGAACTATGATTTTCTGGTCAGTTTTGAAACTCTTCATAGAGCCATCGATCCCATTACCAAACAACCCTATTACGGCGATCTCTCCACGAACTGGCAGAATTTTCGAATTTACACCTATCTTCTGCTCGATGCCCATGCCGACCCTGCAGCCGTCGAAGCCAAGATGCGAACTCTTATCGAAGAACGTCTGGGAAGAATCCTTAGAACCGCAGGCGTCGAACTGAGTCCTTATCTCCAGAAATTGACGGACATTCATCTCAAGTCAGATCTTGAAGGAGAGCTAGGGCCAACCGGTGATGAAAGCTATATTTACATTTTTTCTGCCGTGGCTATTTTTATACTCTTGATCGCCTCTATCAATTTCATGAACCTTTCCACCGCCCGTTCGGAAAACCGGGCCAAAGAGGTCGGATTGCGAAAAGTTGTCGGCGCCGATAGAGCCCAGCTGATCAGGCAGTTTTTAGGTGAATCCATAATCTTCACTGCTTTAGCCTCAGTGATTGCCGGAATTGCCGTTTTACTTCTATTGACCCCGTTCAATACAATCGCGGAAAAAAATATATCCGCTTCAAGCTTGATAAATGTGCAAACGATTTCATTATTGATCGGTTTGGCCATCATAGTCGGCTTTGCCTCCGGTAGTTATCCGGCTTTTCTTTTATCTGCATTCAAACCCGCTGAAGTATTGAGCGGCAAGAAGCACAAAGGGACTTCAGGCGGATTATTGAGAAAGGTCCTCGTTGTCATCCAATTCTCCATTTCTGTCTTTCTGATCATAGGCCTCATCGTCATATACAGTCAGATGGGATATATCAAGAACAGGCCTCTCGGCTACGATAAGGAAAACATCCTGGCTATTCCACTCTCCGATCCCGCTCCAAGATCCACTTATCAATCCTATAAAACCACACTTCTTTCAAACACCCATGTCAAGAGCGTCTCAGCGGCGTCGACTCTACCAGGAGGATTGTTCGGGATAGCCTTGCTGAGGCCGGTCGGACGTCCGCCGAATGAAAATTTAACCGTCCAGATGATGGCTGTCGATTATGATTTCATTGAGACACTCGGCCTAGAGCTTCATGATGGCAGGGATTTTTCAAGAGAATTCACAACCGATTTGAACAGGGCTTTGCTGTTGAATGAAGAGGCAGTCAAGCAATTCGGGTTTGATTCAGGCCTGGATAAAAGACTTTCACCCGGAGGACAGATGGTTCTTCCGGTTATCGGTGTGCTGAAAGACTATTACTTTAAATCCCTCCATCAAAAGATCGAACCTTTTGCCTTGTCATTAGCGCCTTGGCAGGCTTTTAACTGGGTGTTCATCAAAACATCGGAAGAGAGCATGCCAGAGGCTATGCAGTTCGCCGAACGAGAATGGCGCAGAATAAACCCGGGCCATCCGTTCGAATACACATTTGTGGACAGAGAAAACGACATGATGTATCAGTCTGAAATGAAGTTAAGCCGATTATCGAGCATCTTTTCCATAATCGCTGTATATATCGCCTGTCTGGGTTTATTTGGCCTGGCATCTTTCACTGTCGTACAGAGAACAAAAGAGATCGGCATGCGAAAAATTCTCGGCGCATCTATCGGGGGGATAGTTCTCATTTTAACGAAAGAATATGTCAAGTGGGTTGTTCTCGCTAATGTTCTTGCCTGGCCTCTTGCTTATTACTTTATGCGGAGGTGGCTCGAAGGATTTGCCTACCACACAAGCCTAAATATTATGGCTTTTTTTGCCTCGGGCTTACTGGCACTGTTGATTGCGCTTTTAACTGTGAGTTTTCAGACAATCAAAGCCGCCACAGCCAATCCTGTGGATTCGCTGCGGTATGAATGAAAACTGAAATGAAATTATAATTTTCTATTTATACGATACTCCCCTCCTTCCTTTGCTGACAATGCCCAAGCACTCATTAAGCAAAAATCGTTTTAATCCCTGAGTCATTCTGGTACCAATAAAAGTCGAAATAAACGAAAAGTGTTTGTTTTCCCTGAATTTCAAAGATGTTTTTAATAAGCGGAAAACAGTTAAATAGATATTGTATACCTGATTTTTATAATTTTATTGGATTCCAATAAACCTTTTCGGTATAATCTGCGTATATAATATTGGAATCCAATATTTAGGAGTGAATATGGAGATCATCACACGCTTGGAAGAAGCCATCCTTGTGGCCATTTGGAAACTTCAGGAAAATGCCTACGGAGTCACAATCAATCAAAGCGTTTCTGAGTCATTCAATAAGAAGTACACCATGGGTGCCCTTTACTATTCTCTCGACCAGCTCCTAAGAAAAGGTTATGTGGATAAGACTCATAAAAATATCCCTCAAGAAAAAGCGGGACGCCGCCGCACGTATTACCGCCTGACAGACCAAGGGAAAAAGGCACTTCAGGAGGCAAAAATTTATCAGAAGAAACTGTGGAAAGGGATTCCTGAGATATCCTTTGAAATGAAGAAATCAAAGTGAAGAAAAGAAAAGACATCCCTCCTCCTCTTGCTGCATGGCTGCTTTCCAGAATGACAAGAGAGGATGAACAAGAATCTATAATCAACGACTTTTCAGAGATCTATGCGCAATTAAAAAAAGAAAAGGGACTCCATTCCGCTCAGCGCTGGTACTGGAGTCAGGTAATAAGATCAATTCCTATGTTTATCCTAAATATCTTTTACTGGAGATTTATCATGTTTAAAAATTATTTGACTATGACCATCCGGATTTTCCGAAAACACAAAATTTATTCAATTATCAATATTGCTGGTTTATCCCTGGGAATGGCTATTTGTATTTTAATTCTGCTCTGGGTTCAGGACGAGCTGAGCTATGACCGGTTCAACGCTAATGCCGACCGGATCTACCGGGTGTGCTTTTCGGATCTCTGGTCAGGGAACCGGGTTAAGTTCAGCTCAACTCCCACCGGGATCGGCCCTGCCCTTCAACAGGATTTTCCAGAGGTCATAAACTCCGCCCGTTTATACCGCATGCCGGATGTGCTTGTCGGCCATGAGGAAAAACGGGTTGTGGAAGAATATGTCTTTCTGGCAGATCCTTCTCTTTTTGAGTTGTTTTCCTTTCCTTTTGTTAAAGGTGATCCCCGATCGGCCTTGACCGATCCCCATTCCGTTGTTTTAAGCGAACAAGCGGCGGTCAAATTTTTCGGCAGCAGCGATCCTGTGGGAAAAATCCTGACTTTAGGAAGCTCGAATGACTTTATAGTAACGGGAGTATTTAAAGATATCCCCCAAAATTCCCACCTCCGCTTTGAAATTCTTCTGCCTTTTCAGCTCCTTAAAGAGCTGGGAGTCGATCTCCAGCAGTGGACGAACTGGGCTTATTACACCTATATTCTGCTGCATCCGGAAAGTCATATGATCGAAGATCAAAGGCTTACCGAATATTATCAGTCCCATGTGTCATCTTTCGAGAATGTCCAGATGCATTTGGTGCCTTTGAAGGATATCCATCTGCGCTCTCAAGCCATAGGAGGAATCGGGGCTGATGGGGATATCAAATATGTGTATGTCTTTTCTTTTATCGCTTTTCTCGTGCTCCTTATTGCCTGCATCAACTTCATGAACCTCGCCACGGCCAAATCCGGAATAAGGGCCAAGGAAATCGGTATGCGCAAGGTAGTAGGCGCCCATCGGCGGGACATTATCCGCCAATTTTTCGGGGAATCGATCCTCCAGGCTTTTATCAGTCTCTTCTTTGCCTTGGCCCTGGTGAAAGTTCTCCTTCCTCTGTTTGACCAAATCACAACCAAGGAGCTTTCCTTGGATTTGACGGGAAATCTGTTGCTTTATCTCGGACTTTTGGGGATTGCGGTTTTTACCGGAGTTGTAGCCGGGAGCTATCCTGCTCTCTTTCTCTCATCTTTCCATCCTTTGGTTGTGCTTAAAGAATTGGGAAGCTCGCCGGCAAAGACGCGGACGGTTTTTCGAAAGGTTCTGGTAATCACCCAGTTTTCCCTTACAATCATCATGATTATCGGCACGATCATCATTGCCAACCAGATAAAGTACATGAGGGATAAAAAACTGGGATTCAACCAGGATCACCTGGTGGTCTTGAGTTTGACTTCCTCTCTTACAAAAAATTATGACGCTTTAAAACGGGAAATCCTCCAGAATCCGAGTATTCTGGATGTTACCGGCGCTTCCAGCTGGCAGTTTCATGGGACACCCTCGGACTTATGGAGAGGGGATACGCCGGATAAGAACGTCCGTGTCTTTCTTAATAATGTGGATGAGGACTTTCTCAGGACCTTTCGTATGGAGATGGCAGAGGGCCGCTTTTTTTCCCGGGAATTTTCCGAGGACAGGAACAATTTTGTCTTGAATGAAACTGCGGTAAAAGCCATGGGACTGAAGGATCCGGTCGGAAAGTCTATGACCATAAGCAGGCGTAAGGGAACAGTGGTGGGTGTAATCAAGGACTTTCACTTCGAGACTCTGGGCCGCCGAATCGGCGCCTTATGCCTGTTTGCCCCTGAGGAAGGTTTCAGATACCTCTTCGCCCGAGTTAGTCCCCAAAACCTGGATGCTACAATCCGTTTCATACAAGGGGAATGGGAGAAGTTCGAATCCCATTATCCTTTCCACTACCAGTTCTTCGATGACGATTTCGACAGCCTTTATCGATCGGAACGCAGAATAGGAACGATAGTCAAATATTTTTCCGTGTTGGCGATTTTTATATCCTGCCTGGGATTGTTCGGTTTGGCCACTTTTATGGCTGAGCGGCGCACTAAGGAAATTGGCATCCGCAGGGTTCTGGGAGCCTCCTTTATGGAAATTGTTATCCTGCTGTCAAAGGAATTTGCCAAGTGGGTGCTGGTGTCCAATGTGATCGCCTGGCCAGTGGCGTATTTCATTATGAACAAGTGGCTTGAGAACTTCGCTTATCGGACAGAAATCGGAACCAGTATTTTTCTGGCTTCGGCTGCGCTGACTCTGGGAATTGCGCTTTTGACCGTAAGCTTCCAATCGATCAAAGCCGCTGCGGCCAATCCGGTGGATTCGCTGCGGTATGAATAATAGAAGAAACGAAATTGCGTTTTGCTGTTTAGGTAATATTTCCATCCCCCCTTTAGCTCCAATGATTCCCTTTGCTGACAACGGCCAGAAACTATAAGATCGAAAATAGATTCCCGCGCTGGGATAAAATTGGGACATAAACATGCCAAAACAGACCAAATTTGTTTGTTCTCGCCTGTTTTGGCTTAGTTTGCTTTGGTTGCGTTAACTATGTCAATCCGTGGAAAGTAGGTACACAAAAAGTACCGGGGGCCGGACTCGAACCCCTGTGGTTTTGTAACTCTTTTAAATTCAATTATTTGTGACGCATGTTTTTGATAATACAAAAAATCATGCTTTGAATTGTTTTAAGTTGTTTCAAGTTATTTTTGGCTATTTTGCATCCATGTGATCCCAAAATGGTCCCAAGCTTAATTGGAAAAGTTAGCAAAGACTCTGTGACTAAGAAAATGCGCACATTTGTCCGAATTTCTTTGAAACTTCACACATTTTTTTATTGATTTTAATGATATTATCATATATATCATTTAATGACATTATCATTTTTATAAAAAGGAATAAAGATGAAGTACCTTACCTTAAATGAAGAGATCTTATTACTAGCCATATGGAAATTAAAAGATAATGCCTATCCCGTATCCATCAGGGAAGAAATCATGAAAATGACTAAAAGGAATCCCGTTTACGGCACTCTCTACCGTTCTCTGGAATATGCATTGAATAAAAAATTGGTTGTCTCCCGGAGAGGAGAACCCACAGCAGAGCGAGGAGGAAAAGGTAAACTGTTCTTTAGCCTGACAAAAGCAGGAATCACCGCTCTTTTAGCTACTAGAGAACTCCAGAACTCTATTTGGGAAAACATCAATATAACTTCTCCGGAAAAAAAGAAGGCCTAAGAATGAAGAAAAAGATAAAGATACCGGCAATCCCGGAATGGATTTTGAAAAAACTTCAGGATTTTAACAATAAATTTGATATGACGGAAGATCTTAGGGAATCTTATATAAAAACGGTTCAAGATAAAGGAAAATTCAAATCATATTTCTGGTATTGGCACCAAGCGCTTTTTTCACTGATTGGATATTTAATTTTTAAAACTTACTGGGGGATTATCATGTTAAAAAGCTATATCAAAATTTCATTCAGAAACCTGAGATTGCATAAAGGTAGTTCGATTATCAACATCACTGGGCTTACGGTAGGTATGGCTTGTTTTATGTTTATCATGTTGTATGTGCAGTGGGAACTCAGCTTTGATTCTTTCCATGAGAAAGCAGACAGGATTTACAGGATTGTTATTAAAATAAGAAGTGAACTCAAAGCCGATAACGATATACAGGCAACAACTCCGGGAGGGCTGGCTAACGGTTTAGTTGATGAATTCCCTGAGGTAATTCATGCAACGAGATTATATAACTTTAAACATCAATATTTGTTCACTTATCAGGATAAAACATTTTATGAAAAAGGAATCTTTGCAGATAAAAACTTCTTTAATGTATTTTCATTTCAACTGTTACAAGGCGATCCCAATACAGCGCTTGATGAACCTTTTTCATTGATCCTGACGGAAAAATTAGCAAAAAAGTATTTTGGAGGTGAGGAACCGTTAGGACAGACTCTGACCTTGGATGGGAACTTGGATGCAAAAATAACTGGAGTCATTGAAGATTCTCCTGATAATTCACATATCAGGTTCGATTATATTTTGTCGCTCGTTTCGAAAAACATATCTGGAGAAAACAACGATTATCTTAATGATTGGAATCTAAATTGGATTTATTATACATATTTTACTCTTCATGAAAATGCCAATTATCGGGAGCTGGAAAATAAATTGCCGGCGCTAATCTATAAATACATGAATGACAATTATCATAAAAGTGTCAGTTTATTACTCCAACCGTTAAATAAGATACATTTACACTCTGATATAAATTATGAAATTTCTGCGAATAATAAAATAAGCAATATTTATATTTTCTCTTTAACTGCATTTGCTATTTTGATAATAGCCTGTATAAATTATATGAATCTCGCTACAGCCCGGGCATCGAGGCGTTCAAAAGAGATAGGGATAAGAAAAGTTTCTGGTGCTAAGCGGAATCAATTGATCAGGCAGTTTCTTGTGGAATCGCTGGTACTGATACTCATTTCTTTTTTGCTGGCTGCCGTATTGGTTATAACAGTTCTGCCTTTATTCAATTCATTTATCCATAGAGAAATAAAAATCGGTTTTGCAGAAATCCTTAAGTTTTTACCGGTTTTAACAGTATTAGTTTTATCTACAGGCATATTATCAGGACTCTACCCGGCTATAGTTATGTCCTCATTCCAACCTGTGAGAATTTTAAAAAAGACATATTATAAATTTTCGAACAAAGTGAATTTGATAAATGTAATCGTTGTCTTTCAATTTTGCATTTCAATAATTTTAATAATCTGGACGATTATCATTTTAAAACAATTGGACTATATAAGAACAAAAAATGTGGGATTTGATCNNAGATAGCAGTATCGGAAATAATTATCAGAAGATAAAAAATACGATTCTTCAAAACTCTAACTTTACCGGAGTCACTATTTCTGATTTTTTGCCGTCAGAAATCAGTAATTATATGGGAGCATGGTTTGAAGGTTCAAAAGTAGACAATAATGAACGATTTGAAGCCTATACTGTTAAAATTGACCATGATTATCTCAATGTTTTTAATATCGAGCTTATTTCCGGAAGAAATTTTTCAACGAATTTCGCAAATGAATCCCGGGAGTCAGTTATTATCAATGAGACTGCCGCCAGATTGACAGGATGGAATGATCCCCTTGGAAAGAGTTTTAGTATTTGGCCTGCAACAAAAGGAAAAGTGATAGGAGTTGTGAAAGATTTCCATTTTATGGGCCTTCATCATCATATAAAACCACTCGCTTTGACCTATATTCCAAATTTAAGCTATTCAAGATATTTGTCTGTTANNATATCGGGAAATTTTCAGAGTTCCATCGATTTTATAAAGAGAATTTATGATTCATACAATCCAACGTTTCCCTTTGAATATTTTTTCTTTGACGATTCATTTAACGAGATGTATCTGACCGAGCAAAAACTTGGAACACTTTTTAGTTCTTTCTCAACACTGGCAATATTTGTTTCTTGTCTGGGCTTATTGGGGCTCATATCTTATAAAACTGAAGCTCGCACTAAAGAAATCGGTGTAAGAAAGATACTAGGCGCTTCTGGGGCTAAGATTGTGATGCTGCTGTCAAAAGAATTCCTCGAATGTATTCTTGTGGCAACACTGATAGCCCTGCCGATTTCGTATTATGCTGTATTTAAATGGCTTCAGAATTTTGCATACAGGACAAATATTTCTATCTGGATATTTATTGCTTCACCGGCGATAGCGCTAATTATTGCTGCCGCATCGATTTGCAGTCAAGCCGTAAAAGCCGCTGCGGCCAATCCGGTCGATTCGCTGCGGTATGAATAATAGCAAAAAAGAAATTGCGTTTTGCTATCAGTGAATATTTCCATTCCCCCAGAAAAAAAGATTCCTATTTATATTATCTCAATTAATATTATCTAAAACCTCTTTCAATTGGACCAGCTTTATATCAACCACTTGATTTAAGTATGATTCCAAAAACGGTTTGTGACTCGCCCCGATAATCACAAGCAACCGCTTTCCTGGATGCATTGCAGTTGCACGGCGAATATGTGAGGCTATGTTTAAATTGCGAACTTCCCAGAGTGCCATACGTGTCCTGTCCAAGCCAGATTGAAGCTTAGTTCGGAACCACAGATTCCACTGATGCTCCATGTCTTTTATCCCATATTCTGAAGAATTTATATAAATATAATAAGGTAAGAGATCCCCTCTTTGAGTAGCTTCTTCCAGACGTTTTTGCGATTCAACATAAAATGAGTCATTTTGTGCCGCCAGGTATTCAGAGTTGTCTTGTAGCTCGGCCATTAGATTGGAAGCTATCTTCAAAAAAATATCCTTATCGTGATGATCATCCACATGCTCGATCCGGCCTAGGTCTAGTTTTCTCGCAAGTGAAATTCCTATTGAAATAATTTCATTGGATGACTCCAGTTCATTATTCAAATAATCACAAAAACCTTCGGGGAATTTTTGATATTTCGATCGAAAGGTCTCTGGCAAATAAGACCACTGAAGCAGAGCGGAAATATCATCATAAGATGCTAAAAGATATTGAACCAATTCTGTTCGCTTTTCAATCCTTTCAGATTCATCTTTTATCATGTGATATAAATAATTAGATCTTTCCTCTGCTTTTTGCCTCGAGATATTTAATTTTTGCTGCATCTTATGACCGTACTCAATACGCAGTTTTGCAAACTGGTTTATAACATCTGCGAATTCATCGTTTCTTCGTTCCATATCCTCTAACAAATAAGGAGGTATACTCTCAACACAAATTAAATCGGGTTTGAAATGTTCAAGCATACTGAGTAAGTTATTCAACAAAGAAGGTTTGAATTGATCTCCCAAAGATTTTAAGTGTGGTGTTCCTAAGATCATCACATGCGTTTTTACACTATCCGCGATATTTGCTTTGAATGACTGCGCTTTTAAAGAGCCGACAAAGGGAAACACAATGAGAATCTTGAATAAAAGACAAGTTAAAGGGATTTTTAAGATGGTGAATATCCTTTTCATTTTTTTTACCTCTTTTTGATTTAATTAACGAATTTCAATCTAGAAAAGTTCTCCATCTGTTGGTTCCCATCATCAACTCTTCTTCTGCTGACACCGGTCGGCAAAAAAAAGGGCAAAAATGGATTCCTGCATTAGGGTAAAATGGGGACATAAACATGCCAAAACAGACCAATTTTGCTTGTTTATACCTGTTTTGGCTTAGTTTGGTTTGGCTACGTTAACTATGTCAATCCGTGGAAAGCAGGTACACAGAGAGTGGCGGGGGCCGGACTCGAATCGGCACGTTGGATAACCAACGGGGGATTTTAAGTCCCTTGCGTCTATTTATGAGAAGAATTAGGCTTTTCAAAAAGGCGACCGCCAATATTATGGCAATGTGGCGGAAACCGCAAAGCTTTTCCTCAAACTGGTGCTTATGGTCATGACACCCATCGAAATATGGACATTTCATTTTTTTGAAACCTTTTTTATGTAAAATACGTCTTATAGATATATGTAACTTACATAAAAATATATTTTATTATGAAAGAGCTAACCGTTCTAGAACAAATTATCCTTTCTGTCATCTTAAATCTAAAGGATGGAGCTTATGGGGTTCCAGCAAGACAACAGGTTCAAAAAGTAATGGGGAAAAAAATCAATTATGGAACCCTATACAATGCCCTGGAACAACTTTTGAAAAAAGGCTATGTAAGGAAGACGCAAGGCGACTCTACTCCAGATAGGATTGGCCGACCCCGGATTTACTACAAGTTGACACCCGCTGGTGAAAAATCCTTGTGGGAAGCCTATAAGCTTCAT
>JABAOC010020281.1_pt1 | contig 11271 bp, 13 predicted proteins | sample 7062161 | NCBI WGS metagenome assembly JABAOC01 (sample SAMN14538625, study PRJNA623070) | marine sediment metagenome | biome: marine biome [ENVO:00000428]; feature: marine pelagic biome [ENVO:01000023]; material: deep marine sediment [ENVO:00002113] | place: India: Gulf of Khambhat ... | reverse complement strand
CAAAGGCAGCGATGTAGTAGCCTTCCCAGTCGTTGCCCAGAGCCTCGGTTCCTTGGTCATCGTCGATTAAAAGTACGTCCCGACCGACAAACACCTCCACCGTGGTGTCAGCGGAATAGATCACTCCACCGCCGGAATCACCTTCCACGTGCAAGGTGAAGTAGACTCTTCTGGTTGGAAAGTCAGTGGGCACATAGAACTCCATGGGATCCGATGAATTGTCCAGGATCTCCTTGGAAGCCATATTGCCCAGGTAGGCGTAATCATCAATCATTTGTATGCCTGCGGTATCCGGGCTGACCGTTACCTCAACTCCACCTAGAGGAGACCAGATATTCTTCAAGGTGAAGTCCAGACGAACCGTCTCACCGGGTTCAGGTCGGCCATCTCCATTTCCTCCAGCTTCCTCGTCTACGCCCCAATCCTCGAAGCGAACGCGAGGCCTGTGGAACACATAATTTATCAGATCAGCATCGACGCCTATCGCCGAGCACCCGTACTTTATGTAAAAGAAACCGTCCATGACACCCCAATCACTACCCCAGCTATTCTTTGCTATCCAGCCCCCCTGCTCATCCCCGCACTGCAACTCGTCATCCCAGCCAACCAGCAAGACTCCGTGGTTAACAGGATAACACGGATAGTCAAAGCACTCACCGTTTCCTCCATATTCCTGGAATTCATCGCAAGCTGCAATGCCCACTGCTATGGGTCCATAATTATATATTGCGTTCTTCAGATCCTCGACGGTATTGGCTACCGGCACGTAAGGTGTATAGTAATCGAGCTTAGCCCATTTCTCGCAGAGATGCTGAATGCAAGGATCCGTATCATTGGCATGATAGGGCATGCATTCTTCGTCCACCGAACCCTGAGTTTTGAAGAGGTTATAAGCCGTGGTCATGTGATCGCCGTCACAGCCAGTACCCGGTCTCATGCAGGAGACTATTTGCTGTTCCGAAAGATCCATCTCTACCTCACCGTAGATCTTAACGTGAGCCTCCAGGGCTCCCAGAGCACAAAAAGCCCAGCAGCTTCCGCACTGCCCCTGATTCTTGGCCGGGGTCACTCCGCCGGAGTCGCGCCAGTCAAAGCGGGTGGGAAAGGTTGCTCCTTTCGGGGCTTTGAGCTTCTCGGTTTTCTTCCGCCACTCCCGATACCAATCCGGGACTTTATAGCCCGTACGGTACTTCTTCTTCTCTGTCCCTTGATCCGGGTCATCTCCGGCATAGCCCGCGCCCGGCACAAAGATCACAAAAAGGGCTAAAAGAAGAATAAGACCAAAAAGTCTAATACTCTTCATCGTTCGTCCTCCTGAAACCTGTTTGACTGGATTGTTGTAACATTCCGAACAAAACATTGTATCTCTTTTGGAGATAAGAGCCAATCAAAAAAGTAGATCTTCAGACCACGTTCTTGTTTTTGCCAGCGCCGCAGCAACAGCAGGAAGATCACCACTCGAGGCTCTAGTCCTAGATAGCCAATCTGCCTCTTCTTTCCATAATTTAACATGTTTTCCAAATATGTCAAGGAGAATACCGTACCGGCACGTGTACGATCGGGGTCTACCAGGATTGATATTGTATCGTGGTTAAAGACGAAACGACGGTCCTTAAAGTTCAAGATTATTAACCACTTGGCTGGTAGGTTGAGTGGCTTGTTATCAAACGGCGACTTCATATTGGGTGTTTTTTGAGGATCGCATGGGCAAAATAAGGAGATCTCGAGAAACGTTCGTGCGGTGGCATCAACCTGGCAGCTCGCGTCCCGGCGGGATTGCTGCATGAGCTTCTAACAAACATACTTACTCTTGGCGAAAGAAGTATGATGTCTAGTCGGAATCCACAAAAAAAGTGAATTTTTTTCTTGACAGCGGGAGAGTGGTTTGTTAAATTGAAATAAACAAGTTTGACAACATGAGCGTATAAGTGTTGTAAAGGGTTTGGGAATTACTACAAGGAGGACACGGGAAAACCATAAACCAGAGAAAAGAACAAGGCTTATTGGCAAGGAGGGGAACGAAGTTCATTAGATCCGCACCAGAGTAAGTGACTCTTCCAGTTTGACAGACTGTCTTACCTACCAAGGGATGCCACGGAGGCAGCAGGAAAAAAAGACATTTCTTTGCTAGATTCAATCAGCAGAAGACAAAAAAGGGCAAATCAGCATACTTTCTCGGAGTGTTTCGGTCTTTTAGAAGAAAGCCAAGGTTTTTTGCCGTTTGTGATTATTTTGCTTAGGCAAAGCGGGACCGCAAGGAGGAGTTTGTTGGATACGTGACTTTGTTGTGCTCAGAGGTAAGCATTCAGCCTTAGTCATCCTCGGATGGCTAAGGGATAATCAAAACCGTAACCGTTAACCTGTCTTTGCGACGTGCGAAAAAGGAGGTGGTGCAGAAAGAGTCGGGGGAAGGAAACGAAAGGGAAGACAGGTCTTAAGCTAAAGATTAAATCTTTAACGAAAGGAGGTTTGCAATGCTAAGAAGAATCTTAGCAGGGCTCGTGATCGGAGCTTTTCTTGTGAGCTGTTCATTCACGCTCGCTTCGGGTTCGATGGATCCTTTGAGTTATCAGCCTATTGGGATGAAGGGCCACCAGGCAACTCAGATAAAGGAACAACACGTGGTGAAGCTTTTCCTCGAAAACACCCAAGGTTTGGCAGCCGGTTCGGTACCTTTGAGTTTCGGCCAGCCAGGGTCGGATATTGTGTGCACTGAAGTCAGCTTTGAGGGCAGCAGGGTAGAGCACTTCCTTCACTATGTTCAGAAGGATAACGACAACAAGAAAGTGCTGATCGGTGTGATAAGGGCTCTTGACCAGAACATTCTGGATGAGTTGGCGCCTGGTGAGGGACTATTTGCGACGCTCAAGTTCGAGTCTCAGAAGGGATGCAAGCCCGAGCTCAAGGTGATTAATTGGCAACTGGCTGGAAATGGTAAACTCTATTTCCACATGACAGACGCGAGGGCGAACACCTTTTACCGTGAGATGGTAGACGAAGAGCAGGCTTCTCGTCCGGTCCAGCAAAAGCCGGGATTCTCAGAGGATTTCGCAGCCCCCCGTCCCACCGCGTTTGGGTTAGACCAAAACTATCCCAACCCGTTCAATCCCGAGACGGTCATCAAGTTCTCGCTATCTGGGGATTCTTGGGTAACTCTCAAGGTCTATAACGTCTTAGGACAGCAAGTCAATACTCTGGTGGACGAGCATAGACCTGCGGGAGAATACACCGTTTCGTGGAACGGCAAGAATGACCAAAACGAGGACGTGGCCAGCGGAGTTTACTTCTATCGAATCAAAGCCGGCGATTACGAGTCTGTCAGAAGAATGACTCTGCTAAGATAAAAGGGGAACTACCATCAGCCCTGCCGAAGGCGTCCAGATGGACGGCCCTGCAAGCGGGCTAACCATGTAACCAAAAGGGACAAAAAAGGAGTCCCTGGTGGTGTATCTCAAGAAGAGATAGACCGCAGGGGCTCTTTCTATTTGATTTCCCTTTTGTGCGTGGCATCTNNAAAGACCATTCAGGTTGAAGATACTTTTGGTTAACCGGCCCGACGGAACGTTCACCTGACCATATGGGCTTAGAGACGGCCGGCACGGCTGACAGGAAACCGACGGGTTAAAAAGCGGCTGCAGCTTTGGTCGTTTCTACAGATATGGGCAAGAGATGGTAGTGTCTCATTTCGTTGAATCGAGTCGTCAGCAAGCTGTGCATAGAGTGAACAGCGGCATTTCCCGAACTCCTTCCTGGAGTAAAGGATCAGCAAGTCAGATGGAGAAGTGCGATTACCCTGTGCGAGGACGAGAGCTGGTTATAGATCCTACAAGCCTCCTTGGTGCTTCGAATTATGAGCTCGATTTTTTGGGATTTTATGTATGTTTCAGTTTCTGCCAAGACTCTCATCAAACCGGGCTGACCCGTTCCTACCACGATCACCTGCGGCCGCTTTTCTACCACATCCCCCAAATCATCAATGCATAATTCGTGCCCCTCTCTTCTCCACCAATCGTCCTCAACCCTGTCCGGATAGATTATCACATCCGAAGAATATCTTCTGCCGTCGATGACTACTGCACCGAATTCATATGAGTCTATCATCTTTTCTCCATCCTTCGATATAGAAATCTCGGTTCTAAAAGATAAATCTTCCATATATTAAGGCAAGTTCAAAAAGAGTCCCGTGATTGAGGCTCTGGATGCTATTAATCGAAAACGAATCCGATTACCAAATGGTCAGAAGGACGAGGTGTACCTGATGAACGGTGTCGTCCTGGGCGGATCCGCCCCCCAATTTGGTGGCTGTTCATTTTCAAAGGGATATCTCAACTAAGAGTGGGGAAACGCTGCAGAGGTCTCTCGGTCGCCCAAAAAATACGCAGCAGGGATGGGCTTTGTGTCTTTGCCGAAGAAAGTCCAACATTCAAATCTCCGTGAATATTGCCTGTCATGGTCCTTTTCCGTTCTCCTGGCCCCTTTTCTTGGAAGTTTCCATTTGACATTGCATGTAAACGATAGTATATTTTCAGCGTCGAGTGAAACGGATTTTCAAGTGATGAACAGATTATGGCTTTCTTGGAGAACATCACGGTGGGGCAGTATGTGCCGACCGATTCGGTAATTCACAGGCTCGATCCCAGAAGCAAGATCATCATCACCTTGAGCGTGATGGTTTTGGCCGTAGCCACCACCAGCTTGCGAATCTATCTGGTGATCTGGCTTTTTCTTTTGGCTCTTTCTTTTGCCTCTGCGGTCCCGTTTGCTCATTTTTTTCGGAATCTCAGATCGTTTATCTGGCTATTTTTAGTAACCTTTGTCTTGCACATACTTTTTACCTCAGGGGAGGGTTCCCGATTCTTATCTTTAGGGTTGGTAAAGGTGAGTCACCAGGGAGTTGTAAATGGCATCATCTACAGCTTGCGACTGGCCATCTTCATCTTCTGTGCAGCTTTCTTGAGCCTAACCACTCAGGCGGTGGACCTAACCGATGCAACTTTCAAGTTCTTTTCCCCGTTAAAGAGGCTTAAGTTTCCCATTGAAGAATTATCTTTGATAACCACGATCTCTTTGAGATTCATTCCCTTGCTTCTGGAGGAAGCCTTAAACTTGAAAAAAGCTCAACTATCCAGGGGAGCGTCCTTTGACGGGGGATTGATAAAAAGAGTCAGAAGAACTCTGCCCTTGCTTGTTCCCCTATTCGTCTCCTCGTTCAGGAAGGCAGAGGAGCTAGCTTTGGCTCTCGATGCGCGCGGTTTCAGGAGTGGCCAGGCCCGAACCTCCTTTCAGAGGTTTGCTTTCGGAACAGCCGACTATGTGTTTTTGTCTTTTGTCGTCTTGATGATAGCGATTTCTTATTTGGTCAAAAACCTCTGATTTCAGCATGGTTTGATTCTACATTTCCACACTGGAAGGGTTGTTTTCCCAGATGAGGTTTGGTGATTGAAGAGAACTGGCATGTTTGGGCAAAAGAAAACGATGTGAATAGTGAGGAATATTAAACTAGAAATCGAATACGATGGCACCGATTTCCACGGCTGGCAAATACAGCCGCATCTTCGGACGGTTCAGGGAGAGATGCAAGATAAGCTGGAGATGATTGTAGGTGAGAAGGTCAATCTTACAAGTGCCGGCAGGACCGACGTTGGCGTGCACGCTCTGGGACAGGTGGCAAATTTCAAAACTGCCAGCAGACTTGACCAGAATTCGATCATAAATGGACTGAATGGGCTTTTGCCCGACGACGTTGCTATAAAGAAAATAGAAGAAGTCGATTTGGATTTCAATTCTAGATACGATGCGAAGAGTCGACTATATGAATACAGAATCCATTCAGGGAAAACGGCGATTTTGAGAAACTACGTGTGGGAGGTCTTCTATTCGTTATATTTAGAGGATATTGTTGAGGCCACTCAAAAGATTGAGGGCAGACATGATTTTTCCTCTTTCTGCGTGGCTGAATCAGCAAAGCATAACAATGTCTGCCGGGTTTTCAAAGCTAACTGGGAAGAGTCTGGCAATGAGTTGATTTTCAAAATCGAGGCAGACAGGTTTCTTCATACCATGGTTAGAAGCCTGGTGGGGACTTTGATCGAGGTGGGAAGAAGATACTTTTCGATTTCGGATTTTGTCGCTATAAAGGAGGTAAAAGACAGAAAGAAGGCAGGCCCGACAGCCCCGGCTTGNNGTATCCCGCTTCAGCATAACTTGATCTAGCGGAAGAGATACTCCCGAAAAGCCAATCTTGCGGAGGTTAAAAAATGAAATTCTTCATCGATACGGCAAACTTGGACGAAATAAAAGAGGCGGCCAGCATTGGGATTTTGGATGGAGTCACCACCAATCCAACTCTGTTGGNNGTTGGCCAAGGAAAAGGGGAAAGGTGATTTTAAGACCATTCTCAAGAAGATTTGCGAAATAGTGGATGGTCCGGTAAGTGCAGAAGTGGTGGCGGCGGATGCGGAGGGGATGGTGAAAGAGGCAGAAGATCTATCCAGGATGCACAAGAATATCACCATCAAGGTCCCCATCACCAAGAATGGTCTGAAAGTGATAAAGGTTTTGGACTCCAAAGGCATCCGCACAAACTGCACCTTAGTCTTCTCCCCAATCCAGGCACTTTTGGCGGCTAAGGCGGGAGCTTCGTTTGTCAGCCCGTTCGTGGGCCGACTGGACGACGCCAGCCATGTGGGCATGGATTTGGTCGAAGACATAGTGGCGATTTTTGAAAACTATGACGTTGCCACTGAGGTCATAGTGGCAAGCGTGAGAAATCCTCTTCACGTGGTGGAGGCCGCGGTCATGGGCGCAGATATTGCCACCATACCTTTCAAAGTGATAGAGCAGCTGATTCGACATCCTTTGACCGACGTGGGAATAAAGAAATTCTTAGAAGACTGGGAAAGAGTGGATAAGGGATAAAATGATCGAGAGATACACTACCCCGAGGATGAAATCCTTGTGGTCTGATCAGAATAGATTTCAAAAGTGGCTGGATATCGAGGTTCTAGCGTGTGAAGTACAAGCGAAGCTAGGAGTAATTCCGAAGTCGGCGGTGGCGAAGATTAAGCGAAAGGCAAAGTTCGATGTAAACCGAATAGCCCAGATAGAGGAAAAGACCAAACACGATGTGGTCGCCTTCTTGACCAATCTTGCAGAGAGCATAGGGAAGGAGGCCAAATACGTTCACCACGGGATGACCTCCTCCGACATTCTGGACACCTCACTCTCCTTGTTGATCCGAGAAGCTGGGGAGGTAATACTGCAGGATCTGGACAGCTTGAGTGTGAATATAAAGAAGAAAGCGTTCAAGTTCAAACACACGCCTATGATTGGAAGAACTCATGGTGTTCATGCAGAACCGATTACCCTGGGTCTGAAGTTTGCCTTGTGGTATGCTGAGGTGCAGAGAGATAAGGAACGGTTGAAGAGGGCGATAGAGATGATTTCAGTGGGGAAGATCTCAGGGGCGGTGGGGACCTTCTCCAATTTAGATCCAAGGGTGGAAGAGTACGTGTGTAAGAAGTTGAAACTGAAGCCCGCCCCTGTCTCGAGTCAGATAATACAAAGGGACAGGCATGCGGAATTTATGGCCGGCTTAGCCATAATCTCCAGTTCGGTTGAGAAATTTGCCACCGAGATAAGGAGTTTGCAGCGAACCGAAATACTGGAATTGGAGGAGGCTTTCGCTAAAGGACAAAAAGGTTCGTCTGCCATGCCCCATAAGAGGAATCCCATCACCTGCGAAAGACTGAGCGGACTTGCCCGGCTGGTCAGAACAAACGCTCAAGCCGCTTTGGAGAACATAAACTTGTGGCAGGAAAGAGACATATCCCATTCTTCCGTGGAAAGAGTGATCGTACCCGATTCCACCATTTTGGTGGATTACATGCTCAGCAAATTTTGCCTGATCATGGAAAATCTCATTGTCTATCCGGAAAATATGAAGAGGAATCTGGAGAGAACCGGGGGTATGATATTTTCGGGCAGATTGCTTTTGGAGCTATCGAAGAGAGCTGCATCCAAGGAAGAGGCTTATCAGATAGTTCAGGATAACGCCATGAAGGCCTGGAGGCGGAATGAGAGTTTTTCGGACTTGATCAGAAACGACAAGAGGGTCAACAAATATCTGACCAGCGAAGAGATCGAAGAGTGTTTCAGTTTGCGTTATTATCTGAGAAACGTNNCGAAAAGGACAAGCGGTTGAGAGGTTGTAAAGCAAATTAAGTCAACCTGATTTTTCTAGAGGATGAGTGGATGAACAAAGAGGGCTTGGTGTTTGAGATACCGACATTGATACTGGCGTTAATTCTTTTTGCGGCTTTCAGTCTGACTCAGAATATATTGAGCTTGGTGGGGACACTGATATTCTTGACCTTGTTTACATTTCTTCTGTTTTTCTTCAGAGATCCTGAAAGGAAGACGCCCGAAGGAGAGAATCTCATTTTAGCTCCGGCGGACGGCAAGATCATCTTGATCAAGCCCTTTGATGATTTGGAGTTTGTGGGCGGAGGTGGAACCTGGGTGAGCGTGTTTATGTCGCTTTTTGACGTGCACGTCAACCGGGCTCCTATTTCGGGAATGGTGAAATACGTCAGGTATAATCCGGGCAAATTCTTTCGCGCTTTCAAAGATAAAGCTGCTTTGGAGAACGAGCAAACTGAGTTGGGTTTGGAAAACGAACAAGGAAGAGTCATCCTCAGACAAATCGCCGGGATCATCGCGCGAAGGATCGTATGCAGGTTGAAGCAAGAAGATTCGGTCGAGGCAGGAGACAGATTCGGAATGATAAGATTCGGCTCCAGATTGGATCTGTTCTTGCCTGGGAACGTTGAAGTCCAAGTTAAGCTGAACCACAAGGTCAAAGCTGGAGAATCGATTATAGGAATTTTCCGAACGTGAGAAATATCAAAGGAATCTTTCCGGGGGTCTTCACCGCGGGTAATATGTTCTGCGGCTTTCTATCCGTGCTGTCGAGTTTCGACGGAGAGATCATATTTGCCGCGTGGATGATAATTTTGGCTGCATTCTTCGACGCTTTGGATGGAATGGTGGCCAGATTCTCCAAGGCGACCTCGCGCTTTGGGGTGGAACTGGATTCTTTCGCAGATCTTCTGTCCTTTGGGATCGCTCCCGCTGTCATGTTTTATAGCCTGAAGCTTTATCCTATGGGAACGTGGGGATCGATCCTGGGTTTCGTCTTCGTGATGTGCGGCGCCTTCAGATTGGCCCGGTTCAATCTGGGACAGACAACGTTGAACGAAAAGCACCCTTATATCGGACTTCCCATTCCGTCGGCCGCGGTGACCTTGATAAGCTATCCTTTGTTCTGCTACGAGATTTGGGGAGCACTGAGATTCCCCAAGGCCTTGGTTACCATGATCATTGCTTTCTCCGGCCTGATGGTGAGTGGAATCGGATATGAGACCCTTCCCAAGTTTTATTTGGGTAACAGAAAGAACAAAATAAAATTGATTTATGTTTTCGTTTTTATAATTGCCCTTTTGATTAATCCCCGATTGATTTTGTTCCCTTTTGGCTTACTTTACGTTCTGTCTGGAGTGGTCAAGGAAGGGTATAGTCTGTTTCATGCGGAAAGGCAGGAAAACGTGACTTGAGAAAAATGGAGCAATACCCTGTCGGTCTCGGTTGGGTGAAGAATTTGGTCTGCTACTCTGCAAGGAGCGAAAATTCTCTGGTGTCAAGAGATGCTGGTGTGATAATCTGAAAATGAAAAAGGAGTAATTGAAACCATGGACAAAGAAAACCAATCGGCGCGGGCGGTGGTGTACGTGAGGCTGAAAGATGGGGTACTGGATCCACAGGGCTCCACCATACAGAGGGCTTTGGACAATATGGGGTATCAGGGCATAAAGGACGTTCGCTCCGGCAAGATCTTTGAGATAGCCTTCCAGCAAGACCAGGGCAAAAAGCCCGAAGACTTGATCGACGAAATATGCAGNNCCAATCCAGTAATCGAAAAATATAACTTCGAGATCTTAAAATGAAATTTGGAGTGATCATCTTTCCCGGATCAAACTGCGATTACGACGCATACATGGTGATAAAGGATGTTATAAAGCGGGAGGTTGAGTTTCTGTGGCATCAGGACTCCTCACTCTCCAATTGTGATTGCGTGATTCTCCCCGGCGGTTTCTCCTACGGTGACTATCTGAGAACTGGAGCCATCGCCAGATTCTCGTCAATCATGAAAAAGGTCGTGGATTTTGCTCGAGAGGGGGGATTGGTGGTGGGCATATGTAACGGATTCCAGATACTTTTGGAGACCGGACTTCTCCCGGGTGCTATGTTGCGGAATACCTCCCTGCGGTTCATCTGCAGATATGTCCACATTGAGGTGGAGAACCAGAACACGCCCTTCACCAGCTTGTGTGGCAAAGCTCAGGTGCTGAAGATCCCGATTGCCCATACCGATGGAAATTATTTCATATCGGATGAGGGACTGGAGAGACTAAAGCAAAACCAACAGATAGTCTTCAGATATTGTGACGAAAACGGAAAGATAACCAAAGAGGCAAATCCCAACGGTTCGTTATACAATATTGCGGGAATCTGCAATGAGAGAAGAAACGTTTTGGGCATGATGCCTCATCCGGAAAGGGCCTCGGAAAAAGTCTTGGGATCGGAAGACGGAGCATTATTGTTTCGATCCATAACCGACTTTCTTGATAAGCGAACGTCGGCATAAGGGAAAAATCAAAGTTCTGGGTACTCCACCCTGGTCGGAACCTTGGTCAAGCTGAAGCTTGATACTCCGGTCAGTTTTGGATTAAACGAGGGAGCGAGGGCTTGAAAGGACGAGAGATTACCTTTTTGATAATAGCTTTGGTTTTGGCAGCCGTGGTGGGTGGGCTGGTCGGTGATATCGTCGGCTCGTTTTTGCCCGAGGGTGCCGTGAAGACGCTCTTTAAAGAAAGCGTAGACATCGGGCTGGCGCCGACTGCGGTTGAACTGTATGCCATCAGCTTTACCCTCGGACTTATGGTCAAAATAAACTTCGTCAGCATCCTTTTTATAATCCTGGTGGTGATATATTTCCGGTGGTGGTTTTTGTAGAGTACAAAAGCTAAGTCAGGCAGTGGGGAGTGAAGGACTATTAACAATTTCTAACGTATTGGTGTGAGGAGTACCTTCTATCACAGGAGGCGACTATGTTAGGAGGAATCGGAGCACAAGAACTGATTTTGATTTTCTTAGTGATCCTGCTTCTATTTGGTGCGCGAAAAATACCTGAGATTGCTCAGGGACTGGGCA
>JABAOC010016420.1_pt2 | contig 11271 bp, 11 predicted proteins | sample 7062161 | NCBI WGS metagenome assembly JABAOC01 (sample SAMN14538625, study PRJNA623070) | marine sediment metagenome | biome: marine biome [ENVO:00000428]; feature: marine pelagic biome [ENVO:01000023]; material: deep marine sediment [ENVO:00002113] | place: India: Gulf of Khambhat ... | reverse complement strand
GATCAGGATGTCGGCGCGGTCGATTTTCAGCGCCCTGAGGCCTTTGTTCAGGAAGGTCTCCATCAGGTATCCCAGATGGTCGTAAGACTGAAGGGCGAGAACGAGACGGTCCCGTTCTGTGCGGGCCAGGTTCCGGATGGCATCCCTCATGCTGCGGCGCCTGATGGCTCCCCAGTAGAAAAAATTGATGCCCCCCTCGTGGTAGGCCTTCTCCAGGGCCCCGGCCGGAGCCCCGTAAGAGGCCCCCACGCAGAGCCTGCTCACCGTCAGGCCGGTTCGACCCAGGGTTGTGTATATCCTGAAATCTTTCCTATCTTCGCTATTTATATCCGGCATCAATTGCAACCCCGAGAGGCATCAAAAATGAGAAGTGAGGGTTAAAAAATGAGAAATTGGAAATTATATACATCCCCCATTTTCTCTCCTCATTTGACGGGATAGGCAACTAACGTGGAAACTTCATGCCCCCCGGCATTCCGGGCATCTGAAATTTCTGGTAACCCGCGGGTATCTCGAAGAAGGAATCTGCAATATTACCGGTTTTGATGTTCTTGTACTCGATGACGATACCGCCGGAGTGGACCATCTTCACCGGATAGCCCAGGTCCTTCGCAATCCACTGGGTCATGGTCCCCTTCGACTTGTCGTGAAAGACGTACTCGTACTTCTCGCATTTGTAGCCGTTGACGGTCTCCTCGCCCAGCTTCTTTATCTCGGCCATATCTTTCACATTCTCCTGCATGTTCGGGTCATTCTGGGAATTCTCCGGGATCACCGACTCCATGTACATCTTTTGCCCCGTCATCAGGTTCCAGAGGACACCCTTGTCCAGGCGGATGATGGTGACGAACTTCTCCCCCATCCTCGTTCCCTCCTGCCTCTGCATGTCCCCCTTTACGTAGATCTTGCCATCGAACTCCCCCCCCGGCGATATCATGTGCATATCGGCAGAAAACTCTGCGCAGAAGGCGGGCCCCGAAAGCAGAAAAATGCCCGGAAGAACAACGGCCAAGAAGATCTTTCCCATCCACAGCACTCCTTTTCCCATATTTCCCTCCCTCAGTTAATTGGTTCACCAGCAGTTCATCGTTCATAGTTCATAGTTCGTAGTTCATAGTTCATGGTCCTGAAAAAAAAAGGTACCGGAAACGTTGAACGGTGAATCTTGCTGCCTATTTCATTGTCGGCATGACGAAATCGGCGCCTGCGCGAATCCCCGTCGGCCAGCGTGACGTAATCGTCTTCAGCCGGGTAAAGAAATTCACCCCTTCGTTTCCGTGCATGAAATGGTCCCCGAACAGCGAATGCTTCCAGCCGCCGAAGCTGTAAAAGGCAACCGGCACCGGAATCGGCACGTTGACGCCCACCATTCCCGCATGGACCCGCATGGCAAACTCCCTCGCCGTGTCGCCGTCCCTGGTGAAGATGGCATTCCCGTTGGCGTATTCGTGTTCGTTCACGACCTTCAAAGCAGTTTCGAAGTCCGGGGCGCGCACGAGGGATAGGACGGGGCCGAAGATCTCCTCCTTGTAGATTCTCATCCCGGGAGTTACCTGGTCGAAGAGACAGGCGCCGAAGAAAAAGCCGTTTTCGTGCCCCGGAACCTCGAGCCCTCTCCCGTCCGCCACGAGCCGGGCCCCTTCTTTTACGCCGAGGTCAACGTATCCCTTCACCCGCTCCCGGTGTTCCGCCGTCACCAGCGGGCCCATCTCGGCCTCGGGATCCTGGCCGGGCAGAACCTTGAGTTTCTTGATCCTTCCAACAATTCTTTCGATCAAAGAATCGGCAACCTCGTCTCCCACGGCAACGACCACTGAGATGGCCATGCATCGCTCTCCCGCCGAGCCGTATGCCGCTCCCATCAAACCATCCACGGCCTGCTCGATATCCGCGTCGGGCATCACGATGGCGTGATTTTTTGCTCCGCACAGGGCCTGTACGCGCTTACCGTGCGCTATGGAAGTGCGGTAAACGCTCTCGGCAATAGGGGTGGAGCCTACGAAGCTCACTGCCGCTGCATCAGGGTGCGTTATCAGGTGATCGACGGCTTCCTTGTCCCCGTTCACCACGTTGAATACGCCCGGCGGGAGCCCGGCCTCGGTGAAGAGCTCGGCGAGCCGCATCGAGCAGGAGGGATCCTTCTCTGATGGCTTCAGGACGAAGNNATGGCGACGGGAAACATCCACATCGGCACCATCGCCGGAAAGTTAAAAGGGGTGATCCCTACACAGACGCCGAGGGGCTGCCTCACGGAATAACTGTCGACGCCGGTGCCGACGTTTTCGGAATAGCTCCCTTTCAGCAGGTGAGGAATCCCGCAGACGAATTCCACCACCTCGATTCCCCGCGTTACGGACCCGCGGGCGTCGTTGAGCACCTTACCATGTTCGGCCGTGATCAGGGCTGCCAGCTCATCGGCATGCTTATCCAGCAGTTCCTTGAAGCGGAACAGGATCCGTGCCCTCCGCAGCGGCGGAGTGGACGACCACCCGGGAAACGCAGCAGCGGCGGCGGAAACAGCTTTCTCCACCTCCTCCTTCCCGGCAAAAGCAACGCGGGCCGCTACCTCCCCGGTGGCTGGGTTGTAAACATTCCCAAACCGTTTCCCCGATCCGGAGATGGCACCTCCATTGATAAAATGTCCGATAACATCATGACTGACTGTTCCTCCCATTGTGAAACCCCCTTATCATGACATTCAGAGCAGGCAAACATCGATAAACATCCTATATTAGAGTAGACCACCATTCTTTCGGCAGTTCAACTCTTTATCGAATAATCGAAGTCCAGCGTTCAGAGTTCAGAGTCCAGGGGAAACAAAGAAGGCAGGGAATGTTGTGGGATTACAGTCGCAGGCCGCCGTCCACCTCTATCACCCGGCCGTTTACATAATCGTTTTCTATGATGAACCGGACGGCTTTCGACACCTCTTCGGGCACTCCCAGACGTCNNGATCTTCTCCATGACCTTTTCGGGGACGCTTCTCGCCATGGGGGTATCGACGAAGCCGGGAGCCACCGCCGCCACACGGATCCCGTAACGGGACAGCTCCTTTGCCCAGGTAACCGTCAGTGCCACAACCCCCGCCTTCGTGGCCGCGTAGCTCGACTGTCCCATATTTCCGTGACGGGATATGGAAGAGATGTTGATGATCACGCCGGGAACTGCCTTCTCGATCATCCAGAAGGCTGCCTCCCTGGCGCATAAAAACACTCCCGTCAGGTTGACGTCGACCACCTTCTGCCAGAGATCCAGCGGGAATCTGGTCGTCTCGCTTCCCGACTTTTTAACCAGAAAATGATCACCCGTCACGCCGGCGTTGTTTATGAGCACGTCTATTTTTCCCCTCTGCTCAATCGCGTTCTCGAAGGCTATCGTCACCGAATCCTCATCCCTCACATCGAGGACCTGAATGTCGACGACACCTCCGGCGCCCTCGCTCTCCTCCTTCAGGGAAGAGAGACCCTCCCAATCAAGGTCAAAGGCGCAAATGGAGGCACCCTCCCGGGAGAGGTCCAGCGCGAATCTCCGGCCGAGGCCTCTCGCAGCCCCGGTGACAACCGCTACACATCCCCTAATATCCATGGTATCTCCTATATTATCCCCTTCCTCTTCATCTCATCGATTTGCTGCACACCCGCTCCCAGAAGAGATGAATAGACCATCCTGTTGTCGGCACCCACCTCCCTGCAGAGCCATTTGATCCGGGGCGGGGTCTCGGACATCTTGAAAGAAGGCCCCTGGACCAGAACCTCGCCGTACACCGGGTCATGCAACTTCTGAAACACGCCCCGAACCCACCAGTGTGATTCCCTCAGCGTATCTGCGGGGGTATTCACCCTCCCCGTGACGACCGCCGCTCCCGGCCCCGACTTTTTCCCGATATAATCCTGTATCATCCCGAGTATCTCATCGGCTGTGTGATTCACCGACCACTCCTCTATTACCTCGACGAGCACCTTCTCATTTTCAAACTGCGTCCTGTCCAGAAAGGTGGCGAATTTCGGGTCCTTCGTCAGATCAGGCCTTCCCATGATATCTGCCAGGGACTGAAAGGCGTCGTCGTTGTAGGCAGCGATGAAGGTGAACCCGTCTTTGCAGCGAACGAACGTATAGGGAAAGACGGCGATGTCGTAGTTCCCGAGACGTTCCCTCACCCTTTTCGCCGTGTGGAACCAGGTGAGGTTGTAATCGAGAAACTGCATGACGCCCTCCGCTCCCGAGAGATCGATCATCTGTCCCTCCCCTGACGCGTGCCTGAACAGGAGGCCTCCCATGATGCTGAAAGCACCGTAAAGACCCGAGCTGTACCAGCCGAACCAGGATCCGATCCGGGTGGGCACCTCATGATCCCTCTTTTCTCCATCGGATGCAGGTTGCCCCTGGAGGTAGACCAGTCCTGAAGCTGCCTGATCGATGATATCTGAGGAAGGTTTATCCCCGGCGGACTCCGGACCGAACTGCCCGTATGGATAGATGGTCAGGTAGATCAAACGGGGGTTCAAACGGCTAAGCTGCCGGTAACCGATATCCTCTCTATCCATAAACCCGGATGGATAGGTCTCGATCAACACATCGGCCCTGGATACCATTTCTCGGAGCACCACCTTTCCCTCAGACCGCAGGATATCGAGGGTAACGTGGTGCTTGTTCCTCCCCTCGACGATGTATCCGAGGCCCGAGTCGTGAACGATGAGCCCCTCCGGCGTGTACCGCCTGCTCACGTCGCCCCCCGGGGGCTCTACCCGTATCACCGTCGCGCCGCACTCTGCCAGAAGCGAGGAGCAGAACAGGCCTCCCACGTTGCCGTAAGAAAGATCAAGGACCGTCACGTCATCCAGGGCCTCTGCTTTTCCTTCAGCCGCAGCGGGAGACATCTCCCTTTCGGCCCAGGTGAACCAGTCCAGTCTCTCGTCGCTCATGCCTCCTCCTTCGGCGGGGCTGCACCCGGAACGTCGTTCCATTTTCCGATCACTCCGTTTTTCTCGAGCCGTTCCATCTCATCGGGCTGAATACCGAGAATACGTTGAAACACGTGATCGTTGTTGTAGCCCACAGGCTTCGCCGCCCACTTGAGGCGCGGGGGCGATTTCGACATCTTCATCGAAGGCCCGTACTCGGCGATCATCCCGTAGAGCTCGTCGTTAATCTCCCAGACGGCTCCCCGCTCTCTCAGGTGAGGGTTTTCATAGTGGTCACGGGCGTTTCTCACCCTGACAGCCCCGAATCCCTCCTTCTCCCCTGTCAATTCAACTTCGCGAACCGATTGTTCCCTGCACCAGTCCCCGATAAGGCGGTAGAGAAGCTCTACGTTTTTTGGTGAAGTTCTTCCGAGATTGTCCGACATTTCCTCATTTTCGAGGAGATCGACCCGTCCCATGGAGGCAGCGAGCCCTTTGAATTGATCGTCATCCGATGCAGAAACGGCCACGAATCCGTCACGGCACCTAAATATACCCGATGGAGAGACGGCAACGTCCCTGTTTCCCCCCCTGGTTCTCGATTTATTTGTCAAACCGTGATAGATCCAGGTCCAGTCGAGCACCCGTATCAGAACCTCAGCCTGTGCCACATCGATGAACTGGCCCATGCCGGAGCGTTCACGGTGGTAGAGCGCAACGAGTACCCCGTAGGCGGCGGTGAGCCCCCCGGTGAAATCACCGATGTAGATCCCCGCCTTGAGCGGAGCGCTTTCCGGAAATCCGGTTATCTCCGACATGCCGCTTTGCGCCTGAGCCGTCGCATCGTAGGAGGGTCGCCCCTTCGAAAAGGGCCCCCACTGCCCGAACCCCGTGTTCGCCACGTAGACGATGCGGGGATTAATCTCCTTCAGCTGGTTGTACCCGATCCCCCACCGGTCCATCGTCCCGGCCTTCAGGTTCTCAACCACCACGTCGGACTCGGCGACGAGCCTTCGGAAGATGTCCTTTCCCTCCTCGGGGTGAAGGTCGATGGCCACGTGATACTTGTTCCTGTTCTGGGGGAAAAAACCAACGGAGGCGTTCTTCCAGAAATACCCTTCAGGGGTGACGTAGCGCATCAGGTCACCCACACCGGGCATCTCCACCTTTATCACCTCTGCCCCGAGCTGGCCGAGCAGGTCGGCGGTGAAGGGGCCGAATATCCGCGTCGCCATCTCGACCACGCGGACCCCCGATAGTATCTCCGGCTTGCCGGGTATCTCCTCCTTCGAGAAGGCTCTTTTCGTCCAGGTGAAGTACTCTTCCTCTCTCACGATTTCCTCCGGATCTCATCTACACGGCCAGGAAGCGTTTCAGGGTCTCCTCGTCTCTTGCCAGCTCTTTCGAATTGCCCTCGTACTTTATGAAGCCGTCCTCAATGATGTAGGCCCTGTCGGAAACCTTCAGGGAAAACCTGACGTTCTGTTCGGTGAACAGGAGCGTGACTCCCTCCTCCTTGATCCGCACGACGAACTGGCCGAGCATCTGGACGATGAGGGGTGCAAGGCCTTCCGTCGGCTCGTCGAGTAGCAGCAGGTCGGGGTTCCCCATGAGCGTTCGGGCGATGGTGAGCATCTGCTGCTCGCCGCCGGAGAGGGCACCGCCTTTCCTCCTCTCCATCTCTTTCAGCTNNGTCGAAGACCCGTGAAACCGTCCAGGACTCATTACCCGACCTACCGGGCTTCTTTGCCACTTCCAGGTTCTCCCGCACCGTCAGATCGCCGAAGATACGCCGGTCCTCGGGAACGAGGCCTATCCCCTTCCTGGCGATTACATAGGGGGGGTGGCGGTGGATTTTCTCTCCCCTGTAACGGATCTCTCCGTTCCTAGGAGGGGTGAGCCCGATGATGCTGCGGAATGTCGTGGTCTTCCCCGCCCCGTTCCTGCCCAGGAGAGCCACGGCTTCTCTTTCCTTCACCGCCAGGGAAACGTCGAAGAGAATGTGACTCAGCCCGTAATAGGTGTTGATCTTGCTCACATCCAGCATGCCTACACTTCCTTACCCAGGTATGCGGTAATCACCTTCTCGTCCCCGGATATCTCGTCGGGGGTGCCTTCCGCGATGATCTCACCGTAGTGCAGCACCCGTATCTTCTGGGATATGGAGAAGACGATATCCATATCGTGCTCGATGAATATGAGGGTAATTCCCAGCCCTTCCCACAGTTTCTTGATCAGATCCACGGTCCTCCTCCCCTCCTCGGGTGACATTCCCGCCGTGGGCTCGTCAAGGAGGAGGATACGCGGCTCGAGGGCCAGGGCAATGGCCATGTCGAGCAGTTTCTGGTCCCCGTGAGAAAGGTTTCCGGCCGTCTCGGCGGCCTCTTCCATAAGCCCGACGCTCGCAAGAAGCTCCTCTGTCCTGGCGTTCACCTCACCATCTCTGCGGTAATCGGAGAAGAACCTGTACTGGTGTTCCATGGTTGCGTGCACCGCCACGCGCACGTTGTTGTATACGTCGAGGCGGGGAAAGATGTTGGTCCGCTGAAATGCCCTGCCGATCCCTTTTCTCACAATCGTGTGGGGCTTTTCGCCCGTGATGTCCATCCCCTCAAAGAATATCTTCCCCGTATCGGGGACGAGCTTCCCCGTTACCAGGTTGAAAAATGTCGTTTTCCCGGCTCCGTTTGGCCCGATTATGGACGAGAGCTCCCCGGGCTCGAACCTGATCGACACGCCGTTTATCGCTTTGACCCCGCCGAAGGATTTGCTCACATTCGTAACTTCGAGCATTCAATCTTCCCCCTTCTTTTTCGTCAACCTGTGGGCCAGCCCCGAAATGCCTTCGGGCGCTCCCAGAACCATGACGAGGAGAAGGCCGCCGAGTACGATTGGCCAGAACTGGGAGTAGGGCCAGGGTATGTTGGAGGTAAAGAAGTGGTGGAGGAACACCAGCAGCGACGCACCGATTACGGGCCCGAAAAAGTAGTACATTCCCCCCATGAGGCTCGAGAGAATCGGCTCCGCCGACTTCGTCCAGTGAAGGAGCAGGGGAAAAACGAACTGGTTGTGCCAGGCGATGAGCGCGCCGGCAAGACCCGCGAAAAAGGATCCGATGACGAAGGTGATGAGCTGGTGCCGTTTCACGTCGACTCCCAGAAATGAGACGCGCTCCATGTTTTCCCTCGTGGAAACGAGGGTAACCCCGAAGGAAGAGTTCAGGATAACTTTGATGAGGATGAAAGAAATGAGGCAGACGAAGAGAGTGAAATAATAGAACTCGATGTGAGAATCGATCAGGGGAGGCTTCGGGATTCCGTGGATCCCGTCATCCCCCCCCGTGAAACCGTACACTCGAAAACGATTATGTAGAAGAGCTGGCCGAAGGCGATGGTGAGAATGGAGAAGTACAGGGCCGTGAGCCGCACGCAGAACCAGCCTACGATGAGGGCGATGAAGGCGGTAACGACCGGGGCGATGACAAATGACAGGTAGGGGTTGATGCTGTATTTTTTGAGCATGATGGCCAGCGTGTAGGAGCCGATGCCGAAAAAAGCCCCGTGGCCGAAATGGACCATCCCCCCGTTTCCCAGGATGATGTTGAGGCTCAGGGCGAAGAGCCCCATGATGAGCATCTCACGGGCCAAAATCGTCCCGTACTCACCGAGAAAAAAGGGGGCGACAGCCATGACCGGGAACAGGGCGAGCCACCAGTAATCGGGGATGTGCCGCGTAAATCCCGAACCGTTTCCCGGTTCTCTTTTATCCGCTCTCTTACTCAAGTCAAATTCTCTCCGGTTTCCCGAACAGACCCCACGGGCGAATGATGAGAACGATCGCCATTGCGAGAAAGGAGGTCCCCATTGCAGCCCTCGGAAGGAAGAGAATCCCGAAGGAGTGGAGGACGCCCAGTATGAGCGCGCCCAGGAGCGCACCGGGGAAGCTCCCGAGACCCCCGATGACGACGACGGCGAAGCACTCGATGATGATGTCCATGTCCATGCCCAGGGATATCGATCCAAGCGGCGCCACGAGGGCTCCCCCGAGCCCCGCGAGCCACGCCCCCAGGACGAAGACGCTCGTAAACACCCGCTTCACGTTTACCCCCAGTGCCCCGAGCATCTCCGGGTCGGCCACGGCTGCCCGTATCAGCCTGCCGGCCTTGGCCCGGTAGAGCAGAAGCCAGAGGGAGAGGGCAATCGCCGGGCCCACCAGGAGCAGGAAGAGGTTGTAAACGGGAAAGGGCTTCCCCAGAATCCTCAGCGCTCCGCTAAATAGCGGCGGCACCGAAACCGTGAAGTACGCACCGCCCCAGGTCCACCGGATGAGATCGTCGATGATCAATACGAGTGCGTACGTGAGGAGAAGCTGCAGGAGGTGCTCTTTACGGTAGACAGGGCGGAAAAAGGCCACTTCCAGGAGCAGGCCCGCCGCAGCGACTCCCAGGGGGGCCAGGAGCAGTATGAGGGGGAAGTAGAAGGCCTTCGTGGCAAAGGCGGAAAAGACGGAGTACGCCAGGAAGGCCCCCAGCATGTAGATCGACCCGTGGGCGAAGTTGATGACCCGGAGCACACCGAAGACGAGGGACAACCCCGATGCCACGATGAAGAGGATCATCCCGTTGGTGAGCCCCGACAGCAACTGTACTATGAGCTGCGGGAAATCCATGTTTTCATAGAGCTCCCGCTACATTCCGCGCATCTTTTTGATCTCTTCGATGGAATGCCACACCTTGTCGCCGGGAATGTACTCCACGTCCTTCAGGATGAGGAAGGGGTAATCGGGACTCTTGAAGGTTATCCCCACGTATTCACCGGCGTTGGCCATGTGGTCGAAGGGCCGGATCTGGAGCTCTCCCCTGAGAGAGTTCCACTTGAGCCCTTCCAGCGCGTCGATCACCTTCTCCGTATCCAGGGAATTCGCCTTTTTTACGGCTGAGGCAAGCGCCATCAGGCCGTCATAGGCCATGATCGCCCAGTCGGAGGGGTAATCTCTCGTCTTGGCCCGGTACTTCTCCACGAAACTCTTCATCTCCTTCGTGTCGGAAGCATAGAAGGGAGCCCGCGCGTAACCGTAGAGCCCCTCAGGGCAGTCGTCACCCAGAGACTTCAGGGCGTCCAGGTCGAGCAGTCCCATGAACTTCACCGTCTTGAAGAGCTCATAGGTGTTCGCCTGCTTGATGAATCCCACCAGGTTATCGCCCCAGAGGTTCGAGTAGATGATCTCGGGCTTTTCCGCGAGCAGCGCCGTTATGTAGGGGGTGAAGTCCTTCTCCCCGAGCTTCGGCCAGAGTTCCTTGACGATTTCCACATCAGGCTTCAGGCTTTTCAGCTTGTTTTTGAACGATTCGAACTGGGTGTGGCCGAAAGAGTAGTCCGGGCCGATAAAGGCGTACTTCTTGTACGGAAGCTTCGCAGCGCTGATTGCCGCAGCCTGGCCCTCTATGTGGGTGTTGGGAACGACCTGGAACAGGTATCTGTGGCCCCTCTCAGTGGTTATCTTCCAGGTATTCGAGGTGTGGAAGTAGACCAGCTTCTTGTTCTCCTTCGCCACCTCTGAAATTGCGAGCGCTTCGGAGCTGCTCGTGGGCCCGATCAGGAAATCAACCTTCTCCTTGAGGATCAGGTCCCTGGCCATGTTCGCCCCGATCTCGGGACGCAGCTGCCCGTCCCTTATGATGAGCTTGAGCTTTTTGCCCATCAATCCACCCTGCTCGTTGAGCTCACTTATCCCGATCTCGAGCCCTGCAATCTGGGACATGGCAAAGAGATACCCGATGCCGGTAATGTCGGCGATGAATCCGAGCTTGATGGTTTCATCGTCGGCTCTTGCCACCGGTTGACCCGGTGCAAGAACCAGGATCGAAAAAGCCAGGATGATGATAGTACAGAGAAACTTTGTTTTTTTGCCCCTCATGACCCTCCTCCTTTTTTAATTTGATAATTAGGATTAATGTGGCAATAAACATACCACAGAAAAGGAATAAGTTAAACGGATAAAACCCCATTTGATTCAGTCACTTTCGAATGGAGAGGATGGCAGGCGCTTTTTCCGTCTGTCCCCATATGGATACAGCTTTGTGCCGCATTTTCCTGAAACGGCAGATTTTACCCTTGATTAAGCAGTATCCATAATGCTACATGTATTCTTATGGCAACACTATTTCGGGAGGGGGATATGGGACCGTCCTATATGCATGAAGAATCTGAAACAGACTGTTACCGGGAACTGCACAAAAGCCTGCCATACCGCATCTCATTCAAGGAATACGTCACGCTCCTCGAGGAAGGCCTCCAGCATTTGAAAAACGGCATCGTCATCGTCGACAAAGAGGCAAACGTAATTTTTTTCAGCGATTCGTACCAGGACT
>JABAOC010002957.1_pt2 | contig 11271 bp, 11 predicted proteins | sample 7062161 | NCBI WGS metagenome assembly JABAOC01 (sample SAMN14538625, study PRJNA623070) | marine sediment metagenome | biome: marine biome [ENVO:00000428]; feature: marine pelagic biome [ENVO:01000023]; material: deep marine sediment [ENVO:00002113] | place: India: Gulf of Khambhat ... | reverse complement strand
TCACGCCGGCGCCAAAAGGAGTCCGTATTACTAGGGGGACATCAGCTTGGCCACCGAACATGTAGCGTATCTTTGCAGCCTGATTTGCGATCTGATCCATCGCGAGCGTTGTCAGATCTCCAAACATAATCTCGGCTACCGGACGCGTACCTGTTATTGCGGCTNNGCATACCTGTTATCGCGGCTCCAACAGCCGCACCCACAATGGCAGATTCCGAAATCGGCGTATCACGGACTCTTTCATCCCCAAATTCCTCCGCCAATCCTTTCGTGACCTTGAACGCGCCATGCCAATATTTTCCAATGTCCTCACCTAGCAAGAAGACTGTAGTGTCCCTCCTCATCTCTTCCACCAACGCTTCTCGGAGTGCATCTCTGTAAGCTATCTTTCGCATTATCTACTCCTCTCAGGACCTAGCCGTAGACATCCTCCAAGGCTTCTTCCGGAGCCGGATATGGACTATCCATAGCGAATTCCACAGCTTTCTCGATCTCCGAAGCAATTTTTCCTTCAAGAGCCTGAATCTCATCCTCTGTCAGAACATTGTGGTTCAGAAGTTTCTCTCCAAACCGCTTGATTGGGTCTCTCTGCAACCATTTTTCAACTTCGTCTTCAGGCCTGTACTTGGCCGGGTCAATTCGTGAATGCCCTTTGTGCCTATATGTCTTGCATCCGAGAAGTGTGGGTCCTTCTCCTCCTCTTGCTTTCTCGACGGCTTTCTGTGTGGCTTCATATACTGCGAGAACGTCATTTCCATCCACTGTAACGCCTGGGATTCCATATGCTACTGCTCTATCTGCGATATCTTCTATCAGCATCACTTTTTCCTGACGAGTTCCCATTGCGTACACGTTGTTCTCACAAACAAAAATTACTGGAAGACTCCATATGGCTGCCATGTTTATGGCTTCATGAAACGTTCCCTGATTTGAAGCCCCATCGCCAAAGAAACATGCTACCACATTCTCTGTTTCTCTAAGCCTTATCGACAGTCCTGCTCCCATGGCAATGGGCAGTCCAGCCCCCACCACTGCGGTTGCCCCGAGCATACCTATGCTGAAGTCTGCGATGTGCATTGACCCTCCTTTACCTTTGCAGTACCCGGTCTTCTTGCCGAGAATCTCAGCCATGATCCGCTTCAATTCGGCGCCCTTAGCAATGCAATGGCCATGTCCTCGATGTGTACTCGTGATGTAGTCGGCCTTCCTAAGGTTGCTGCAGACGCCTACAGCTACAGCTTCTTCACCAGCATACAGATGTATTGTACCTGGAACAAGATTCTGAGCGTACAGCTCGAAGACTTTCTCTTCGAAAGAACGGATCTCGTACATTTTCCTATAGATTTCAACAAGCTTTTCCTTGCCAAGGCCAAGCATCTATCTTCAATTCTCCTCCTAAGCCACGAGTCTACGTCTTATGGATTTCGGATATTTTTATATTGTCCTTAAGGTTGTGATAGCAAAACGGAGGACCGAATTGCGCTCCTTGCTTACGTGCATCAATCTGGTTCTATACGTGTTAGTCGTGTGTCAGGTTTTTGACTTTGCGACTGTCCGGCTCTCTTCGAAATTGAGGGGGATGGAAGATTCGTTACCACTTAGATATAGCGTGAAAGATGTTCACACCGGAGAGCTTGAACACGCTATTCAATTGACAAACAACTCTACGACACCTATTAAGGGAGATCTTATCGTTCCTCTAGTTGGAAATAGGACTGGGCGACACTATGCAATTCTCCAAAATGTCTCCGTGCAGACAGTACAGGACAACTCTGGAAACATATACTTCCGACAGAATGATGTCGTAATAGGTGGTGGCGAGACTTTCAGACTTCAGCTTGACTACTATGTACTATCTTTCAACGTTCAGTATCAAGTCGATTTGAGAACGGTGGAAGACTACAGCAAACAGTCAGAAATCTACAAGAAACACACACGGCCAGAGGAACTAATAGAATCCAACAATTCAGCAATAATGTCATTGGCTAGGAATCTGACAAAAGACATCGATTGTTGGCACCGAAGAGCTCAGAGAATATACGATTTCGTGGATCAGCACATGCACTATGAGACGCAGGATTATGAGAAAGGAGCCTTGTGGGCACTTAAGAACGGCGTGGGTGACTGTTCAGAATACTCATACCTCTATGTTGCTCTGTGTCGAGCAGCTGGATTACCCGCCAGAATCCAAGCGGGCTTTGCATTTCACCACGCAAGTAACAATGTCGAGGATGGGCACATGTGGGCCGAATACTACATAGAGAACTACGGATGGATACCTGTCGACGTTACATGGCACTTATTTGCTGAAATGGATGAGAGACATTTCAGTTCCATCCAAAGCATACCAGACATTATTCACTACGCGAATTATGTTTATGATTGCGAATCGAACGATAGGGCAATACAAGAAGAACAAATCGTTTCTTGGACACAATGCGAATCAAATGCTTTTGGAGACAACTTCTCGGATGAAATTCTGGACACTGTCCGAAAAGTGAGACAAACCCACCTTGCCCTCCTTCTTGGAAAGATCTTTGGAGCTTCAGTAGCATTTGCCTCGGAGACCGAAAGAATCGAGAGAACTCTGCTTCAAGCCGAAATCCAAGTTCAAGAAGCTATAGAATTTTGGAACCAAGACATCCAGAAGGCCGAATCGAAGATAGCCAATGTCCTAGAGATCATCGATAAGTTGTCTCAAGACGCTTGGATACTAGTGGCAGTGATATTCTTGATTCTAGTAAGCATAATGGCGATTATTATGCTAACTACATTTTACTTTCTCAGACCAGATAGCAGAGCAGTAAGGAGTCTGACAGGAAGCTTCATTTACGGGACGATCAAACTTGATAATGAGGTAAATGGGGTTTGATGGTGGGCATTGTTGGAAAACCGAATACTGGAAAATCAACCTTTTTCAGCGCTACGACGCTTGCGCCAGCCAAGATTGCAAGTCATCCGTTTACAACTATAAAGCCGAACAGAGGAATTGGATACGTTCGAACCCCTTGCGCATGCAAAGAATTTGATGTCAAAGATAATCCCGTCAATTCACTATGTTTAGACGGAATCAGACTGATTCCGGTTGAGCTTATCGACTGTGCAGGTCTAGTGCCAGGCGCGTGGAAGGGGAGAGGCTTGGGAAATCAGTTTCTAGATGAAATCAGAAAGGCAGACGCCTTAATCCATATTGTGGACGCTTCTGGCGGCACGGACTCTGAAGGAAGAATATGCAAGCCCGGTGAACATGACCCTCTGGCAGATGTCCAGTTTTTGGAAGAAGAGATCATGATGTGGATGGGCGACATCCTCAAAAGAGACTGGGACAAGATGGCTAGGACAGTAGAAGCAGAATCAAGAACGGACTTGTTTCATCTGCTTGAAGAAAGGTTAAGCGGCTTGGCTATAAGAAGAGACCATATAGCGAAGACTATCAGAAAGACCGAGTTGAACGCTGATAAGCCTACATCTTGGAGCGAAGAAGACTTCTTGAGATTTACGAATGTACTTAGACAGATAGCCAAGCCCATGTTAATAGCCGCAAACAAGATGGACATAGCAGCAGCAGAAGAAAATTTAGCAAAGCTGCGAGAATTGGATAAACTCGTAATACCTTGTTCCACAGAAGCTGAACTTGCATTAAGAAGGGCAGCAGAGAAAAAGCTGATAGACTACAAACCTGGGGACTGCAATTTCAAAATCGATAAACCTGAAAATCTGAACAAAAATCAGATCAACGCCTTGGAAACCATAAGAGAAAAGATCTTGATCAGATTCGGCTCTACGGGGGTCCAAGAAGCAATGAACAGTGCGTTCTTCAGGCTTCTTGACATGATCACAGTCTATCCAGTTGAAGACCTAGAGCATCTGACAGACCATAAAGGAATGGTCCTACCTGACGCTTATCTCGTTCCTTATGGTACAACGGCACGCCAACTCGCCTATATGATACACACAGAACTCGGCGAAGGCTTCATCTACGCATCAGAAGCCCGGGAGAGAAAACGTGTAGGAGAAGAATACGTGCTGAAAGACAGGGATGTAATCTCAATAACAAGCGCCAAAAAAAGAGCTTGAATCGACTACTTGCCATAACGTCTTTTGCGCATTTGAAAAGTCCTGACAGCCCTCAAGAAATCTATAGATCGGAAATCTGGCCAGTAGACATCTAAAAAGCACAGTTCACTGTAAGCTGACTGCCATAGCAGAAAGCCGCTCAATCTTTCCTCTCCAGAGGTCCTGATGATCAAATCTGGGTCCTGCTTCGGCATGTGTGATGTGTACAGATATTTCTCGAACAATGCTTCATTGATTTCATCTAGGTCCAAATCTCCCTCATACACTCTTTCCGCGATTTTCTTTGCAGCGTCCACGATTTCCTCTCTTCCACCATAAGCAAGAGCGATATTCAGGAAGTGTTTACCATAGTCTCGAGTTGCACTTTCAACATCTTTTATGAGATGTTGCAGGTCTTCAGGTAACAAGTTTGACCGACCTATGACTTTTACATGGACCTTGTTCTTGTGTATTCGCTCGTCAGTCAAAATTCTCTGAAATTCCTCGTTGGCAATTCTCATGATCTCTTCTACTTCAGCTGTCGCGCGACGGAAATTCTCTGTAGAAAAAGCATAGAGAGTCATGGATCGTACCTTCAGTCTTAGACACCAATCGAGAAGTTGCTCCACTCTTCTAGCGCCCTTTTCGTGGCCAAACCAAGGATTTAGAGACTTAAGAGATGCCCATCGACGATTCCCATCCAGAATTATGGCTATGTGTTCTGGCTTCACGCCGTTCTTCACCTGATGCCACAGCCATCTTTCATAGAACTTGTAAGCTCCGACTGTTGAGAGAAATCGTTTAAGCATCTATTTTTCAAGCCTCGCGTCTCGAAGCGCTTCTCTACATCTGCAGTTGCGCTCCATGGGTAGGTTCTCAATGCACAGAATTAAGGCTTGCTCCAGTTCAGAGGAGATGGTTTCCAGGACTTTGGTGACTTCACTGACGGTTAGTCGCTCTTGCATTCCAGCTGCCATATTTGAAACACAGCAGACGGAAGCATAACAGATTCCTAGCTCCCTCGCCAAAACCACTTCAGGAACACCGGTCATTCCAACGACATCAAAACCCAAATGCCTGAACATTGCAATCTCTGCAGGAGTCTCATAGCGAGGTCCTTCAGTACACACGAGGACTGCCTCATCCCAGATCTTCAATCCTAAGGTCTTTGCCTTTTCGCTGAATAGACGCCGTATTTCCGGGCAGTATGGTTCAGAGATGTCAACATGAGTGACTGGAGCTTCATCGTAGAAGGTTGTAGATCTGAGTTTTGTGAAATCCACAAAATCGTGAGGGATAACAAGATTGCCAGGAGAAAAGCTTGGATTTATCGCACCAACAGCGTTTGTGGCTATGATCCTCTTCACACCGGCCTTATGCAGAGCATAGATATTCGTTCTATAATCTATCTTATGAGGAGGGGCAGAATGGGTCATACCATGCCTTGGAAGGAAAATTGTGTCCTTGCCTCGGGTTTCTCCGATAAATAGTGGTGGGGATATTCCATAGGGTGTCGCGAGACGGAATGTTCTGAAATCCCTCAACAGCTTTTCGAAGCCGGTCCCGCCAATGATTGCCACGTTAGCTTTCTTCGAATTCTTCAATTTTTTCTAGGGTCTCCTTGAAGAAGTCTCTTGAAGATCTGTAGACGATGAGTATAACTAAAGCAGAGGCTATGCCTATCAAGATGCCTATGATTATGGAGAAGATTAGTTTTCCATAGCCTCTCACTGGGTCGATCAGCACTTCTGAAGTTCCTTCAAGGACCCATCTTGACCAACCAATCAAGACAAGCAGGGCTGCATTTCTCAGTAGTTTAATGTCTCTTTCAAAGTAGAAGTGTATTGTCCTCCCCAGCAGTATCACACAGAAGCCTATGACTGCAAGGTCCATGGAACCCCCGATGAAATATCCAGCTATTCGTGGGAAGTCGCTGAGCCAGCCTGAAAGATCCTGAGGAACTGGAATCTTGGTTGTTCCTAGGTAACCGCCGACTACGACACAGAGTGTTCCTACAATAACTGAAAAATTGGAGATTTGAACAGGAAGCGGCGGGGGAGAGTATTCCTTCATCCACTCGTAGTAACCTTTGATAAGCTTGTCAACACCGAACCCCCTCACTAGTAGGATCACACTCAACACAAAAACGAAGGCTATCCAATACTGGTAAAGCAGATTGAAGATCGAGAAGATGCCAAGAATCAGCAACAATAATCCTGGCACTCCCAAAGCTATGCGAGAGTAACGTGGATCTTCCATGATCATTCTAACATACCGAGTGAACAGAGCAGCAGTCTCTTCAATTGACTTGCTATGCTTCACCACTATTCTTCTGACAGATGATACGGGCACCCTTGACTCAATAAGGGGAAGAACAGCTTCATCTGAGAACCCATCTGTAACCAAGATTACCTCCCCTGCCGGATAGACAGCCAACAGGTCACTTAGTTCAGATACAACCTTTCTATCCGCCCCCACACCTCCCAGTTCAGAGCCACAGATTGTTGCTATTTCAAGAGCTTCATCTGGGTTGTCTTCCTCATGCAGGCGATCGTAGATACGCACTGCTTCAAACATTGCGTTGGCATCGGGTTCCTCAGGATCCTTCAGGGCAAGGGCGACAGCGGCGTTGAGGTTCTCATTCCTTCCGACTACAGGGGTCTTGATCACCGCCTTTGCCAGATCGGCATCTCTATCAACACAGAGAATAAGGATCCTCTTCCGTTTCTCAGCTTCTTCTGTCGCCATCTTTTGACCGTTTCCCAAGAATAGTCTATGCATCTTCACTTTAATCTTGTGTTGTCTCTTCCTGTTTTTGGAGAATCTGGAACTCTTCCCAAGTCAACTTCTTTCCCAGTCTCAGTTTTTCTTTAGCTTTCTCTCTGATCTCTTTCATTAGGTCTTCCTCGATTCTTCGTCTCTCCTGTTCATCTTTCTTCTGCAGCTCATCGCGCAGTTCTCTTAGCCTACTTCGAGTTTTCGTGATCTTTTCAAGGATTGGTTCGGTTCTCCGCATTTCTTGCAGGAATTTCTGATGGGTTTCATCGGCTTGGAATTTGATTTCCTTTAGCTCGTCCCTCTTCCTTAACATATTCTTGTGTAAATCTTGGCTTTTCCTGGCAGTCTCGGTAAGTCTCTGATGGTGTACTCTGTTTTCAGTCTGTATAGCCTTCAGTTTCGTTTGCGCATCCATCCTTTCTTTCTGAAACGCCCTTAGCTTTTTAAGGATGTTGATTTCCGCTTGAAGCTGTCTGGCTTTGCCAACGAGTTCTTTTTCTTCTTCTAGGCTCAACGATGTTGTCTGGATACTCCATTCTGTTCTGTCGAGTTCTCTCTGCAAAATCAGCATCGTCTTTAGAGACTTTTTCTTCTTCAAGCTCTGAATCTCTGAATTCAGTTTTCGAATTTCGTCGATCTTTTCTTGGGCTTGGTCTTTGGTGCTTTCCCGAAGTCGTTTTAGATCTTTCACTGTTTCATTTTGCTGGTCTCTCAGGCTTTTGAGATTGCGTATTTGTTCACTTAGGTCTCTGACTTGCTTGTTGAGTTTGTCTCTCTTTTGCGCCCATTCCTGAGCATTGTTTTTGATCTTGTTCCTTTCTTCTTCTAGAGCTAAGAGATCTTGTTCGAGTCTATGAACTTCGCCAGCTGTGCTGCTGCAGGTCACTGGTTCTACCTCTTCTGTTTTCCGAGTCTTAGAATATGCTGAATCTGTCTTATTCCTTTTTTGAAGAGTGGTAGCGTCTGGTCTTCATTGAACATCCGTCTCACTGCGTCATCTTCTTCGAATGCATGAAATTGTCTTTCAGCTTCTAACCGCGCGTGTGTTGAAGATGCGGTGAGCCTGATTCAGAAGTCTAGTGTGATCTTGAAGACTTCTTCAAAATTCTGTCTAGTCACTGCAGCTAGCTTGGCGATACTGACTTCTTTTAGCTTGGCAATTTTCTTAGCCGTAATTAGTAGGAAGGCTGGTTCGTTGCGTCTTCCCCTAACGTCTTGTGGTGCAAGCCAAGGGCTGTCGGTTTCCAACAGGATCTTCCTCAAAGGTGCTTGTCTTACAACTTCTCGTAACGTATCTGAATTAGGGTAGGTCAGGGATCCTGCAAACGACAAGGCGAAATTCAACTGGATGCATTGTTCGGCCATTTCCAAATTTCCTGAGAAGCAGTGCATTACACCGTTCACCTTTCTGCCGTGTTTTGAGAGGATTCTCAGAACGTCGCTATGAGCGTCTCTGTTGTGGATCACGACTGGAAGCCCTAACTCTGCGGCCAGTGATAGCTGGGATTCAAAGACTCTCTTCTGAGTTCTTCTTGGAGAGAGATTTCTATAGTAATCTAGTCCCATCTCTCCAATAGCTACCACTTTGGGGTGCCTCGACAGCTCCTGGAGTCTGGACATGGTTTGCTCATCAGACTGGCTAGCGTTATGTGGGTGAATTCCAGCGGTTGCATAAATTCCATTATGCTTTTCCGCTATTTCCACAGCTAGCATGCTGTTTTCAAGATCTGTTCCAACGTTGACTATATTATTTACCCCTGCTCTTCTAGCTCGACTTATCACCTCTTCCCGATCTCTGTTAAAGCTTGGCCACTGAAGATGTGCATGGGAATCAATTAACACGCTCTTTCAACTCCAAGAAATGAAGACTGCACTCCAACGTTTCACCAGTGATATGAAAGCGGGCCGTCTATGTTCATAAGACCTCTAGCATGATCTTGCCGTGTCTATGACTTAGATTCTGTGACGTCTTGTTCTATCCAGTCATGTTTTCCGTCACATTTGATCACATAGTGTTTTTTGCAGTACGGGCAATCATATCGCTGGACTGCGAAGACTGTCAGCTGGTCACCCTCACTCTCCTTTGTTGATCGTTCCAGCTTCTTGGCATATCTGATCTCTCTAATCTTATCTTCAACTTCCTCTTCCGTAAGTTTGAATCGCCTTATGTCGTCCACAATTCGCTCTTGTTCTTTTTCGGATGGTAACTTGGTCATGATGGTTTCTGCCATTTTCGGGGTAATCGACAAATCCGGCTTCAGGAGTTCTCTTTTCAGGATGTCCGAACCTTTTCGTAGTACTTTGGCTGTGGTGTCAACCTCACTGGCCTTTATTTGACCCTTATCTACTTTTGCAATCAAGCGTTTTCTAGTTTTCGGTTTTAGTCCTCGGGTTCGTCTTATCACATCTGTAGATACATCTAGGGATATCTCTTGGTTGTGTCGAAACTCCCATGCGTCTATGTCGTCGCTCACTTTGTGTTCGCTGATGCCCAGTCTTCGCGCCAATTCCTTCTTAGTCTTGACTGCGAAGTCATCTCTGCTGACCCAGATCTCATGGACAGCGTTTTCCCGTTCTGTATCCGTTAAGTCCCGCCTATGTAGGTTTTCGATAAGGGATTCAAAGAGTATTCTTTCTTCAGCAACCTCCTTGATTAGGCAAGGGATCTTCTTGAGACGGGCCATATGCGCCGCTCTCCATCTCCTCTCTCCTGCAATGATCTGAAATTTGAAGCCGTGTTCTCTGACTACGACAGGTTGAAGAATTCCTGCCTCTTCGATGGACTCTGTCAGTTCCTTGAGCGAGTCTTTCTCAAAGCGTTCTCTCGGCTGAAAGGGATTTGGTTGAATCTCATCTAAAGATATCATCTTCAGCTTCATAGCCACACATCCCACTTTCCTAAAGAATATTTGGAAACCAGCTTTTATTTGCGTCGCATAACACGGAGAATTCTATGAAACGGCAAAGGGCGAGACGTTCTTCAATTAGCTACTCTAGGATGATTCTCGCGTCGACAGTCTTTGCTCCTTTCTCGTAGACCATTACAGGGTTCAAGTCGAGTTCCTTTATCGCCTGATGCTCCATGATGAGCGTCGAAGTGTTCAATAGAATGCTTACTATGGCGTCTATGTCAGCCGGAGGCTTGCCCCTGTAACCTTTCAGCAGTGGAAAAGCCTTAACTTCTGTTATCATCTCTCGAGCTTCGTTCTCTGTGACCGGCGCTATTCGGAAGGCAACGTCCTTCAGTATCTCCACAAAAATGCCTCCCAGACCAAACATCAACGTGGGACCGAATTGAGGATCCTTTGTTGCTCCTACTATGACTTCAGTAGATTGCGGAGCCATTTCTTGCACAAGTAGGCCAACCGTTTTGGCATTCGGGTTGTGCTTTTTGACGTTTTTCATTATCTGCCGGTAGGCGTTTAATACTTCCTTTGCATCCTTCAGGTCAATTACGACACCGCCGATATCTGACTTGTGGATGATTTCTGGCGAGACTATCTTGAGAACTACTGGGTAGCCTATCTCTCCAGCGTAGTCCACAGCGGTATTCTCATCTTGTGCAACTCTGAAGTCAGTGACTGGAATTCCATAATCTCGGCATATCGTTTTTGCCTCTGATTCAAGAAGGGACTTTCTTCCTTCCTTCATAACCTCATTTAGTATTTCTGTTGTAATGGCCACAGTTCAACGCATCCCTTGGAAGTTATTAATATGGACATGCTTAAACTTAAAATATTAGTGGTTATGGCCAAGACCAATGTTCGAATTTCCATTTGTACGAACAGTTGTTTCTAAGCATCCACGCGTCACAACCTATAGGTCCTGATATCCATTCCCGGAGATCTCTATCCCAGTAGTACCAGATCCAATTCCAACCTTCTGAATCACCTGTGACGGCATCTTTATCATTGATTGAATGCAGAAGGATATGCCCAGGCTGAATAAACTGATAATAAGTGTAGTTGATTTTAGCTATCTCAGGTGTGGCTTGGAAAAGAGAGGAGCCTGCAGGCATTGCTGTTTCATTATGCCAATTTAGGGTTCCGTTTCCATAATCTATACAGATGTTGATGTTCAGAATGACGGATCTGCTTATGACTTGACCGAGTTCTCTAAGCGCCAACAGATTGAAAAGGTCATAATACCTGTCCAGTAATCCGCCGAGCGCTTCATCTGTTACGTTAACTCCATGATGGAGCAGGCAATCTTCCAATAGTCTATTGTAGGTTTCATTCAGATCTTCTTGGCTCACAAGAATCGAACTATAGTTGCCTTCCAGATGCGCCATCACTCTACCGAAATCCATCATGAGTAGAGTGAGATTGTGTCCTGGGAATGAATAATCTCCGTATAGAATTGAATACTCTGCATGTAGCAGGTTGTATCGGCCAATTGATTCATCGAAATAGGAAGTTGTTTCGCCAAAGATGCTCT
>JABAOC010026805.1_pt2 | contig 11272 bp, 12 predicted proteins | sample 7062161 | NCBI WGS metagenome assembly JABAOC01 (sample SAMN14538625, study PRJNA623070) | marine sediment metagenome | biome: marine biome [ENVO:00000428]; feature: marine pelagic biome [ENVO:01000023]; material: deep marine sediment [ENVO:00002113] | place: India: Gulf of Khambhat ... | reverse complement strand
GGATTTCACCTCCTAAATTTGATTCTTTTGAGAGTCCTAGTTGGGGAGAGCAAATTTTAAGTTCTTTCGTTTTCATTTTTTTGGGCGACGAAAAAAATTGAGTTGCCGAATGGAAAATCGACAAATTCTAAAACTCGGGATTCAAATTTTAAAACTAAGAAAAGAAGTTGGTTGAGTATTTTTGGGGGTATGGATAAATCAGATGACTTTTTTAAACTTGGTAGTACGTTTTGAAACACTTTCCTTTTTAAAAAAATTAAGGGAAGAACAAAAAAATGGAGATAAGAAATTTTGTGTATCTTAAGGCCAGTTTTTTTAAGTAGGTTTTTAATTTCATTCTTGGTATATCTTTGGCCAGTATGGACTTTTTTATCATGTTCGCTTTGTAAGAATTTTAGGGCTGGTTCAAGGCCAATTAAAAAACCACCCCTTTTTAAGACTCTTTTTATTTCAAAGAGGGCCTTTTGATTTTGAGAAACCTTTTTATGATAAAGAACACTAAAACAGGTGATAAGATCAAAAAGGTTATTTTTAAAAGGAAGTTTTAATATCGAGCCTTGTCTAATATTTTTAAGCCCTCGTTTCTGACAATACTTGATTGCTAAAGGAGAAATATCAATGCCATAAGTTTTTCCAAATTCCCTCAAAATAGTGAGGTTGGCGCCGGTTCCACAGCCAGCATCAAGAATTTTTAAATCTCTTTTACTTTTAAGGTAATTTTTAATTTGATTTTTTAATAAATATTGATTGCCTCGATACCACCAGTGTTTGGTTTCGACATCAAACATGATTTGATATTCTTGTTTTTCCATGATCAGCTTAGGAAGTGATTGACCAACTTACAAATTCTTTTCACTGATAGAGGGTTAAGAGATGGATAGAGAGGAAGGGACAAGATTTCTTTTGACAGTTTTTCAGTATTTTTGAAGTTTTTAGGATTCAGCCTTAGATATTGGAAGGCCTTAAGTTTGTAGATGGGGGTCGGATAATGAATCAGGGTTTGGACGCCGTGTTTTTTAAGGTAATTTTTCAACTTGTCTCTTTTTTTAACCTTAATGACAAAGAGATGGTAGGCGTGGGTTAAATTGTTTTTAAGGTTGGCAGGAATAAAAACTTGGGGTGGCAATAGTTTTCGATAAAGTTTGACAAGAGTTAGTCTTTTTTTAAAAACTTGCTGAAAATGTTTTAGCTTAACATTGAGAATGGCGGCTTGAATTTCCGAGAGTCGACTATGGGTGCTGGGGACAAGGCTTTGATATCTAATTTTTTCGCCATACATCCGCAGGGCTTTTAATTTCTTAAAAATTGCTTTGCTGTTGGTAGCAAGCGCTCCCCCGTCGCCAAAACAGCCTAAGTTTTTGGTGGGATAAAAGCTAAAACAGCCAATATCTCCAAAGGAACCAACGGGTTTTTTTTGATAACTGGCTCCGTGGGCCTGGGCACAATCTTCAATTAGAAATAGATTGTTATCTCGGGCAATTCCTTTAACTTCTTTCATTTGGACAGGAAGGCCATAAAGGTGGACAGCAATAATGGCTTTTGTTTTTGAGCTTATGGCTTGTTTAGTTGCCTCAAGATCGATGTTGGCTGAATCGTAATCAACATCAACTAATCTGGGGATAGCACCAGTGGCGGCCACAGGAAAGACAGTTGGATAGCTGTTGGCAGAAACAATAACTTCATTGCCTGCATCAATTCCTAATGCGAGAAGTCCCAACCTTAGAGCCTCAGTGCCAGAAGAAACTCCGAGACAGTATTTTGTTTGAGTAAATTTAGCAAAATCGCTCTCAAATTTTTTTAATTGTTCTCCAAAAAAGTACTGGCCGCTTTCAAGAACTTTTTTTATTTCAGTCAAAAATTCTTTTTCGTATAGCAAGTATTCTTTTTTTAAGTCAAAAAAGTGGATCATCTTACCAGTAGTATTTTTTGTATTTTTTGTAAAACAAGATTGTTTTCTTAATCCCGGTCTCAAGTCTTGTCCTGGGTTTCCAGTCTAAATCTTTTTTTGCCTTTTCCCAATTGGCGATATAGTCTCCGACTTCAATTTTCTTTCTGCTCTTTGGAAAGGGAGCGGTCCTAAGACTTCCCTTTCGCGCCGTCTTTATGGTGAATAAAACAAAATCTTTAAGGGAAACCGGAGTGCCACCTAAATTGTAAGCTTGACCCCACGCTTTTTTTGAGATGCCGACTCTTAAGAAAGCATCGATAACGTCGTCGACAAAATTAACATCTCGAATTTGCTCACCGCCACCAAAAAGAAGAATTTTTTCATTATCAATAACCTTTCTTATAAACCAGTTTAAAACTCCTTGACGAGGGTGTTTCATTTGATGACGAGGGCCGAAGGTGTTGGTTAGCCTTAAAGAAGTGGTTTTGATTCCGTAAATTCGATGATAAAGCAGGTGATATTGTTCACCAGCAATGCAGTTGATGCCGTTAACGTCGACCGGAATTTGAGGGTGATCTTCATCAACAGGAAGATATTTTGGTCGACCATACTGGTTTCTAGTGCCAGCATAGACAATTTTTACTTTAGGGTTGTGTTTTCGACAGGCTTCAAGGAGAGATAATTGACTGCGACAGTTAATGTCCAAGTCGGTGAAAGGATCTCTCATGCTGTCAAGGTGGCTTAAGGAGCCGGCCAGGTTAAAGATGAGGTCGTGATTTTGAACAAGATAATTTAATCCGTGCCGGTCTCTGATGTCGGCGATATTAACTTTAATCTTTTTTTCGATTCCCTTGATGTTAAAAAGATTCCCGCCGTATTCGGGAATGAGAGAATCGACGATAGTGATTTGAGGACCGAACTTAACCAATTGACGAGTGAGATTACTGCCAATGAATCCTAATCCGCCGGTGACAAGAATCTTTTTATTCTTGTAGGGTTTAAAGTTGTCCATGGTTAACTTTCTCTTAAAATCATCAATCTTACCCACAACATAGATAACTCGAAAGCGGTTTGGATAAGTTTGTCGATTTTGAAAAATTGAGATTTCCCGTATTCTCTGGGGTAGTGGTGAATAGAGAGTTCTCTAAAATTGTACCCTTTACTTTGGAGTCTCCTGACCATCTCGACACAAATTGAGCCGCTATTTGATGTAAGGTTGATGGACTTAAGAGCTTTTTTTCTGATGAGACGAAAGTCACAATCAACATCAAAAACTTTTAAATTGAAGAGGTTTCGAACTAGAGAGTTGTAAAGATAGCCAAGGAGGATTCTTGTGATGGAGTCTTGTCTTTGAATTTTGATGCCGTTGACAACATCAATATCTTCGGTCATCACGGCCATTAAAAGAGGCATTTCTTTGATATCATATTGACCGTCACCGTCGGTATAGAAGATAAGCTCCTTTTTGGCGGCTTTGAAAGCAGAGCGGAGAGCGCCGCCGTAGCCTTTGTTTTTCTTATGAAAAACGACTTTTAATTCCTTATATCTCTTGAGTAGGTTTTTTAAGATTTGGAGACTTTTGTCCTGAGAACCGTCATCGACAACAACAACTTCATAATCGGAGCTTATTTTGGGCAGGAGCTTGAAAGATTCGACAACAAGTTTCCCAATTGTTTTTGAGTCGTTGTAACAAGGAAAACAAACCGTGATTGATGGTTTTTTGCTCATAACTTATTTTAAACCTACGAGTCTAGTTTTCAGGAGAATAAAAAGGTTGGTGATTTTGTTTTTGAGGATGTTTTTAGACTCAATAAGATTAAATATTAAGCTTTTGGTCTCTTTTTCTAAAATGGGGAATTTTCTTGTTCTTGAGCTCTTTTTAAGAAGAACAGGATTAAAAGTAACGCCGAGTCCAATTTTTTGAGGAAGATTGATAAAGCCTTTTTTGAGCTTGAATTGTTCGTTAATTATATTAAAGCCTAATCTTTTTGGGCCTAATCCTTCGGTCGAATATAAATTTTTGATGGTTGAGGAAAGATGGAGGATGGCGGCAGTACCTATGCCTAATTCTTCAGAACAACCAAGAGTGATGTTGACGTTGTTTTGTTGACAAAATTTTACGAACTTCAAAGAATTGGTAATCCCTCCTAGTCTTGATAACTTAATATTTAATATATTAATTGCTTTTTTTTTATGGGCGTTTTTCAGGTTTCTGAGTGAGGAAATGCTTTCGTCTAAAATTATGGGAGTCTTGAGCTGATTAAAGAGGAACCAATGTTTTCCAGAGACTGGTTCCTCTAGGGCTTTTATATTTAGTTTTTGAAGAATCTTATCGATTGCTTGTAATTTTTTGGGGCTTAGAGATTGATTGGCGTCAACTTGTAAGTTTAATCGAGAATATTTTTTTCTGATTTTTTTTAAAAGTCTTAAATCCTTTTTGAAATCACGGCTAATCTTGAGTTTAAGATTGGTTTGATTTTTGGCCACTTTTTTGAGTTCTGAAATTGTCTTTTTCTTATCTTTAATGAAAATCTGTTCAGTGATTTTTATCTTTTTTCTTACTGGTTTCCCTAAAATCTGACAGAGAGGTTTCTGGTTAAGTTTTGATTTTAAATCCCAAAGGGCCAGGTCAAAAGCACAAACTACTCCGGGCGCTTGGGGAAAAAATTTTTGGATTTTTTTTTGTAGATTGGAGATTGATTGTTCGTTATTAACCATCTTGGCAATTTTGAAGGTAAATCTTTGGGCTGAGAGGCCGTTAGTTTTGTACAAAACTCCTTCCCCTACTCCAATCTTGTTCTGTGACTGAAGCTTGACAATGAGATGGCGGGAAAAAAGAATTTTTCCCCATGAAATTTCAAAATCAACAGGAACGGAAAAGAGCCAATAATTTACTAGTTTGATCATTTTTCACTTCTCCAAAAAAACTTTTTGTAGATGAAAAGCTTGAGATTTGCAGGAAGAAGGTAGGAAAGAAGTGGTTTTAAAAGAAAGATTATTTGCCATTTGGGATAGTCTAATTTTTTAAGAGCTGTAATTCTGGCCCTGAGCGCATATTTTTCTTGATCCTTTAAATTTTTAACAGAAACTGATTCTGGCGACGGAAGTCGATATTTTAAAAGAGTCTGAGGAATATTGGCGGCAGGCATTTTGGAGACAACTCTTAATAAAAACTCATAATCCTGGGCGAATTTATAATTTTCATTATAGAGGCCAATTTTTTTTAAAATGCTTTTTTTAAACATGATGGTTGAGTGGATAAAGGGGTTGAATTTTATGACTTTTCTTTTGATTTTTGCGGGACTGATGGGTAATTTTTTGACTTTTATTTTTCTGCCCTGCTTGTTGATTAGTTGGGCCCAGGTGCCACAAAGGACAATTTTTGAGTTTTTTTCAAAATATTCAAGTTGAGCTTTTAGCCTCTGAGGGAGGGCAATATCATCAGCGTCCATTCGGGCAATAAATTTCCCTTGAGCTTTTTTTAATCCTTGGTTCAGGCATTTGGTTAAACCTTGTTTTTTTTTGTTTGAAATTGTCTTTACTTTTTTGTCTTTGACGGATTTCAATATTTGGGAAGTTTTATCGTTTGAAGCATCGTTGATAACGATAAGCTCAAAATTTTTGTAAGTTTGAGTGAGAATGCTTTCGACCGACTCTTTGATCGTTTTCTCGTCGTTGTAGGTACTTAAAATAACTGAGATTTTGGGCTTCATGGTTCCATCACTTTATTTTAACTTAAAAAATAGAAAGCCTTGTTTTTCGACAGAGGGATTCTTTTGAAGGCTTTTAAGTTCGGCCTGGCTGATTTCGGGCGTATTTCTGGGAAAAACAAGCCAATCAAATTCCTTAAGGCTGTCGGGGTCAAGATTTTCAGTAAAGGAAATTTTTGGATTATCGGAATAGAAATTGATAAAAACATCTTCATAATCTTTTAGTTTTTTACTAACTGTCAGTATTTTTTCTTCGGAACTGGTTTCTTTTTTTATTATTTTTCCCAAAAGGTAGCCTTGAAGATGACTATTACTTCTTTGGAGTGCGTCGACGAACCTTAATTTTTCGGTGGCGATAATTAAGGAAACAGTTAAGAAGACAATTGCTGAAAAGTTTTTAATTACTTGGGAATTGAAGAGTTTGGAAACAAATCCGATTATTGATTGGAGCCCTGAGGCGCCAGAGAGAGCCAAGAAGGGAAGCAAGTAATAAAGCATGTAGTCGTGCAAAAAAGCGGCATTTCTAAAAATTAAAGGATGGATAAAACCATATGCTAAAAGAGCAAAGGTTATCGATTGATTGAAAGAGGTTTTTTTTGATTTTAAGATTGCAAAAGCAGTTGTGCCAACCCAAAAAAGAGACAAAAAAATTAGGGTTTTGGTGAAAAAAATTGATGACCAGAGGATTTCTTTTTTGAAAAATTGACCAAGAGTAAAGGGGTAGGTGGCGGCTCGTTGACCTAGGTTTAATCTAAACAAAAAGGCTTTGACAAGACCACCGCCTAAAAAGTCACCGGTTAAAATATAGTTTTGATAAAGTAGTAAAGAAAAGGTAAGTATTGACAAAAGGCATAAGATTGTTGTTTTGGTAACTACTTGTCTTTTCCTGACAAAAATGAGTGAATGAATAAAGAAAATTACTGGTAAATAGTATGCTGGCCAGCCGGTAAGTTCGGCAAGAATCAATCCGGGGATAAGAAGGTAAAAATATTTATTCTCTTTGCTCTTTATCCATAGAAAATAAAAATAAATTACAAAAAGGGAAAGGCCTAAAACGGGTGGTTCGTGAACAGGAAGTTTGCCGTAATAGATAAACATGGGGGTTAAGATTAAAAAGAGGCTTGAAAAAAAAGCAATTTGTTTTGAGAAAAAACTGGCTCCTAGTTGGTAAAAAAAATAAACGCCAAGAAGGGAAAAGAAAATGGGAACTATTCTTCCAGCGGCTTCAGTGAGGCCTAAGAGTTTGAATGAAACGGCCATTAGAATGGGTAAAAGCGGCGGATGGTGAGTGTGAAAAGTAAATTTTTCTGGTTTTCCAATTAAGACAGAAGTTGCTTGACCAAATTTGGTTTTTAAAAATCCAAATCGTAAGTAATTTTGTGCCATTTTGCCATAAAAAACTGCATTGAAGTCATGATGGCCAATAAAAGGTTTGTCTAAATAAAAAGTCAAAATTAGGGCGGTGGCGATAAGGATAATTATGAGCGGGCTTTTTTTAAACAAGTTTTCGATAAATTTCATAGACTTTTTGAGCGGTTTTTTCCCAAGTTAGGTTTTTGCTCACAAATTTAAAACCTGTCTCACCCATTTTTTTAAGATTGGGGTTCAAAATTGCTTTCTTAAGGCGGCGGGTTAAATCTTTTGCATCTCGGGGTTTAAACAAATAGCCATTGACTCCGTTTTTGACCATTTTTGGGTTTTCGCCAACAGCGGTAACAACAACAGGAAGTTTGGCCGCCCAAGCTTCAAGTAGGGTGAGTGGTTGTCCTTCAGAAATAGATGGTAGGACAAAAAGGTCTGAGGTTTGATAAACTTTAATTAAATTTTTATAAGAAAGTGTGCCTAAAAATTTTACCTTTTTTTCAAGTTTGAATTTTTTAACTTGGGATTTTAGTTCATTTTTCTGGGGCCCCTCTCCTGCGATCAGAAGTTTTGTCTGGAAGTGAGCTTTGTTTAGTTCTTTGAAGGCTTTTATCAAATAAGGCACTCCTTTTATTTTTGCTAGTCTGCCAACGAACAGAATTGTAAATTCTTTTGGCTTTTTGGTTGCTCTTTTTTTAAAAAGAGAAAGATTGACTCCGTTTGGGATAATAGCAATTTTTTGATTAACATTTGGGTGCTTGAGAAAATTTGAGGCGGGGGTAATTTGGTAATCATACTTTATTCGGGTTAAAAGGGTTTTTTCCAAGAAGGGAATTGGGCCTTTGTTGTCAAGGTCAAGATTGTTGGAGCCGTGAAGGGTAAAAACAATTGGTTTTCTCAAGACCAAGGAGATAATTTTTCCAGGGAAACCGGCTTCATAAGCGTGAGCGTGAATGAGATCGTAATTTTCGAAAAGGTTTTTAATCAAGACTTGGGGCAAAACGCAGAAACACCAACAGGCTCTTATTAAAATGTGGCTTGAGGGGCTGTGAAAAAGATCAATGTGACAGCGGTAGTCTTTTTCAAGAGCTTTTATTAGGTTTTTGACATGGACTTGGCCGCCACCGACAAAAGGGAACCAGGGGCCAATAAGCATGCAGATTTTCATTTTATTAGAGAAAGGTAAACTCTCTCGGTTTCAGTGGTGATTTTTGGCCAAGTGTACTGTTTTTTCAACTCAAATTGCTCTTTTTTAAGCCTTAAGGCTAATTTTTTGTCTTTGAGGACCCTTAAAATTTTAAGACCCAGGTCCTTTTCGTCATTTGGTTTGAAAAGCAAGGCTCCTCTGCCTTTTCGAGTTATTTCTCTGTTAATAGAGGTGTTGGCCAAAACCACAGGAAGGCCGGCGGCCATGGCTTCGATCGTAACAAAGCCAAAGCCTTCAATGACTGAAGGAAGACAAAAAAGGTGTGATTTTTTTAGAATGTTTAGGGTTTTTTTCCTATTGTCTCCGTTTAAAAACTTAACAGAGTTTGAGATTTTTTCTTCTTTAGCAATTTTTTTTAATTTTTTCTCTTCCGGGCCCTGGCCTAAAACTATTAGACTTGCGGTGGGGATTTTTTCTTTGACCAGCTTGAGGGCTTTAATTAAAGTGTCGATTTTTTTATAAGGAACAAGTCGAGAAATGGTGCAGATGGTGGGGGACAAAAATTTTTTGGGAGATCTTCCTCGGAATTCTTTTGGATCGTGGCCTCCATAAATAACAGCAATTTTTTTTGGACTAACCTTTTGTTTTATAAGTTTTTTTTTGGTTTGGTTACTTAAGGCAATAAATTTTTTGAAAGGAAGACGTAAGGCAACTTTTTCAGTGAATTCACCAATTAATCCAAGGGACGGTCCAAAATATTTCATCCACTTGCCAATTAACACGTCTGGATACCAAGCGACAGCGGGCTTTTTTTTAATTTGGGCAATAATTAAGGCAGGAATAAAGGTAATATAATTTGATCCCTCAATAAGATCAAAGTCTGTTTTGAGGCCAATAATAATAGATTGGATAATAAAGGTTAATCTCGAAAAAAGAGAAGAAAGGCTTGCCTTGGAAGAGGCAGTTTTAAATCCACAGCGGAAAATAGAAAGATTTCTTGAGGTTTCCTTATTGGGAATTTTTTTTTGACGTCTGGCAATAGCAGTAACCTGATGTTTTTTGATAAGATTTTTGGCTAAAAAGTGAGTTCGCGCCTCTACCCCGCCGGTAAAGGAGATTTTTTTGGGAGAAGGGAAAAATTCTGTGAGAAGAAGAATCCTCATGATTTTTTACGCTTTTCTTGATCTTTTAGGGCAATCTCTCGGATAATTTTTGTAATCTCCTGATGAAGATTTTCAATTAGAACATTGGTTCGAAAAATCATATAGAAAAGAAGGATAAGGGAAAAATAGATAACAACATCAGCGCCGCGGCCGATCCCCAAGAGCCTGGCCGTTTTGGTGGTTAAACCAGGGCTGACGACGCCAATTGTTGCCATGGTAAAAAGTAAGGCCCAAAACAGAAATGCAACCAGGCCGATGCTGCCATCTTTAAATCGTAAAAAAACTCGGGAGACGGCAAAAAAAATGAATAAGATTAAAATAATTTGGACAGGCAATAAAAAAGGGGTCATTTTTTTTATCTTGCTAGTTTCAAGATTAATTTTAACAAAATTTGAAGGGAATTTAAATTCGATTGGCCTTTTTTCCTTGAATAGTCGGTATAAATGACTTTTATAGGGACTTCTTTCAATTTAAGTTTGTGCTTTTTGATTTCGGAGAATATTTCGCTTGAAACTTCCATTCGTTGCGTCTTAAGATCAATGAGATTTAATGCCTTTTTGTTGAGGGCGCGGAATCCTGATTGAGAATCCGAGGTCCTGACTCCAAAAAAAAGAAGAGTGATGATGTTGGAGATGAGGTTTAAAATTTTGCGATCCAGAGGCATTTTCCCTTTCTTGGAAATTGTTCTTGAGCCAATGACAACATCGGCTTGGTTTTTGAGGATGGGCTGGATTATTTTTTTTATGTCTTTGGGGTCATGCTGGCCATCGCTGTCCATGGTAAGAGCAGTGTCGGCATTTTTACTTTTAGCATAGCTAAATCCTGTCATTAAAGCGCCCCCTAATCCCCTGTTTAAGACATGTCTTAAACATAAAACTTTTTGTTTTTGGGCATGTTCAAAAGTTCTGTCGGTTGAGCCGTCATCGATAACAATAATTTCAGTTTTTAATTTTAGTTCTTTTCCTAAATTTTTTAATTCTTTTTTTAGCCCCGTGAGGACATTTTCAATTACGTTTTCTTCATTGAAGGCGGGAAGAATAATAAAAAGGTTCATGATAAGAAATATTTATCTGTTTGGGCGAGTCCCTTTTCAAGGCTAGTTCTTGGGCGCCATTTAAGAACTCGTTTTGCTTTTTTATTGGAGAGACAGTTTTTTCTGATATCGCCAGATTTTTCGGGTTTGAAAGTTTTGCCCTTTTGGCAATGAGTGATTTTTTTTATCTTTTCTTGTAGAGAAAGAATGGAGGTTTCTTTTTGAGTGCTGATGTTGAAAATTCCAGGTCTTTTGAGGTTTAATGCCTTTAGATTGGCCTCAACAACGTCGTCAACATAAATAAAATCTCTGGTTTGCTTGCCGTTGCCGTAAATTAAGACCTTTTGGTTTTGAATCATTTTTTTTAGGAAAATGGCAACGACACCTCCTTCAGCTGATGAGTCCTGCCGGGGACCATAAACGTTGCTGTACCTTAAAATGGTAGTTTTAAAATAGTTTGAATAAAAATCCACAAATTTTTCGGCTGCAAGTTTGCTTAGGCCGTAAAAAAGGCTGGGGGTTTTAAAATCCTTCTCTTTGGTGGGAAGAATTTTGGCTTCTCCATAAACTGCAGCCGAGGAAGCAAAGATAAAATGTTTGATTTGAGTTTCTTTGGCGGCCTCAAGTAAATTGACGGTTCCCAAGATGTTGGTCTCCACGTCCTCTTGCGGCGTGGTTCCTGGCGAGCCGATTTTGGCAGCGTGGTGGTTGATAATCTCAATTTTTTCTTTTTTGAGGATATTTGAAATCTTTTTTGATTCAATTTTTGTTTTGTAAAACTTGGCTTTAGGGTTTAAAAATTCTTTAAAACCGTGGGAGAGATCATCAACAACGACAGTCTGATGGCCATTTTTTATCAAGGCATCAGTAAGATGTGAACCAATAAAGCCGGCGCCGCCGGTGACCAAAATTTTCATCATCCTATTATATCAATTAAATGATTTATGTCGTCTAAAGCAAGGCTCAATT
>JABAOC010014470.1_pt4 | contig 11272 bp, 8 predicted proteins | sample 7062161 | NCBI WGS metagenome assembly JABAOC01 (sample SAMN14538625, study PRJNA623070) | marine sediment metagenome | biome: marine biome [ENVO:00000428]; feature: marine pelagic biome [ENVO:01000023]; material: deep marine sediment [ENVO:00002113] | place: India: Gulf of Khambhat ... | reverse complement strand
GGATGGGAGCTGCAGTATCGACGACAACGGGCGCGGGATTCCCGTGGAGATACACAAGGAGGCCAAGGTCAGTGCCCTGGAGGTCGTGCTCACGACCCTGCACGCGGGCGGCAAGTTCGACTCCGACAGCTACAAGGTAGCTGGCGGCCTGCACGGCGTCGGGGTCAGCGTCGTGAACGCCCTGAGCGAGTGGCTCGAAGTGGATGTCTACCGCGAGGGCAAGCATCATCACTTCGAGTGCAAGCGCGGCAAACGCTGCGGGCCCGTCCAGCTCATCGGCACCTCCAACAAGCGGGGCACGAAGCTGACCTTCAAACCCGATGAGGACATCTTCGGCGACCTCGAATTTTCGTACGACACGCTGCTCAAGCGGGTTCGGGAACTGGCCTATCTCAACGCCGGTCTGAAGATCACGTTCCGCGACGACCGGGCCAACAAGAAGGAGGTCTTTCAATTCAATGACGGTGTCAAGGCGTTCGTCAAGCACCTCAACGAGGGCAAGAACGTTCTGCACTCGGACGTTATCTACATGGCCAAGGACGATCCGGAGAGCAAGATCACCTGTGAAGTGGCCATGCAGTATAACGACGGATACAACGAGAATGTGTTGGTTTTCGCCAACAACATTCGCAACGTCGACGGCGGGACACACCTGTCCGGCTTTCGGACGGCCCTGACCCGGACGATGAACGCGTACGCCCGGGCCAACAACCTGCTCAAGGAAGGCCAGACTACGACGGGTGACGACCTGCGTGAGGGTCTGACCGCGGTGGTTGCCGTCAGGCTGCCCAACCCGCAGTTCGAGGCCCAGACGAAGGTTCGCCTCACCAACCCGGAGGTGGGCAGCTTCGTGGAGATGGCCATCAACGAGCAGCTCGGCCACTACCTCGAGGAGCATCCGCCTGAGGCCAAGCGCATTCTTAACAAGGCCATTCAGGCGGCGGCCGCCCGGGAAGCGGCACGGAAGGCCCGCGAGCTGACCCGGCGCAAAGGCGCCCTGGGCAGCAGCAACCTGCCCGGCAAGCTGTGGGATTGTGCCAGCCGGGAGAAGGCCACGACCGAGATCTTTATCGTCGAGGGCGATTCCGCCGGCGGCTCGGCGAAGGCCGGACGCGACCGCAACATCCAGGCCATTTTGCCGCTCAAGGGCAAGATCCTCAACGTGGAGAAGGCCCGCCTGGAGAAGATGCTCGCCCACGATGAGATTCGCACGATGATCAGCGCGCTGGGCACGGGAATCGGCACGGACGAATTCGACGTGGAGAAGTGCCGCTATGGCAAGATCATCCTGATGACCGATGCCGACGTGGACGGCGCCCACATTCGCACCCTGCTGCTGACGTTCCTGTTCCGGCAGATGCCCGAGCTGTTCAACAAGAGGATGATCTACATTGCCCAGCCGCCGCTGTACGAGGTCCGCAGCAAGGGCAGGAAGAACTCCGAGTATGTCCTGACCGAAAGCGAGATGCGCCGGCGCATGATCACTCGCGGTCTCGAAGGCACCGAGTTCGTGATCCGCAACGGTGAGGCGGGCAAGTCCGCCGCCAAGGGCAGGAAAGCCAATCGCGAAAAGGAACGTAAGGTTCCGCGCGAGAAGCTCGAAGAGCTCGTCAAGGCGCTGGCCGATGTGGAGCGAATCATCAGCGTGCTCAACCGGCGGGGTATCCGGTTCACCGACTTTATCAGGGAGCACTATGACGGCGCGCGGCTGCCCCGCTATATGATTCGGTACCAGGGCAAAGAGGAGGTCTACTACGAGGCCGCCGACTACGAGAGACGGCTCGACGAGTTCGGGGAGCACAAGAACGGCGGCAAGAACAACGGCGACGAGGAGGCGGCCGTGATTGCGGAGGAACTGCACGAGGTCGCGCGAATCGATCAGATCAACCACAAGCTCAAGGCGGACTTCTCTCTGGACCTGAACGACTTCCTGCTCAAAGCCGAGAAGACCGATTCCGGTGAGTCGGTCCCGACGAAGTTCCAGCTCCTGCACGGCGCGGACAGCTACGACATCGCCTCGCTGGGTGATATCTGTGCGGCGATCCGACAGATCGGCGGCAAGGGCATCGAGATCAAGCGCTTCAAAGGCCTGGGTGAGATGAACGCCGAGCAGCTTTGGGAGACCACGATGAATCCCGCTACCCGGATGCTGTTGCACGTCCGATTGGACGATGCCGGCGAGGCCGACAGGCTTTTCAGCGTCCTGATGGGCGACGATGTCGAGAACCGCCGGCGCTTCATCCAGGAGCACGCCCTCGAAGTCCAAAACCTGGACGTGTAGCCGTCAGTTGCAGTTTCCGAACGTGCCTTCGCGCCGGGTGGCATCCTCAAGGCCGCAGGCCTTGGCGATGGCTCCAATGCATTCGGGGGCCCCTTGACGACGCCACCAGGAACAGCACCCGCCGGCAGAACACACTGATTCTGCGTGTTACCGGCTTGCTGCCGGGGCGGCGACTGTCGGCACCGCCTTACTATCCGTCGACGCGCCCGCTTCAGGCCAGGACCAGAGGGTCTGGATCTTCTCGGTGAACTGCGCCAGGGTCAACTGGCCCTTGGCGAAGGCGTCCACATCCGACTTGGCGACGTGCATGATCATGACACCTGTGGCAGCCGGTGCCGCGCCGGTTCCTATCGGGGTACCTCTGGATGTGCTACTGCCGCGCCGGCCACCTCTCCCGGGCACACTGATGCTAATCCCCGTTGACCTCGTGAAGTAGTGCCCTGCCCTGTCATCCAAGGCCCCGACGACGAGCGTGATGCGGTCTTGCGACCGGGGCGTTCGGATATTGGCGGCGTGGGCCAGCGTCTTGATCAAGGTTCTCTTGAGGCTCTCGACTTTCTGAGGGTCGTATACTGCGCCGGACCGGTCGGTCTGGGTCCTGCTCTCTTGCCGTCCGGTCATCTCCTCGATCGTCTGCGACCACACCGGGTCGCCCTGCTCCTGCGGCTGGGGCTGTTGCTGGTCCGGCTGTTGTGTCGGCACGAGCGGGTAGTCGACCTGGAGGAAGAACAGGACGCCGTAGCCGTCGAGGTACAGGCCTTGTGCCGCCGAGGTTTGCCGGCCGATGACATAGCTGAAGATCTGCCCGGTACGTGCGCTGGCGCTGAACCTGACGCGGGTCGGGAGCAGCGACTTGTCGAAGATCCGGCACATCACTGCCAGATCCTCGGTGAGGTTCTCCAGAGCGTCGGCGGGCAGGTCCAGGGTCGGAATCACGAGGACCGTCTCGTGGGCTCGCTCCCATGACGGCTGTTCGCCCAAGAGGCCTGCAACATTGCTGAACTGTATCCCGTTAACCGCCTGTGCGCCCAGGGTTTGCGCCTGGGCGGCCGGCGCGTTGCGGGATGTGGACTGTGGGTAGACTGGCTCATTGCTTACGCTATCGGATGACTGCGTCAGGGCAGCCAATAGCATGATCGTTGACAGGAATGCGTTCATTTTCCATCTCCTGATTCTGAAGTGGCGGCTCTCAATACGTTACGGTTTGGACACGCTGCTGAAACTGCGCGCCGTCGAGCTTCCCTGCGGCATACTGGTCGATGTCGGCCTTCCGGGCCCGCAGCGTCAGCAGGGTTCGTGCGGTGCTGCGCGGGCTCGCCAGAGGAGGAAGCGGCGCACCATAGAGCGAGTCCGCCGGCAGGCCCTGTACCGTCGGGGCGGGTCCCTGGACCAGGATGGTCAGCCAGGCCTCGGCCCCAAGATCGCGGATGTTCGTCGCATGTTTCAGCGCGTCCGTCAGTGCGTTTTTCAGACCTTCCACGACCTCTTGTCTATAGGGCTCGGCCTGCGGGGCGCGCCGCCGAGTCGCAGCTTGCGGATCGAGAAGCTCGCGCTGTGCCTGGGCCCACACCTGATCCGTGGGTTCGGCGGTCTGCTCTTGGCTGGGCATCTCCGGCGGCGGTACCAGCGGGAAGTCTACCTCGAGGGAGAAGATGGCGCCATAACCGCCGACGTACATCGGTCTGGGCCGGCCCTTCGACGATCGCAGTATCCGCAGCCCCGTGTCGTCGAGCTGCCCGAACATCTCGGACCCGTACATGTCGTTAAATTCGCGTGTCATCATGTCGTCATAGAGCGCCGGCGCATCGCGGATGCTCTTTTCAATGATCCGGCTCATGACGCTGAGATCCATGACGATCCGACTGAAGGCCTCGGCCTCCATCTCCTGCGCCGGGATCACCATGACCGGCACACCCCCGCGCGAAGCTGCGTACCCGACTTCTCCGAGGAGGCTGGTGCTCCGCGCTGCGCGTGGTGTATCCGTTGTTGTTGGCAAAATGACCTTGCCGGCGGCAGGCGCCGCGCCGACGCTGCTCCCGCTGCTCGCTGCCGGCCGCACAGTGGCGTCGCTCGCGACGACGGCAGCACCCTGGGCGGGTCGTGTGCAGGGGGCAAGGAGGGCCAACGAGACAATTTGGACGGCAATCTTGTTTGGAAGGCTCATTATTCGTTCCTTTCATCGTGGTTGAGTACCGGCTCGAAACCTTCGGGGCGGGCGTCAATGAGAAGCTGGGCAATTTGGCGTTTCGTGCGCGCCAGTTCGTCCTCTGTGCGGTAGGCCAGCGTTTGCAAGCCGCTGGCGAGTTGTTCTTTGTCCTGCACCCGATTCCGCTCGATCTCATAGAGCGTCTGCGCAATCCGCCGGAGGTCCTGGGCTTTCGCCGTGTCGATAGTCTGCATCAGTCCGGCGAGCAGCTCGTTGGTCACCGCGTTCGACGCGGCCAGCGTCTGCATGGCGTAGCGGTTCAGATCGTCGCGGTACTGTTGCGTAAGTTCCTCTTTCAAATGGACATAGGTGTTGGCCAGGGCGAGCTGGTACTGCCGGCGCGTATCCTCGATTAGCCTTTCGCGGATGGCAGGCTCGAGCGAGGCGGCCAGCGACGGCACCAGTGCGTCGTGAAGCTGCTCCAGGCTCATTGGTTCCCGAGCCGAGAGCCTGCCGGCCGTGTACCCCGCGAGAACGAGCACCGCTGCGGCGGCAGCCAGCCGGCCGAGACTGCGGATCGCGAATCGGCGATTGCGAGTTGGCAGGGCTTGCGTACTCGAATCCGCAAGCCGCAATCCGCCGTCCGCAATTCTTTGCAGGGTCTGGTCCAGGACCTCCTTCGGTACTTCCTGGGATCGGCCCTGCTGCTTCAACTGGGCGAGGGCGTCGGCCAAAATGTCTTTACGTTTGTTCATTGTGCACCTCATCTTTGCTCTGCACCGCGGCCAGGGCTTCGCGAAGCCGGGCCTTGGCGCGATACAGCGATACCCCGACGGCGTTGATGCCGATGTCCAACTCCTCGGCAATCTGCCGGTAGCTCATCTCACTTAAGTATCTCAGGCAAAACACCTTAGCCTCTTGCCGGGGCAGCCGGCCGATGGCCTCGCGCAACTGCCCGGCCAATTCCTGTGTCTGCGCCTGCCCGGCCGGATCGGGCCGACCGCTGCTGATCTCCTCGCAATCATGGCCGTCTGCGTGCCGCTGCCCCTGCCGGCCCCTCTGGCGGAGCCGGTCGATGGCGCGCGTGGTCGCCAGCCGCACCAGGAGACCCGCGATGTTTCGCACGGGCTGGCGACGCGAGACCTCCAGCGCCGCCAGGAACGTGTCCTGAAAGCAATCGGCGGCATCCGCGTGGTTGCCCAGCAGTCGATAGGCCGTCCGCCAGACCACCGGCCCGCAATCCTTCACAATTTCCTGCCAGTCATGTACTTGCAAAGAATGCCCCGGCTATGAAATCAACCCGCGAAACCAAAACCGTGTCGACGCCGCGATGACTCCTTCATTATGCCCGGTCCTGTTTCCATTCCAACTCCTGGGGCCTCTGCGTGCCCGTCTTTATCTATTATGTCGATGCGCGGGGCACTTTTCTTACCTGCGGGCCACCGCCCCTGGCAATCCGGTGCGAAATCCTCTGTTCGTCTGCACCGGTGGCGAATCATGATTCGCCCTATTTCACCGTCTTGATAGTTGCATTTCGAATGTTCCGCGCGTCGATGTCACGATGTCCAGGAAAAATGCAACTTTCTTTTCATCCTCACGATTTTTTCCTTGCATTCTAATCGCGCGCTTGTCAGAATACCCGCGTTGATTTATGGGGTTGTTTTTGCAGAAGCAAGAACGCTTGACCCGGAGGCGCAACATGACGGGGAAACACAGGAGCACAGGGCAGGTGGCAAGGAAGTCCTTGCTGTTCGTGCTTTTGGGTTTTGTCCTGTCGGTCATCGGGGGTTGTAACGGCGATAGTCGGCCCGTGCCCAGTGGTCCCTCGGTGGGAACTACGCCTTCCGACAAGACCGAGGCGGAGTTGCTCGCCGAGTTGGATCGCAAGTTTGAGAATCCTCAGGCGCATTATGAGCTGGCTCGCTTGTACCACCGGTCTCAGAACTGGATCAAGGCGGACTATCACTACAATCAGGCATTGAGCTTGGATCCGGCGAACCGGGCCGCTCAGGCGGGATGGGTCAAGATGTTCATCGACCGTGGTGAGACGGCCAAGGCCGAGCAATTTGCCAACAGCTATCTCAGACAGGCCGCTATCTCCGTCGATGAGACGCTACGGCTCGCGTGGGAGTTCGACAAGGTGGGTCTGGATGTCTATGCCTTGCGCGCCTTCCGGCAGGCGCTGGATGCGGCCCCGGATTCGTTCGAGGCCAACAAGCAGATGGGCTTTTATTATCTGGGCAAGGGCGACACCACCAAGGCGAAGCAGTATCTGATGCGAAGTTTCGAATTGAATCCCCGGCAGCCGGATGTGGCCGGCGAGTTGGGCCGGCTCGGCGTGGTCGTGGAACTGCCGAAGATGCCCGAGGAGCCGACGACCGGAAAACCCAGACAGTGAGAGCGCGGATGCTCTCTTGACAAGACCTTGATTATTGTTGCTTTTTCGTTGCCCCGTGGCGAAGGGATGCGCTGCGGGGTTTTTTATTGTCCGGATTGCCGCAGGCGACTGAGGATTTCGCGCCGCCCTAGGACGAGCGTCCCCGTCGCCTGAAGGCTCGTGTGGGGGCACGACCTGGAAGGGGCGGCAAAACAGGGTCGCACACGCGGCTCCCGTGTTTTACGGTTGCAGAGTAGGGCCGGAGAAGGTATACGCATTCCGGCTCCGTACTGGTAAGCCCCGGATGGCAGCGGCGAGGCCTTTGGCCTTGATGATGGTTGTTGTGTCGCGGGCATCTTGCCCGCGCTTCGAGGGCGAGACGCCCTCGACACGAGGGAGCCCTTGCTGCTGCCACGCGGATGAGATTTTCACAAGCACGACAGCAACACCCGGTCGGAGTCGAGCTCTCACGGAGTGCGCGCCTTGCATATCGCGGATATCGCCATCATTGGACTGTACCTCGTCGGTGTCGCCGTTATTGGTGTCCGGACCGGCCGCGGGATCAAGCTCAGCGCCGATTTCTTCATGCCCCGGCGCTTCGGCAAGCTGATGATGGTCATGTTCTCGTTCGGGGCGGGGACCCATTCCGATCAGGCCGTCGGTGTCGCCTCCAAGAGCTACACGAGCGGGCTGTCCGGCATCTGGTACCAATGGCTGTGGCTGCCGGTCACGCCCTTCTACTGGCTGATCGCCCCGGTGATGCGCCGGGCCCGCGCGATTACGACGGCCAACGTCTTCGAGGCCCGCTACGACCGGAGCGTGGCGATGCTCTTCGCGGTCGTCGGCATGCTGAACCTGTCGGTGAACATCGGGGTGATGCTGCGCGGCTCCAGCGAGGTCATCTCGGCCTGCACGGGAGGCCTGCTGTCGGCCGATCTGGCGATCGCCCTGATGACGGTGATTTTCGTCCTGTACGGCGTGGCCGGTGGGCTGTCCGCAGCTATCGTTACCGACTTTATCCAGGGGGTCCTGACGATCATCTTCTCCTTCCTGCTGCTGCCTGTCATCATGGGCGCGGTCGGCGGCACGTCCGGTATCCGTGCGGCTATCGACAACCCGGCGAAGCTGTCGCTGGTCGCGCCGGCGGAGATTGGCTTGTTCTATATCGCCATCATTGCGCTAAATGCTCTGGTTGGAATTGTGACGCAGCCGCACACCATGGGCAACTGTGCGGCCGGGAGAACGGAGATGGACGGCCGCGTCGGTTTCATGTTCGGCAATCTGGCCAAGCGAATCTGCACGATTCCCTGGGCCCTGACGGGGTTGGCCGCCATTGTCTATTTCGCCCAGGCCGGCCAAGCCGTCGAGCCGGATCGCGTCTTCGGGACCGTCGCCGGCGACTTCCTGCCCAGGCTGCTGCCGGGGCTGCTCGGCGTCTTCGTCGCGGCGCTGCTCGCGTCGGTGATGAGCTCCTGCGACGCCTTCATGCTCGCCTCGTCGGCCCTGTTCACGGAGAACCTCTACCGCCCGGCGCGGCCCGGCCGGCCCGAGCATCACTATCTCACCGTAGGCCGGCTCGCTTCGGTCGGCGTCGTGGCGGGAGGCGTGGCGTTCGCCTACTGGCTGCCCGGCGTCGTGGCCGGCATGGAGATCTTCTGGAAGATCTCGGCGATGATGGGTATCGCCTTCTGGCTGGGCCTGTTCTGGCGGCGCACGACGGTGGCCGGGGCCTGGGCGGCGACGCTGGTCAGCTTCGCCGTCTGGTTCGCCACCAGCCGCATTGCGCTCGGTGGCTGCGTCCTGTGGGACTTCAATGCCCACCTCGGCCCCTATCTGCCGCCGTTCATGCTCTGGCAGGGCCGCCTATATCTGCCCTGGCAGATGGCCTTGTACCTCTCGGCCGGATTGATGGCCGGCGTGGCCGTCAGCCTGCTCACGAGACCCGTGCCCGCCGGCACGCTCGAGAACTTCTACGCCCTGCTGCGTACCCCCGTGCGACCGGGCGAGCAGGTGGCCGTGCCTTGCACGCTCCCATCGGACACCGTCGTGCCGGAGAGGCGCACCCTGCTGCCGAACACGAGCTTCGAAGTCCTCGTGCCCAGCGGTGTCGGTGCTCTCGGCTTTCTCGCCGGCTGGACCTGTGTCGGTGGGCTCGTACTGATCGTCTACCTGATCACATGAGCGAAGGGACATCAGGGCTGATCACGTGTGGGAGAGACCAGGTGGCAGGGTCAAGTGACGCTTGGCGATGGTTGTTGTGTCGCGGGCATCTTGCCGGCGCTTCAGGGGATCCCTTGACGCTGCCGCCCGGGCGGGCTATAGCTTGTAGGAAAGCAACGCCCTGCGCGTGCGTGGGTGGCACGGACAAACTTAACTTGTTTGTCAGTGGTTCTCGGATGGCCCGGCCCGGCGCGGTCGTCACCGACGAACGAGTTTGTCGGTGCCGCCCGGAGGGCATGCAATCGGCAGGGACAGTACGTGGGACGGAGATATCGGTTATGAAATCACGGAAATGGTTGGTCGTGTTGGGCGCTGTCGGCCTCTGTGCCCGTGTCTTGGCAGTGGCCCCGGTGCTGTACGACGTGCGCGACTTCGGGGCCAAGCCGGACGGCCGAACGCTTGCCACCAAGGCGATTCAGGAGGCCATCGACAAGTGCGCGGAGAGTGGCGGCGGGAAGGTCTACCTGCCGCCGGGGGATTTCCTGTCCGGCACGCTCTACATGAAGAGCGGCGTCATGCTCCACCTCGACGCGGGCTGCACCTTGCTGGGCAGCATCAATCTGCGTGATTACCCCGTGACTGTCCCCGGATACCGGTCGTACACCGATAACTATACCGACAAGAGCCTCATCTACGGCGAGAAGCTGGAGCGGATCGCCATTACCGGCCGGGGCGTCATCGACGGCCAGGGGGCGGCCTTCAAAGGCCCCTACAAAGTACGGCCGTACATGATTCGCTTTATCGAGTGCCGGGACGTTGTGGTCGAGGGCGTCACCATCAGGGATTCGCCCATGTGGGTCCAGCACTATCTGGCCTGCGACGATGTTCGTGTCAGCGGCATCACCGTGAAAAGTCACGTCAACCAGAACAACGACGGCATCGATATCGATTCGTGCAGCACAGTCGTCATCACGGGCTGCAACGTGGATTCCGGCGACGACGCCATCGTGCTCAAGAGCACGTCCGACCGGCCCTGCAAGGATGTGGTCGTCAGCGGCTGCGTCCTGCGCAGCACCTGCAACGCTCTGAAGATGGGAACGGAATCGAATGGCGGGTTCCAGAACATCGTGCTGACAGGCTGCACCGTTTGGGATACCCGTCTGGCCGGCGTCGCGCTGGAGATCGTGGACGGCGGCACGATGGACCGCGTGATTGTCTCGGATATCACCATGACGGGTGTGGGCGCGCCGCTGTTCATCCGTCTCGGCAATCGTGCCCGACCTTTCAAAGAAGACATGGACAAGCCCGGCCTCGGTACTATGCGGAACATCACCATCAGCAATATCGAAGCGACCGGGGCGAATCCCACCGGCTGTGCGATATCCGGCCTGCCCGAAGCGAGGATCGCAAACCTCACGCTGAGCAACCTCAGGCTTTCGTTCGCCGGCGGCGGCCCGGCCGAGGAAGCGGCCCGGCCCGTGGCGGAGAACCCGGACAAGTATCCGGAGTACTCGATGTTCGGCCGGCTGCCCGCGTATGGATTGTACTGCCGGCATATCCATGGCTTGAAGCTGGTCAACGTCCAACTGCAATTGGCAGGCGACGACAAACGCCATGCCGTGGCCCTCAACGATGTGAAGGGCGCGACGATTGATGATTTGGACGTTCCTCCTGGAGCGGGAGCAGCCTCACTGCTTCGTTTGACGCAGGTGCAGGATATTCTGATTCGAGGCTGTGTGCCCAAGGAAGGAACGGACGTATTCCTGAGGGTCCAGGGGGCGCAGACCGAAGGCGTGACACTCACGGGCAACGATTTTGGCCGCGTGAAAACGGTCGTCGATGCGGGCCCGGACGTCTCGAAGACGGCCGTCGCGCAAATCGCGAATCGCACGGATTGACATGAATCATACGTATTCCGCAAAATTCTCGCGCGTCAGGGACTCTGTCATCCTGAGGCGAAGCCGAAGGATCTGGCCAGCGAAAGGAAGGTTTCTCCCGTTTGCAGGCCAGATCCTTCACTACGCTCCGCTCCGTTCAGGATGACATGCCGCGCACGAATTAACCATGATTCTCATCAGGGGAACCAGGCATGATTCTCGGCAAGTACTCGTTCGGCATCGGGGACCGGTTCGGGCAGCAGGGCAAGGCGCAGTTGGCCGCTTTGCTGAAGGCGAAAGAGCAGGGCGTTGACGTCACGCCCGTCTGGAACAAGTCGAATCGCGAGCACAGTATCATCGGCACCCGGCCGGCCGACGTTCGCGCCGAGGCGGACGCCGCGGTCGCCGCCTGCGGCTGGAGCGCGCCTTAC
>JABAOC010055885.1_pt1 | contig 11273 bp, 10 predicted proteins | sample 7062161 | NCBI WGS metagenome assembly JABAOC01 (sample SAMN14538625, study PRJNA623070) | marine sediment metagenome | biome: marine biome [ENVO:00000428]; feature: marine pelagic biome [ENVO:01000023]; material: deep marine sediment [ENVO:00002113] | place: India: Gulf of Khambhat ... | reverse complement strand
TGTCGAGCGAGGGGCCGAGCGCCGCCGCCCCACGGGCGCGTGCTGCGGGTCAACAAGCAGCGGCGCAGGCACAGATTGGTGGCGAGCGCTTCAGCATCGTACCGGATCTGCGCACTAACAGCCTGCTCGTACGCACCGACAATCCGGGCCGTCTCGCGCAGTTGCGCTCATTGATCAGTAAGCTCGACGTACCGGCCAAACCAGGCGGACAAACGCGCGTAATTTACCTCAAGAACGCCGATGCGGTGCAGCTCGCCGAGATTCTGCGCAGCCTTGTAGGCGGCGTCGCCGGGCTCACCACACCGACGGGCAAAACACCGGCGCAGGCAAGAGCGACCGTCGCCCGGACGGAGTCGGCAGAAGCGCTGATACAGGCCGATGAAGCCACAAACTCACTCATCATCCAAGCGCCCGATGCGATCTACAACAACCTTCGTGCGGTGATTGAGAAGCTCGACATCCGCCGTGCGCAGGTATTCGTGGAAACACTGATCGCCGCTATCTCCACTGATAAGCTGCGCGAGCTAGGTATTCAGTGGGCCGGTGCCAATTCCGATGCGGCAGGACTTATCAACGCGCCGCAAGCGAGCGGTGCCGGCATCATTAGCACCATTCTCGACCCCTTAGGGACGCTTTCAACCGCGGCCGGGCTGACGCTTGCATTTTTGGGCGACGTCACCACGCTCCCCGACGGCACCACCGTGCAGGGATTGAATGCCTTAGCACGGGCGCTGGATCAAAAAGGCTACGCTACCATCCTCTCCACACCCAACATCCTCACGCTTGACAATGCTGAAGCCAAGATTACGGTGGCGCAGAATGTACCGTTTATCACCGGCAGCTTTGCCCAGGCGACCGGCGCCGGCGGCACGGTCAACCCATTCCAGACCATAGAACGCCAGGACGTCGGTANNATCTTTCAGGAGCTGTCAAATGTCGACACCACACCGGTCACCGGGGCTTCCGACATCACGACGCAGAAGCGCACTTTAGAAACCACCGTGCTCGTAGACAACGGCAATACCGTGGTACTCGGCGGCCTCATCGACGAGCAGTTCCAAGCGGATGAGCAGGGCGTCGCGGGGCTGTCGAGCGTGCCCATTATCGGTGCTTTGTTCAAGACCAAGAAGAAGACGCGAGGGAAGGTCAACCTGATGGTATTCTTGCGGCCTACCATCGTCCGCCATGCAGACGACACGCGTGATATCACGCGCGATCGCTATGCAAACATAATCGATGAGAAGCGGCGGGTAAATCCGGGCCCTTCGCAGGTGCTCGACAGTTTTTCTGCCGATGTCCTCGTGCGTGACCCAGCGGCCGATAGCGATTACGAAAAGCGCGAGCCCGGCACGGCGACGGGCGACACACTCCTCGGTCCGCCTAACGTCCAAGACAGTCCGCCAGGCGCCGCGNNCCCTGACCTTCAGGCACTCGATCCCCAGTGCGCCCAGCGCCTGCCCTATCACTTCGCCAAACGCCACGGCGTCATCAGCGCGCGTCATCTCGATGCGGCGATTGAGGTGTGGGCGCGCCCTGGCATCAGTAGCGTCGTCGTCGCCGAAATGCAGCGGGTACTCGGCCAAGCTGTCTCACTGCGTGAGCTGACCCCCGAGGCCTTTGATGCCGCGCTCAATCATGCCTACGAGCGCGGCATGAGTCAGGCGATGCAAATCGTCGATGACATGGATCAGGACCAAGATCTGGCGGAACTCGCCCAGAACCTGCCGCAGGTTGAGGACCTGCTCGAAAGCGAAAACGACGCGCCCATCGTGCGCCTGATTAACGCGCTGCTGACGCAAGCGATCCGCGACGGCGCCTCGGATATTCACATCGAGCCGTTTGAAACGCGCTCCGTCGTACGCATGCGTATCGACGGGGTGTTGCGCGATGTACTGGAGCCACAACACGCATTGCATCGAGTGATCGTATCGAGGGTGAAGATTATGGCGCACCTCGACATCGCCGAGAAACGACTGCCGCAGGACGGTCGCATCACCCTGCGTGTGGCGGCACGACCTGTCGATGTACGCGTGTCGACACTGCCGACCGCCCACGGTGAGCGCGTGGTCATGCGTCTGCTGGATAAACAGGCGGGTCGCCTGAATCTCACCGGTCTGGGAATGTCGGACGATACANNGCGCACACTCGATCACCTGATTCACCAACCCCATGGAATCATTCTCGTAACCGGTCCGACCGGTTCTGGCAAGACGACGACGCTTTATGCCGCGCTCTCGCGCCTCGATACGGATCGCCACAACATCATGACCGTTGAGGATCCGATCGAGTACGACCTCGATGGCGTGGGACAAACGCAGGTGAACAGCAAGGTCGAGCTGAGCTTCGCCCGGGCCTTGCGTGCGATCCTGCGCCAAGATCCGGACATCATCATGATCGGTGAAATCCGCGATCTGGAAACGGCGCAGATTGCCGTACAGGCCAGCCTGACCGGACATCTGGTGCTCGCCACGCTGCACACCAACGATGCCGTCGGCGCCGTCACCCGCCTTGTCGACATGGGGGTCGAGCCCTTCCTGGTCGCGTCCAGCCTGCTGGCGGTGCTGGCGCAACGGCTGGTACGAAAGATCTGCCCCGAATGCCGCCGAGCACGGATGCCGGATGCGGGCGAACGCCGGCTGCTGGGACTGTCCGACGGCAATGATGAAACCGCATCGATTTACAGTCCGGTGGGTTGTCCGGCCTGCCTGCAGACCGGATACCAAGGGCGTACCGGCGTGTTCGAGCTGCTACCGATGGACGACAAGCTTCGCAGCCTCGTGCACGATGGCAGCAGTGAAACGCATCTGCGCGCACACGGACAGACACTGGGCATGAAGAGCATTCGCGAGGACGGCCTGCGCTGGGTACGCGACGGCGTGACCAGCCTCGAGGAAGTACTGCGCGTTGCACGCGAATAAATAATGGCGGCATTCGAGTATCAGGCGCTTGATCTGCGCGGGCGCACGGTCAAGGGCGTTATCGAAGGCGATGCCGAGCGTCAAGTGCGTTCGCTGCTGCGCGACCGCGGGCTCATGCCCTTGCGCGTCGATACCATCGCCGGCGAGACGACGGCCACGGCAGATGGCCAGGGCCGTCTGCGCCACGGCATGTCGAGCGCCGAACTCGCACTGCTGACGCGTCAGTTTGCTACTTTGGTCCACGCCGGGCTGACGATCGAGGAGTCCCTGAACACGCTTATTGACCAGACCGAATCGGCGCGCACGCGCAAGGTGCTTGCCGGGGTACGCGGCAGTGTCCTGCAAGGCCGTTCGCTCGCCAACAGTCTGGCCACGTTTCCGCACGCCTTTCCCGGACTGTACCGTCACATGATCGATGCCGGCGAGCAGAGCGGCAAACTCGATCAAGTGCTCGAACGGCTTGCTGACTACACCGAAGAGCGTCAGGCGCTGAAGCAAAAGGTCATATTGGCGTTTATCTATCCCGCATTGGTTACGCTCATCGCCGCCGGCATTGTCGGTTTTTTGCTTGTCACGGTGGTACCCCAAGTGACGCGCGTTTTCGAGAATACGGGCCAGACGCTGCCACTGGTGACACGCATGCTAATCGGCGCTAGTGACTTCGTGCGCGCAGGCGGTATCTGGTGGGCGGTCGCACTCGCCGCCGTGTTGATTCTGACACGCCTGGCCCTTCGTAGCGCTCGCGTGCGCTACCGCTGGCACAGCTTACTGTTAAAGACACCGCTGGTGGCGCGACTGATACGCGGCCTCAACGCGGCGCGGTTTGCCAGCACACTAGGCATACTGACGGCCAGTGGGATTCCTCTGTTACAGGCCATGCAATCCGCCGTCATGGTGGTGAGCAACTTGCCCATGCGCGCCGCCGTCGAAGATGCTTTGCGTCAAGTGCGTGAGGGCGGCAGCCTGGCGCGCGCGCTTGATCGGGCGAAGTTGTTCCCCCCCTTGGTCATCCATCTAATCGCCAGCGGCGAGGCCAGCGGCAAGCTTGACTTGATGCTGGCGCGTGCTGCCGAGGCGCAGACGCGCGAGCTTGAGAACTGGGTGAAGGCGCTTACCGCCTTGATGGAACCCTTGATGATTCTTGTCATGGGGGTCATCGTGGGTTTCATTGTGCTCGCCATGCTGTTACCGATTTTCCAAATGAACCAATTACTGCGATGAAACACAGACGAAGGACCTACTATTCCAAGGCTAGAGCTTGCCGGCGCCATCGCTATGCGGGTTTTACGTTAATCGAGATACTCGTCGTGGTGGTGATACTGGGGATTCTGGCTGCCCTCGTGGTTCCGCGCATTATGGAACGTCCTGACGAGGCCCGCGTGGTTGCGACGAAGAGTGACATTCGTGGCATTATGAGTGCGCTCAAGCTCTATCGCCTGGACAATGGCGTGTACCCAAGCACCGAACAAGGCCTACTGGCACTCGTGCAGAAGCCTGACACCGGTATCATCCCGCGAAACTGGAAGGAAGGTGGCTATCTGGACCGCGTGCCCAAAGACCCCTGGGGTACCGAATACCAGTACCTTAACCCCGGTGTCCGCGGCGAGATCGACATTTTCAGTCTGGGCGCGGACGGCGCCCCCGGCGGTGAAGGCATCAACGCTGACATCGGCTCTTGGGCGCTCGAATGAGCCGCAAACGGGTAGGCCCTACACTAGGCTCATTGCTTGCGAGCCGCGGCTTTACGCTGATCGAGCTGGTGGTCGTCGTGCTGTTGCTATCGATCATCATCGGCATGGTGGCCATCAACCTGGGTACCGATGACAGGAGCGAGGTACGCGACGAGGCTGACCGGCTGGCACTGCTCATGAATGCCGCGCAGCAGGACGCCATACTCGATGGGCAGGTGCTTGCACTCGAGCTCGAAGAGCGAGGTTACCATTTCCTGCGTCTGAACGATGCCGGTACCCTCNNCGGCAATGAACAGCAGGAACAACGCGCCATTCTGCTGCAGCCCAGCGGTGAGATGGAGGATTTCTCGATCACGCTGAGTAAGGGCACGGCCCGTTGGCAAATCAAGGGGTCATTGAATGAGGGTATCCGTTCGGTCTCGCCGCAAACGGGTCATGCAGAATCCTAGACGCGAGCGGGGCTTTTTGCTTGTTGAGCTGCTAATCGCGCTTGCAATATTGGCAGTGCCGCTGGCGGCTTTCATGCGCACCATCAACCAGTCCATCGATAACACGGCAGGCCTGCGCGACCGAAGCATTGCTCTTTGGATTGCGCAAGACCAGCTCGCCCTGCACCAAATGCGTCGCGACTGGCCAGAGACCAAGACCGTCACCGGCACGCGCGAGATGGCCGGGCGTAACTGGCGTTGGCAGGAGAAAGTATTAACGACGCCGGCACCACAGATGCGCCGCATCGAGGTGGAGGTGCGCGATGCCGACGGTAACAACGTACTGGCGCGCTTGGTCGGTTTCGTACGCGATCCAAACAGTAAGCCCTGAGATCGTGCACATGCGCAAGCAAAAAGGCCTGACATTACTCGAGCTGGTGGTAGCGGTGGCGATATTCGCCCTGTTCTCAGTCATGGCTTATGGTGCGCTCGATCAGATCCTGACACAGCGGGACCACATCGAACGTGAGCAGCTATTCTGGCGTACGCTTTCACTGGTCATGCTACGGCTAGAAGACGATCTGGCGCAGACGCGCCCGCGGTCCGTGCGCGACATCGATGGCAATGTGCTACCGCCGCTGCGTGGCCAACCAACAGATACGCGGGCGCTAGCCGAACCCACCCTCGAGCTCACCCGTGGCGGTGTGCTGGAGCTGAGCGAGGGGGCGCACACGGTGTTACAGCGCGTGGGGTATCGATTGCGCGATGACACGCTGGTGCGGCTGGTCTGGCCGGTGCTGGATCGTAGTCCGCAAACCGAACCTGTGGAGACCCTATTGCTGAAAGAAGTGGAGTCGTTCAGCGTGCGCTTCTTGGGGACTACCGATGATTGGCTGGACCAATGGCCCGCTGAGGGCGTGAGCGCCGCGCTTCCGCGCGGGCTCGAGCTGACCCTACAACTGCAAGGGCGTGGCGAAATTACCCGGTTTTTTGCCGTCAATGGTTGAAACGGCTGACATGCAGGGTCTGCCGCGCTCAGCGCCTCTACGCCAATCCGGCGTGGCAGTCGTAACCGCCCTATTGATTGTCGCAGTGATTGCCACGGCTGCGACCTATGTCGGACTGAATGAGCACGTATGGTTACGACAGGCACAGAATCTAAGGGAGCGCGCACAGGCAGAAGCCGTGCGCCATGGTGCGTTGGAATGGGCGGCGATAATATTGACGCTCGATGCAAAGGACAACAATACCGATGATTTGACCCAAGCCTGGGCGCAGGTCCTCCCGCCCTTGCCGGCGGAAGGCGGTCTCGTGACGGGTCAGATCGTCGATGCGCAGGGACGTTTCAATCTGAATAACCTATCGCGCGATGCCGGTGTGAGCGCGGACGATCTGGAGGTGTTCCGCCGTCTGCTGCAAAGCCGGGAATTGCCTATCGAGCTCGCGGACACGCTGGTCGACTGGCTCGATACCGACAGCTCGACGCAGCCTAGCGGTGCCGAGGACATTGACTACCTGGCGCATGAACCACCCTACCGGGCCGCCAACCAGCGGCTGCAAAGTGTGGACGAGCTGTACCGGGTACGAGGATACAGCGCCGACATCATCAGCAAACTCCGCCCGTTCGTCACCGCCTTGCCGAGCAGCACAGCGATCAATGTCAACACGACCTCGGCCGAACTGTTGCAGGCCATGATCCAGACATTGTCGTTGGCGGAAGCGCAAACCCTGATCGATCAACGCAAAGACGATCCTTTCAAATCCGTCGAGGATTTCAAGAAACGTCTGCCTCCGGATGCGGGGTTGCCCAAGGTGTCCTACGATGTACGCAGCGCTTACTTCGAGGTCAACGTCGCCACGATGTTTGGTCGGGCACAACGGCGCAGTCGCGCCTTGCTACAGCGTCGGGCTGGCGCTCCAGTGCAGATACTGTGGCAACAACAGGAACTGATCGTCAGCACAGGCGATGGCAATGGCTGAACAACCTCAAGGACTGTGGCACCCTGTTCCTCCTGCCACGCGCCTTGCGGGCAACGTGTTGGAACTATTTCTACCGCACGGCTGGCCGGAGAGCGGTGCGCCGATTCGTTGGACCACACGGACCGCTACCCAGATCGATCATGGACTCGTCGCCGATTTGGCTGAACTGCCAGCCGGCCCGCGCTGGAACATGCTTTTGGTCTGGACACCCCCTGCGGATACGGTGGTCACGCGTATTCGCCTGCCGACCCGCAGCGCCCGCAAGATCGCGCAGGCATTGCCCTACGCCTTGGAGGACCAACTCCTTGGCGATCCTGCCCAGCTCCACTTTGCCTACCAACGCGAGCATGACGACATGCTGGCGGTGGCGGTAACCGCCCGGGAGCGCTTACAGCAATGGCTGCAGTCAATGCGATCTGCGCGCTTACAGCCTTCTCGCCTGTGCCCAGCCACGCTGTCCCTGCCATTGGATGTGGATGACTGGGCGTTGGCCTTCGTTGACGACTGGATCTGGGTGCGCAGTGGGCCTTATGCGGGCTTCGTATGCCCGGCGACAACCGACACGGCGCCCCCTTTGCTGACAGCCGCCCTACAGGAGGCAGCCGAATCGGCCAGCCGTCCGGCCCGCATAACGGTATTCAACGCGCCGCCGGCACTGGCCGCCGATGCGTGGGCGGCGGCCTTGCAACTCGAGGTTACTCTCGCGCGCGAGTCCTTGTGGGACGCCCGCATGAGCACTGTGCCGCCGCTGAACCTGCTTCAAGGCGAGTTCGCGCCGACCCGGGGGCTTCGCAATCGCCTGCGCCCGCTCTTGCCTGCAGCCGCGATCATGGCCGTCTGGCTTGTGGGTACGCTTGGTCTGTCCTTTTGGGAATGGTGGCAACTCGAACGCCAACACCGCGCTCAGCAGGCAGCGATGATCGGATTGTTTCGACAGACCTTTCCCGATAGCAAGGTCGTCCTGGACCCTGCGCTGCAGATGGATCGCAGTCTGGACGCGCTTCGCGCGCAAACTGGGGGTGCAGCACGCGACGACTTTTTGCCTTTGCTAGCCAGTGTCGCCCCCACCTTGCAGGCAAACACACAGGCAAGCCTGCGCACGCTGAAATACGCGGATTCCAAAGTAACCTTGGAGTTGCGTTTGCCTGATTTCGAGGCACTCGAGAAGATAAAGAACACGGTCAATGCCACGGGCAAGATTCGTGCCGAGGTGCTTGCGGCCAACACCCAGGGCTCCGGTGTGGAAGGACGACTGCGTATCGAACCACGCGCGAACCGCGGAGTACGTCAAGACGAATGAAAGAGTGGCTACTACAGCTGTACAGTCGCTGGCGCGCGCTGCACCCGCGCGAACGCGTCGCTCTCGCCGGGGGCGGTACACTCGCGCTCATCCTGTTAGGGTACGCCCTCTTATGGGTGCCGGTGCAACGGGATCTCTCGCGGCTGCGTGTGCTCGTGCCCAAGGAGCACGAGCAGCTCCTTGTCATGCGTGCACAAGCGCAAGAAATTGCGCGCCTGCGGGCGCGAGCACCGGTGAGCGCCAATGCCGGTAATCTGCTCACCACACTGGAGAGGTCTGCTACGGAACATCAGCTGCGCCAGTACATCACCCGCATGGAACCCGATCCCAGCAATGGTGTACGCGTGTCACTCGATGCGGTCGCCTTCGATGCCTTGCTACGCTGGCTTGCTGATCTGCAGCGCGACGCGAGCGTACGGGCCCAAAACGTCTCGATCACGGCGCAGGCAGAGGCCGGCATGGTGAATGCGCGCCTGCTGTTGCTAGCTGCCGGGACATGAAAAAACGTTACCTCTTCTTCGGGGTGTTGGCCTATGTGGCGTTTCTGCTTGCCACGCTGCCGGCCAGCTGGCTCGCTTGGGGCCTGCAACACCTGAGCCAAGGCAAGGTGCTCCTCGATCAAACAGCGGGCAGCGCTTGGGTCGGCGCGGGTCGGCTTTACGTGTCCGACAACAAGGGCAGCGATCACGAGCTTGGCAGGGCACACTGGCGCCTCAGCGCTGCACGCTTGCTGTTGCTCCAGGTGCACACGCAGGTACGCTTGAGCGGACAGCAAAGCGATTTATTTGCCAATGTTACGCTGACACCCTGGCGGCTATCTCTTAGCGAGACACGGATGTCGGCATCGGCGCAGCTGGCGACCCTCTTTTATCCGCCGGCCAGCCTGTTTGCACCTCAAGGACAGCTGCGTTTGCGCACCGACTCCCTCGCTTTGGGTCGGGCTGGCCTGCAGGGCGCCGCGGAGCTCTATTGGGACCAAGCCGGCAGCGATCTCTCGGCCTTGCGGCCACTCGGCGACTACCGCGTCGACATCGACGCACGGGGCAAGGAGGCAACCCTCAAGCTAACAACGGCCAAAGGCCCCTTGGATCTGACAGGCCAGGGACGCTGGCAAGTACTGGGCAGTGGCCAGTTACAGTTGTCGGGTACGGCGCGGGCGACGGCACGGGCGGACGAACTGCAGGCGCTGCTGCGGTTGATGGGCAGAGATGTTGGCGGGGGTCGCAGGGCCTTCAGTATCCGCACACCGTTGAAAATCCGCTGGCCCCTGCTCTAGCCATCCATCGTCGGCGCCATTCTGGCTCGAATACACCTTAACTCTGCCGCCTAGCAAGTTGTTATCTATCGCTTAACTAGGCGCCACTCGATGCCAGGACCTCGCGCACCGGGGCAAAGCTGCGCCGGTGCACCGGCGTGACGCCATGGAGCTGAAGCGCACGCAGATGCGCGCGGGTCGGATAACCCTTGTGCCGGGCAAAGCCATAGACGGGATATCGGCTGTCGAGCTCGCACATCAATGCGTCACGCTCGACCTTTGCCAGGACCGAGGCCGCAGCAATCTGCGGCACTCGGGCGTCGCCCTTTACCAGCGTCTGCATCCAGCATCCCAAGCACGGCGCAATCCTGCCGTCGACCAAGACCAGGTCTGCTCGCACAGCCAGCGCCTCTACGGCGCGCCCCATCGCCAATAACGAGGCTTGCAGGATGTTCAAGCGGTCTATGTCTTCGACCTCGGCCCGCCCGAGCGCCCACCCCAGTGCTCGCTGCTTGATGACCGCCGCCAGCGTCTCGCGTCTCTCCGGCGTCAGGACCTTCGAATCCGCCAGGCCGGCGATCGGATGCCGGCTGTCCAGCACAACCGCCGCCGCCACGACCGGTCCCGCGAGGGGGCCACGGCCCGCTTCATCGACACCGGCAATNNGCCTTTTCCGCGTGTGCCTGCAAAACGCCCATCACGGCCTCGGCAGCCCTGTCATCGGCACCTTTGCGTAGCTGCGCACCGATCTGGCGCAACTCCGCGATTATGGCTTGTGCCTTTTCCGGGTTGTTGAGGTAATTTTCGACCGCTGCGCCTAGTTTTTCCGGTACCGCGTCAGCTTGGATCAGCTCGGGCACCATCTCCCGCCCCAATAGGTTGTTCGGCAAGGAAAACAATTTAATGTGCGCGAACATCTTAACCAGCACATAGGTGATAAATGATACCTTGTATGTGACAACCATCAGCCGGTGCAGCAAGGCCGCCTCCAGGGCCGCGGTACCCGACGCCAGCACGACCACATCCGCCGCCGCCATGGCGTCGCGCGACTGGCCATCGAGCAGCGTCAGCGGCAAGTGTTCAGCTTTGTTTCTTTTCAATGCCTGCTCGAACACATCCCGGATTTCGCTGCTGACCAACGGCACCACGAAAGACAGGGTGGTGTTGCGCCGATACAACCACAACGCCGTCTTCACAAACAGATCCGCATGCCTGCGCAGCTCGTTCATCCGGCTACCTGGTAGCAAAGCGATCATAGTAGCTTCCGTGGGCAAACCCAGTCGCACCCGCACCTCGGTGCGATCAATGTGCTCGCCGATCTGATCAGCGAGCGGATGGCCGACAAACGTTACCGGTAGGGATTGCTTTTCGTAGTAGCGCGCCTCGAATGGAAACAAGGTCAACATGTGGTCGACGGCCTTCTTGATCTTGTGTATCCGGTAGCTACGCCAGGCCCAAACCGTGGGACTGACATAGTGAACGGTCGGAATACCGGCTGCCCGCAATCGTCTCTCCAAGCCAAGGTTGAAATCGGGCACGTCGATGCCGACAAAAAGGTCCGGGGGATCGCTTAAAAAATGCCTGATCAGGTCGCGACGCATCCAGTGGATTTGCGGGTATTTCCCCACCGCCTCGACCAAGCCGATGATCGATAGCCATTCCATGGGAAACATGCTGCGGCATCCCTCGGCTTCCATGTGC